>MWVV01000543.1_pt1 | contig 13857 bp, 21 predicted proteins | sample 1047281 | NCBI WGS metagenome assembly MWVV01 (sample SAMN06349986, study PRJNA376086) | soil metagenome | isolation source: PT-2 sample Antarctic (ecotone) soil | place: Antarctica | collected 2015-01-13 | reverse complement strand
ACCATGCTGAAAACGCGGGAGCTGCGCGGCGACTGCGAGCTGGTGGTGGACGCGACCGGCGTGGGCAAGCCGGTTGTCGATATGTTCACGGCGGCTGGTCTAAAGCCCGTTGCGGTGACGATCACGGGCGGCATCACGGCCAACAGCGAGGGCGGTATGTGGCGTGTCCCGAAGCGCATCTTAGTCGGCACCTTGCAAGCCCTTTTCCATGGCAAGCGGCTGAAGTTTGCTGAGACGTTGCCCGAAGCTCCGACCCTGGTTAAAGAGTTGCTGGCCTTCCAAGTCACCGTCACAGAAGCGGCCAACGATACTTACGCGGGGCGCACCGGCACGCATGATGATCTTGTTCTATCGGTTGCGCTGGCGGCATGGAGGGCAGAACGGCGCGGCACCAGTGGTCAGCACTCCTATGATCCGCGCGTCCGCACGTCCTACAGCACACCTTACTGAACTTCGCGTTTCCTGCCCCAGATAGGGGCCATCAAGGGCCGGAACGATTAAAAGACACGTTCCGGCTGTTGGGAGCCACTGGTGAGGCCCACAGCGGCATGGAATGGATAGGACTACGGAATGGATAGGACCCCGGCTTTTGCTGCCTATATAAAATAGTATTTGGATAAGGGCGGTACAATAATAGTTGTGCCGTCGCGCGCGGCTTGGCCGGTGGCAGAAATAGCCAGACAAAATGATGAACGCTGATGTAAAATCTTCACCATGAGCGTCATCGCCATCATCACATTCAGCTTTTTCGCCTTGCTCATCGCATTTTCAATGGCAGCAGGGCATAAAGATTTTCAAGAGTCAATGTTTGGAAATATGGTATGGCTCTTCTTCGATTTATTGCTGTGGGCTGGGGCAGTTGGTCTATGGTTGGATAGGATGAGAGAATCGAAGCAGAAATCAGATACGGATGCCGACGCCAAGTTTTACCACAAGCTCGGTTTCATCTTTGGTGCAGTTTTGTTCTTCGTTTGCATCGCATTTTCAATTTTGCTATTCATTCCGCGCATCCTCAAATCGGACACCCTCTTCTAAATGAGCCTACAGCAACATAACAACGGCACAACAAGGCGCTGCACCCGACCGCCGCCAGTTTGGTTCTTTTTGCAGCGTCTCTGCTCTGCTGGAAGTTAGTCGTGATTGGGCGGCGGCGGGTGAGCTTGGTCGTTCTGTCGCTGCGCGCGGTGTTGCATCGCGCGAGGGCAATATAGTAAAATGGGAAAACAATGAACAACATTCAAGAACGTCCGCTGACTGACGAAGAAAAATCAGAATTTGAAACTCGTTCATCGCAAGCTCTCAAAAATTTGGGAGTCAATAATGACGAAGCCACGCCAGAGGCTATTGTTCAACTTGTTGACTCTTATGTGGATAAATGGCAGAGCGGTGGCTTCGCGCCGCGAAAGAAACTTTTTGGTCGCAAACCCGCTATGCCCGATACCACTGATGTGGCGCTGGGATTAGGTGGCGTTTGGGGAAATCAAATCGTCAAAAAGTTTGGTTGGGAATGGATATGTATAAATCAAGAAGGTCAAGATTTATATTGCGTAGCTTCTCCAGACCGCGCTTGGGTTATCTATCCCACCTATTTCATCAAGGCGTGTTTGGATAATTCAAATGCCGACTGCACTGCAATGCTAAGTTTTAATATGATGGCGGCAGGTAGTCTTCCAGAGGCACCGGCAAACGGCTACGAAAATTTGATGGCCGGTGTTCAAAGGGTTGTTCCCAAGAGGTAAAAGAACAGGCCGTTAAGTGACAAACAGCGACAGAACAAGGCGCTGCACCCGACCGCCTACAGCTTCGTTCCCTTCGCTCGTGCCTCGCTTCGGTCTCTGCGCTTCCGGCGGCGGGTGAGCTTAGTCGTTAGGCCGATGCGTGCGGCGTCACTGCGCCATGCAGTTATAATATAATCTGTCGCGAGGGAAAGGAACTATAAAATGACAATCGCTAAATTTCTGCTTCGGCTTATCATCATATTGGCAACTTGTGGGCACTTGGTCGCAGAATCGTTGGCTGCGGAACCGGTTTATTCGCTTGTGCAGCAGTGGCAGGTTAAAAATTTAGAACATCAGCCTGAGGCTAATGAGGTGTTTCATAGAGATGGCTTTGTTTACGTTGGGGGAGGAGCGCCAGAAGGTAAGGTCGCTAAAGTCAAGATGGAAACTGGTGCTGTCGCTTGGTCTTATGATACGAATCAAACTTATCAGCCTTCTTATCCGGTTTCCAATGGCCGCGTCGTTATATTTGGCACCTACTACGGCGAAAACTTCGGCACCGAGCCATATTTCCGCACCTTCTTCGTAGGGCTGGACGACCAGACTGGAAAACTTCTGTGGAAAATCCCAGCGGGACAACAGAATATGTCAGCGGCGTGCTTTGCTGATGACTTGGCCTTTGTCGGCTCTTACGACCGGAATTTGTATGCTATTGATTGGGCCAAAGGTGAAACAAAGTGGAAGACGCAGTTGGGAAATCTAATTTGGTCTACTCCATGCGTTTATGACAACTTGGTTGTTGTCGGATGTTATGATGGCAAGCTTTATTGCATTGACCGCAAAACTGGAAAAATAGACTCTAAGATTGATTGTGGTGGACGCATTGAGTCGAATCCTGTTGTCGCTAACGGATTGCTTTTCGTTTTGGTCGATGCCCAGAGCTATGGCGACGACTATGACAGTTCAAAGACACAAAAGACCATGCTCGTTATCAATATGCAGCAAAAGAAAATCATTGCAAGATTCACTTCTGAAAGCATCTTCAGCAAAAAAGTTGTTGTTTCCGGCGATGAAGTTTACTTCTTTGACAGAGATTTTTTATATTCTTACCATTCGCAACGGGCAACTTTGTCCTGGAAAGTCAAAGCCCCATCAGGAATGGCTCCATATCCTATCCTCACACCAACGAAAGTCATATTGGCGATGAATTATCAGGGGCATCACGGCGACCATTCATCCAAGATGTTAGTGCTTGACCGCGCGACGGGGAAAGAATTGCTTGCACAAGAACTTGGTGGAATTGGCATGAGGCAGGCTCACTATGCTCAGTCTGGAAACATGGTTGTCACTGTGGATTGGAACCTTGTAGGCTACAAGATAGCACCAATTCCGTAGATGTCGGTAAAAATGCCACAGGCGAAGTCATCCAACATCGGCCTAACAAGGCGCTGCACCCGACCGCCTACAGCCCTGCGCTCGTGCCTCGCTTCGGGCTTCCGGCGGCGGGTGAGCTTGGTCGTTGTGCCGCTTGCGCGCGGCGCTCCAATAAGCAAAACTGGAGAAAAGGAAAGGAGATTCTTCGATGAAAAATTCAGTAACCAAGTTTTATGTCGTCAGCGTGCTTCTGTTGGTGTTCATTGCGGTTGCGTTGCTTGGCCGGAGTTCATTTAGCCAAAGCTCCGACAACCAGAGTTCGGGCGCTGGGCGTTATCAAGTGGTGGCATACAACACAGGCACTGCGCCAAACATCATCTTGTTAGATACCCAGACAGGTCGTATGTGGATTAAGGACAACACTTATTCGCCAGCCACGAAAAAGTGGGACTATAAGTGGCAAGAGGACGGCCCATTCTTGAGCAAAAGTGCTTCCAAGTAATCTCTTTGTTTGCTCGGCTTGTTGCAAAACGGTGACTCAAGTCGAGCAAACAAGCGGCACAACAAGGCGCTGCACCCGACCGCCTACAAGCCGATTCTACAGCGATAAAAGGCCACTCGCGTGGTCGTGGTGCCCGGCACTCTCAAAGCCACACAGCGGCCCACAAATGAAACGTGAAAGCGGGCAATAAAAAGGTGTGGGCCGACAGGGTCAGGAAACTGCCGACCCACGTGAGTTGTACTCGACTTAACTGCGCAAGCCTTATGCCAGACACAGGAAAGCCGCAACCCAAGCAACGAGCGCGGCTCGCTGTGTGTCCGTTTGTGGCAGTGCGTAGAGGCTGCACTTCCTACGAAACGTTATTACACAGGTCGTTGGTGATGTCGCACTCGGCGGTGTTGGGCGGGCCCAGCGGCACATCGGCGTTTTCCAAACCGGCAGCCTGAGTGATCCCCTCGACATCCCCATGAACAATCAGTTGTGGCTTGCTATAGGTCTTCTTTTCCATTGTGGTTCACCTCCTTGCTGTTAGTATGACACAGACAAGAGCCGCAACCTACAGAAGCGAACGCTTCAGAATAGGCGCGGCTCTTGCTGTCTAACCAACGTCGTCAGGCGGCTTGCTACTACCTGAGCCTGCACTGCTGACGCTTGGCCTTGCGCTGACATGCTTCACGCCCGATGCCAAATGCGGCGGCATGGTGCTGACCGGCCTGCCAATGCCACGCGGTCAGTAGTTCGAAGTCCAGCCCGGCCTCATAGAGCGCGTTCACGGCACCGGCATAAGCGTTGTGCAGCGTCTCCGCGTGCATCCTGAGCAACCGCGCCCGCTGCACGTATTCCCGGCGCGCCGGGATCTGCTCGGCGGCGATCACGGTCGCGTACTTGGGCACGAATAGCTCACTGGCCGCGCGGCCCCTGGCCAAGTCGCGGGCAACTTCCCGACGTGCCAGTGAGCGCGCCTCACGCCGGCGCAGCCCCGGCACCTCAGCCACCAGATAGCGCGCCTGGCTCCGCGTGGCCTGATGCTGCATCCAGCGCAGCGAAAATATCAGCGGCGCGGTGAACTTGCCGACCTCGTTAAAATTCTGGTCCAGCACGGTATACGACGGTGCGGTGTACGTCTGTGTCTTGCTCATCTTCTTTTCTCCTTGTGCTAAAATAATCCCTGCTCTTAACTCCGAACCCTCCCGACAGCCATGAACTCTCGGGAGGGTTCTTTGTCTTTGTTATGCAGCCAACAGCGCCGGTTTCAGATCGGCATCTGAGAAATAGGCGCCGTCTTGCAGATCGGGCGCATCAATCGGGCTATCCCACGGCTCCATATCCTCCGCCGTCAGAAACCCCATGGCCAACATTTCGCTTGCCGATGCCAGGGGCATCTCTTCGCCATCGTAGTTGTACATCGCTCTTAACTCCTTAAACTTGATTAACGACTACGTCAAGTGTATATACTTTTGACGTATATGTCAAGCACTTTTAGAGAAAAAAGATATTTATTTTCTACACTTAATAGCGTAATCGTATATACTATAGCTGTAGGCTATAGAGACATGGAGGCAAGCAAGAAATGGCTATAGAAACACTGGACCAGGAAAAGAAGTCCATCGGCATCAAGCTAAGTTCGGAGGCGCGCCGGCTGCGTGAAGCCCTGGCGCAAAAGCATGGCATCAGCAAGACCGCTGTTATCGAAATGGCTATCCGGCACATGGCTGAGCGTGATGGGGTGAAATGAGCAGAGGCCTGGGGCAAGTCCAAATCGCGGCGCTGGAGTACTTGCACGTGGTTGGTGAATGGCAATATGTCCACACGCTCACCAACCATGTCCATGAACGTCTGTCCGGCACAGACATGGACTGCAAAGGCTTTTGCGTGCCGGTTGCCTTCAATACTTCAGTTCGGCGTGCACTGCGCCAGTTAGAAAAGCGAGACCTGGTTAATCTCGGCTACCACTTCGATGGAGCCTACAGATACCGGACTGATGCGTACTCGAAGTTGGTCTGCTGGCTACCCGGACACACGCCACCAAAAATAAAAACAACGGTTCCCGGCAAACAAATTGAAAAGATGATTCTCGACCATGCTTTACGTATCACTGAAGCTGAAATCGAAGAGTCTTTTTTTATCTGTGGCAAATTCGCACAAAGCGCGCGGTGGGAGCCGGGAGCCATTCCCTATGCGCTTATAGTTGGACGTGTGATGAAGGACTTGCAACAAAGCCGCTACTCTGAAGGTTGGGCGTATACGGCCATTAGTCGCGCCGTTACCAGACTGTTAATGCGCGGCGAAATCAAAGCCGCATACTACCGAGGCAACCGGTGGGGATGGATTAAGCCACCAGAGCATAAGCGTTGTGATGAAAGCGTTATTGCTTTCACTGCAACACTTAACAGCGACCAATGAAACCGGCTGAATGGCTCACGGTCTCGCAAGCGGCGGCTGTGCTCGGGATCTCCGAACGACAGTCCCGGCGCTATGCCAAGCGACTATCAGCAGACGACCGGCAAGAGCCGGACACAGACAGCGGCCACACGTCCGGCGCACGTCCGGCCTTAGTCCGGCTCCAAGCGATGCAAGCGGCCCGGAAGCGTGCCACCGGGCAAAAGACGGCGCAGATCGGCACCACGGAGACAGCAGACACCACGCCGGACACGCGACCGGCCTCAGCCGGACAGACGCCGGACACTATGACCGGACACACGACCGGCCCCGCTCTCGATGGAGCACCGCTCTTGCTTGTGGAAAAGGATGCTCGGATAGCCGATCTTCAGAAACAGGTGGAGTTTCTACAGGCGCGCAACGCGGAACTAAATGCCATCCTGATGCGGCACGCTCACAGCCTACCGGCAACGGCGCAACCAATGCCGCTGGAAGCGCCTACAAGCGACGGAAGCACCGCCGGCGCCCAAGTGCCGCAACCACCTATTAAAAACGCACAGCGGCCAGCGGCGGCGCGCCTGACGCCATTGCAGCGGCTCGTGGCGCGCCTGGTGGGTATCAGACTGAGGGAGTAAGTCTTAATGATCTGTCCACACTGCAACTATTTTATGAGCGATCTGGATGCTGAGTGTCCCCGATGTCACGGCCAGGGGATGCCTCAGGCTGCGCCACCACAAGCGCAACAGGGCACGCCAAACACACAACCACTGGTGCCACAACACTTCCCGGCACAGCAACCACAGCAACATCAGGTGCCACAGCAACACTTCCCGGCGTCCGTCACAACGAATGTGATGGTCGTAACGGATAAAGGGTCTTATGGCTATGGCACAGCCTCACTGGTTATGGCAGTCGTGAGCATGTTCTTTTTTTGCGTGCCGGGCCTACCGATCCTCACCTCCGGCCTAGCGCTGGTGCTGGGTCTCATCAGTGTGACCGGCAAGCACCGCGATATGGGTATGGGCATCGCGGGCCTGATAGTGGGTGCTTTCTTCCTTCTAATGGGGTTCGCCGTGATGCTTAGCTTTGGGGCTGCGATGTCAGGCATAGAAAAGGCCATTGACCCAGCGCCAACGCCGAGGTTTTGAAGGGCAATGATTAAAAACGGTCAGGCTTGGACGTGCACGGCGCGTCTCGAGTGAAGCATTGGAGCAGTGGGTAAAGACGCTGTGACAAGTGCCGTCAGAGGCTATAGGAGGTATTTATGAAACGCCTTGTAATTGTCGGGCTATTACTACTGGCAGGCTGCGCCAAAGAAGAAGCCGTCGTAGTGGTGCCGACGCCGGTGCCGACGCCGGTGCCAACAGCAACGCCGCCGCCGGTTGCAGCCTGGGTGCCGCCTCCGACTCAGTATGTTGACCCTTACGAGGGTAGGGATAGCGGGGCGAGATCGCAGCCGCCGGCACAGCAGGTGCCGCAGCCGCAACAGCGCACGCAGGTAATGGGGGCAGATGCCTGGCCGCCGGGGTGGGAGCAATACTGGAGGGTTACGGATGCCGCGATTGCCGTAGCGCACGAGGCCATAAACTGGCAGGGCACGCCCACATATGCCCAGGTAGTGCAATCGCGAGCCTCAATCGAACAGGCTCAATACGAGTACAGGCGGGTTCCAGTACCACGCGATCTGATCAAAGTGGACGCCATGATGCAGGAGTCGTTTTCCCAAATTTGGCTTGGTCTGCGTGCAATAGAGCGCGGTATCCAACTAAAACACCGAGGCTCGTTTCAGGATGCGCGAGAACATTTCGACAACGTAGGCGATCTATGGGAACTCGCGGGAGCAGAGTTGACGCGGATGGGGCAGCGCATGGCCGGACAGTAGGCAGTATGGTGGCGTCACAAGGCGCGCCTGGTGGGTATCAGATGGAGGTAAGCAGTGAGTGAGCTAACAGGTAAGCCGGTTTTAGATGCACGCTGTAAGGATGGGAAAACTGTCCGTTGTGGCGTGCGTGACTGTCACGGCGTCTTAGCGGAAGTAGAGGGCGAGTACTTTCGCTTGCCGGTGGGCGTTGATTTGCGTAAAGCCGGTTATTATGCAAAAACCAAACGGCCTATCCATCGCACTCTTGAGGGCAAAGAAGTTATTAAATCTTTGAATAGCGAGAATGGAGTGGTTGACGGAGCACTGGACGCAAAATGGTGCGGCCTGGACAGAATAGAACGCGATGGCCACCGCTTGCCCGCCAATGCTGGGCCTTACGTGGTTTGTTGCACAACGTGTGGCAGATTGAGTAAAATAAAAAGAAGTTGCACGGAGCAAAGCTAAAATGTGCAACTATAAATTGAATATAAACCCACTTGTTAAGGTGGCACAAACCCAGGTATCCGAGCTTTCGAGCAAGATGCCGCAGGGTTCGTGCCACTTTTTTTTGCATCAAAAATGGGATAGTAGGCCACCATAGCAGCAACAGCGGGCCAAATCTAAGAGGAAGCGCCGGCGCATTGAGGCCCAAAAAGAAAATGCGCCAAGCCGTGCAAGGCTATGGCGCAACAATTCAGAACTATGTCTAAGTATCCACCAAACGGCAAGCCAGAGCAAGACGCCAGCGGCGGGTTTTTCAATCGCCGCGCGTCGGCTTCACCAGTTGTAACAGTGGAGCATCTCGCACAGCGGTACAGCCTCAAACCGCAGACAGTGAGCGGCAAAGTTGAGTACCACGGAGCTAACCCGTTGGAACCGGGAGCCGAAAAAGACGGCTTCATACTCAACAGCGACGGCACCGCCTACGACCGCAAAGCAAGCCGCAAGTACACAAGTTGGGAAGTCGCAGAGCTAAGCGGCCTCAGTCCCGATCAATACGAGCCGTGCGCCACCTACAAGGCCCGCAACGGCTCCACAGTTCCACCGCGCGCCACTTCCGGCACCACTGCCACGCAAGGCACCGCAAAGCCCAACCAGACCACTACAGCGGCCAACGGCAAGCCACCAGAGGCGCAACCACTGCCACGGCTCACAGCAGAGCAAGCCGGCGACCGGCTCGAAGCGCGCGGCCTCACTCAAGAGACGGCTGAGCGCTTCGATATAAGCGCGGATTTGCGTCGGCAACAGTACTGCTACCCGGTGCGCACGCCGGACGGCGCTTTTCAAAGTGTCGGCATCACGCAAGCGGTTCGCTACAAAGCCTTTCACAGCAGCAGCAAGCCCAAGTACTCATGGCCCAAAGCTGAAGATGACCCGCGCCGGTTTTTCGTCTATGGCTTGGAGGGCATCCCGCAAGATGCAACCCATGTTTACCTTGTGGCAGGCGAGCCGGATGTTTGGATAGCACAGCAAGCCGGGTTCCCCGCTATTTCGTTTCTCGGAGGCGAAGGCACGGTCAAGGCTGAGTACTTCCAAACCATAAAAGAGCACCGGCCAAACATCAACAGCATCACGGTTATTTACGATGCAGACGACGCCGGGCGCAGTGGAGCCGCCAAAGCATTGCAGATCGGCACCGCAGCCGGCTTCACAATGGACGCGCGCGACATTGGAACGCTCAACTCAGACAACGCCAAAGGTTACGACCTGGGAGACCTCTGGCACGACACCCGGCAAGACGCGGCGGCTTTTTGCGAAGCGGTCACAAATATGGCGCAGTGGGAGCCACCGGCCACAGAGCAAGAGGCAACCACGCCAGAGACACCGCAAGCCCGGTTCAACCTGATTTCGATTGCTGAACTAATGACGCGGCCTGACCCGACTTGGCTAATTCACAGCGTCTTGATGGACGGCACAAACTCTATACTCGCTGCGCCTCACGCCTCTTTTAAGTCTTTCCTGGTGCTAGATATGGCGCTCTGTGTGGCCAGCGGGCGCGACTGGTGCGGTCATAAGGTCAGACAGGGCAACGTTGTATTTGTCTGCGCCGAAGGCATCGCCGGAATGAAGGCGCGAATAAAAGCCTGGTGCCACGACCGCAATGAGGAAATACCCGAACGGTTCCACTTCATAGACGAATCCGTACAGATTCACGATGAAGCGCAGCGCCACCAGTTTCTGCAATCGGTTGTGGCCACGCTTGAAGATGTCAAGCCGGTACTCATCATCTTCGACACCCTCAGCCTGTGCGCTCTTGGATTGGAGGAAAACAGTTCGCGAGACATGAATCAATTCATGGCTGACGTGAAGCGCATCCAAGACGAAACCGGCGCTCATGTGATGTTAGTCCACCACACCAGTAAAGCCGGGGGAACGCGCGGATCGTCTGCAATTCCTGGCGCAACACAATCCGAGTTTGAGATGAAGCGGGAACGCAACCAGGCCACTCTCACTTGCTTGAAGCAAAAAGACGGGCCGGAGTTCAAGCCGATGACCTTCACAAGTCGCAAGGTTGAGTACGACACGTTCTATGAAAAATCCTCACTGGTGCTCGATTATGAAGGGGCAACCACTGACGCGGAAAGTCTCACGGCCAGCGACACCAGAATATACAACCTACTCTGTGAGCACTTTGGGCCGGGCGGCGCCACCAGTACGGCATGGTGGGAAGTGGCAAAGGAAAACGGAGTAACCAAGCCGACGTTTTACCGCTCTGTAAAGAACCTTGTGGAAAAGAAGCAGGTAGACGACGGCAAGGGCGGCAAAGGCGGGCGCGGTGCTATTTACCGCACGAAAGAGGCAATCGAAGCGGAATTTTTAGCCCAAGCCGAAGCCGATATGCCCGAAAGTCTCAAAGTCTCAAATAGTCTCAATGAGACTCGTGAGACTTTGGCAAACCCGGAAGTTGTGAAAGTCTCAAAGTCTCACACACCCTTAAGGTGTGAGACTAATGAGACTAACAACGATGCGCACGAAAAAACTACTGAGACAAAGCCGAAAAAGAAGCGCAAGCCGAAAGTATCGGTAGCCGCCGGCGAGCCGTATGCAGCGGAGCGTGACACCCAATGACGCTGCGCCTTAAAGAAGTGGCATCGGGTGCCGTGAAGGTTCCGGCACCCGATGCACCGGCGAAACCACCACTGGCACCAAAGCCCGGCTTTGAAAGTGTCGGGAGCATAATCGAAAGAATGTTCCCGCGTGACGTGTACGACCCGGCTGAGGCCAGAGCGCACGCGCTATCTGACCCGACACTAACCAGTGAGCAACGCCGCAACTTGCTTGCTCACGCCGATAGAGCAGAAAAGGAGTGAGTTAAATGGCGATTATTGCAACCCAACCACAAAAGCAAGAGCTTTTAACGGCAGAGGAAACCGCACGGCTGTTGCGGATTGATTACCAAGTTTTGCTAAGGCACGTTCGCGCCGGGACGGTGCCGCATTACAAGTTTGGCCGCTTGTATCGGTTCGATGCTGAGCAAGTCAAGCGACACGCGCGGCATCTGCCCGGCGAAAGCGCAGAGCGCGACAAAGTCGCGGCCTAACCAGACCAACCAAAAGGAGCAACATCAACATGACAGCAACAGCAACCCAACCGGACACAGCCACCCTCAGCCGTGAGATCGAGGCAACCAAAATGCGCCGGCGCGAAATCGAGCAGCGCCAGGCCGGCTAACGGAAGCGGTTCGAAGTCAGAGAAGGCTCATTCTGTGACGTTGGAAAAAGACCAAAGGGAGCCACTTTTGAAGTGACATCATGGCCAGAACCTGCACCGTCTGTGTCCATCCTGAGCGTGAAGCCATCAATCAAGCTCTTATCTCAGGTGAGGCGGCTCTTTCTGTAGCGGCACGCTATTTCACGGTTGGCGGCAAACCGTTAGGGCGTATGGCGGTGCAGAGGCATAAGGAAAATCACATCCCTGAGACTATGGCAAAAGCAAAAGAGGCCCAAGAAGTAGCGCATGGCGCCGATCTGCTGCAGAACGTCAGGAAGCTGCAAAACAAGGCAATTCAGTTGCTCTTGAAAGCAGAGGCAGACGGCGACTATCGAACCGCACTCGCCGGCATCCGAGAGGCGCGCGGTTGTCTCGAACTGCTGGCCAAACTGGTGGGAGAGTTATCCGACGCTCCGACTGTGAACATCACTATCAGCCCGCAGTGGGTAGAACTGCGCACTGTGATTGTGCAAGCCCTTTCAGAGTACCCCGCCGCGCGGCTTGCCGTGGCTCAGGCACTCGCAGAGGTGGAGCCATGATAGCCACTGATTTAGCCATTGCCCTCGATCCGGCGCTGTTAATGGAGCGCGCCGGCCTGGTGCCGGATCCGTGGCAGGCCGACCTCTTACGCTCCACAGCCGATAGACACCTGCTGCTTTGCACACGGCAGGCCGGCAAGAGCACAGCAACCGCAGCCCTGGCCACCTGGACGGCACTCTATCAGGCCCCGGCCCTGGTGCTCTTGCTGGCACCGGCGCTGAGGCAATCACAAGAGCTATTTCGCAAGGTGATGGAGTTCTATCACGCCGTCGAGCCGGGCGCACCGGCTGAGGAAAGCGCCTTGCGCATCGAGCTAAAAAACGGCAGCCGGATCATCGCCTTACCGGGCAAGTCGGATGCGAATATCCGCGGCTATAGCGGCGTGAACCTCTTGATCGTCGATGAAGCCGCGCGCGTGCCGGATGACCTTTACTTCGCCATCCGGCCCATGCTGGCGGTCTCTGGAGGCCGGATGGTGATGCTCTCCACCCCCTATGGCAAGCGTGGTGTGTTCCACACTGAATATGAAACGGGCGGCAATTCGTGGCAGCGCGTGAAGGTCACAGCTTATGACTGCCCTCGTATCAGCCCGGCTTTTCTGGCTGAGGAAAAAGCAGCCCTTGGCGACTACTATTTTTCGCAAGAGTATCTATGCGAATTCCGCGAAACAACCGATCAAGTCTTTTCTTATGACCTCGTTATGGCAGCGATGAGCGGTGATGTGAAGCCACTGTTTGGACCCGCCATAGGAGCAGCAACCACATGACACAATTCGCCATCGGCTGTGAACTGGGTAAGTCCCACATGAACGATTACAGCACCCTGGCCGTGATCGAGCGGCTGACGCCGGCTGCGGCACCGGAACCGGATAAAGCGCCCGCCACTCTCCACTGCCGGCATTTGCACCGCTACCCACTGGGCACGCGCTACCCGGCTTTGATCGAGCATTTGCAGGGAGTACTTCAGACCGAACCGCTGCAAGGCAACAGCACCCTGATCGTGAACATCACCGAGGCCGGGCAGCCGGTCACAAATCTTTTATGGGATGCCGATATTCGCCACCGCGCGGCCATTATCACCGGCGGGCAGGAAGTCGCTTATGGCAACGGTATGGAGAAGATTCCCAAGCGCGTACTGGTTTCCACGCTGCAAGTACTCTTGCAAGGGCAGCGGCTCAAGTTCGCCAGTGAACTGCCGGAAAGCGGCACGCTCGTCAGCGAACTGCTCAACTTCCAACTGACAGCGCGCGAAAGTGAAGCCGATCTCTACGAGGGCAGGCAAGGCCCGCAAGCGGATTTAGTTTTGAGTACCGCCCTGGCCTGCTATCAGGCAGAGCGGCCCCTCTTTAGAGCCGTGGCAGGATAGGTGGGAGGATAGGAGGTCGGGAGTGAAGTATTTCATGGGTTTAGACCTTGGGCAGAGTAACGATTTTAGCGCGCTGGCCATCCTGGAGCAGATCCCGCAAGAGCGGCCCGGCAAACCGGAGATGAGGGAGCGCAACGGGCGCTGGTTCGATGTGCGGCCCCTACCGCCGGCCCATTATCAGGGGCGGCACTTGCAACGCTTCCCGCTGGGCACCAAGTACCCGGCTATCGTGGAAAGTGTCGGCACCATGCTGAAAACGCGGGAGCTGCGCGGCGACTGCGAGCTGGTGGTGGACGCGACCGGCGTGGGCAAGCCGGTTGTCGATATGTTCACGGCGGCTGGTCTAAAGCCCGTTGCGGTGACGATCACGCGCGGCATCACGGCCAGAAGCGAGGGCGGTATGTCGC
>MWVV01000542.1_pt1 | contig 13859 bp, 8 predicted proteins | sample 1047281 | NCBI WGS metagenome assembly MWVV01 (sample SAMN06349986, study PRJNA376086) | soil metagenome | isolation source: PT-2 sample Antarctic (ecotone) soil | place: Antarctica | collected 2015-01-13 | reverse complement strand
TTTCAGCGCCTGCCAATCGACTCGAACAAAGCCCTTTTCTCTGGCGTCTTGAGCGACCCGGCGCAGCATCACCAAGCCCAAACCCTGCCCGCGCAAATCGGGCGTAATGTATAAATCTTCGAGAAAAATGCCGCGCTCGCCGCGAAAACTTTTAAAAACCGGAAAATATAACGCATAACCGACGTAGCGATTACCCGCCATCGCGACTAAAGCCTGTACAAAACTCTTCTCGCCGAAAATCGCTTCGCGCAAATCCTCTTCGGTAACTTCGCACCAATCGGAAAGTTTTTCAAATTCGGCGAATTCCTGAATCAGAAGGTTAATTGCTGGAACATCACCGGATTTTGCTTCACGAACCGTTAATTGATAAGCCATTATTTTTGAGATGTTAACAAAAATTAGAGGGATGAGGACTGATACTCGCTTCTACAAGTGTGTTTTTATTGATTCCAAACAACCTGGCTTTTCAAACGGCGAATTGTTTTTTCTTTGCCGAGCGTTTCAAAAACCGCGAGCATCGAAGGACCGACGGCTAAACCGGTCAGAAGCGTTCGCGCACCGTTCATAATCACGCCGAATTTTGTGCCCTTTTCTTCGGTAAATTGTTTGATCACCGTTTCGAGCGTGTCGTGTGTGAAGTCTTCAACCGTTTTGAGCGTTTCAGCAAGTTCGGGAAGCCACGTTTTTAAACTAGGAAATTTTTTCAAGTTTTTAGCGATAGCCGCTGGGTCGAAATCAAAATCTTCCGAGAAAAACGCGCGTCCCTGACTGGAGAAATCTTTGAGCGTGAAAAATCTTTCACGGATCAAATCGACGGTTTTTTCGAACGGAATTTTATCGTCGTCTTCGTATTCGTCGCGCCAGAGTTTGGCGGATTTTAATTCGGCTTTGACTAATGGAAGTAATTTGCTCAGAGACATCGTGCGGATATATTCAGCATTCATCCAGATTGCTTTGTCGTCTGTCCAGTGTTTCGGATTATTCGCGTCGAAATTAAAGGTCGCGTTTGAATGGTGAATTCGGTCGAGCGAAAATTTTTCGATGAGTTCATCAAACGTATAAATTTCCTGGTCATCGCCCGCCGACCAACCTAAAAGCGCGAGAAAATTGCGAAAAGCGGCGGCTAAGAATCCGGCGTCGCGGTAAGTCGTCATCGAAACGATTTCGCCGTGAATGCGTTTTGATAATTTTTTCCCGCCCGGCGCGAGAATCAAAGGCAAGTGCGCGAAACGCGGCGGAGTTTTGCCCAATGCTTCGTAGATCAAAATTTGTTTATGCGTATTTGTCAGATGGTCCTGACCGCGAATGACATCGGTAATTTCCATTTCAATGTCGTCGCAGACAACCGCCAGATTATAGAGCGGATGACCGTCCGAACGCAGCAAAACAAGGTCTTCGATTTCCGTGTAGTCGCGTTCCTGAACGCCGTAGACAGCATCTTCAAAAGTGGTTTTCCCTATCTCCGGAACTTTCAGACGAATTGCGAAAGGTTCGCCCGCCGCGGCTTTCTCGTCAGATTCTTCCGACGACAAATTACGGTATTTATTGTCGCGCATTGATTTTTCGCCCTGATTTTGGCGGGCGCGTTCGGCAATCGCGGCTTTAATATTTTTGTCGCCAATTGTTTCTTTCGGAGTGAAATCTCGATACGCTTTATTTGCCTCTAATATTTGGAGCGCGGCAGCGCGGTGTTTATCGGCATTAGCGGACTGGAAAACTATTTCTTCATCCGGCTCTAAGCCCAACCACTCTAAGCCTTCGAGAATCGAGCGCGTTGATTCTTCGGTCGAACGCGCTAAATCGGTGTCTTCGATCCGAAGCAGAAATTTTCCGCCCATTTTCCGGGCATAAAGATAATTGTAAAGCGCCGAGCGGGTCGCGCCAATATGCAGATAACCCGTCGGCGACGGTGCGAAACGAACTCTTGTAGTCATAAAAAATATTTTCTCGTAAAGGCGCGGCGAGCGCAAAAATTATTTATAAAGTTTTTTGTTTTAATTCGACGATCTGTCCGCTCAACTCTCTGATTTTATTCAAAAGTTCGGCGTGTTGTTTATCTGATTGAGTCGGTTCTCTGGCTTCGATATAAAACGTGCCGTTTTCATCCAAAACGCAGTTTTCGATTTCCTCGATTTTGCGAAAGCCCTGTCGGTGAATGACCGCCAAAAGTTCAGATTCGGTAATGAATTCTTTCTCCAAAATTTGTCGGTTGATGTTGCCGTTTTCAATTAATTTTGATTTGCTGCCCGCGACGATTTTGTTAAGTCGTTGATGTTTAGCTAAAAATCGAACGACGACGTAGTTAAATGAAAGCAATGTAACCGCGCCGATGATGCCGCCTGAAACTGAATTATCCGAACCGATAATCGCGTTTTGCAAAGTGTTTGAGAGTGTCAGCAGAACAATCAAATCAAATGGATTAAGCTGCGCCAATTCGCGCTTGCCAAAAACGCGCAGCGCGGCGACAAGAAAAATGTAAACTAAAATGGGTCGAGCGATTTTCTCCGCCACGCTCGTCGCGGAAATATCATAACCGATAGTAAAAACATTGCTCCAAAAATTACTTTCAAACAACGCCTGACACATTTTGCTAACCTCTCTGTGTAGTAAAAAAGCCATCTCGAAAAAATTCAAGACAGCTTATTATAAGATTGCTGGCGGAGACGACAGGATTCGAACCTGTGGAAGACTTTTGATCCTCAACAATTTAGCAAACTGCCGCTTTCAGCCACTCAGCCACGTCTCCGCATTTGTTTTACATTTACCTCGTCTGAAAAAAAAGAGCAAATGATGAACGTAAAGCGTAAAACTTATTCTAGCTAAGAGGCAAACTTTGTCAAGTTCAAGGCATCACATAACCAAAATTCGCATACGCTTCGTGCTTGACAGATTTGACGTTTAGACACAAAATACAAAACGTGCCCGAAGTGTTTCTTTTTAACCTTGGCAAAAGTTTCCGGTATCCTTTATCAAAAGGTTTTGCTTGAAATTATTTAATGTGAAATTGCTTTTGCAGATGTTTCTGTTTCGAATAAAAATCAAAAATTTTTTCATGTCAAATTTGATTTTATTGACTGCATTTTTCGTGGTTTTAAGCTCCGCGCCGGAAGCGCCTGCCCGCTCGATTGTTCAAAACACGGGAAGTCTTGGGATTATCAAAGGAGTCGTGCGTAATGAAGCAGGCAGTCCGATTGCCGATGCGACTGTCGCAATTTTTCGCGCAAATACTTCGAGAATTTTGAAACAAGTGCGCTCGGCTTCGGACGGCAGTTTTTTTGCAAAAATTTTGCCCGGAACTTATTCGGTTCTCGCCGTCGCTCAGGGGTTTAATCCGGCGACCTTTTCGGAAGTCGAAGTCAGTCGGTCAACCGAATTAGTTTACAGGTTTAATCTGGAGCGTTCGGGAAGCGGCAACACTCTGCCCGAAAAGGTTGTTGACCGCAACAGTTCCAAATCCCGCATCCGCGCCGCGCAGAGCCAACGCTCTATTTATCAAAACCGGGAAGGCGCGCCGGTAATTGACGAAAACGAAGTTACCGAAAAAACCGGGACGGATTCAGAGGACGGAGAAAATGTTGAAAATGAAGAAGTCAGCTCAAACAAGCAAGGTCAAACGGTCGTCGAAACTTATTTCGCAAACAACGGCGGGAGCACTTATAAAGGCGTAAATTTTGCACGGTTGCAGCCTTTGAATGAAAATGCGGAAATCGTTTTTGCAGGTCAATTTGGAACAACCGGATCCGCTCCGCAAAGATTTGAAACAAGCTTAAATTTTCGCCACAGCAATAACCACAAAGTTCATTTGAACGGCGCGGTTTCCAAAATCGGTCAGATTAAACTCAAAAGTACACACGAATCACTCGGTCAGATTTCTTTTCAGGTTTTAGACGAATGGAAAAGACAGAGTGGCGTGATTGTGGTGGCGGGTGTTGATTATTCAAAATTTGTCGGCGCGGGAAACGATTTTTCGATTAGTCCGCGTCTCGGTCTGCAATTTGATATCAATTCTAAAACTCGTTTTCGCGCGGCTTACACGAGCGCGGCGGAAGAACGCAGCTGGCAGAGTGTTGTCGATCTGGAAGAAGCGCAGGTATTATTTCACGAACCAATTTCGGTTCCGGACTTAATATTTGAAAACAACAAGCCGAAAATGAACAAAAATCGACGGCTTGAATTTGGCGTCGAGCGCGTTTTGTCCAATAAATCCAGCATCGAAGCCAACGCTTTTTTTGATTCGGTAAACGGGCGCGGAGTTGGTTTAACTAATTTTTCTTCTAATTTGGATGACGCTAATTTTGGCGGATTTGTTTCCGAGCAAAAAGGCGTGGCGCAGGGCGTCAGAGTGGTTTATACACGTCGAATCAACGGGATTTTCAGTACGTCGGCGAGTTATGCGGTTGGTAACGGACAGAAACTTTCGGAAAAAGCTCTGACAAATCCGGCGAATGTTTTTGAGAATAATTTTTTCCAAACTTTTGCTGGTCAGTTTGACGCTGATTTTGATACGGGTACGCAGGTCAAAACGATATTTCGGCTTTCGCCCGAAGCTACTGTCTTTGCAATTGACCCGTTTGCCGGCAGAATGGCGATTTATGATCCGAGCTTAAGCGTAATGGTAACTCAATCTTTGCCGACTCTGGGATTGCCGTTTCGAGCGAAGGCGGTTCTCGACGCCAGAAATCTTTTTGATTTTCAAACCGGTTTCGACAGTGAGGAAGGAAGCCTGAAGCTTACTTCCGGGCGAAGAACTCTGCGTGGCGGTATTTCGTTGAGATTTTAGGCTTGAGATACAATTTAGACTTTGAAAATCCAGAGCTTTGACCGGCTTTGGATTTTTTATTTCCATAATCTTGGATTTTCAATAAAAAGCTGTATGCGAAATTGCCTTTCAGAAGATTATAAAAGTTAAAAACTCAATGTTTATCAACAAGTTACGATGTTTCATAGATAAAAAACCACTGGAACGCGTGTTGCCTTTGAAAAAGTGGTGAAGTTTGCCTCAAGGAAATGAAGGGAAAGATTTTAACAAGTTGGAGTTTGGTCTGGTTTCTGGCAACAGCTTTATTCGTTGTCGGCGCCGCTCTCAATCTTTCCGAACGCACCTTTCATAATCTTCCGCCAGTCGATGGCGTTCAATGGCTGCAAAAAGCCGACGGTATTTATGCCGAGCGCGTCGCGCCGGGTTTAGCCGCTTCCAGAGCGGGCATCGCGCCCGGCGATAAATTAATCGGGATCGGTTTTCAAGGTGAGAAAACTCAGGAAATAGTTTCAGCCAGCGATGTCCAGCTTTATCTGGAATCCGCCGGGGCTGACGGCAGTTTAACCTACCTCTACCAGCGTCCCTCTTACACTTTTGCCGATAACTTCTATTACGCCGATTTGTCGCATATCGACACCTTGCCGCGCTGGACGGCGGCAGGGATTTTCCTGCTGCTCGTCGGTTTAATCTGGCTTGGCGTCGGGACTTTTGTTTTATTTAAGCAGGGAAGTCATTCTCCGTTCGTGCTGCATTTTGCGACTGTTTGCCTGGCGGCTTTTGTTTTTCATACCTATAAATCAATCGGACTCGGCGAGGATTTGGATTTGGCGATTAGTCTTTTGGATGATATCGCCTTTGCCTTTTTCGTTCCGCTGTTTGTCCATTTTTGCGTCCGCTATCCGGTCAGAAGCGCGATTTTTGACCGGGCGCGCTGGAAAACTTTTGCTCTCTATGTTCCCGCAGCGGCAATTTCGCTGGCACTAACAACTCTTTCGCTTGTTTATCACCTTGCCCCGAAAGCCGATTTTGTGGCGCGGCTGGCTGACTTCACCGATAAATTTAACTTAATCGGCTTTTTTTATCAGGTAAATTTTTACCATTTTATCGGCGGCGTCGCGCTCGGTGCATCTTTACTTTTGTGGCGCTTCCTAAAAAATCGGGAGCCGATTGTTCGCCAGCGTCTGAAGTTGGCGGTCTGGGGAACAATCGGCGCGATTGTTCCGATTTTAGCAATTGAAGCAGCGAAACAGTTTGTCTATATTCCCGAAGACAGTTTTTCATCTGCTATTACAACTTTGCCGCTCGCTCTGATTCCTTTGAGTTTCGGTCATTCGGTTGTGCGTTACCGCCTGATGGATGTCGATGTTGTGGTGCGCCGTGCGCTTGTTTACGCGCTAACGACGGTGGCGATTGCGATGATGATTGGTGCAGTCGCGCTCGGGTTGATTTTTCTTATTGTCGGTAATAATTTTTCAACTTTTCTTTCCATCGCCAATAATCTTCCGACATCCGAAATCACTCTGCGCGCTTTGATTGCGATTGTTGCAATGGCGGGAATCGTCCTTCTTTCTGAACCACTGAAGAAATTTCTGCAGGAACGCGCCGACCGATTTTTTTATGGCGAGCGTTACGATCTGCGGAACGGTCTGCTCGATTTTGGCAGAACGATTTCCGCGACAACCGCGCTCGAACCACTCTTAAACGCTTTGACCGAGCGTTTGCGGCAAGTCCTCGATGTCCAGAAAGTCGGAATTTTTCTTGAAGACGAAAATTTGCCGCAACGCTACAGAATTGCAAAGTCTATCGGGCTCAGCTCTCATTACAAAATACCGAGTGATTTTCGCCAGATGGTTCGTCAAAAATCTTCAGGAAACGGTGTCGTTCGCGCCGATGAACTCGATTTGCCAGAAGCAGATTTCCCTGATGAAATTTTAGAGGAAAAGACAAGAACGAACGGTATTATCAAAAAAATCGAAAAATACGGCAGAAACGGCAAAAACATCGTTCGTCAGGAACTTCATTATTTTGTGCCGTGTGTCGTGCGCGGAAAAATGGTTGCCGTCATCGGTTTGGGACGTGCCAGCGACGGTTCACTTCTTTCGTCTGAAGACTTGGGAATTTTGCAGACCGTTTCAGGTTACGTCGCGGTGGCGGTTGAAAACAGTCTGCTTTATCAGGAACAGGAGAAGCGCGCCGAAGAACTCGCCTTGCTTAAGGAATTTAACGAATCAATTATTGAATCGGTTAATGTCGGGCTGCTGGCAGTCGATCAAAATGGTTTAATCACGCGCTGCAACACTACCTTTGAAGAAATGCTCGGACTCAAGCGCGAGCAGGCGGTCGGCAAACTGGTCGAAGATGTTTTTGACCGGGGATTCGCTTTGAATCTGGAAAATATCCTTGGTAAATCGCGCTGGCATCTGACCGAGATTCGCAACGCATACAAACTGCTCGCTACTGATTCAAGCGGAAAACCTTTGATCTTAAATGTCGCGGTCGCGCCGCTGCGTCCTGCTTCGAACAATCAAACGGGCGCGATTTTGGTTTTTGAGAACGTCACGACGCGCATCAAACTCGAAGAATCTCTCCAGCAGAGCGAAAAACTTTCGAGTATCGGATTGCTCGCGGCAGGCGTCGCGCACGAAGTCAATACGCCTCTGACGGGAGTTTCAAGTTACACACAGCTGCTTTTGGGAATGATTCCCGAAACCGATCCGAAACACGCGCTTTTGCAGAAAGTCCAAAAGCAGACTGAACGCGCGACAAACATTGTCGGAAATCTCCTTAATTTTTCGCGCACCGGCAACGCGACGGAATTCAACGAAATTAATATTTGTAAATTGCTTGATGACACGCTTCAACTGCTTGAACCCCAATTACGCAAATCAAATGTTGAAATCGTTAAAAATTATTCGGACTGCACTCCGCAAATATTCGGCAACGCCGGAAAATTGCAGCAGGTTTTTACAAACTTGATTATCAATGCCCGCGACGCGATGTTCGACAGCGGCAAAATTACTTTATCGACAAACTTTGATAATGAAGGTGCGGTTGTAGTTGAAGTAAAAGACACCGGAACGGGAATCGAAGCCGACAATTTGAATAAGATTTTTGACCCGTTTTTTACCACTAAAGGCGTCGGCAGCGGAACCGGTCTGGGTTTAGCGGTTTCGTACGGCATTGTGCAGGAACACGCTGGAACGATTGAAGTTGCGAGCGAAAACGGACACGGCACAACTTTTCGGCTCGTCTTTCCTGTTGCACAAAACACTCTCAAACGCGCAGTCAGTTAAAACAGCATTAGAATCGCTAACTCAAACAATACAAACTTCATTTGAAAATAAGCAGCGACAAAACAATTACTGAAAAGGAAGGATATGAAGCAATGCTTTATATGCTTAAAAGTTATTGGAAGCTTACCGGCTCTAATGACTTGACGGACATTTTAAGTGGTGGAGAGTATTGGCTTGAAGCGGATACAGCTTTTTGGGAATATTGGTTGGAAGCCATAGAAAAGGTAAAAAAAGAAGGTCCTCCGCCTTTGAAAGAACTGACCTGAAATCATAAAATCGAGCCGTTAGTTTGATAAGTTTCTGTTTTTTGCCTGTCTACTCAATTTTGAATCGATGTCTCAATTTGTCATTTTTAATAAACAGTTGTGCGCTGCCGAAGATGCGTTTCTGCCGGCTGTTTCTTCCGCCGTATTTTATAGCAGAGGCGTTTTTACAACCGTCGCAATTTATAATTCCGAGCCGTTTCAGTGGAAAAAGCACTGGGCGAGATTAATTAAAAACTCCGAAAAGTTAAAATTAGATTTGTCTGAATTTAGCGAGGAAAGCGTCAAACAAAACCTCGTTCAAGTAATTGGTAAGAATAAACTTAAGAGCGGACGCGCGCGTCTCACATTCTTTGACGAATCTCCAAACAAACTCTGGCAAACCACTCTCAAACGCGCAACAAGTTTTTTAATAACGACCGGAGAATTACGCTCTGTTTCAGACAATCTAAGCTTGATGATTTCAGATTTTCAAGTGAATTCAACTTCGCCGCTCGCGGGCGTTAAATCCTGCAATTATCTGGAAAATATTTTGTCTCTGGAAGATGCTAAAAATAAAGGTTTTGATGAAGCGGTTCGCCTTAATGTAAACGGCGAAATTGTCTCTGTTTCGATGGCAAATATTTTTTGGGTTAAAGGCGGAGAGCTTTTTACCCCAAGTCTTAAAACAGGTTGTTTAAGCGGTACAACCAGGAGTTTTGTATTGGAAAACTTCTCCGTCAAAGAAACAGAAGCAAATTTAGCAACGCTCCGCGATGCCGACGAGATTTTTTTGACTTCAACCGGAATCGGCATTGCTAATGTTAAAAGTTTTGATAAAAAAAACTTTGCCGGCGAAATTACGAATTATATTAACGAAAAATTTCTGCGTCGCTGTTATTTGGATTTGTCGATTAACAATACTTCGTTGTAAATTTCTTCAGTTTCGACAATCATTCTTTTCAGATTAAATTTTGCTTTTGCCTCCGCTTGCGCGTTTCTGCAGAAATCCCCACGTATTTTCTCATCGCCCAAAATTTCAACAATTGCATCGGCAAGGCGGATTGGATTATCCAACGGAACAAGTTTTCCCGTTTCGCCATCACGCAAAATTTCGCTCGCTCCTTCGGTTTCAGTCGCCAAGACCGCTGTGCCGGAAGCCATCGCTTCAATTATTACCAAACCAAACGATTCAGTTCGCGCGGCAGAAACGAAAATATCCAATCCGCGCATTAACCCGCCGATATTTTTAACCCAACCGACAAGATGCGCGTTCGCATCTATTTCTAATTGTTCTACCAAAATATTTAGTTGTTTTTCAAATATTTTTTGCGGGAAATTATCTGTGCCGGCAACGATGAAATGGACGTTCGGAAATTTTTTGACGACCAGCGCGGCACTCTGCAAAAACAAATCCTGACCTTTGCCGCTTTTCAGTTCGCCAACCGTTCCGACCAGGAATGTATCAGGAGGGATATTCAAATCTTGCTGTAGATTCTGCTTATCATTGGCGCGTGTGTTTTGCGCGAGATGCTCAAAATCTGTGCCGTTTAAAATGAGTTTGGTCTTTTCTTTCGGAAAAATCTTTTGCAAATTCAAGTTAACCGCAGTAGAAACCGCGATTGCTTTTGATAAATTACCGAGCGCAAACCGGTAAAAAGATTTTAAAGGAAACAGAACGTGACGCGTCAAAACAAACTTGGGCGTTTTCGCAATGCGGCAGGCAATGCTCGCCGGAATATAATCACGTGCGGCGTGCGCGTGAACGATTTCGATATTATTTTCCGCGACGAATTCCGCGATTTTTTGCGCACTCAAAACCCCAAGCGAGTTGCGCAGAGAAACGTGCAGAATATTTTCCGGCAGGATAAAATCCAGCCTCGATTGCCACTTATTTGTCGGACGAAGCGCGACAAAAACTTCGTGTCCACGCGTTTTCAAACCCCGACTCAAATCTACCAAATGCTTTTCGCCGCCGCCAAAGTCTTTTGCCGAACTGATTTGCAAAATTTTCACAACGCTATGGTAAACGCTTTCTGAGCAAATGGTAAATGAAGATGGCAAAGAAAAAAGGCGCGCTTCCGAAGAAACGCACCAAGGTTTTTCAAATAATTTGAAAAACTAAAACTGGAAACGAGCGCCGAGCTGAACCTGAAAAACCTGACTTCCCGTAGTTATGTTGTTATTAAGCGCAATATTACCAAAGTTTGTGCTTAACGGATTCTGTTCGCGAATTTGGAAAAAGTTGATATTTGTCACTCCATCTATTCCACAAAGCTGCGAAACTGTTTGGCAATATTGTCCAATAGGACCGGACGAGGTTGCGGTGTTAGCATTTGGGAACTGAATGTTCGCCAAATTGAGAATGTTGAAAAATTCAGCTGAGAAAGTAAGGCGTCTTCTTTCATTAAAGTTAAAACCTTTCTGGACGCGCAAATCTACGTCATAAAGATTTCGATTGCGGAAAGCATTACGCTTAAATTCAAATCCCGGAGTTCTTAATGGACGGTCGTTATTAACACCATCACCATTTAAATCCGATCCAACCGTCGCGTTAAGCGGCGTTCCCGAACGAAGTCGAATCGCGCTGGAAACTTCAAAGCCGAAAGGCAGGAAGAAGACCGGATTGGCGACAAACTGATGAGTTCGGTCTAGTCTCGACGGACCATACTCGCCGCTCAGGTTATACGGATTCGCATAACCTACGCCGCCCGAATCACGTTCGTTATCGTCGTCGGATTTACTTGAAGAAATTGTGTAATAAGCGTTTAGTTGTCCCCATTTGCGAACAAGGCGAGCGCGCATTGTCACGCTTTCATACAACGATTTAGCCGTCGATTCACGGATTTGAACCGCGCCTAAAGCGAGTCTATTTGCCGGATTTGGATTCAACACCGGATCATTTGTCGGACGCAGGCGTGTGGTAACTGTCCCCGTCGGGAACGTCAAACCCGTAGGCGTATTGATTGCGATATACTGACGACCCGATAGCAAAATCTGGTCAATCGTTCCATTGGCAACCAGGGTGCTATAAATTGCCGCGGTATTTCTCGATTGTAAAAATGCCGCGTATTCCTGTCCGGTCAACGGTCCCGGCAAATTTAAATCGCGGTTGCGCTGCAAACGGTCGGTTTTTACGTGTGAATAATCAATACCGACAACAAACGCCCTGGCAAGCTCACGTTCAACACCGAAACCAAATTGATATGAACGCGGATTCTTAAAGTCTTCGGCGTGACCGGTTACCTGCGCGCCGACAAACGGATTTGACGAAAGCCCAAGGGCGCTCGAAATAGTTCCAATTTGTTCAGGCGTAACATTCGGCAGGTTGTTAAGAGCGACGCTGTTTAAGTTAATTCCGGCGATGGCGAATTGGCGGAAGACTGTGTTTGGCACACAAGCCGCAATCTGAGTAGGCGTGCCGGTTGGATTGCAGCCCGTAATCGTTCTGTACTGAGCGCCTGCCGCTGAAGTCGCGAAAGTATTAAAGTTAGTCTGGCTAAAACCGACAAATGGCAATGTCGTACTGACATCACCGGGTACACTACGGTAATTGTTGACGCTGCTCGCAAAAATTAAGAGTGGTGTACGCGCATAATAAATACCCGAAAATCCGCGAATAACAGTTTTGCCGTCGCCTTGCGGATCGTATGCGAAGCCGAGTCGTGGTCCGATTTGCCAGCCGCTGTTCGGAATTTGCGTCGGGTCAAAACCTTTTCCGCGAATCGGGAAACTTGTGTTTTGGACAACATTGATAATCGAAGTGTTATCCGCCTCCGGTTCCGGATTGTATTGCTGTTCGGCGCGCAGACCGTAATTTAGAGTAAATTTCGGCGTTATGCGCCACGAATCCTGGGCGAAGAAGGAAAGTTCATGAACCTTAAACGCTGCTTGCAAATTACCGATTTGACGATTATATCGAGCAGCCGGATCATCAAAACGTCCGAAAATATAGGTTGGTGTCGTTGATGGCGCGACAGGGGGAATGATTGTCGTAACATTCGATAATCTGGTAAGAGTATTGAGAGTTCCGGTTGCTCCCCCAAGAACAAGGCTGTATGCGCCGAACTGGTTAAAGCCAAACTTCTGGCTGGCAAATAAACGACTATATTCACCGCCGAATTTGAAAGTGTGATTGCCGGAAATATAAGTTAAACCGTCTGCAACCTGATAACGCGTGTCAAACTGAGTTGTCGGCAGAAAGTTGCGCGATCCGAATTGAGCGAAAGAAGTGCCTAAAAACACGTTTGGCGAAAGTTCATTCGCCTGACGCGGTCGTGTTTCTTTAGCGTACTGCAAGCGCAACTCGTTAACTGCTGACGCGCCCAAATTTGTGATTAGCTGCGCGACGCCGATATTGTTGCGGTTCCTTTCAATACCGTTTGCCGACAGAGCGCTTGGCGTTGTCGGGTCGAGAGTGGTCTCACCGGTAGCCGCGGCATTAAGAGCGTCGTTTCGAGCAAAATTATATCGAGCGTTAAAACGATTATTGCCGCTTATATTCCAATCAATTCGACCGAGCAAAGCATAAGCGTCATTTGTTTGTTCGAATGGGACTTCAAGCGTCCGGAGAAAATTAAAAGCCTCTAAACGCGGATCGCCCGCCGGAATTGCAAGACCGACCAGAGGACCAAATAAAACTTGGCGCGGAGCGCGAAAACGCTGTTGTTCGTATGAAGTAAAATAAAAAAGCTTGTCTTTGATAATTGGTCCGCCGACTGAACCGCCGAATTGATGCTGTGTCGGAGCGAGGGTGGCTGAAATGCCAAGACTGCTTAAACGCTGCTGCTCTAACGCGTCGGAGAATTTGTTTCCGCGAGCGAGTTTGTCAGGGCGATAAAGATAGAAAAGTGAACCCCGCAAATCATTCGTTCCGGATTTGGTTACGGCATTGATAATACCGCCTGTCGAACGTCCGAATTCAGCTGAATAACCGGAGGCGACCACCTGAAATTCCTTAATTGATTCCTGCGGAATAACAAAAGCCTGGTTGGAACGTTCGCCGCCGCGAATACCGCCGAAAAATGGTTGGTTAAAATCAACTCCGTCAACATTGACGTTTCCGTTGATACCGCGTTGACCGGAAAGTGAAATCTGACCGCGCGAAGGATCAATTTGCGCCGTCGGGGTCAGAGTCGCAAAATCCTGAAAGCGGCGACCATTGATCGGCAAATTCTGAATCGCTGTTTCACTTAATACAGCATCTGATTGACTTGAAGTAGTTTGAATCCCTTCCGCCGTCACTGTTACCTCAGAGGTAGTTCCCGCCGCGCCGAGAGTAAAATTGGCATCGGTGGTACGTCCAACCTGGACCTGAACATCAAGTGTCTGTTCGCCAAAACCGGTTGGCAAGACTTTTACCGTATAAGTTCCTGGCTGAAGCAGAGCAAAACTATAAACGCCGTTATCACTTGAAGTTGCGGTTTGGGTCGCGTTAGTACCCAGTCGTAATCGATTACGCGCATTGCGGAACGAATCGGAAAATCTTCGGGAATGTCAGTTGCCGCGCTTTCGACGCGGAGTGCGCGGAAGTTTTCGCGGTCAATCCAAATTTTCCCCTTCATT
>MWVV01000541.1_pt1 | contig 13894 bp, 13 predicted proteins | sample 1047281 | NCBI WGS metagenome assembly MWVV01 (sample SAMN06349986, study PRJNA376086) | soil metagenome | isolation source: PT-2 sample Antarctic (ecotone) soil | place: Antarctica | collected 2015-01-13 | reverse complement strand
CAACGACTTTTGCCCACGCGTCTTTTGCCGCTTCCGCGTCGAAAACTTCCGGTCGCTTGTCATTGAAAAATGCGTGGTCGGCGTCATACGCGACGGATTTAACGGGCAACATATTGTTTTTCGCCATTAGCTCAAGCTCGCGGACACGTTCGGGATTTATCCATTTGTCCTTTTTGCCGGAAATGAAAAGCACGGGCGTTTTCAAGTTTTGCAGCGTCGCTTCGTCGGGAATATCGCCGTAAAAAGGCGCGCTCGCGTTTAAGCCTTCGAGGTGGCAAACGGCTTGCAGGGCGTATGTGCCGCCCATACAAAATCCGGTGATGCCGATGTGCAGAGCATCGTATTTATCCTGCGCGTAGGCAATCGTGTTTTTTATCGTGTCAAGTCCGTCTTCGAGTTCGAGCGCGCTCATCAGCTTGCCCGCTTCCTCTTTACTTTTAGCCACTTTGCCGCGATACAAATCCGGCGCGATTGCCGTAAAACCTGCGTCCGCATACCGATTTGCGATGTCTTTGATGTTATCGTTTAATCCCCAATACTCGTGAATTATAATGACGAATTTGCGCGCCTCGTCACCCGTTTTTTTCGGCGTCGCAACGTAAGCGATCGTCGCTCCCTTAGCCGTGTCGATGTTAAAAGTTTCGTTTTTCATAAAAATTTTCGCGTGCCTCCAAAAGTTGTAGAAATCATTATAAACAAATCGGTCGAATTTCGGCAGAATAAAAGTTGCCGCGCCGTAATTTAATCAGGCGACTAATCGGATTTCTGATTTAATTTCAGTTCTTTGCGCAGATGTAGTATCTTATGCAAAACATTGCGGGGCGAGCGGAAAAATTTATCCGCTTTTGTCTTGAAAAACTTTCAAAATACTTTTCGGAAATCAGGGCGCAGCAGTTTTTTATGCTCAGTTTCCAAATCTAAAAATAAAAAGGCGACACCGAAAAATGAACGAACAAAATAGACGGGAAAATTTTAAAAAAGATAACGATTACCCTTTCGAGCGCGAGGTGGAAACCGATTTGGACGACAAAACGGCGGACACGCCGACGGGTTTGGCGCTGCACACGAAAATTTTAATCGGTTTGCTCGTCGGCGTCATCGGCGGAATTATCGTCAACCAAACCGTGGGCGGCGAAAGCGTAAATTGGTTTATCAAAAATTTCACCGAGCCGATTGGTCAATTATTCCTGAATTTGCTGTTGATGATTGTCGTGCCGCTCGTGTTTTCTTCTTTGGTAGTCGGCGTCGCAGGTATCGGCGACATCCGCAAATTGGGACGCATCGGTTTGAAATCTTTCGGTTATTGTCTGGTGATTTCGGCGATTTCGGTCGTCATCGGTTTGGGTCTTGCGAATACGATTCAGCCGGGAAAACGCATCGCGCCGGAAATCGCCGAGCGGATGAAAACCCAATTCGGCGGCGACGCCACAAAACGGGTCGAAGACCAGAAAAAGACGGAAGCGACCGCCGCGCAGGATTCGCCCTTGATGCAGGCTGTTAAAACCATTGTGCCGAAAAATGTCTTCAACGCGATTTCGTCGGAAAATCCGAATATGCTGCATCTGATGTTTTTCGCGCTTATCGTCGGCATTGCCATCACGCTTCTTCCCGCGCCGGTTTCCGCTCCGTTCGTGCGCGGAATGGACGCGCTTTTTCAAATTACGACGAAGATAATCGACATCATTATGAAATTCGCCCCGTATGCGGTCGCGTGTCTGATTTTTACGAATATCGCGCGTTTCGGCATCGAGCTTTTGGGCGCGCTCGGCTGGTTCGTAGCGACCGTTTTAATCGGTTTGAGCCTGCATATGTTCGGCGTCTATTCGCTCTCCGTTTGGCTTTTGTCGAAAATCAATCCGCTCGAATTTTTCCGACGCGTCCGCACCGTTATCGTTACGGCGTTTTCGACTTCCTCGTCGAACGCAACTTTACCGACCGCGCTTCGCGTTTCAGAAGAAAATCTGGGCGTTCCGAAAGAAATCAACAGCTTCGTTTTAACCGTCGGCGCGACGGCAAATCAAAACGGAACGGCTTTATACGAAGGGGTTACGGTTTTGTTTCTGGCACAATTGGCGGGTGTTGATTTGACGCTCGGACAACAATTGCTGGTCGTTTATTTAGCGATTTTGGGCGGCATCGGAACTGCCGGCGTGCCTTCGGGTTCGATTCCTTTTATCATCGGAATTTTAGCGATGATTGGCGTCAATCCCGCGCTGATTGCGATTATTTTAGGCGTCGACAGACTTCTCGATATGTGCCGCACGACCTTAAACGTCGTCGGCGATTTGACGGCGGCGACTTTCGTCGCCCGCAGCGAAGGGTTTGAACTTCTTCAGCCGGGCAAAACGAAAATGGTTTAGAATGTTTCCGAGGTGATTTTTATGATGAACACTCAATTCCAGCCGCAGCCCGTTCGCCTTCGATTTAGCGTTGACGAGTATTACAAAATGATTGAACTCGGACTGCTGAAAGATTACGAAAAGGCGGAAATAATCGAAGGAGAATTGATTAAAAAAATGACGGTCGGAAATCGCCACGCTTTTGTCGTTGACAGCTTAAATCGTTTTTTCGTTAAAAATGTTTCCGACGACGTTTTAGTTCGGATACAAAATCCGATTCGATTGTCGGATTTTACCGAACCTGAACCAGATTTGGCGTTGATAGATTTAACAAAATTTGACCGCAAACAGCATCCGCGTCCCAACGAGATTTTGCTGGTCGTCGAAGTTTCCGAGTCGACTGTCAAATACGACCGCGAAACGAAACTTTCGCTTTACGGTGAGGCGCAGATTCCCGAAGTCTGGATTGTCAATCTGCAAAAAAACATCGTCGAAATTCACCAGAAACCGAGCGACGGAGTTTACCAATTCGTTAAAATTTTCAAACGCGGCAAGCGAGTTGTTTCAGAAATTTTGCCCGATTTATCAATTTCAACCGACGAGATTCTTGGTTAGAAAGCGAGGTTTTACAAAAATATGTTTCCAATCGGCGACGACAACACCGGACACACTATAACGCCTTTCGTTAATTACGCGATTATCGCGGCGAATATTCTCGTGTTTGTGCTTCTGCAAGGCTTGGGCGGCAACGACGCGTTTACTTATGCTTTTTCGCTCGTGCCGAAAGAGATTACGACGGGCGTTGACCTTATTGGCACTCAAATCGTCAAAGATTCGCTCGGCAAAATCGGCGAAGTCTCGCTTGAGCCGACACCTGTTTCGGTTTATCTGACGTTTTTAAGCTCGATGTTTATGCACGGCGGTTTTATGCACCTGTTCGGCAATATGCTGTTTTTATGGGTGTTCGGCGACAATATCGAAAACCGCTTGGGACACGTTCGTTATCTGCTTTTTTATCTTTTGTGCGGAATTGCCGCCGCTTTGGGGCAAATTATGATGGAAACCGATTCGGTTATCCCGATGCTTGGCGCTTCGGGCGCAATCAGCGGCGTTCTCGGCGGCTACTTGCTTTTATTTCCGAAACGAAGCGTGCGCGCAATCATTTTTAGTTTTTATACGACCGTTCCGGCTTACGTCGCGCTCGGACTTTGGATTGCTTATCAAATTATTTCCGGTTATTTAACGCCGGCTGGAACAGGCGGCGTCGCATATGCGGCGCACATCGGCGGCTTTCTCGCGGGTTTGATTTTTATAAAACTTTTCGCAATCGGCACTCAAACCGCAAATTTAAATTCGCCGAACGCGCGGGGGGCGTGAAAATTCGGCTGCGCGGTTTTAGTCGGCTGCCAAGCCAGATAACCGCGCGTGTTGCCTGCGCCGACACAGCGAAAAAGATTTCCTTTCCAAACGTCGTTTTGTTTCGGCGTTTTTCCGAACGCTTTCCATCCGATTTTTATTGCCGATAAAATTTTCTCTTTTTCAATTTTTGCCGCCGATTTCATTCCCGAATTGTAATCTAAATGGGTTTCGCGCTTTTCGTTCGGGAAAATTTCAATCGCCAAATCAACCCATTCGCCCGTCGGCGCAATTTCAAATTCAAAGTATTTTTCAGGTTTATAAAAATCTGGCGCCACAAAAATCTCGCAAACATCTCTGTCCCAAAGCCCGACGGTTTTGCTTTTTATCTCCGGCGTTTTATTGACGATTAAAGGTTCTTTTTGGTTAGCTTCAAAACGAACGTAAAGCGCGGATTTCGTCCATAAAATCCGCGCTTTCGCGTATCTGCCGATTGGCGCGTCGTCGCCCGACCAGTATTTTTCGATTGAGATTTCTACGGCTTTTTTCCAATTCGCATTATAAAAATCGTCAATCGAAAAATCCGTTTCTATTTGCGGAATTTCAATTCGCATTCAAAATTATTTGTTCGTATTCCAAACCGTCTTAAACGCCATTTTCGCCAGCTTCCACGTTCTGTCGAAATCGATTTTACCGTCGCCGTCGCGCCCTAGAAGTTTGTCGGTTAGAAGTTTTCGCAAATCTTTTCCTTCGCGTTTAAACATAAATTCTTTGGCAAACGGTTTCGCCGTCTCAAAAAAATTAAATTCCGGGTCCGTGATAATCCCAATGCCTTCGAGCGTCATCAAAGCGCGCATAATATACGTGAAATTCGACGGCAGGCGAAACGGGTAATCATACATAACATCAGCCAAATCGTAGGTTAGTTCTTTGAAATTTACTTCCTTCAATTTCAAATTCAGATGAAACTGAAACATTTTTTCGACAACGGGTTTGACGACTTCCGGGTTTGAGCCGGGCTTCATAAAATCAAGGTCAATCAAGTCCTGCGCGATTCCCGCCGGGTCTTTAGCGACGACGTGAAAAAATGCGTCAATCATCTTCGACTGCAACTGCGAAGAAATTCTGCCGACCATTCCGAAATCGAAAAACGCAAGGCGTCCGTCGGGCATTACAAGCAGATTTCCCGGATGCGGGTCGGCGTGAAAAAATCCGTCTTCCAAGAGTTGTTTTAAATATGTGCGAATCAGCAGACGATTTACTTTTTCCGGCGAAACGTTCCTGGCTTTGAGTTTATCGAGTTCAACGACTTTATCGCCGTTGATAAATTCCATCGTCAAAACTTTTTCCGTCGTCGCGTCCCAATAGATTTTCGGAACGTGAACGTTCGTCCATTCCTTGAAATTCTCGCGGAAACGCTCGGCGTTTTTGCCTTCCGCCGCGTAATCCATTTCTTCGTGAACCGTCTCGTCAAACTCGCGCAGCATTCCCGCCCAATCCGCGTTTTCATTCAAGCTGGGAAAGCGTTCGGCAAACTTTGTTACCTTTCGCAAAATCTCGATGTCGCCTTTAATGACGGCGTTCAAATTCGGACGCTGAACCTTAACGGCGACTTCTTCACCCGTGAAAAGTTTGGCGCGATAAACCTGTCCGAGAGATGCGGCGGCAATCGGCTCGACATCGAATTCCTGATAAACTTCGTTTATTTTTTTGCCCAATTCTTTTTCGATTCGGGCAAATGCGATTTGGTTCGGAAACGACGGCACGTTGTCCTGCAATTCGCCCAATGCTTTGACAAATGGCAGCGGCAAAAGGTCTGCGCGCGTTCCCAAAGACTGCCCGATTTTGATAAACGTCGGACCTAAATCGATTAAATTATCTTTGAGCCAGACGGCTTGTTTTTCCTGATTGAGAACTTTATTTTTTTCGCTGCCGATGAAAAATTTGCGAAGCAGAAGCGTAAAATCATGAACAAACGCGAGATTTGTTTGATGAATGCGCTCGCCTAAAACGGCAAGCCAAGTTAATCTTTTCGCCGTTTGAAGACGCGCTTCGGATTGTTTTAAACTTTGCGCGTGATGCAAATCATACTGGTCAAGATAAAGGTAAAGCGCCAGCATTCCGATAACTTTCGATACTTTTGCAAGCCGCAGATAGCCGCCAAACCCGCGATAATTTTTCTCGATTGCGGTTTCCCGCGCCGTTAAAGATTTTTCTTCGGCAATCAAATTTTCATTGGAAATCTGCTTTGAAACGGGCAACTGCTTTGTTTCAAGCAAAGCGGAATTGCCCGTTTCAAAAACCGGCTCAATCGTTTTCTCTTTTACCGCAAGACCAAAATTGTTATCCGCCATTTATAAATCCTTTCCCGCGCGAAATCTTTGAACCTAATTTAGAGTTACAAATTACAAACAGGTTTGCAAAAATTCGCGCGAAATCTTTCTTCAAACAATATCGAGAGAATTTTTCACGCCGAGCCGTTTGAAATAATCGAGCGCGCGGTTTGAATCCAGTTGAATTTGCGTTTTCAATTCTTCGATGCCGTTAAACTTCCGCTCGTCTCTGATGCGGTGCAGAAACCGCACGCGCAAAACGTCCCCGTATAAATCGCCGCCGAAATCGAAAATGTAGCTTTCAATCGAAGGCTCTTTATCACCGTCGAAAGTCGGGCGCACGCCGACGTTCGTGATGCTGCGCCGCCAAACGCCGCCGATTAAATTCGCCGTCGCATAAACGCCGTATTTCGGTATGACGCGGTTTTTCGGTTTCAGATTCGCCGTCGGAAAACCGATTGTCCGCCCGCGCTGGTCGCCGCGTATAATCTGACCTTCGATGCCGTAAGGACGCCCAAGCATCGCGCGCGCCCGATTAACTTTTCCTTCCGCAAGAAGCTCACGGATTTTTGATGAACTGATTCGCGTTCCGCGCAGACAAACTTCGGCAACTTCGTCGGCGAAAAATCCTAACTCTTTACTCATTTGCCGAAGCAATTGGATATTTCCGCCGCGATTTTTGCCGAACGCAAAGCCTTTCCCTAAATAAACTTCCTTCGCATTCAATCGGTCGTGTAAGATTTCGCGCAGAAAAATTTCCGCGTTTTGTGCCGCGAAATTTTTATTGAACGCAATAACAATCGCTTGCTCAATTCCCAAAACCGCAAATGCGGCAAGCCGTTGGTCTAATGTTTGAAGAAGCGGGGGCGTGTTTTCGGGAAAAAGCACGGCGCGCGGATGCGGGTCAAAAGTTATTGCAGTCGGCACGGATTTGGTTTCAATCGCACGTGCTGTTACGGTGTGCATAATCCGCTGATGACCGAGATGCAAACCGTCGAAAACACCCAAGGTTAAAATTGTCGGGCGCAAAATCTTCGCGTTTTCCGTGCCGTGAAAAATTTTCATTTTAGATACAATTTCATTCCGAGATGCGAGCCTGCAAATCCTAGATTTTCATAAAACCTGTGGGCGTCTCGTCTGTCCGCGTTCGTCGTTAACTGTAAAACGAAACAGTTTTCCTGCCGCGCCCGTTTGATTGCCCAGCGCATCAATTCTTTGCCGAAACCGCGCCCGCGATATTTTTCATCGATTCTGACCGATTCGACGGTTGCGCGCTTCCCGCCTTGAAAACTGATTGACGGCGTGAACGTGATTTGCAAAGTTCCGATAATCTCACCGTCCGTCTCGGCAACAACAATTTCGTTGTTTTTGTCGGCTTCGATTTCCGCAAACGCTTTTATATAACCGTCGGGCAAAGGATTTTCGTATCGCTCGCGCGTCGCGCCGAGAAAATCGTCGGCAAGCATCCGAACGATTTCCGGCAAATCTTCGCGCGTCGCTCGGCGGAATTTTAGTTCCATATAAATTCACAAATCATTTCTCGGTTAAATTTGAAACAATGTATTCAACCTGTTCCTTATTAACTTCGCAATACGCAACAGGAACGAGATTTTCATTTACCGACAATTTCGATAACAAACAAAGGACATAAGTTCCGGTGTTAAAACGTAAAGTGTCATAGTCTTCTCTGTTATGCTCAAGAATTTTGTAATACCTTTCTCCTAAATGAAGTGCTGGAACAGGCGCAAAAACGATTGTTCCTTCAAGTAGTTCAACGTAAATTGTTGTCTCCTGCATAAATTAATCCTCAACAACCAATTCATCATAAGCAAACTGCACGTTGTCGGGCAGCAGGCGCGAATCGCGCGCGTATAAAACGTCATGATTTAAGTGGGTTAAAAAAGCGCGTTTCGGTTTCAGTTTTTCGATGTATTCGAGCGCTTCGTATAAACCCAAATGTGTCGCGTGCGGCTTTATTCGCACGCAGTCTAAAACCAGAACGTCCAGATTTTGGAGCTGATTCATTGATTCTTCCGAGATGAAATTCAAATCCGTCGCGTAGGCGAAATCGTTGAAGCGGTAGGCGATGACGGGCAGTTTGCCGTGAATGACTTGCGTAGGCGTAACGAGTAAATCCTTGCCGATGCAAAAGGGCGCGCGCGCTTCAATCGTGTGTGGAATGAGCTGCGGCAGACCGCCGCCGAAATGGTTTGGCTGGAAAATGTATTGATAAATGCGCCGCAAATCTTTCCACGCGCCCGCGTCGGCGTAAATGCCGAGCGCGCCGTAGCGGAAATTGAGCGGTCGAATGTCGTCTAATCCAAATACGTGGTCGACGTGGCAATGCGTGATTAAAACCGCGTCGAGATAACCGATTTTCGCGCGTAACGCCTGTTGACGAAAATCAATCGAAGTATCGACGAGAATTTTTTTGCCCGCGTGTTCGATTAAAATTGAAACGCGCAGGCGTTTGTCTTTCGGATTATCCGAGCGACAAGTTTCGCAATCGCAGCCGATTGAAGGAACGCCAGTCGATGTGCCTGTGCCGAGAAAAGTAAGTTTCATAAAACGAGTTTGCAAGAAGTTTTCAGTAGGTTATAGAAAGTTGCAGAAAGTTTTAACTCTGAAACTATCTGCAACTCTGAAAACTTTCTGCAAACTATTTCTTCCCCAAAATATCGTTTGCCGAAAATTTCTGCGCCGCTTGCTGTTTTAATTTTTCTTCGGCGATGCGCTGGATTTGGACGTATTGCATTTGCAAATCGCCAAGAATTCCGTCGAAAAGTTTCTGCTCGGTTTTGTGCAGATTATTGCTCGTTTTCTCTTTGAGCATCACAAGAACTTCAATCCAGTATTTTCCCGTTTCCAAATCAAGAGTGCGCTGTCCGGTCGCCGGATGCGGAATCGCTCCCAACGCGGCGGCGGCTTGCGACGCGAGCGTCGAAAGGAAATTGACGAAACTCGCCGGGTCGTCCGCGCCCGGAAAGTCTTCGTCGTATGTCGCGTCGCTCGTTTCGTCGTCGGCTTGCGTTTGTTTTTCGGGCGCGGCGCTCTGGTAGGTTTCGACGGTTTGCGCGTCCGGCTCGGAAAGCGGCGTTTCCGCTGCTGTTTCCGCCGCTTTCGCTCGCTCGGCTTTCGGCTCAATCGTAACGCCTTCGCGGACGCTGCCGTCCGAGTTGAATTTGCGTTTGTCCAAGACTTTCAAACTCGGTTCTTCTTCGTTGTGTTCTTCTCGTCCAATCATTTGTTTTCCTCTTTTAGTTAATGTCTAATTTATTTAGATAGTAGCATTTTGCCGTTTCGCAGTTCAAAGTTTGGAAAAATCGACGGGCAAAAGTTAAACTTGGAAGCGAAATGAAAACAGAATTTGAAAAATTGGTTGACGTAATGTCCCGCTTGCGCGCGCCGGGCGGCTGTCCGTGGGACGCCGAGCAAACTTACGAATCTTTGGGACAATATCTTTTAGAAGAATGTTTTGAAGCGTTCGACGCAATTCAGGAAGCGACGGAAACCAATGATACGACGAATTTGCGCGAAGAATTGGGAGACGTTCTTCTGCAAGTCATTTTTCACGCGACGATTGCGCGGGAGCGCGGTGATTTTACGATTGACGACGTTGCGCGCGGCGTAACCGAAAAGTTGATTTTGCGTCATCCGCACGTTTTCGGCGAGAAGGATTTGAAAACCGCCGACGATGTTTTAAATAATTGGGACGAGCTGAAACGAGCCGAACGCGCCGCGAGCGGCAAAGTCGAAAAAACAAGAGATTCGATTTTAGACGAAGTTCCCCTTGCTTTTCCCGCTTTAATCGAAGCGAACAAACTAACGAAAAAAGCCGCGAAAGCGAATTTCGATTGGGAAAACACCGAACAGATTTTCGATAAAATCGCGGAAGAAATCGAAGAATTAAAAGAGGCAATTTCTGAAAATGAACCTGAAAACGTCGAAGAAGAAGTGGGCGATTTGCTTTTCGCCATCGTCAATTTGACGCGCCGTTTAAACGTTGAACCGGAAACCGCTTTGAAGAAAACGAATCGCAAATTTCGGCAAAGGTTTAAATTTATTGAAGAGAATCTAAAAACGCGCGGCAAGAATTTGGAACAATCGAATTTAGAGGAAATGGACGCGCTTTGGAACGAAGCGAAAAGCCAACAAAAAAAGGCGAGCAATTAATAATATGATTGCTCGCTTTTTTGTTATTTAGCTTAAAAATTAAACGTCCAAGTTTTTCACATCGAGCGCGTTGTCTTCGATAAATTTGCGGCGCGGCTCGACCTGGTCGCCCATCAAAACGGTAAAAACTTCGTCCGTTTCGATTGCATCTTCGACGCGCACTTGCAGCAGAGTTCGCTTTTCCGGGTCCATCGTCGTTTCCCACAATTGTTCGGGGTTCATCTCGCCCAAACCTTTGTAGCGCTGAATACCGATTTCCTTTTTCGCCGTCGCTAAAACTTTTTCGAGAAGTTCCTCGCGCGTGGCGATTTCTTCAGACGTGCCGTTTTCGCCCAAGACAAACGGCGTCGGTAATTCGGCTTCGAGAATTCCCTTCAAATCCAAGGCTTTTTGAAATTCGACGTAATTCGCCATATTCCAATCGAAAATAAGCGAAGTGTTGTTCGAGAAAGTAATTTCGATTTCCGCTAAACCGTGTTCTTCGTCGTTCATCAATTCGGTTTTGTAACCGGCTTCGGCGACTTTGCCTTCGATTTGCGCCATCAATTCTTCTTTTTCAAAGACTTGACGCAGCTTTAATTTCTGTTTGACGAGAAGTCCTTCTTTGCCGCTAAACGCTTCGAGAAGGACATTTAATAAACGTTTGTCGTTAAACAGGCGGCGTGAAAAACGAGTCGAGTAACGCTCAAACTGCGTAACTTGTTCGAGCAGTCGCGAGAGTTCGCGTCCTTCGTAAGTCTTGCCGTTCGCCGACGATTTCAACTGAATTTCGTTTGTCGCCTGCCGCATCATATAGCGCAGCATCGAGTTTTCGTCCTTGATGTATTCTTCTTTTTTGCCGCGCTTGACTTTGTAAAGCGGCGGCTGCGCGATATAAATATGCCCGTTTTCGACGAGCTGTGGCATTTGTCGGTAAAAGAACGTCAAAAGCAGCGTTCTGATGTGCGAGCCGTCAACGTCGGCGTCGGTCATAATCGCAATTTTGTGATAACGCAGTTTCGCCAAATCAAAATCGTCCTTGCCGATTCCCGTCCCCAAAGCGGTGATCAAAGTGCGTATCTCGCCGCTGCTCAACATTTTATCGAAACGCGCTTTTTCGACGTTCAAAATTTTACCTTTGAGCGGCAGAACGGCTTGATTTTTCCGGTCGCGTCCTTGTTTCGCAGAGCCGCCCGCGCTGTCGCCTTCGACAAGATATAATTCCGAAAGCGACGGGTCTTTTTCCTGACAATCGGCGAGTTTGCCCGGCAAAGTCGAAACGCCCAACACGCTTTTGCGAACGATTTCACGCGCTTTTCGCGCTGCTTCTCGGGCGCGCGCCGCGTCAACCGCTTTGCCTACGATTTTTTTGGCGACAATCGGATTCTGCTCGAAAAATTCGCCGAGTTTTTCGTTTAGAAACGATTCAACCGCGCCTTTTACGTCCGAATTGAGTTTGCCTTTCGTCTGTCCTTCAAACTGCGGCTGCGGTAATTTGACAGAAATAACTGCTACTAATCCTTCGCGCACGTCGTCGCCCGACAGCGCGGTTTTGAAGTCTTTCGACAAACCGGAACTTTGCGCATAAGCATTAATGGTTCTGGTAATCGCGCCGCGAAAACCCGAAAGATGCGTTCCGCCGTCAACCGTGTTGATGTTGTTGGCAAACGAATAAACTTTTTCGTCGTAGCTGTCGTTGTATTGCATCGCAACTTCAATCGAAAGCGCGTCGGAAATTTGCTCGACATAAACAGGCAAATCGTGAAGCACGACCTTGTTTCGGTTCAAATGCTTGACGAATTCGGCGATGCCGCCTTTGTAGTAAAATTCGTGCGATTTTTCTTCTTCTTCGCGCTCGTCTTTGATGAAAATGCGGATGCCTTTATTTAAAAAACGCTTTTTCGCGCAGTCGTTCGGACAATTTATCAAAACTGTAAAGCGTCGTTTCAAAAATACTCGAATCCGGTTTAAACGTGATTTTCGTGCCGCGTTTCTCGGTTTTTCCCGTTTGTTTAAGCGGCGCGACCGCGATTCCGGCGCGAAATTCCATCTCGTGCGTTTTCCCGTCGCGCCAGATTTCGAGCCTTAACCATTCGCTCAAAAAGTTGACGCAGGAGACGCCGACGCCGTGTAGACCGCCGGAAACTTTGTAGGAGTTGGAATCGAATTTTCCGCCCGCGTGCAAGATTGTCATCACGACTTCCGCCGCCGAGCGTCCTTCTTCCTTGTGAATTCCGGTCGGAATGCCGCGCCCATTATCGACGACCGTAATCGAATCGTCCATATGAATGGTTACCGAAATCGTGTCGCAGTAACCAGCAAGGGCTTCGTCAACCGAATTGTCCACCACTTCGTAAACAAGGTGATGCAGCCCGATTTCGCTGGTTGAGCCGATATACATCGCCGGACGCTTTCTGACCGCGTCGCGCCCTTCAAGAACCGTGATTGAATCCGCGCCGTATTCTGTTTTTGCTTTAGCCAATTTTGTTTGTCCTCTGTATAGAATTTTACCGTCGAAAGTAACTTTTATTATAGCATTTTTTCGCCGATAAAACGAGCGTAAAAAGCCGATATTTTCTAGTTTATTTGATTATTTACCGAAGAGTTTCCGCGCCCTTTTGGGTCTCGATGATTTGCCCGTTTGAAACGTCGAAAACTCGCGCTGCCGCGCCGAATCGTTCGATGAAACTTTCTTTGGAAGTCGTTACGAAAGTCTGCGTTTTGTCTTGAAGAAATTCGAGCAGTTGACCGATACGTTTGTAGTCGAGTTCGGCGTCGATGTCGTCGAGCAGAAAAAGCGGATACTCGTTGTGTTGCGAGAAATAAACTTGCAGATTAGCCAATTGTAAAACGAGCAGCGCGCTTCTCTGTTGTCCTGAAGAACCGTATTTTCGCAAATCGTGTCCGTCGAAAAGTATGTCGAGGTCGTCGCGGTGCGTGCCGACCAGAGCGTAGCCGGAAACCAATTCGGCTTGGACGCGCAATTTTAATCGTTCGGCTATCAAGTTTGCGTAATCGTTCAAGTTGCCTTTGCCTTCCAGAGCCGAAGCATAGCGAATCGATATTTCCTCTTTGCCGAAAAGTTTTTTTTCTAAAACTGCGTTTAATCTTTCGACGAAACGAACGCGCGCTTTATGAATTCTTGAAGCGAGCGCAATCAATTGTTCGTTCCAAGGCTGTAATAATTCAGCGGTTTTTTCAACCGAAAATTCGTTGGTCTGCGCCGATTGCAGAAGCGAGTTTTTTTGACGAATGACGCGGTTGTAATCAGTTAATGTCTGGACGAACGGCGGGTAAATCGAAACGATTCCGCCGTCGAGAAATTTGCGTCTCGCTTCCGGGTTGCCGCGCACGATTTCCAGCTCGTCCGAATTGAAAACGACGGCGTGAAGCTGTCCGAGAAACCTTTGAACGGTTTCTTTTTTGTTATTAACGCTTAAAGATTTCGTGTTGCCCTCGACGGCGACTTGCAGAACGCGCGTGATGTCTTCGCCCTGATGAACCGTGCCGCGCACGATTGCCAATTCCGCGTCGAATTTTATCGCTTCCTGAAGACGCGCGGTTTTGAAGGATTTGGTTGTCGCGAGCAGATAAATCGCTTCGAGCCAGTTGGTTTTGCCCTGCCCGTTTTCGCCGAAAATAATATTTAAGCCGGGCGCGCACATCATCTTTCCGTGCAGGTTACGAAAGTTTCCGGCTTCGAGCAGTTCAAGC
>MWVV01000539.1_pt1 | contig 13895 bp, 7 predicted proteins | sample 1047281 | NCBI WGS metagenome assembly MWVV01 (sample SAMN06349986, study PRJNA376086) | soil metagenome | isolation source: PT-2 sample Antarctic (ecotone) soil | place: Antarctica | collected 2015-01-13 | reverse complement strand
AAAAATTCCCCATTGCCTGATTTTTTCTCGCGGCTGATTATCTTCCAGTCCACAGGCAGTTGAAATGTAATTTTTGCTGAAATCGGCTGATTGTTTGCAGCGGTAAATTGCGGCAGCAAATCACCGAGCATCAAAATTCCCTGCTCGTCTCTGATCCAGGAAACGTGTGCCATCGCCGCCGGATTTGGCGTTTTTAGATTTGCTTGATAAAGGTAATTTTCAGCTTGCTCTTCCGCCAAATATTCGCCCGGAACGAGACTTCTAAACGCCACCCTTTCTCCCTTTGCGTTTGATAAATTGAGACTTTCAATTCTTTCGCCAAGATTTTCAACTCCTGGAAAAGAGCGCATAAAACTCCAGCTTTTATTTGAGCCGGCGATTTTTTGTCTAAGGATTTTACCTTCGATTTGAACGGTTGTCGACGCGCCCGGCGCGAGTGTTATTTTTGCTTCAAAATCCTGTGCTAAATTGGTGACTGTGAGAAAAACAATTTCCAGGCAAAACACTGCTAAAAGCAGAAACCTTTTTTCTGTTATTGACATCGAAATAAAACGGGAACTAAAATATTTTTTCGTTCGTATTCTTTATAATACAATTTCAAACTTTCATTCCAGGATAAAAACTTTTTATGAGTATCGTCAAAATAGTTATTTACACACTAGCATTTTTGTTGAGTCTCCTGTATCTGGGACGCTTTTTTTTCCTCAGCTAATGGCTCGATTTGAACTTCTGGTAAAAGCTTTTTTCGCGGAAACTTCTGTTCTCTGTCTATATCGGACAATACTTTTTCTACAAAGCGGTCAACTCTGACCGCTATTTTATTTTTCACAGTTATTTTATGAATGATTTAAAAATTATTAAACGCGCTCTTTTAAGCGTTTCAGATAAAACAGGCATCGCTGAATTTGCGAAGGCTTTAAATGAACTCGGCGTTGAAATTATTTCGACCGGCGGAACGGCGCAGGCTTTGCGCGATGCCGAAATAGATGTGCGGGAAGTTTCAGAGATTACTGAATTCCCCGAAATGATGGACGGGCGCGTAAAAACTCTGCATCCGAAAATTCACGGCGCGTTTCTCGCTTTGAGAGACAACGAAGAACACGTCGCGGCAATGAAAAAGCACGACATCGAGCCGATCGATTTAGTCGTCGTTAATCTTTACCCGTTTGAAGAAACCGTCGACGACGAAAGCGTAACGCTTGAAGAAGCGATTGAACAAATCGACATCGGCGGACCGGCGATGATTCGCTCCGCCTCGAAAAACTGGCGCGATGTTTTAGTTGTGACAGACACCCGTCTGTATGAAAAAGTTCTGGAAGAATTGAAAGAAACGGGCGGCGCGGTCTCGCTTGCGACGCGCCAAACCTTTGCCGCGCTTGCGTTTACGCATACCGCGCATTACGACGCGATTATTTCAGATTACTTGATCGAACAGTTGAGTGACGCGGAATTTGATTTTGTCGAAAATTTTCACCCAGCCGCCGATGATTCCGCGTTTCAGATGTTCAAGGAAACCGAACAGCTTTTCAGCGAAAATTTCGGCGATGAATTCGACACCGAAGTATTCGATGAAAACGGCAATGCTTTAACGCAGACTGAACAGGAATTTAATTACGATGAAGATATTGCATTAACGAAAGTGAGCGATTTACGCTACGGCGAAAATCCGCATCAAAAAGCCGCGCTGTATGAATTTTTAGACAGAGAGGATGACGGAATCGCCAATGCCGAGCAGCTTCACGGCAAGGAAATGTCGTTTAATAATTATTTGGACGCGGACGCGGCGTGGCGGCTTGTCAGCGATTTTGATGACCTCGCCTGCGCGATTATTAAACACACGAATCCGTCGGGCGTCGGCATCGGGGCAAACAATGAAGAAGCCTACCGGCGCGCGCTGGCAACCGATCCGGTTTCCGCTTTTGGCGGAATCGTCGCTTTTAATAAAAAAGTCGACGCGAAAGCCGCCGCGTCCGTTAATGAGATTTTTACAGAAGTCGTTATCGCTCCTGAATTTGATACCGAGGCGCTCGAGATTTTCAGGCAGAAAAAGAATCTGCGCGTTTTGCAGATAGAAAAAAGCATCGGCGGACAGACGATTGAATACCGGACAATTTCCGGTGGAATGCTCGTCCAGAATCGCGACGATCTTGTAATTACTGCCGAAAATTTGCAGTTTGTCACCAAAAAACAGCCGACGGAAGCGGAAATTCGCGCTTTGCTTTTTGCCTGGAAAGTTTGTAAACACGTTAAATCAAACGCGATTGTTTTCGCCAATGAATTTCAAACCGTTGGTGTCGGCGCGGGACAAATGAACCGCGTGGATTCGGTGAGAATAGCCGCGATGCGTGCCGAAAAAACCAATCTCGAATTAAAAAATACGGTGCTAGCGTCCGACGCCTTCTTTCCGTTCCGCGATAATGTTGATGAAGCCGCTAAATTCGGTATTTCGGCGATTATCCAGCCCGGTGGTTCGGTGCGTGATGAAGAAGTCATCAAAGCAGCTGACGAACTTGGTCTGGCGATGGCTTTGACCAGCGTGAGGCATTTTAAACACTGAGATTTATTGCGCACTGGGACCAGCAAAATTTCAGATTTAGATTTGAAGTAATTTATGCTAATTGAAAAATTTGACTTTTTGTTAAATTTATGTAAAATACTTAATTAATCTTAGACTCTAAAGGAACGCTCGAAAGACTTTTATATAAAAGTCTTTCGATCTTTTTTGTCTCCAAATTTTTTACGGCAGAAAAGTTCTTACTTCTAAATCCTCGCCATTTGTTGATATTGAAATTGTCCCGCGCGTCCCGGTTGTCAAAATTTTCGCGCCTGAATTTTGCCAGCGCTCCGTCACTTCCCGGTGCGGATGACCAAAAGGTGAGTTATTTCCAACCGGAATAACGGCGATTTTTGCCGTTGTCGCATCGATCAATTTTTGAGTTGAAGAAGTTTTGCTGCCGTGATGCGCCACCTTTACGACATCTGCCTGTAAAAGCTCGGGCATTTCCAGAAGTTTCGCTTCGGTTTCCTTTTCAACATCGCCCGTAAAGAGAAATTTTCGCCCGCCGTAAATTACGCGCAGAACAACGCTGTTATTATTTTCCGAAACTCCCTGGGCAGATTCCTCTTCTTCAGGATACAAAACTTCAATTCGCACGTTTCCGATATTCAGAATATCGCCGCGCAAAAGTTTTATCGTCGCTATTTCTTTTTTATGCAGAATTGAATAAAACTCGGCAAAATCCGCGTCTTTGAACGGTGTTTTTCCAAAAATCGCTGTTTTAATTTGAAAATTTTTGACAACATCGATAAGCCCTTGAATATGATCGGCATCAGCGTGGGTTGCCAGAATATAATCAATCTGCGAGAAACCTTTTGCCCAGAGAAAATTTGAAACTACTGATTCGCCGATGCTCTGCGCGTCCGGCTCAAAAAGTTCGGGTTCATCTCCAAATTCATTTTGTACGTAAATTTTGTTGAAACTCGTTTTACCACCGCCATCAATCAGCATCGTTTCACCGTTTGGAAATGTCAAAAGAGCCGAATCGCCCTGTCCGACATCAAGAAAATCAACGTGCAGTTTTCCGTCAGATGCAGGACTGCTGAACGGATGAAAAACTATTACTGCAAAAAGAATTAAAAGAGAAAACAGCGAGCAGCGAAGAAAAAATGTCGTTGAAAGAAATTTAGACTTTGAACCTTGAACCCGAAACTTTGAACTTAAAGAAAACGGTTTCCAGTCGTTGATAATCAATGTCAAAATAATAACGGGCACGAAATACAAGAAATAAATCCATTTCAACGCCCCCGCGTAATTCGGCACGCGCAACGAAGCCCAATTGTTTTCGGCTAAAAAATTCGGTACGGAAATTAAAAGCCAATTTAAAGCTTCAGTCAATTTGATCAGCGGAAAAGCGATTGAATTACTGATTTGAGCGAGTAGAATCGCCAGGATTGCTGTAAAACTTTCGAGAGCGATGACCACGCCAGCCCACAAATTCAGAAAAATTCCAAAGATTGAAAACCGATGAAAGTACAAAATCGTCAATGGAAGAAGCCAAACCTGAACAAATAATGAAACCAGAAGACCTTCAAACAGATAGCGCAGAGTTTTTTGGAAGTTTTTTTGAGTGCCCTTGTTCAGATAAGACGATTTAAAAAGTTTTGCCGACCAGAGGCTGCGCTCGAGTTCTCTCTCCCAGACATTTTCGCGCCAATAAAGAGTCTCGCAAAAACGCCTAAAAACAGCGGAGACGTTCGGCGGAAAAGGTGTTTCGGCGGAAGGCGACCAATTACCGATGGCTTCTAATTTTTCAAGCAGCGGAAATGCCATTGTAATAATTGCCGCCACACTGAAGAAGGTTAATTGAAAAGAGGCGGTGAATAAATCATTTGGCTGCCAAACGAGCAAAATTAAAAGACACGCGCCCAAGGCGTTAAGCAGTGTTCCATTGCGAAAAACAACTTGTGAAAATAAAAGAACGGTGAACATTACTGTAGCGCGCACAACGGGAACATCGGCGCCGACTGCCAAAGAATATGCCCACAGAATTGTGACGGCGACTAGAAATTGCCAAAATCTTTTTTTGGTGAAACGGCGGACTAACAAAATTATTAAGCCCCCAATAAATGTGATGTGCAAACCGGAAATAACGAGGATGTGAAATGTGCCGCCTTCACGAAAAACTTCCGCTGTCTGCTTCGTCAAAAAATATTCATTGCCAAGCAAAGACGCGATTAAAACTCCGGCGGTCGAGACGTTAAATTTCGCTTTGAAATCGGATATTAATTCCTGCCGGCGTTCATAAAGCCACGGAGCCGGAGAAAACGTGTTGATGTCTGAAATTTTTTCCGCCAGTAGAGGGCTTTTTATATTGCAAATCGCGTCAATTCCCTTCTGGTCTAGTAATTCTCTGGACGACACAACACCAGGATTTAAGAATTTTTCTTCCCGGCGCAGTTTGCAGGCAAGACTGATTCTTGTGCCGTAATTTAGGTTAAGGCGTTCGTATTCGCTTTTAATTTGTTCGTTTTCGACAGCGGCAAAAATTCTAATTTTACCCGAAACTTTTATATCCGAACTTTTATAAATTAATTTTTCGGTTTTGAGAATCAGAAAAAATCCGCTTGACGCAAGCTCTGGTTTACCCTGCAAAACGCCTTCGATTTCCAGCGGATCGCCGGACGTAATTTGTTTCTCATCGTAAATTCTTTTGAGACGATTCGGCGCAAGCGTCTGATTTTCGATTTGATAAATTAGCCCGCCGGCATTAAAGAATGCCGCGAATAAAAATACTAAAACAAATTTATGTTTTTTAAAAAAAGCGGAAAAGAGGGCAGAAATAATACAGATAATCAAATAAATATGCCACTCAAAAGCGAAAAACTTTCCTGCAAGAATTCCAAAAATAAAAACAATAGAAATCCAAAGTAGCGGATAGAGGGCGAGATCAGACGAAATTTTTTTAGTGTCAAAACTCAAAGTATAAACATCGAAATAGAATAGTTTTGTTTATTGGCGGCAAAAAGTTTGGCTTGACAATAATTTATTCGACTTTAATCAAATTTCTTATTTCCCTATAATGTTTGTCGCTGATTCCGTCGATTAATAAAAGGTGTTCGGTTTTGCGGAAACTGCCGAATTTGAGGCGATGCGCGACAATATCCTGCGCTAATTTCGCGCCGATTCGCGGAAGTTTTTCCATTTCTTCCGCCGATGCCTGATTAATATTGATCGCTTTTTCAGAGATTACAAATGTATTTTCGGTTAAATACGTTTGCGGCACTTGCTTTGTCCTGTTGCAGCTGTTGAAAAAACAGCAAATAAATAAAAGCAGAAGTTTAATATATAAATTGTAAATGCTATCAACAGAGGGGTTATTAAATTTCATATTTTGTTGCAACTTAAATGTGCAAAATGCTAAAAGTTGTTTGAAAATAATGATTTATGATTCCAAAACAGTAGTTTTCCACAGACTTTTTCCACAGAGTCTGTGGAAAACTTTTTCAATCGGAAAAACAAAATTTCGCACTTTTTATTTTACAGCTCCCTGCCTTCTTCAGCTTCCTGTAAATCGTCATAGGCTTTCTGCAAAATTGGACGCGCTCGTGAGCTTCCGTCCATCTCGCCGATGTAGCCTTCGCGTACCATTGCGTCTAAAATCGCCGCAGCACGTCCGTAACCGATACGCAGATGCCTCTGCAAGAGCGATGTTGAAGCGCGTTTTGAGCTAACAACAGTTCGCAGGGCGTCGGCGAAAAGGATGTCTTTTTTACCCGGCAAATCATCTGAATCAACCATTTCCTCTTCGGTTTTCGTAATTGTTGTGTCGTATTCGGGTCTGCCATGCGATTTAACGTGATCGACGATTTTCGCAATTTCCTTTTCATCGACAAACGCGCCGTGAACACGAATAATTTGCGAAGTCGCTGGCGGTAGAAAAAGCATATCGCCGCGCCCCAGAAGACTTTCCGCTCCGTTTCCGTCAATGATTGTCCGCGAATCAACTTTTGAGGAAACACGAAAAGAAATTCGCGCCGGAAAGTTTGCTTTAATCAATCCGGTAATTACATCAACTGACGGTCTCTGCGTAGCTAGAACTAAATGAATGCCGACGGCGCGCGCCATCTGCGCCAGACGTGTGATTGATTCTTCAACTTCTTTGCCGGAAACCATCATCAAGTCAGCGAGTTCGTCAATGATGATGACGATATACGGAAGCGTTTTCCACGGTTCGCTATTGTCATCGAAACGCTCTACGCCATTACGTTTTTTAACTTCCGTGTTGTATCCGTCAATGTTGCGAACACCCCACACAGCAAGGTCTTTGTAGCGTTTCTCCATTTCCGAAACTGCCCATTTGAGTGAAATCGCGGCGCGTTTTGGGTCGGTAATAATCGGTGTGGCAAGATGTGGAATGTCGGCATAAAGTCCGAGTTCGAGACGCTTCGGATCAACCATTATGAATTTCACTTCATCGGGTTTGGCTTTATAAAGTATCGAAACAACGAGCGTATTGACTCCAACCGATTTTCCCGCGCCGGTCGCGCCTGCAATTAAAAGATGCGGCATTTTGGCAAGGTCAGCAACATAATTCAATCCATCAATAGTTTTGCCGAGGGCGATGGTTAAAAGCGAGTTTGATTCAGTGAATCTTTTCGACTCGATGACTTCGCGCAAATAAATTGTGTCACGTTCCCGGTTCGGCACTTCAATTCCGACAAAGGCTTTGCCGGGAATGCGGTTAATGCGGATGGATTCGGCTTTGAGCGCGAGGCATAAATCATCGGACAAACCCGTAATGCGCGAATATTTTACGCCCGGGTCGGGTTTGTATTCGTAAGTCGTCACGACCGGACCCGGACAGATGTTGACGACGCGCCCGGTGGCGTTAAATTCTTTGGTTTTTACTTCGAGTTCGCTGGCAAGGGCAAGGGCTTCTCCTTCTTCGACCTGAACGCGCGGCGGCGGCGAATTTAAATATTCAGATGTCGGCAAAACGTATTCGTCGAAGTTCTGCGGTTTATCGGGCTGCGCGAGCGGTTTATCGATTGTTTCGGGCTCTGCGAGTTCTTCAACGTCCGCTGAAACTTTCCCGTTTAAGTCGCCGGTTTCCCGAACCTGCGTGAACGGAATTTTCGCGCCTTCAGATTCTTTTTCAAACGGATTGCGCCATTCTTTTTCCGCCGGTTTAAAGGATTCGCGGGAAACAAAAATCGTCGGTATCGTTTGTTCTTCGGCTTCCGGCTCGGGCACTTTGGTTTTTTCTCGTGTTTCTTCTGATTTTGCGGGATTGTCAAAACGCTTGAAAATTGCCGGAACTTTTTCGGCGTCCGGTTCGATTTCTGATTCCTGAACAGCGACAGCAGGTTTGTCTGTTAAAACACTCGGAGTTTTTTGGTTTGCTTTGTCAGCGGAGGCGTGGCGCGTCTCGGCTTTTGTCTGCGCCGCTTTATTTCGGGCTTCGCGCCACGCTCGAAAGCCGCCAGACCATTCGCCGAGCCGCATCAGGAAATTTTCCCAAGCCATCGAAAAGTTTCCTGAAAAAGCGGCGAAAGGCAGATTAGTGAGCAGCAAAATGGAAACCGCAAGTAATGCGATCAGTAAAATTCCCGCGCCGACACTGCCGAGAAATCCGCTTAAAAGTGTGCCAAAAGAAAAACCGATCAAACCGCCGGCGTTGAAACTTCCGTCAAAAGAATTCGCGATGCCGAAAACTTTCAGAAGACTCGCCATCGAAACGACAAAGATAACAAATCCGACAATGTGACTTAACAAAGGGTAAAAGATTTCCGCACGGTAACAGCGCCAAGCGAAAAGTCCGATCAGAAAAGGCGAGAGAAGCGCGGTTAAACCGATAGTTTGAAATAAAATACCCGCGACGCTCGCGCCAATTACTCCAATCCAATTTTTGGATTCATTTGAATTAGGACTGATAAAAGGAACGTAATCGTTCGGATTGTAAGTGACAAGGCACAGAAAAACCAGAATCGCCAATGCTGCCAGCGCAACGGCAACAATTTCGTTGCTTCTCGAATTGGAGATTGGCTTCGTTTGTTTTTTATTTACTTCGGCTGCCATTGGTTTAATGCAAAATACAAAATTAAAAATGCAAAATTATTTTTTGTCTTCCAGTTTCAACTTTCTGTCTGTCCCATTTTTTTAAACAATAAAAATTCTTTGATAAATTCATCAATATCGCCGTCCAAAACTGTCTCTACATCCGAGCGTTCAAATTTTGTGCGCGCGTCTTTAACCAAGCGATACGGATGCAACACATAATTGCGAATCTGCGAGCCAAAGGAAATATCTTGTTTACTCGCTTCGAGTTCGGCATTTCCGGCTTTGCGTTTCTCAATTTCCAGCTCATACAGTTTCGAGCGCAAAACCTGCATCGCCACCGCCCGATTTTGAATTTGCGAACGCTGGTTTTGACACGTCACAACAATATTGGTTGGCAGATGCGTGATTCTGACGGCGGAGTCGGTGACATTAACGTGCTGACCGCCCGCGCCTGAGGAACGATATGTGTCAATGCGCAAATCCTTGTCGTTAATTTCAACTTCGATAGTTTCGTCTATTTCGGGCGAGACAAACATCGAAGCAAACGAAGTTTCACGGCTTCCACCCGAATTAAACGGCGAGATTCGCACCAGGCGATGCACGCCCGCTTCGGTGGACATTAAGCCGTAGGCGTATTCGCCTTCAACGCGAAAAGTCGCGCTTTTCAGTCCGGCTTCGCTTCCCGCCTGCTCGTCTAAAATTTCAACCTTAAAATTTTTACGTTCCGCCCAGCGCAGATACATTCGCAGAAGCATCTGCGCCCAATCCTGCGCGTCGGTTCCGCCCGCGCCCGACTGAATCGAACAAATCGCGTTATTCGCGTCAGTTTCTCCGGACAATAAAACTTCGGTCTGCGCTTCATCGACTTCCCTTTCCAGTTTGACGATTAAATCGTTTAACTCCTGAACTGAATTTGTATCCGTCTCAGCAAATTCAAATAACACTTCGGCATCGGAAACAGCGGTCTCAAATTGCTCCTGCGCGCCGATTAATTTTTCGATGCGACTTCTCTGCTGAACGATTGTTTGCGCTTTCGCCGAATCGTTCCAAAAATCCGGCACGGAAATTTGCCTTTCTAATATTTCAAGCTCGGCGCGTCTGGCAGGCGCGTCAAAGAAACCTCGCAAGCTGCGCGACTTTTTCTTTCGTTTCTTCGTATCTTGTTTGTAATTCTTTTAATTCTATTGTCTCAATCATTTTAATTATTCATCTCTCGCATTTACCGGCAGTGAAACTTTCTTCGTCCATAAACAAATTGATAATAACGCCAAACTCACAAGCGAACAAAGCCACGCGAACCAATCACCGAATTTTACATAAAAAGTTTGATTCCCGTCCGACTTTGAAATTGCCCACACGCGCGTATCTTCCGTATAGGGCTGTGCGGCATCAAGCACTTCGCCGCGCTCATTTATAAAAGTTGTTATGCCAACATTTGTCACTCGCAAAACCGGACGATTTGTTTCAACCGCACGGAAAACCGCGTTTGCCAGATGCTGTCGCAAAACCGGCGTTTCTCCCAAATATCCGTCGTTGGTCAATTCGATCAAAACATCCGCGCCGCTGCGCGCAAATTCGCGCGAAAGCGACGGAAAATGTGATTCAAAACAAATCATCACACCGCCCTTCGCCTCGCCGAATGGAAACAAGTCATATTCGCTGCCATATTGAAAATTACCGACCATCGACGGTACGAATTGCGCGATTGGTTCAGGCAGAGGCACGTATTCGCCAAACGGAACGAGGTGGATTTTATCATACTGCGCGATCTTTTCGCCGCGCTCGTTAATCATCACCGCCGAGTTATAAAAATTTTCTCCGCGCAAATTTGGCTCTGCCGAATTGAAAAGAACGCTGACCTTGTTTCTAATGGCAAAGCTTTTAATAAATTCCTGAAACTCGCGGTCGTTCTCAAATTGAAAATTCATCGGCGATTCAGGGAAAATGACGGTGGTCGGTGGTCGGTCGTCGGTGGTTGGTTGCTCGCTGATTTTTTGTAAAGCGTTTTCGGCGAGTGCAACGTGTCGCTCGCGCAAGTTTAGCCAATCCTCATATTTCAAGCCGTTCATTGGAACATTTGGTTGAACAGCAATTACATAAGCGGTTTTATAATTGGAAATATGTGGTGAAACAATTAATCGTAATAAAACTGGAAGCATTAAGACTAAAATAGAAACAAAAATTATTAAAATCGCCATCAATGATTTTGGCTTTTCTTTACTAACTATTCCAATCATTAAAATAGTCAATATCGAATTTAATAAAACTATGAAAAATCCCAGCAAATAAGTGCCCCCAATTTTTGCAAACGGAATTAAAAATGAAACGAACGCTTGTGAATATCCAATCGCATTCCAATTATTTCCCGTCAAATTAAATCTCAAAAACTCGGTTGCCGCCCATAAAAAAGGCGCGTATAAAATTGCATAAGTTCCTAAGTGTTTTAACAAAACGGAGAAAGCCGCGCTGAAAATCGCCGGGAAAAATCCGGCGACTAACGCCACGCCGAAAAGTAAAGGATAGGCAATGATTGCGGGAACCCCGCCGTATGTAATCGGGGCGAACGTCAACCACCAACAGGTTCCGAAAAAAAAGCAAGTTCCGAAAATCCAGCCTAAGACAAATGATTTTACAATTGATTCTTTTTCGCGTTCGATGGCGAAAAATAAAGAGACGAGCGCGAACCACGCCACAAACCATAAATCAAAATCGGGAAACGAAAGCGTGAGCAAAACGGCTGAAATTACTGCCAGAAGTGAATTCACCAGCGAAGGAATTTTTACTTTGGCGAGCGAAAACTTCATAGCCGACAGTTTATCAAAATAAATAGCTTAATTATCAGTTAACTTTGACGATTTGAAAGAAAAATAATTTAGACGATGAGTTTAACTGTTACCAAAGAAATGACTTTTTATAGAAATATCCATAAAATTGGATTAAAAGCAGAAGAGCCCGGTCGTTTTTGACCAGGCTCCCAATAGGGGGGACAAACTGAAGGAACGCTCGGAAGGTAGTCAACACAGCAGCACACTGCGCTGAAATAAGTGTTGGCGGTAGGTCTTATTAAAAATTAAAAATTAAAATAAGCTTGCCGTTTCCTGTGATTGCATACGTCGTGCCAGAAGATAATTTTGGATTGCAGATTTTAGAATTTGGATTGATTACTTCAATAAATAAAGGTGTTAGGCACAAATTGAGGCTCAATATTTAAAGTCAAGTTAATTTGACTTTAAATATTGAGCCTCTGATTTCATAACAGAAACTACACCATTTGCTACATAAAAAATTAACGGCAAATGTTTTTGTCAAAAAGTTAAAATCTATTTGCCGCATCGCTCGACTTGACGCTGCAGACCGGTGGCTTCCTGATTCTCTGCGTCGATTGCCAGCGCCGATGCGGAAAAGGTTTTTGCCTGCAGACAATCGCCCTTTTGGTAGAAAATTTTACCAAGCGCGATATGCGCGTTGATTAGACGATTATCCCAGAAAAGCGCGGTTTTGAAATAATTGACGGACTGCTCCAGATCGCCGCGGCGCAGATATATGTTTCCGAACAAAAGATGCGCCTCCGCGGTCATCGGTTCTCTGACCAGAATTTTACTTAAAAACGTCATTGCTTCGTCGTCGTTTCCGGTTTTGTAAAGCGCGCGCGCCTGAGCGAGCAGCGTTTCAGTTTCGTTGAGCGATGGCTGAACGACAGTTTGTTTTTTGATTAAAACAACACTAACAAAATCTTTGCGCGGCGGTTGCTGAACGCGCAGATTAATTTGGTTAACCGATTGCGAACTCTGCCACTCTTTTTCTAAAAGCGCGTATTTGTTATTTGCCGTCAAGAAACGCCTGGCTTGATTGTCAATCTCGGCGGCAGTCGGGTCTTTAATTGTTTCCAGAGATTTCGCCAGTAAAAAGTAAATTTCGCCGTCGCGCGGGCTGCCCGCCAAAACAGGTCGCAAGTGTTCAATTGCCTGCGCGTAATTCGTGTTGAGAAACAATGCGATCGCATAATTAAATCGAGCATTCAATTCATCCGGCGTGGAATCTGTCGCTTTTTTGAGAAGTTCGAGTCCTTCGTTGAGAAGTTTGGCGGAGTTGCCTTTGTTTTTCTTTTCGTTGCGGGCGGCTTCGACGGCGATCGCGCCAATCGTGTTGTAAACGCTGGTCAACTTCAAATCTTCAGCAAGCGGGCGCAAAACCGCCAAAGCCTGATCATAATTGCCTTGCTGCCACTGAATCAAACCGGTGTAAAACGCTGCTTCAGGAAACTGAAGGCTCTCGACCGGTACGCGCGAAAAATAATCAATTGCTTCCTGATTCTTACGCTGATTCAAATAAAAATGTCCGAGTTCAAGCGCCGCGTTCGGGTAAGCCGCGCCGGATTTTTCATCGGCAAAGATACGCATCGAATTTTTAAAGTAAATTTCGCGCGTCTGCGCTTCCGATTCGGGTGTCAGCAAACCCTTGATATACGCCTCAAAAGCTCTTGCCGGAACTTTGTTTGCCGATTCGATAAATTGATTTTGCGAAAACGGCAAAGCTTTGTCGCGTTGATAAAGAACTTGATAAGCAAGCTGACCTTCGACGGTTTGCAAATTTGCCAGCGCGTCATTGAGAACGATTTCGCGCAGTTTCCGTGTGCCGTCAGGAAACTCTTCGCTCAAAAACCTTCCTTCGTTGACGCGGATGATTTTCGCCGACACGGTAATTTTCGCCGCAATATCGTCTTTGGCAGGTTCGATATTATATCTCCCGGCAATCAGAAGCGACGCACTGCCTTCGCGTGCTAGTTTCAGAGAAGTCGCCAAAGAAGGCAGAATCGTGAGCGGAACATTCAGCCGTTGCTGGATAATTTTGCGTTCCTGATTTGAAACAACATTAAGGGTCGGAACTTTTAACAAATCCGAAAGCGAATCGGCAAGACTCTCGCCAACCCAGTTGAATTCAGCTTTGTTAGAAGTGTTTTCAAACGGCAGAATCATCACCGTATCGGCATTATTTTGGATGATTTGCGCGCTTACAGAAAAAATCGCTATCGAAATAAAGACGAATGTATAAATGATTTTATTAAACATAATTTTGAATAAAAAAAATTCGCTTCTTTTGTGTAAGCGAATGATTTTAACAGTATAGATGCCGAATATTGCAGAAAGGATGGTAGTCTGTACGGGATTTGAACCCGTGTCGCCGCCGTGAAAGGGCGGATTCTATTCTCCTAATCCTTATTTCACCGACATTACACAATTGCCCGAATCACTTCAAAGGATACTTTCAATTTTCAATGTGTCCATCAATGTGTCCAAAAGAGGATGGACATAATGGCAAAAGAAAGAACAGGTTA
>MWVV01000538.1_pt1 | contig 13901 bp, 12 predicted proteins | sample 1047281 | NCBI WGS metagenome assembly MWVV01 (sample SAMN06349986, study PRJNA376086) | soil metagenome | isolation source: PT-2 sample Antarctic (ecotone) soil | place: Antarctica | collected 2015-01-13 | reverse complement strand
ATAAATCTACCGGCGGTATAAAAATGCTTGCCCAGGGCTCTCACTCTTCAATTGAAAACCCGTTTATTTTCGTCGCCCGTTCGCCTGAAACCTACGCCCAAATGCAAAGCTTTGTAGAAAATCTGCCTTCTGCTTCCGCAATTGATTTTAGCAAAACGGCAGTTGTCGCCGCATTCGCCGGAACAAAAAACACCGGCGGTTATTCGGTAATAATAAAAAAGACGGCTAGCGGGGCAACGATTGATGTCGCCTCGCCACCAAAAGACGCAATAGTGACGCAAGCCCTAACCACGCCCTACAATATTTCGCTTGTGCCTCTCGAAGAAGTAATGCCCCTATCGATCGAAGTTTCCGCAAACTGGAAAACCGCCGCGCAGAACTACAAAATAACGTCCGGCGAATTCGAATATTCAGGCGGTTTCGCAGGCGAGACGAAAAAATTTAACGTCGAAGGCACAATCAGCGTTTTAATTTTTGGAGATTACTCGACCTTAATTTTCAATCTGTCAGGCAAAGGCGCGGAAAAAGTACGAAAACTACAGGAAACCGCCTCAGGCTCTGTAAAAAACGGTAAAATCAATTTAGCGCGGCTCGACGCGGGAAGTTTTTCAGAAGGTCCGAAACCACCGCTCAAAGTGTTGGGAACAATCTCGAACGGCAACCTCGTTCTTACCTTTGAACCGCTTTCGACGATTATTGCCGATGGTTACGAAGCGCGCGGAAAAATTGAAGCCGAGAAAATTAAATAAAAAGAAGTTTTGATGGAAGTCGCTGTTCCCGCCTCACGTCCAATTATTTGTTCGGTTGCACCCCTATTGGAGAACACTCTTGTTTTCCAATCGTATGAATTTTCCGGTTAAAGGTGTTTCTGACAATTTAATTATCATAAATTTAGTCACAGACTCGCCATCAAATTTGAACTTAATTTGCAACGCATTAGTTTGCGCGTCAACCACAATTTTCATTGTTGGGTCAGCAAAATTTATGTCGGTCGTTGCAGGTTCTCCAGAACTCATATGTAAACTTCCAACTTCTGGCAATTCAGTCCGAATCCATTTGCCGTCAGCAGATTGTTCCACCTTGAGCGGTATGACCGTAATGTTAAATTTATTTCTAAAACCGGCGATTCCAAAATTGATAAATGCAACTTCGGGTTCGGTTTTTTGAGCGGTTGCGACAAAGTAGAAAAAAGGCTGTCCGCTTTTCCGGCAGCAACAATTTTCTCCTGTTTCCACGCTTCAAATTGTTCGCGGGCGGAAAGTTGCGCGTCTTGAGCCAAGGATATCTGAGCGGCGAAAATAAAAACCGCAAGGGAAAGTAAAATTTTAATTTTCATTTGAAACTCCTGATTGGTAATTTGTTTTGTGTCAGCGACACTCAATCAATTCACGCAATTAAAATTCCTTTGTTCCAAAATTTGGTTGTTCAGAAAGCAAAAACTGCAATTGTATTTTGTATTTAGTCGAATTAATTTTTAATTCCACCCGAATTATATCCAAACACGTTAATTGATCGTCGCTTGCAGTTCGCGCAATAAATCGTTTGGTGTCCATTCGTTGCCGGAAATAATTTCCTGAACTTTGCCTTCAGGCGAGATAACGATTGTGCGGAGCGAGTGGTCAAATTGAGTTTTGTCGTTGGCGTTAAGCTGATAGCGCAAGCCGAAAAAGTCGGCAATTTCTCTAACTTCTTTTTCCGAACCGCTTGCCAGCTGCCACACAGTGAAATCGGGCTTGGCGTTTTTGCCCAAATAGCCCGCGCCGTATTCTTTAAGCTTGGCTGGAGTATCGGTTTGCGGGTCAAACGAAATGCTGAGAAGACGGATTTTGTCTTTTAATTCCGGGTTATTCTGCAATTCGTTGGCGACGTCTGAGAAATTTTTCGACATTAAAATACAGTATTCCGGCAGAGGGCAGCGCGAATAAATAAACGTAATTGCCAGAGCCTTGCCGCGAAAATCCCGGATCGAAATTTTTTTGCCGTCCTGGTTTGTCAATGTAAACCCGGGAACTTCCTGATCAATTTGAGCAAATTTATCATTTGCCGGCGGAAGCGGCGGCTGATTCGGATTCGGCGCGGCAACAATTCCGATTTTCTCCAGCCAGTAACCATCTTTATCAACCACCAAGTCAGCGCGAATCTCCGCGTCTTTTGTCAAATCTTCCCACACCCAATCTTCACGAATTGGAAAATCCATCGTCATCGCTTCCATATAACCGGGAATTTCGTCGTGCGCGATGGTCGCCTTCTTTTTCGCTTTGTCAATGGCGACAATTTTTCCCTTTAAGTTATAGCGTTTCGCGTCAGCCGAAACTGTTTCGGTTTGCGTTTGAAAATTTTGACAAGCAGTAAATATCGATGCCGTTAATAAAATCAATAAAAAATAGCGCATAAAATAAACTTTTAAGATGTTTTTAATTATAACCTTCCAAATCGGTTAAATCTTCATAAATCATTCCGCGTCGGTCACGCCGGGTTTTGGTTGCGGCTTCGTAACCGCCTTCTTCGTTACGCGAGATTTTGTTGTGCGCGTAAAGTCCTTCAAGCGCGAATTCGCACGCCGAAACCAGTTGCGCTCGGTCGTCGTGCTCAATATCCAAGGTTGTTCTGGTTGATTCAATCAAATCGGGAACTGCGTCAAGCAGCATCACGCCTTCTTCCGCCGAAGCTGTTTCGGACAACAGAAGTTTGTTGCCTTCGTCAAACCATCGAATGGTCGGTTCAAAATCAATCCCCAAAAAGAAGCCTTCAAAAATCACGCCGCACGCGCGTTTGATTAAATCTTTGGCAAGTTTCTGCGCGCCGATTTGCTCTCCTTCATACTCGAGTTCCATCTTTCCCGTCATCGAAGGCAAAGCTGAATAAACATCAGAGATGCGCGGCACGATGTCCGATTCGCCGGTTATCAAAGCGCGTCTTTCAGCGTTTGAAACGACGGCTTCGAGCGCAGAAATTGGAAAACGCTGTGATACGCCCGAACGCCTATCAATCCGCTGGTCATCGCGGGCTTCAAACGCAATTTGCTCCACAATCTCGGAAATAAATTCCGGAATTTTAAATTTGAAGCCGTCGCCCAAATCTCTTTCCGTCCACGCTTCCTGTTTGGTTATCGAAGTCCCGAGCCCAATGTCCTTCGGGTAATGCGTCTGAATTTCCGCGCCGATGCGGTCTTTAAGCGGCGTGATAATTTTTCCGCGAGCCGTGTAATCTTCCGGGTTTGCGCTAAAGACAAGCATCACATCGAGCGGCAGACGCACGGGGAAACCTTTGATCTGAACGTCACCCTCCTGCATAATATTGAAAAGCCCAACTTGGATTTTTCCCGCCAAATCAGGCAATTCGTTGATCGCAAAAATTCCCCTATTGGCGCGCGGCAGCAACCCGTAAAAAATCGTCATTTCGTCCGACAAAAGATGACCGCCTTTTGCCGCTTTGATCGGGTCAATGTCGCCGATAATGTCAGCAATCGTCACGTCCGGCGTGGCAAGTTTTTCGACAAATCGTGAATCGCGTTTCACCCAATCAATTTTTGTTTCGTCGCCGTTTTCTTCAATTTGCCGGCGACCAAACGCGCTTAGAGGCTGTAATGGATTATCGTTGATTTCCGAACCCGCGATAATCGGAATTTCTTCATCGAGTAATTCGGTTAACTGCCGGATAATTCGGCTTTTTGCTTGACCGCGCAAACCTAGTAATATGAGATTATGCTTCGCTAAAATCGCGTTCGTGATTTGCGGAACGACCGTCTCGTCATAACCCAAAACGCCTTTGAATAATTTCTCGCCCGATTGAAGTTTTTTTATTAAATTCGCACGCATTTCGTCTTTCACGGAACGCGCTGCAAAACCGCTTTTTTTTAATTCGCCTAAACTCTGTGCTTTATTCATAATTTCCCTTTGTTCTTAAGAATTATAATTAATTTGTAATTGTCCGCTTTATTTTTGCTATAAATATATTTTGCCATAGAGCGCACAGAGTTCACAGAAGAGAAAAGATGATAACCACGAACAAACACGAAAAGGCACGAAATATTTTTGATTTGATTTTTCGTGTTCTTTCGTGTTTGTTTGTGACTAATATTTCCTTTCTCTCGCCGATTAGTTTGTCGGCAAATCCGGCAAAGTATATTTGCGCCCGGCGTTTTGTTTTTTCAAATATTCTGTTAAAGGTTCAAAGTAGCGAAGCATCGCTTTCGCGCTCAAATCATCGCCGGTCGTCTCCTTCAATACGACGCGCCAATCGCGTGATGCGCCTGGACTCATAATCTTTTTCAAAAAGTCGCCGACTTCCTTATTGCCATAATAATTCGTCGCCCGCGGGTCTTGCTTTAAGATTTTCGTGGCGATGTGGTCGTGCATCTGGAACAGCAAAACGTAGGAAAGCGCGTAATCGTAATACTGCGCCGCGTCGTCGTTGATATGTGTTTTAGTGCAGGCATCGCAAAACTGCTCGCCTCTCGCCGACGGCGGAACAATTCCTTGATATTGTTTCACGAGTTCCCACCAACGCCGATTGTATTGGTCTTTCGGCAGATTTTTTTCGTAAAGGTCGTATTCAAATCCGGGCATCGTGCCGGCGGAAAAAGGTATAAAGACAACGTTGCTCAACGCCTCGCGCAGAAGTAGTTGCGTTTGGTCAACCTTCGCGTCTTTTGAAACCAAACCGCGCGCTTCAAGAAACGGTTTCTGCAGCGCGGCGAGTCCCATCATCGAACCGATGGCTTCGTGATACGCACGGTTCGCGCCTTCGCGCAGCAACACGGGAACGTCTTTATTCGTGTAGCTGATGTAATAATAAATATGTCCCAGTTCGTGATTTGAGGTTTCAAACCATTCGGCGTTCGGCTCAACTGACATCAGCGAACGAACATCGTTTTCCGAATCCAGATGCCAAGCTGAAGCGTGATTATTCTTTTTATATTTCGCCTCCGACGGAAGCGGATAAAGCGACGATTTATCCCAGAATGATTGCGGCAAGCGCGGGAAACCAAGCGAGACGTAAAAGTTTTCGCCTTCTTTGACAATCCATTCAGGCGATTTGTCTTTGAGCGCGGCGTTAACATCCATTCCTTCAACCGTCACCATTTCGCTCCAATCCTGTCCCCAGCGATTCGTTATCCAATCGGCGGGCAGTTGGTCAGGCACCGGCTGGTTATATTTTTTCGCCAATTCATAACGCGCCCAGGTGTGTAGTTCGCGGTAAAGCGGACGCAGCTCGCGGTTAATTTTATTCATCAACGCCTGCATTTCTTCCGCCGTCATTCCGTAATCGGAAACCTGATAACTGTAAAAAGATTTGTAGCCGAGCGGTTTAACCGTTCCGTTTCTCAATCTTTGCAGATTCGCCAAACCGTCTTTCAGCCCGACGCCGACTTCTTTTGAGGCGTCCCACGCCTTACGTCTTTCGGCTAAATTGTTCGACTCTTTTAAAGTTTTATCAATCTGGTTCGTCGTTACCGATTTTCCGTCAATCTTAAAATCGAATCCAAAAAGTTTTTCCGTCTGCGCGGTTTCGGCGGCGATGCGTTCCTTAACTAAATCTTTGGCAATTTCCGGACTTGCAGCCGCGATATAAAGAATTGCCTTGAGTTGCTTAACTTGAATCGGCGTTAAATTCTTTTCTTGTTTAAGAAATTTTGTTGCTGCGTCAATGTTCTTTTTGCTGCCGGTAAAAGCGACGAGCTTTCCGTTCGCCGCAACAGTCGCTTTTGAATTTGTATTGTCGCCTTCGACAATCATCGTGTTTGACTTCCACTCGGCTTCCGACGATTCATAACGCAGTTTCTTCCACATTATTGAATATTCGTCAATAAACTTCTGCGCCTCAGCGCGAACATCTTTTTTTGTAAACCCCAACGTTGCGGGCGCGACAACAGAACTGAAAACAAACAACGTAATTAACGCGCTCGTCACAAATTTATGACCTATTACTTTGAACATAATTTTTATTTTATTACGCGAGTATTTCGCACAAAGATTTTCTCTTTTGAAATAGATGACAGATAAGAGATAAAAGATGACAGAGAAAATTACAGATATCAGTTATCAGTTATTTTTAATTAAACAAGTTTAGATTTTTTGCGTCAAAACATTGTCTGCCCTTCTCGCAAAAAAAGTCCGAAGCGTTTAACTTCGGACAAATCCAAAATCTAAAATTCAAAATTAAAAAACGTATTTGTTCGCCGCAATCAGCGTATCGGCAATTTGCTGTCGCGCCGCAATCGTGTTGACGGGCGAATTATTTTTCGTAAAACGCTTCAAAGCAACCAGCAGCATTTTACCTTCGTCGCCTTCACTCATCGCAGCAATCGTATTTTTCGCCGTCGCGTCAATTCGCTGCATCGCGTCGTTGCAAAAGACTTGCGCCATTGCAATCTGATTGTCGGCGTTGCCTTTTTCAGCTAATTTTTGCGCTCGCAGAATTGCCGTTTCCATCGCATATGCATTCATAATAATATCCGCCGAATTCAGCAGAATCTCCTGCTGATTCGTCAGTTCGGTCATATATTTTTGCGCCGCCGTACCGACCACCATCAGCGCGATTTTCTTGGCGTTTTGCGCCAATTTCATTTCCGTTGCGAGCGTTCCTTCGGCTTCGTCAAACGACATTTGCGGATTCAGAAGTTCGCCCTGCAAATCTTTCGCGGCTTTTAGTAATCCGAGTTCGCCTTTCATTGCGCGTTTCAAAAGTTGTCCGGGAATCAGCAGACGATTGATTTCGTTCGTGCCTTCAAAAATTCGATTAATTCTCGCGTCACGATACGCTTTCTCAGCCGGATAATCAGCTGAATATCCCGCGCCGCCGTAAATCTGCACCATCTCGTCAACGACGTAATCCAAGGCTTCCGAACACCAGACTTTGTTGATCGAAGACTCGACCGCATATTCTTCAATCGAGCGCAATTTCTTTTCCTTATCGCCGCCGTCTTCGCCAATCAGCGCGTCAATCATTCCGACCGTGCGATATGACATTGATTCGGCAACCCAGGTGCGAATTGCCATTTCCGCGAGCTTGTGTTTCATCGCGCCGAAAGATGAAATCGGCACATTAAACTGATGACGTTCGTTGGCGTAGCGAATTGATTGATGAACCGCGAGCTTTGCGCCGCCCGTCGCCGACGCGCCTAATTTAAATCGTCCGACGTTCAAAATGTTGAAAGCGATTTTCGCGCCGTCGCCGACTTCGCCGATCAAATTGCCAACCGGAACATTACAGTCCGACAAGATCAGCGGCGTGGTCGAGGAAGATTTAATGCCCATTTTGTGTTCTTCCGCGCCGGGACGACAAGTCTCTGAGCGTTCGACGACAAACGCCGAAAACTTTTTCTTTTCACCGTCAACTTTTGCAAAAACGATATACACATCGGAAAAACTCCCGTTGGTAATCCACATTTTTTCGCCGTTTAAGATGTAATGTTTGCCGTCTTCAGAAAGTTTCGCGTTTGCTTTCGCGCCGAGCGCGTCCGAACCCGAACCCGATTCCGACAAACAGTAAGCCGAAATTTTTTCGCCCGAAACGATGCCCGGAATATATTTTTCTTTCAAAAAATCCGAGCCGAAATAAAGTATCGGCAGCAAACCGATTGAAGTCTGCGACCCAAACGTCACACCAAAACCCGAAGCGCGTCCCATATTTTCGGCGACAACTACGCCGGTCGTCTGGTCTAAATCCAAACCGCCGTATTCTTCTGGAATCGTCGCGCCGAGCAAACCTAATTCGCCGGCTTTGTAAACCAGTTGTCTGGCTAGCTCCCATTCGTGATGCTCCATCGCTTCGAGATTCGGAATCACTTCGTTATCAACAAAATCGCGTGTCGTTTCGCCAATCATCCGCTGTTCTTCGGTCAAATCTTCCGGCGTGAAAATCTCGCTCGCCGTTCGGTTTTCAATCAAAAACGCTCCGCCTCTAATGTAATCTTTTTCCATCTGTGCATCCATAATTTTAGCTCCTTAAATCGTTTTTTAATTTGATAAGTTTTAGTTTTATCAAGCCGCGATACGTTCGATTTGCAAATAGACGGCTTCGTTTTCGGCTTGTGCATCGTATAGGTCAACCGCTTGCTGCATCCTCAGCCAAATGTCGGGCGACATCCCGAAAGCGCGTCCGAGGCGATGCGCGATGTCTGCCGTCACCGGCGCGCGTTCTTTCAAAATCTCGTCAAAATTTTGACGCGAAACGCCCAGCGCATCGGCTAGCTCATCTGCCGACAAATTAATTTCCGGCAGCGTATCTTCTCGCAAAATCGCGCCCGGATGCGTCGGACGGCGTTCGGTTTTTATCGGCATAAATTTTCTTCCTCAATGATAATCTTCCAAATCTAAATCAACCGCGTCACCGCTTTCAAAACTAAAAATGAGTCGCCAATTTTTGGTGATCTTCATCGTCCACGTCCCGGCGCGTTCGCCTTTTAGCTAGTGCAAATCGTAACCGGGAAAGTTGAGTTGTTCGGGAGCGTCGGCTTGATTTACCGCATCTATCTGCCGAAGAAGTTTCGGCGCGAAATCCGATGCTATGTGTTTTGATTTACCTTTCTCGAACAACTCACGTAAACCTCTGTGCTTGAAAGATTGAATCATCTACTAATCCAATCTCTCAAAAATTCCCGCCGCGCCCATTCCGCCGCCGACGCACATCGTGACCATCCCGTAACGCGCCTTCGTGCGTTTCATTTCCTGCAAAATCGTCGCCGTCAACTTCGCGCCGGTGCAGCCCAAAGGATGACCCAAAGCGACCGCGCCGCCGTTGAGATTGACTTTCGCCGGATTCATTTCCAACGCCTTCATCACCGACAAACCTTGCGCGGCGAACGCTTCGTTCAGTTCGATAACGTCAATGTCTTCCAAATTCAAACCAGCCATTTTTAACGCTTTCGGAATTGCGTAAACCGGACCGATGCCCATTTCTTCGGGCAGACAGCCAGACGTTGCGTAAGCAACAAATCTTGCAAGAGGTTTCAAGCCCAACTCTTCCGCCTTTTCCGCCGACATAATCACGACCGCCGCCGCGCCGTCCGACATTTGCGACGAATTTCCCGCCGTCACCGTTCCTTTGACGTGAAAGACGGGTTTCAGTTTCGCAAAACCTTCCATCGAAGCGTCGTAACGCACGCCTTCGTCCGTTTCAAAAACCACTTCCTTGCGGCGCACTCGCCCGTTTTCGTCAAGTTCGTCAACCACAACCGTAAACGGCACGATTTCGTCTTTGAATTTCCCAGACCTTATCGCTTCCGCCGCTTTCTGATGCGACTGCAAAGAAAATTCGTCCGCCTGCTCGCGCGTGATTTCGTATTTCCGCGCCAGATTTTCGGCGGTCAAACCCATATTCAAATAATAATCCGGGTAGTTATCAACAATCTTCGGATTCGGACGCACGACGTTGCCGCCCATCGGAATCATTGACATCGTTTCCAGCCCACCCGCAACGATTATGTCCGCGCCGCCGGTTTTGATTCTGTCCGCCGCAATCGCAATCGTCTGCAAACCCGACGAGCAGTAACGATTAACCGTCATCGCCGAAACTTCCACGGGCAAACCCGCTCTGATAGCCGCCGTCCGCGCCACATTCATTCCCTGCTCGGCTTCGGGAAACGCGCAGCCCATAATCACATCGTCAATCCGCGACGCATCCAAATCGCCCGCCTGTTTGACGGCTTCACGAATCGCCGCCGCGCCCATCTCGTCGGGACGAGTATTCTTCAAAGTTCCCTTCGGCGCTTTTCCGACAGCCGTCCGCACGGCTGATACGATAACTGCTTCTTTCATAATTTTTTCCTTTTAGGATATTTGCTGTTTTAAGTTTTTTAGGTTTTCAATAATTTCCTGCAAAGTGTTTTGATAGTCGGGCGCGATTTTATTCGGTTCGATTTCAGCTTTTATAGTTCCGAGTATTCCGTCCAATTGTCGGTCAATTTCTTCGCTCGTTCGGTTCTCCGACATCGCTCTGAAAAATTTCATCCAATGTGAAACTTTTATTCCCAAATAATCAATCGTTTTGATTTTCGTAAGATAATCGTCGAGCAACCCGGAGCGGGCGATTCTACCGAAGTTATTTCCTTTGTCGTTTTCCGCCTTGTCCGACGCTTCTACTTTGCTTTGCGGATACGGGCGGCGATATTGTTCGGGTGGTCTGATGACGGATGTGCTTCTGGTTGAATTTTCTCTAGCAGTCATCCAATGAAAATTTCGATATTCGGCGGCATATTTGCCTAACTCGATGTATGGAAAAAGTAACTTGGGATTTCCCGAAATTACTTCGGTCAAAACCCAAGGCACGACGACCAGTAAATCGGCGTTGGCGCAAGCGTCGGGGTCAACCGTGTATCGAAAACTAGGCTCGCTTTCTTTTGAAAAAACATACCAAGCCTTTAACTCTATTCCGAAAACCACTTCATTTCTTTTTTGAGAATTGACGAAAAGAATATCGGGAAAAGTTTGCGCCTGACGAATAAAAGCATAATTGGAATAATTGTTTTCGCTGTCCCAAATGTTACGCAGACCATTGAGCATCTCGACGATTTGCGATTCGATGACCGCCGAAAATAAATTTCCTACCGAGTAAATATCGGTTACGTTCAAACCTTTGATAACGATTTCCGATTTGAAGTAGTTGGGCAACGCTTCAATCAAATCATAAACCTTTTGCCAAACGACAAAATGCTCCCAATCTTCACTTGGCAAATTTTTTGCAGGTTCAATTAGCGGCATAGCTGTTTAAGTTCAGAGATTGCTGCTCCTTAAAATGACGGTAAGAATTGAATCTCTTCACGCCTATTCCAAAAATACTTTCGTCAATTTCGGCAGAATAAACTTTTCGATTTGATAGATGTCCCGCCAAACTCGCCGAAAAAAGTCCGCCGAACGGCTCCCAGATTACTTCGGTTTCTTTCGATGAAACATTAATAATCATCTGCATCAAACTCAGAGGCTTTTGATTCAGATGAACATACTTGCCGCTTCCGTCAATTTTTATTCGCTCCTTTGTGTGCAAAGGAGGTTTTTCCCAAACATTTGTTACGCCGTATTGACCGTTAAAAGTAGCGAACAAACTTTCATACTCTCTTCGAGAAAGCGGTTTGCCGGCATCAATCGAAAAATAAGGTTTCCCTTCAACTTTTCCGAATTGATTGGCAAATTTCACAAGTCTCTCAAAATGTTCCGGCGGCGGCGCATACCAAAGATGGTCTTTGGTTAAATACTTGCGGCTCGCGGCGTTGGCAATACCGCAAGCCAAATTCGATTGATTCAAGGTTAAACCGGCTCTGCTCCATTCGTGCCGCAGCCAATCCTTCAAACTAAATTCTTGATTTTCGACAAGCAAGACGGCTTTCTTAACGTATTGAACACAAACTTCTGTAACGATGGGAAAAGATTTCAAAACTTTCATATTGCAGTTGCCGGCAATATGCTGCAAACCTTTGTTCCAAACATTACAGCTTTGATATTCCCAACCATACTTTTCTAAAATCGGATGAACTTTAGCAAAACCGATTTCAGTATTCCAAAACCAAAGCGTCGTTCCCGCTTTTGCTTTCTTCGACCATTGTTCGACGTGAGGCTCATACCATTCAGGCAAACCTTGGTGAGAAACCGTATCGCCTTTGAATCCCGAAACTCCATACGCGCCATCGGAAATTATCAGTTGCGGCGTTTCCCAAAAATCGTAGAGATTTCCGACGTCATCGTTGTAAAGATAAACCTGTCTTTCCTCTAAATCGTAAAGTTGCTCTGAAATCAGTTTCATTTATTTATTTTAGTTTATAAAAATCATTTCGCCATTGCCGTTCGTTTATGTTCTTCAATTCTCTCAATCACATCCGCGACGCGCGGATTTTTCGCCTGCAAAATTTGCCATTGAATCCAAACTTTGGTTCCTTCTGTGTTAAATCTATAACCGTTGTCGGCTAAAACTTTCATCACCGCCCAACGCTTTTTATTCAAGCGGCGCGGCGGCTCGAAATACGCGCCCATATCCGTCATCGGTTTCGCGCATTCGGGACATTTGCGCGGCGTTTCACTCGCTTCTTTCGCAAAACTTTTGCGGCAATCGAAACAAGCCCAATGCGTGAAAGCGAAACTGTTTTTCATTCCCAAATTTGATGCTATTTAGTCTTCGCGCGTCAGCTTCATACCTTGCGGCTCGGCGACGACAATCGGCTCGTGTTCGATTTCGACATTGCTCGCGTCTAAACCGTAAGCGGCGTCTTCGCGGATACTGAACCAGCGGCGCAGGAAATAATACGAGCGCATTATAAAATTCTGCTTGAACAGCAAATCGTTTTCGTGGCTTAAAAACGAGCTGTGCAGCACGAAGCGGATGTCGCCTTTGATATCGTATTTCTCCAGTGCCGGATGACGGCTCGTGATGTCAACTTCCTTGTTCGCCTGCATATCGGCGAGGGCAAGTTCAAAAAAGTAATTCAGGCGCGTTTCGATGCGGAAACCTAACGTGAATGTCAGATGATAAACGTCTTCTTTGGCAATCGTCTTGACGCAGTATTTCATCGTGAACGGCTCGCTGTCGGTTTTGACGTGAACGAACCAGTAGACATCGGCGCGTTTCGGCGTTTTTTCTAAAATCGAGCGCATCGTTTCCTGTTCGATTTTGTCGGGCGTTTCCGAGCCGGTCAGATAAACCAGATGCGTCGCGTATTGCGGCAGAGTTTTGTCGTTGCTGAGTTCTTTGAGCGTCTCGAAAAACGGCGCGGTGTCTTCCATTACCGTCAGGCTGCGGCGCAGTTGTCTGCCTTTATACCAGAGCCACATAATCGAGATTAAAACCAGCCCGCCGACGAACGTAATCCAGCCGCCGTGCGTAAATTTTGTCAGGTTGGCGACGAGAAACGCGCTTTCGATAATCAGGAAAAACCCGACGATGAGATACGCCAAAACTGCCGGAACGCCTTTAAAACGCAGATAAACCGAAAGCAGCAGCGTCGTCATCATCATCGTCAGCGTCACCGACAAGCCGTAAGCGGCTTCCATATTTTTCGATTCCTGGAAAAAAAGCACCACGCCGATACAGCCCGCGAGCAGCAGCCAGTTGACCTGCGGAATATAAAGCTGACCTTTTACATCGGTCGGATAAACAATTCGCTGCCGATACCAGAAGTTAAGCCGTATCGCCTCGCCGACGAGCGTAAAACTGCCGGAAATCAAGGCTTGCGAAGCGATAATCGCGGCGGCGGTGGCGATGCCGATGGCAATCGGCAAAATCGGACGCGGCACAATCGCGTAAAACGTCGTGCCTTCCAAACGCTCGCCCAAATGGTTTAATAAATACGCCGATTGACCGGCATAGGAAAGCAGCAGACAAATTTTGACGAAAACCCAACTGCCGCGAATGTTCGCGCGCCCGACGTGCCCCATATCCGAATAGAGAGCTTCCGCGCCCGTCGTGCAGAGAAATACCGCGCCCAAAAGCCAGAATCCGCCCGGATATTCGATTAGAAAACGATAAACCCAAACTGGATTTAACGCCCGCAAAATAGAAAAATCCGAACTCAAACTGAGCAGACCGATTCCGCCGATAAACAAAAACCAGATGAGCATCACCGGACCGAAAAACTTTCCGATAAGCTGCGTTCCGAATTGCTGCGCGACAAAAAGCGCGACTAAAATTCCGATGACAATCGGAATCGTCGGAATATCCGGCGAGTAAATTCGCAAGCCCTCGACCGCCGAAGAAACCGAAATCGGCGGCGTGATAATGCCTTCGGCGAGAATAAAACTGCCGCCGACGATGGTCGGATAGACAATCCACTTGCCCGCCTTTTCGTGAATCAGCGTGTAAAGCGAAAAAACGCCGCCTTCGCCGTTATTGTCCGCGCTCAAAACGATATAGATATACTTGATGCTCGTCTGCAGCGTCAGCGTCCAGAAAATCGCCGAAAGCCCGCCGATAAC
>MWVV01000537.1_pt1 | contig 13915 bp, 12 predicted proteins | sample 1047281 | NCBI WGS metagenome assembly MWVV01 (sample SAMN06349986, study PRJNA376086) | soil metagenome | isolation source: PT-2 sample Antarctic (ecotone) soil | place: Antarctica | collected 2015-01-13 | reverse complement strand
GCGTATGACGGCGTTCATAAATAAATCCGACGAGAAGAAAGAGCGCGCCCGTTGCGACGCCGTGATTTAGCATTTGATAAAGCGCGCCCTGCATTCCCATTTCGGTAAACGAAAACATTCCCAAAATAACGAAACCCATATGCGCGACCGACGAATAAGCGACGAGGCGTTTTACGTCCGGTTGAACCATTGCGACGAGCGCGCCGTAGATAATTCCTATGATTGCAAGGACGATAAAAATCGCGGCGAACTCGCGGCTCTGGTCGGGAAATAAATTGAAATTAAAACGCATCATGCCGTAAGTTCCCATTTTCAACATTACGGCGGCAAGGATAACCGAACCGGCGGTCGGCGCTTCGGTGTGCGCGTCCGGCAGCCAAGTGTGAAACGGGAAAACCGGAACTTTTATCATAAACGCCAGCGCGAACGCCCAGAAAAGTAATGTTCCCGTATTCGGCGGAAGCGACAGCGCGCCGGCTTTCATCGAACTCAAAAGCGTAACGTAATCAAAAGTTCCCGCGCCCGTCGCCGTCGCGTGCAGATAATACAAGCCAATTATGGCAACGAGCATCAGAAGGCTTCCCAAAGCTGTATAAACGAAAAATTTGACCGCCGCGTAAATACGATTCTGCCCACCCCAAATGCCGACGAGAAAAAACATCGGAACTAAAGAGGCTTCAAAAAACAAATAGAAAACCAGCAAATCCAAAGACACGAAAACGCCGAGCATCGTGCTTTCCAGTAAAAGTAAAAAGATATAAAAAGCCGTCGCGCGTTTTTCAACCGCGTGCCAAGTCGAGACGACGGCAATCGGCATTATAAACGTCGTCAAAATGACCAGCCACACGCTCAAACCGTCAACGCCGACGTGATAATTCGTGTTTATCGCCCGTATCCAAGGCACGTTTTTTTCAAAGAAAAATCCGCTTGCCGAAGTTGTGCCTTTATCAAAAAGCAAGATAAGCGACAACGCGAAATTAACGAGCGTAAAGCCGAGCGCAACCCATTTCAAACCGTGTTCACGCTTCCAAAACATCTGGTGGGCGAGCGCGGCAAGCGCACCGAGAACGGGAAGCAAAATCAAAACAGTTAAAAGATTTTCAGTTATAAAATCCATAAACTTTGAACTAACCGATCAACCTGAATCCGTAATAAATAAAATATCCAATCACAATCAGCGCGCCGAACAGCATAAACGCCGCGTAACTGCGCACGAATCCGACTTGAACGCCGCGCGCAACGCTGCCGAGCGCGGCGACGAAATGTCCGATGCCGTTGACGATCCCGTCGACAACGCCGACATCAAAGCCTTTCCACAAACCTTCGCGCGAAAGATTTGTCAGCGGATTGACGATTGCGCCATTGTAAAGCTCGTCAACGCTCCATTTGTTTTCCAAAATTTTCGGCATACGCAGAAGCGGATTTCGTCTGAAATATAAAAAACCGCTGATTAAACCCAAAGCCGCGACGACGACCGAAAAACCGGCAAGCAATCTTTCCGTCGAAATTTCCTCAGCCGAGTGTTCGGCGTGCTTTGTAGCGTGTCCGGTCGCCGCGTGCGGTTCGGTCTGCGCGGTTTCGACCGGCGCATTGCCTCCGCTTGCTGAATGTTCTGCGGCAGCAGGCGCGTGTGAACTGCTCGCGCCGTGTTCGTTTGCAGAATGTTCAGTTGTCCCGTAATCGGCGACTGTGCCGTGTTCCGTCGCAACTATTTTGTGATTTGTCGCCGGCGCGTGTTTCGGCTCGACTCGTTCAACGACAGGCTCAAGCGTTCGCTCAAAATAATTCGTAATCGCGCCGCCGCTTAACGCATACGGAACGCCGACGAGTCCGCCGACGGTCGAAAGAATCGCAAGAACAATCAACGGAACGGTCATCGTCCAAGGCGATTCGTGTGGCTTGAAATCGGGCGCGAGCGCGTGATGTTCTTCGTCGTCGTGTTCATCAATCAAATCATCACCGCCGCCCCCGCCGTGCGCGCTGTGTCCGTGAGAAGTTTGCGCGTCGTGCGCGTCGCCTTCTGCAAAAGCGTTTTCTTCGGCGTGCGCCGCGTCGTGCGGATGATTGCCGTCGGGCAGTGCAAGATGAAATCTTTCCGCTCCCCAAAACGTCATTACCATCATTCGGGTCATATAAACGGCGGTCAAAACAGCTGTAACAATTCCGACGACCCACAAAATTAAATTCCACGACGGCGGCAGATTCGGCGCAGTGTAAGTTTTATAAAGAATTTCGTCTTTCGAGAAAAATCCGGCGAAAATCGGTATGCCGGAAATCGCCAGCCAGCCCGTCATCATCGTGATAAACGTAATCGGCATATACTTCTTCAGGTTGCCCATTCGCCGCATATCCTGCTCGTGGTGCATTCCGTGAATGACCGAACCCGAACCCAAAAACAAAAGCGCCTTGAAAAATGCGTGCGTCATCACGTGGAAAATCGCCGCGCCGAACGCGCCGACGCCGCACGCTAAGAACATATAACCGAGTTGAGAAACGGTCGAATAGGCAAGAACTTTTTTAATATCGTTTTGCGCGAGTCCAATCGTCGCCGCAAAAATCGCGGTCGCCGCGCCGATTATCGCCACGATAAACATTGCCGTCGGCGCGTTCTGATAAATCGCGTTGCAGCGCACGACCATATAAACGCCCGCCGTAACCATCGTCGCCGCATGAATCAAAGCCGAAACCGGAGTTGGTCCAGCCATTGCGTCCGGCAGCCAAGTAAATAAAGGTATTTGTGCCGATTTTCCCGTCGCGCCGATAAACAAAAGAACCGCAATCGTCGTAATTCCGCCCGCGAAAATCGCGCCCGCTGCAAACGGCTCTTGCGCCATTTGTCCGAGCAAGACAAGCGAACTTTGCACCGTTTCGCCGCCGACAACTTTGTCGTAAAAGCTAATCGAGCCGGTCATCGTGAAAATAAGAAACATTCCCATTAACACGCCCCAATCGCCGATGCGATTCATCACGAACGCCTTTTTCGCCGCTCTCCGCGCTTCATCGCGCTTGATGTAATAACCGATGAGCAGATACGAACACAGCCCGACGCCTTCCCAGCCGACAAACATCAGCAGAAAATTATCCGCCAGAACGAGCGTCAGCATCGAGAACATAAACAAATTCAAATAAGCGAAAAAGCGATAAAAACCTTTATCGCCGTGCATATAACCTGTAGCGAAAATGTGTATGAGCAGCGCGACGAACGTAATAAAACAAGCGTAAATGGCGCTCAATCTGTCCATTCCCAAACCGAAATCGGCGCGAAAATTTCCCACCTGAATCCACGTCCAAATCTGGTCAAGAATAGGTTTATCAGCAAAAAGCGCGCCTGCCTCACCTGTGCCGATACCAAACGCAATCATAAACGCGACGACGCACGACACGCCGACCGCCGTGCAAGCGACCGCGCCGCTGAACAATTCGCTGTTCATCTTTTTGCCGAACAGCCAATTGATAACCGCGCCGACGAGCGGAGCGAAAATTATTAGACTTAAATAATTGTTCTCAATCATTATTTTCTTTTTCGGTCAAATCTAACATCATCTTATTTAACTTTATAAAAGGACGATTTGCTTACTATAAACCTGTTGTGCTGACAACTTGATTGTTGCGAATAAAGAAAACTACGTTTTTTAAGATTTTGCCGCCGAAGGCGTTAGTGCCGCGAAGTTTCAATCTGACAGCCCAATACGGCTCGCCTTTTAAATCAATTTTGGCGACGGGCGACCATTCAAGCCATTCGCTGTTATCGTAATCATTCATATTCGCTTTCAAATAATTGACCACCGCGTCGACGCGCCCATCGTATTCGCTACTTTCCGGCTTCGGACCTAAAACAAGAAGTTCGGCGGCAATTCTTGATGATTTATCAATCAATTTCTTATTAAGCGCCTGCGCTTCTTTATAATCTTTCGATTCTTTCGGAATAGCGCGAAGCGGCGTCATTACCTCGTCGAATTGGTTCAAGTCATTCTTTGAATATTCATCGCGCTTAAAAGCGAGAAGTTCATTTGTTTTCGCGCGAAGCTCTGTAATGGTCGGCGGCGGCGGCGTTAGCGGCGGAAACGGCGTAGTGGTCGGCGCTAGCGCATACGGCGTCTGCGTCGCCGCAGTTCCGGCGGAATTAGATTGAACCGTGTTTTTATCGTCTTTCTTGACACCGAAGCTGATTAAAACCCAAACAATACATAATCCCAGAAACGGAATTAAAAATTGTTTAGCGGTTATTCGACTCACCTTTATATCCGGCTTGCCTTGAGTAATAAACCGTGTGCCACAGTTTGAACAGAATTGAGCGTCGTCGGCGTTATTAACTTGGCATTGCGGGCATTGAATCATTTTCTAAACTCCATACAGATTTAATTTTTCAAAATATTCGCGTCGTCAACGTCAATCGAAATGCGGTTGCGGAAAAACGCGATGAAAATTCCTAAGCCGACAGCCGCTTCCGCCGCCGCGACTGACATAATCATAAAGACGAAAAGCTGTCCGGTAACGTCGGCGTAATAGCGCGAAAAGGCGACGAATGTTAAATTTACGGCGTTGAGCATCAGCTCGATGCAGAGAAACATTCCGATGGCGTTGCGCTTGAAGATCACGCCCGTCGCGCCGATTGTGAAAAGTATTCCTGAAAGTGCTAAATACGTCGCTAAGCTCGGTTCCATTTTCTTTAGTTCTAAGTCCAAAAATCAAAGTTCAAAGTCGGAAAACTGAGAACAAATGACGATGGACGGAAATTTATAATCTGATGCGAAATTCGTTTTCTATTTCGCCTTCGTTGCGTCTTTCCAATTCATTGTTGACGACTAATTCAAGCTGCGGCTGTTCCAATCTGCGCGCAAGAATTACCGAGCCGACGGTTGCCATTAACAATAAAATACCGACGATTTCGACGGGCAGAAGATATTCGGTGAACATTCCCGCGCCGATGCTCATCGTTTTTCCGACCGTTTCGTCAACATTAACCGCTTGTTTCGGCGCACGATTGACGGCGTAGAAAATGAAAAACGTCTGCGCTAAAAGCACGACGCCCATAATTCCGCCAACGGCGTATAAATGTTTCAAGCGATTAAGCGGTTTGTCGTCGTCTAAATTCAGCAGCATAATGACGAACACAACAAGAACCATAATCGCGCCCGCGTAAATAAGAATCTGCACGGCGGCGATAAACGGCGCGGCGAGCGTTACGTAAATACACGCGAGCGAAATAAGGACACCGACAAGCGAAATCGCGCTGTAAAGCGGATTTTTGTGATAAACGAGCGAAATAGCGCACGCGATTGCGAGTCCGGCGAAAAGGAAAAAAAGCGCAGTTGTAATCATTTCTTTCTATTAGTAAGTGGTAAGTGGTAAATGTAAGAAACATGCTTGCCATTTACCGTTTAGCACTTACCACTAAACGGGATTACCGATTCAAAAAGTAGACCAAAACTATGGTGAAAATCACGTTTGCCAGCGCGACGGGCAAAAGGAATTTCCAGCCGAAATTCATCAGTTGGTCAAAGCGAAAGCGCGGCAGCGTTCCGCGAATCCAGATATACAAAAACAGAAACGCGCTGATTTTTATCAAAAGCGCTAAAACGCTGACGAGCGCGTAGGGAATCGAGCCGACGGCGAATAAATAACTCAAACCCGGAACATACCAGCCGCCCAAAAAGAGCGTCGCGCACATCACCGAGACGGTGAACATATTGACGTATTCGCCCATAAAAAACAGAGCGAATTTCAAAGCCGAATATTCCGTGTGAAAACCGGCGACAAGCTCGGTTTCAGCTTCGGGCAAATCAAACGGAACGCGGTTCGTTTCGGCGAACGCGGCGATTAGAAATACGAGAAATCCGATGAATTGCGGAATGATAAACCAGCGAAACGGCGAGTTTATCTGCGCGAAAATAATGCCGTTCAAATCGAGCGTTCCGGCGAGCATCACGACGCCGATAACCGACGCACCCATTGCTAGTTCATACGAAATAAGCTGCGCCGACGCGCGCAGTCCGCCCATCAGCGCATATTTTGAATTCGACGACCAACCGGCGAGCGCGATCCCGTAAATGCCAACCGATGTGATTCCTAAAACAAAAAGAACACCGACATCAATCTGCGCAACAGTCAAAGGAATAGATTTAATACCGTCGCCCAAGCCATACGGTAGAAAACTCAAATCAAGGCTCGTTACCGCCGGTCCGAATGGATAAACGACCATCGGCATCAGCGCGCACGTTACGGCAACGATAGGAGCGAGAAAATAAACGAATTTCGTCGATTTGTCGGGAACGATGTCTTCTTTGAAAATAAATTTCAAAAGGTCTGCAAACGGCTGCATCATTCCCCACGGTCCGACGCGGTTCGGTCCGATGCGCCCTTGAATCCAGCCCAAAACCTTACGCTCGGCAAGCACCGTGTAAGCGACGACCATCATCACGACGCCGAACGCGACCGTCGCCGCGCCGAACAGAACGACTACGGGGAAAAGTTGTTTTATGACAGCTTCCATTTCTTTTTATTATTTCAGGATTACTTTGTGCGCGACGTTTTCCTTGTCCTCGATTTTGTCGCCGACGCCGGTCGCTGCTGCCGACAGCGCGAGCGAATCAGTGCGCGGCGTGCCGTCCAAGTTAAACTGCACGAGCGGCGACACCAATAAATTTTCCGGCTTCGGATTGCCATGCGCGAGCAGATGAAACTGCGCGGTTTTTCCCGTCATCGTCGTTATGCGATGCAGTTTGTGTCCGACTTTTGGTTTTTCAGTATTTTTTCCGCTTTCGTCCGGCATCGCTTCGACATTCTGCTTTAGCGCGTCGGTTTCGTTCGACAAATCCTTTTTACCCGCGATTGCGTGTTTGACTTTGACGGGACGCGATTCGTCTTTTAATTGCGGATAGCGCACGCCTGCATAAGCCGGAGTGCTGTCGGCAAGCGCTTTGAAAACGGCAGTTGCGGCGAGATTGTAGCCGAAATCAACGCCTAACTCTTTTGCAATCATCGAAGTAATCGCCCAATCGGCTTTCGACTGATGAATCGGCGCAATTGCCTGCCGAACTCTTTGCACAAAGCCCGTGTTGTTCGTATAAGTTCCGTCAACTTCAGCAAAACTCGCCGTCGGTAATACGACATCCGCATACTTTGTCGTTTCGGTTTCAAACATTTCCTGGACGACGACGAAATCTTTATTTGCCAGCAATTTTGTATCTTCTTCGTTCTGAAAACTGCCGCCGATTAAAAGCGATTTTGAATTTCTTAAAACTTCGGCGAGCGATTTTCTGCCAGCCATCATATCGTTCGCGCCAACTGAATTGTTGTAAAGCGGAAGCGGATGAAGCAGAACACGCCGTTTGTCAGAAGCGAAATTTCCCGCGACATTTGCAAGAACAGCCTGCGCTTCGGGCGACAAATCTCTGCCGAACATTATGATAAAATCGCCTTCCGCTTCGCCAATTGTTTTTAGTAAATCGTTAAATTCGCTTTGAGCCGCGCCGATTTTTTTCAAAATCGCTGCGTCCATTTTGTCCGCAAACGCGAGCGCGAAAGCGTCGAGCGAGCCTTTATTAACGTGAATAAATTGGGTCGCCTGCTCGGTCATCCGAATCGGCGTTTCGTGAACGACAATGAATTTCGCGCCGTCGTTTCTGACCGCCTGACGAATTTGTTTCGCCGTAAAAGTCTGTTCTTCTTCCGGCTCGCCGCCGATTAGAAGTATAGTTTTGGCGTGTCTGATTTCCTTGTGCGTCGCCAAAGGAACGCTTAAATTGTCGAAAAACGGCGCTAAATCTTCGGCGTCGGAAACGGCGTAATTGTCGGAGTTTGCCGCTTCTTTCGCAAATCTTTTGAGCGTAAAAATCGCTTCGTTCGTCAATCGCGCCGAAGCGACGACACCCATGTTATTCGATTCTTTGAATTTACCTGCGACAAAATGAATCGCGTCGTCCCAAGTCGCGGGAATCAGTTTTCCGCCTTTCGTGTAGCGAATAAGCGGCGTTTTTATGCGGTCGGCGTGATTGATAAATTCGTGTGCGAAGCGCGCCTTTACGTCGAGAAATTCGCCGTTCAAGCCGTCAACGTATCTATCTCTTGCGACAATTCTATGAACCGTTCCGCCGCGTGCGCCGATTGAGAGCTGCATTCCGTCCGAAGAATACGTATCGGTCGTAACTGTCTGGTCTAATTCCCAAGGTCTGGTTTCGTGCCGATAAACGCCGTCCAATAAAGTTCCCGTCGGGCAAACTTCGATACAGTTTCCGCATTGCGAACAGCCTAGCCAGCCGCCGTAAGTTCCGATAACCGTATTAACGCCGCGATTTCCGGCTTCGATGGCGTCTTCACCCATCCATTCGTCGCACACGCGCGTGCAGCGTTTGCACAAAATACAACGCTGCGGGTCGTTGGCGACAACGGGTGAGAGGAATTTCTCCGGCTGCGCGTTTTTCGGTTCAATGAAACGCTCTTCCAAATCGCCCCAGTCCATCACCATTTCCTGCAGCTCGCATTCGCCGCCGCGGTCGCAAACCGGACAATCAAGCGGATGATTTGCCAAGAGAAATTCCGACATCGCGCGCTGCGCCTTTTCGATTTCCTCGCTCTGCGTCGTAACAATCATCCCGTCCGTGCAGGTGATTGTGCAGGAAGTCTGAAGTTTCGGCATCTTCTCGATGCGCACAAGACACATACGGCACGACGCCTGAAGCGCGAGGTCTTCGTAATAACAAAACGACGGAATGTTAAAAGCATTTTTGCGGCAAACGTCAATCAGCCGCGCGCCTTTTTCGGTTTCAAATTCCTGCCCGTTAATCGTAACTTTGATGGGTTCTGACATTTTTAACTTTGATAATGCTCGTAAAAATTAAAATCTATTCTTTTGGTTCTGCTTTGGTTTCAGCCTTTGCCGCCGTGTTTTTCTTCTTTCCCTGCGGACGAGTTTTGCCGAAACTGCCTGCAAAAATCTTTCCACGTCTGGTTCTTTTATCGCCTCTGCCCATAATTTTATACCTCTTATTTTATTCTTAAAATTTCTGCGCTTCGGCTTCCGCCGCAGCTAAATCTTGTCGTAGCAAATGTTTTTTGAAATCTTCAGGGAATCGTTTAACAGCGCTTTGAATAGGCCACGCCGCCGCGTCTCCAAGCGGACAAAAAGATTTTCCTTCGATATTGTCGCAAATATCCAATAATAATTGCGCATCTTCGGGGCGTCCCCCGCCTTCCGCGACGCGGTTGAAGATTTTCAAAAGCCAGTCTGTTCCTTCGCGGCACGGCGTACACCAGCCGCACGATTCGTGTTTATAGAATTCGGTTAAATTTTTGGTTGATTCCATTACGTCGACCGTTTCGTCCATCACGATAAAACCGCCCGAACCGACCATTGAGCCGCCGACAACTAAGCCTTCATAATCCAATAAAACTTTTTTCCCGATGATTTGTTCTGCGTTCATAATATAAACCGACGAGCCGCCGGGAATGACGGCTTTGAGTTTTTTGTCGTCCCGCAGCATTCCGCCGCAGTCTTCCATTATGAAGCGTTCCATATCGTCGTAGCCCATCGGCAATTCATAAACGCCGGGCTTTTTGACGTGACCGGAAACCGACCAGAGTTTCGTGCCGCCCGATTTTTCCGTTCCGAGATTTCGCCAATTTTCGCCGCCCATTTCGATAATCTGCGGGACTGCCGTTAAAGTTTCGACATTATTTACAACCGTCGGCGAAGCGTATAAACCCTCAATTGCCGGAAACGGCGGCTTCATTCGCGGGTGTCCGCGATAGCCTTCTAAAGACGAAAGCAGTGCGGTTTCTTCGCCGCAGATATACGCGCCCGCGCCGGTGTGTGTGTAAATCTCGCACGACAAATCCGAGCCTAAAATGTTTATGCCGACGAGGTTTGCGGCGCGCGCTTCCTCGATTGCCGCGTCCATTATGTCGATTAAATAATTATACTCGCCGCGAAAATAAACGTAGCAGGCGCTCGCTCCCAACGCGAACGCGCCGATAAGCATCCCTTCTATAAGCGCGTGCGGGTCGCGTTCCAACAAATAACGGTCTTTGAATGTTCCCGGCTCGCTTTCGTCCGCGTTGCAGACGATATATTTCTGTTTGGGCGAATCTTTCGGCACAAACGACCATTTCATTCCGGTCGGAAAACCCGCGCCGCCGCGCCCGCGCAGAGCCGACGCTTTGACTTCGTTGATAATCTCGTCGCGCGTCATTCCGAGCGCTTTTCTCAAGCTCGCGTAACCGCCGGTTTCCTGATAAACCTTGAGCGTATGCCCGTCTTTGATGTGCATACGCTTGAGCTGTAACGGTTCGCAGCCGATTGCTTTGATTTCCATAATTAGGAATTAAAATAAAGCTATTTGAGTGAGTCCAACAATTTATCAACTTTCTCGACCGTCAAATCTTCGTGATAATCGAACCCGATTTGCATCATCGGTGCAGTTCCGCAGCTTCCTAAACATTCAACAAGCGAAACGGTAAATTCTCCGTCGGGCGTCGTCTCTCCGGCGTGAATGCCCAAACGATTGCAGATGTGTTCCGTTATTTGCGGCTCGCCCATAATTTTGCACGACAGCGTTTTGCAAATCTGTATGTGATGTCGCCCGACGGAACGCATATTGAACATCGAGTAAAACGTCGCCGTTTCCCAAATGTCGGTTACCTCGACTTCGAGCAGTCGCGCCAGAAAATTCACGCCCGCGTTGTCAACATAGCCGCGCTCGCGCTGGATGACGAGCAGCAGAATCGGAATCAGCGCCGAACGCTTTCTCTCTGGCGGATATTTCGCAATGTGCGCATCAATTTCCGCTAAAACTTCGGGCGAAAAACTTGCCGTTTCGTCCGTATATTTAACTCGATTTGTGTAATCTGTCGGGACAGCCGCCGTTGACATATTTGATAATTGAAAATTAAATTGCGCTTTGATTTTTACCTGTCTATTTCACCTAAAACAATATCGAGCGAGCCGATAACTGCAACAACGTCGGCGACCATTTCGCCTTCGCTCATCACTGGCAGAGCCGAAAGATTTACGAAACTCGGACCGCGAAAATGGACGCGGTTGGGTTTCGGTCCGCCGTCCGATTTCATATAAACGCCGAGTTCGCCTTTTGAGGCTTCGATTGGAAAATAAACTTCGCCTTCCGGGATGTTGAAGCCTTCGGCGACGATTAAAAAATGGTGAATCAGTGCGTCCATATGCTGCCGCATATCGTCGCGGTCAGGCAGCACGACTTTCGGCGCATCGGCTTTTATCGCGCCCGGTTTTAGGCGCGCGACCGCTTGGCGAACAATTTTATAAGATTCGGTCAGCTCGCGCATACGCACCATAAAACGCGCCCAAACGTCGCCGTCGCGCTCGACCGGAACTTCAAAATCGTAAGTTTCATAACCCGAATACGGATTATCTCGCCGCAAATCAAGGTCAACGCCGCTGCCGCGCAAGCAGGGTCCGGTCAAACCCCAATCAATAGCTTCTTCCGCCGTAATCACGCCGATGCCTTTCGTGCGGCTTTGCCAAATTGTGTTTCCCGTAACAAGCGTATCAAACATTTCGAGCGAGGCGGGGAAATCTTCAAGAAATTGATTGACGCGCCGCTCGAAACCGGCGGGCAAATCCATCATCAAACCGCCGATGCGAAAATAGCTCGGCGTCATACGCCCGCCCGATGCGGCTTCAATCAAATTCAAAATCTTTTCGCGCTGGCGGAAAGCGTAAAAAAACGGACTCATCGCGCCGATGTCGAGCGCGTGCGTGCCTAGCCAAACCATATGCGACGCGATGCGCTGCAGCTCGCAAAACATCACACGGATAACCTGCGCGCGTTCGGGAATTTCTAAGTCGAGCAGTTTTTCAGCCGCCATCACATACGCCAAATTATTTCCGAGCGGATTTAAATAATCCATCCGGTCTGTAATGACGATGCCTTGCTGATATTTTTTATACTCGAACAGCTTTTCCATTCCCGTATGCAAATAGCCGATGTCGGGAACGGCGCGAACGACCATTTCGCCGTCGAGCTGCAATTCGAGCCGCAGAACGCCGTGCGTCGACGGATGCTGCGGTCCCATTGAAAGGGTCATCTGCGACTCAAGCGGCTGGTCAAGAACTTCAAATTGGCTCGGTATATTTTCTACTGCAACGCTCATTTCTTTAGTGGTGAGTGGTGAGTTTCAGGAAAGTTTTCACTAACCGTTCACCACTAATCAAGTCAAACTATACGGCTCATAGCCGCGTAGCGGATAATCTTTTCTCAACGCGTGTCCGTCAAAATCCGACGGCAAAAGAATTCTTCGTAAATCGGGATGACCGTCGAAAATGACGCCGAACATATCGAATGTTTCGCGCTCGTGCCAGTTCGCCGTTTTCCAAACGGAAACGACGCTCGCAACGCTCGGCTCATCTTCGCTAAGTAAAACTTTTAATCGCAAACGATTAAAATGCTTTGTCGAAAATAAATGATAATTAACTTCAAAACGCGGGTCTTCTTCCGGTCCGCGGTCTGCGCCGCACAAATCGGCGAGCATATCGAAGCCGTGTTTGGTTTTCAAAAACAGACAAACATCAGCGATTGTCTCGCGCGGAACATAAACGGTAATTTCACCGCGCGCGTCCTTCAAATCCGCCACCCAAGCCGGATTCTCCGCTTTTAATTGTTCGACAAATTCGAGTAACTTTTCAGACATAAAAAAGTGCGGTTAATTTATTTCATAACTATTAACCGCCAAACATTTTTCGATTTACGAAGATTTTCTGCGCTCGTGTCGTGAAGCAATCGAATACGGGCGCGAGGTAACAGTTTTCGCCGCCGTTTCCGATTCGCTTCCCATCGTTACGGGGAGCGTTCCGGGAACGATTGAGACGCGCGATTCCGGCTCGAAAGTATCACGCCGGTCTTTAACCGATTCGTTCATCACCTTTTCCTGAAGCATCATAATCGCGTGAATCAGCATTTCCGGTCGCGGCGGACAACCGGGAACGTAAACATCGACCGGCACGATTTTATCGACGCCCTGCACAATTGCGTAATTGTCGAAAACGCCGCCTGATGTGGCACACGCGCCCATCGAAATCACCCATTTCGGTTCGGGCATCTGGTCGTAAATGCGGCGCAGAACCGGCGCCATTTTTCTAGACACGCGCCCCGAAACAATCATTACGTCCGCTTGTCTGGGACTTGCGCGAAAAGTTTCCGCGCCGAATCGTGAGAGGTCGTTGCGAGATGAAACCGTGTTCATCATTTCAATCGCGCAGCAAGCAAGTCCGAACGTGGCAGGCCACAATGATGATTTTCGCGCCCAGTTTACCACCGCGTCGAGTCTGACCGTGATAACGTCGGGCAGCGATTCAAAAAGCGTATTTTCTAAACCCATATTTTTATTTCAGATGTTAGATTTTTAGATTTTAAATTGGTGAAGCGGAAATCAAACTCCGGCAAGGTCTAAAATTAAAAATCTAACAATACAAACAAACCGTTTGTCGGCTAAAAGTTTAAAACTGAAAGCGGCGGTTTGAAATCCGAAAACCGAAATCTAAATTTCAAAATCCTTATGCGGCGCGTTTTAATTCGGCAATCCGCTCTTGTTTTCTGACGGTTAATTCGTGCGCTTCGGCGCGGGCTTCGACCCTCGCCTGCACGCCCCAATCGAACGTGCCTTTACGCCAAACGTAAATGTAGGCGACAATCAGGGTGGCGATGAAAACTAAAATTTCAATAAAAGCAATTGTCCCGAAACCGATGCCGAGCAAGTATTTAAAGGCGACGGCAAACGGAATCATAAACAAAACTTCGATGTCGAACAGTAAAAAAATGACCGCCACCGTGTAAAATTTTATCGAAAAGCGGTCGCGCGCCGAGCCTACGGGGTCTTTGCCGCATTCATAAGGCATCAGCTTTGTCGCCGTTCGCTTGCGCGGTCCGATAAGCTGGGTTACAAG
>MWVV01000534.1_pt1 | contig 13935 bp, 10 predicted proteins | sample 1047281 | NCBI WGS metagenome assembly MWVV01 (sample SAMN06349986, study PRJNA376086) | soil metagenome | isolation source: PT-2 sample Antarctic (ecotone) soil | place: Antarctica | collected 2015-01-13 | reverse complement strand
ACTTGAGATCGTGCCAGTGGGCGGCGGGTACGAAGCCGAACCGATGCGCGAAACGGTGCTTATCTACCACTTGCCGAACTTCGCCCAAGATCGCCGCTCCGATCTGCGAGCGCAGCGTGTGAAAGTTGGCAGCATAGACGACATGACGCGGTTTAATGAATTGTTCCGCGCGCACGCGAACTTACCCGGCTACTACTTGCAAGAGCATCGAATCGGCGGGCAAGTTGCACAGACAAAAGTTGTCGAAGTGAAGCCGCGCGTCGAGACGTTCAACGACACGGTGACGGGCATGACGGGCGGGCAAGCGCAGCATGAAACGTCGGCGGCGGCGCAGCCGATTGTTGCCGCTACAGAGATGCTCCGCGCTGCAAAAGATTTTGCGAAAGAGGCCGCGCCACCCGTCGCCGCCGCGCCTTCGCCGTCACCCGCCGACATTCAAAAGATGATCGCGGACGGCATCCGTGAAGGACTCGCGCAGCAACAATCTACACAGCCCGCCGCATCGCCCGTTGATCCTTTTACATTCGTAGAGCGTTCGATGAACTTGCAAGAGCAAATGCGACGGCAAGCGATGGCAAGCAATCCCGCGCCGCAACAGCAAGCCGCGATACCGGACGCGGCGGAAAGTTTCCTTTCTCAATTCGAGCAGTTTACGTTGATAAGCGAGCGCATCAATCCGATCCGCGAGCGCGAGGCCGAAGGGCGCAGCATGATGGACAAGATCGTCGGCGTAGTTGGCGACGTGGTGAAGATAGGTAAGGAAGTCGCGCCGCTCGCGATGGCGATAATTGGCGGCGGTCGCGTTCAAGCAATGGCGGCAAGTATGGGAATGGCAGACGCCGCGCCGCCCGGTGCGCCGATGCCGCAAGCGATTGACCCCGCGCAAACGCCACCGGCCACGCCCGCGCAACCGGCGCAGCCGCAAGACGAAAACGAAGCGATGCAGTTGATCGCCTTCGTCGCCGTCGGCGACTTAATCAAAAACAAACGATGCGGGCGCACGGCAGACTTGATCGAAGACATGGCCGCGCGCTTCCCCGCGCTCACGGACACGATCAATCAATTTATTTCGATGCCGCCTGAGAGCGCGTTGGCTTTACTCGGTCAGTTCACACAACGAAACGATCTCGGCTCTTTCCGCCATGCGCGCGGATGGATCGAGGACTTGGTCGAGGAACTTCTACCGGCTGACGAAGAGGATGCCGATCCAGAGGCCGCGAACGAACCCGGCGTGCCGTCAATCGTTCAAATGGCGAGCGCGCAAACCAACTAAGGGCGGAACTATGGCCGCAACCATGCCAGCGACGCGCACAGCCATTAACTTGATCGTCGGCTCGAAATTGCAGAGACAGGCCGGATGGATAAGCACGGACGTTGACACGCTCGACATAAGGCGGGAGTCGGATTGGTCGCGCCACTTCGCGCCGGGTTCGATTGACCGGATTCTCTGCGAGTCATGCCTTGAACACATGACCTTTGCCGATGGCCTCGCGGCTCTCCAAAACTTCTACAGATATTTGAAACCGCAGACGGGGCGCGTAAGGGTCGCCGTGCCGGACGAAAACCACAGAGACGAGAGCTATCAGTTTTGGACTCGTCCCGGCGGCGGTGGTCAATTGTTCTCGCGCCTTTTCATCTACGGGGCGCATGAGCCTGACCACAAAGTTTTTTATAACTTTCGGACGTTGCCCGTGTTGATGGAGCGCGCAGGATTCACCACAAGCCTTGTCGAGTGGTTTGACGAGGCGGGGCGGTTTCACCGTAACGCGTGGAGCTATGCGGACGGAGAAGTAACGCGGTCGGCGGGGCATCCGCGCGTTGAGCGGTTCAAGTTCTGGCTCGGCTTCGATTTCGTGAGTTTGATTTGTGACGGTTTCAAGAATTGAGGGAAGCGAAGGCTAATTATGATTCACACAGTTAAGAGTGGCGAGACATTGGCGCGCATCGCCGCCATGTACCGCGTGATGGCGCAATCAATCGCAACGGCCAACCGGCTGGCAAACCCTAACCTAATTCGAGTCGGCCAACAATTAACGATCCCGGCGCGTTCGACTTGGGCGTCCGATCCAAACAATTCCTCCGTGTGGATTCCGCGAGACAATCCATTCGGCAATCAGCCGCCGAACAATCAACCGCCGAACAATCAACAGATGGATGCGGCCACACTCGCCGCGCTCGAAGCCGCGAAAAAGAAAAAAGCAGACGAGCAAAAACAGTTGATGATCTATGGCGGGATCGGCCTGGTGGTCGTCCTCTTACTGACAGGCATGGGCGGCGGTCGGCGGTAAGCATGGACGAAGCGATGAATTTAATTCACCCAGTATCGGGGGCGCGAATCTCGTCAGCGTTCGGCGTTAATCGGGGGGATCACGCACACGCGGGCGTTGACTTCGCCGCGCCGAACGGGACGCCGGTACTCGCGGCGGCAGCGGGGCGCGTCACTTCCGCGCACTACAGCGCATCGGCGGGCAACATGATCATCGTTGATCATGGCGGCGGTCTTGATACTCGCTACTTTCACTTGTCGCGCTTCGCGGTCGGAGTCGGCGCACAGGTCGCGCGGGGGCAAACAATCGGCGCGGTCGGGTCAACGGGAAAGTCAACCGGCAATCATTTGCATTTCGAGGTCAGAGTCAACGGGGCGGCGGTTGATCCGGTTTACGCTTTGCAGAATGGCGCGGGCGCACCGTCGCAGGGCGGCGCAATCCCACAGCCGGATATGTCTATGCTGCCGGGTGGCGATTCTTTATTTGAGAGTGACAACGCGCCTTTCATCATCGCGGTTTTCGCTTTGTTGTTGATCGTCGTTGCGGCGCGGCGTTGATAGGGATTGACGAGAATTTGAGACGGATTGCGTCGCGTATGTCGCGTATGTCGTGACATACGATCTGAAAGAATTTTTATGTTGTTTGATTAACCGAGTGATGATTCAATCAATCCGTTAGTGATTGATTAAGGGGCTACGCGGGGTCTTAAGTCTTGGCGGACAAACCCCGCGTGGCCTACCAAACGCACACCGATGTTAGCGGCAAAGGTGAGCGTCAGATTACGCCGTTAGCGCGGCGCGGTAGCAGCATACTACCACAATCTAACGCCCTTCCAGCCTACTACATCGGCACAAAGGAGATTGCCGATGCTTCAACACACACGATCTACAACTTGCGATGCCGAGCGCGCATTACTGCGGAATGCAGGCGCGGCGGCGAACGTCCAGACCGGGACGCCTAACAAGCGCGAAGCCTGTATGCGATGCGGCCAACTGCGCCACGTCATTTCAACAATTCCGGTATGGTGCGTCGAAGGCTGTTTAGTGCTCGCGCCGCTCTGCGGGCGATGCACGCGGGAGGTTAGTAAATAATGAATCGCCCACCCGATGACAAGGTTGAAACGAACAGGCAGATACACACGCACGCGCACACGCTCGACATGGAAAGCCTGATACTTAAAGAGGGAGGCTTTACCGGCAAGGTGCGCGACATTATTGATGCAATCGTAGGCGCAGCTGGCACGCGCGTCTCGCCGATTGTTTTCGAGATGGATCACTTGACGCTCGCGCGGCGGTTGCGCCATCCACAGGCGGGCGGGAGCGGCAAGCGCGACAGGAAAGCCGCCATCACTTACGTCTCGCGCAAGCTGAACAGGCTCGAAAACGAAATGAAGGAAACGGGGTTGATGGTCATTCGTATCAAGCGCGGCCACGAAGACCAACGGACACGCTACGAAGTCTTTCTATCTCCAATCGCCAATCGAGCATATCGGCGCGCGTGGAGTTCGGAGTTGTGGAAAGAGAACCCCGGCAAGGCGAAGTCGGCACAGATCGCACAGGCAATCGCGGAGTTGCCGCGCTACGTTTCCGATGAAAAGAAGCAAGAGTCGAAAGGCGAATCAGACGAGAAGATGATCAAGCGCAACCTGAGCACCATGATCTCGCTGGCGCAGAAGAATTTTGAAGCGGTGGCGCGCACCGGGGGCAGCCCAAAGAAACACTACGAAGAGTTGACGGCTAAGATCGGCGGGTACGCTGATCTGGCCGAGCAAAAAGCGAAGGGCAAGGGGCGCAACTACGTCATAAAACGAGCCGACGAGCCGCACGCCGCAGACAACGGAGAGGGGGGTACCCACAAAAATGTAGATACCCCCAAAGAGTCGCAGAACATGAAAGCCGCGCTCGCGCTCGCCGCGCGGGGCTATCTCATAATCCCGCTGCATAATCCGATGACGGGCGGCGCATGTTCGTGTAGCAAGGGGGCTGAGTGTACGACTGTAGGCAAACACCCGCGCACGAAGAACGGACTGAAAGACGCGACTACTGCCGACGCTGTTATCAGGGGTTGGCTTTTGCGGTGGCCGGATACAAACATCGGGATCGTGACAGGGGTAGCGTCCGGCTGGCTCGCTTTGGATATAGACCCGCGACACGGTGGCGAAGATTCACTGGCTGAATTGATTGCTCCGCACGGAGAGTTGCCGGACACCTTGCAAGCGCGGACGGGCGGCGGTGGGCGGCATATCATTTTCGCTTATCCGAAAGATTTACGGATTGCTAATTCAGCCGGGAAACTTGGCGCAGGCATAGACGTGCGCGGCGAGGGCGGTTACATCATCGCGCCGCCGAGTTTGCACGCGAGCGGCCAGCGTTACGCTTGGCTGAATGACACACCCCCCGCGCCCGTCCCTAATTTCCTCTTAAAACTACTCACAGAGGAAAAGCGCAAGGCAACAGCCGCGCCCGCCGCGCAAACGCACGCACAGGCCAAAAGCGGCGCGGCAACAGGGGATGTAATCGCAGAGGGTAGCCGCAACCATATGCTTTTCAAGATCGGCAGTTCGTTGCGCGGCAAGGGCGCGGAGTATGAAGAGGTCGAGGCGCAATTGCTCGAAGCAAACGCACGCCGATGCATGCCCGCCTTGCCGGTTGATGAAGTAATTAAGATCGCCCAGAGCGTTATGCGTTACGCGCCGAATTCTGTTGCCGTTGGAGCGTGAACCGTGAAGCGAGAAGAGGTTGAGAAATTAGGGGCTGATATTGCGCGGCTGCTCGCGGAACGGGCGACGGAGCAATCCCCTTCCCCGGACGCGCCGCCGCTTCTGACCGCCGACGATGTAGGCCGAAAGTTGCAGATCAACCGGCAAGCAGTTTACCGGCTGGCGCGCGAGGGGGTGTTGCCCGCCGTCGTGTTGGGCGTGCGCTCCTACAGGTGGACGGAGCAGGCCGTTATTGACTTTGTTTCGAGGGGTGGCATCGCCGTACAGCGAGAGCAACAAACAAATAGCTTGCGGCTGATGCGTTCGCGGGCGTAGATTGCGCGGCGAAAGGAGGCCATAACACATGGCACAAATCATCAAACGTGGAGACGATAGGTTTTTGGTAAAAGTCTTTCTAGGGCGCGATGCCAGAGGCAAGCGGCTTTACCACTGCAAGACTATTACCGGAACGAAAAAGGACGCCGACAAGTATGCGCGGAGCAAAGAGCACGCGCGAGACACCGGCACGCTACGCAAACCACTCAACCTGACACTCAACGATCTGCTCGATCAATGGCTCAAGCGAAAGCGCGGGCTGCGTGAGAGCACGAAAATTCATTACGACAACCTAATGAGGCTTTACGTGCGGCCACACTTGGGGGATATGAAGTTAACCGCGCTCACGCCGCTCGACTTTGAAGACCTTTACATCAAGTTAGAGAAACAGGGTCTTTCGGGGCGCACGATCCGGCACGCGCACGCGAGACTTAAGACCGCCTTCAATCAGGCTTTGAAGTGGGAGTTACTTGCTCACAGTCCGATTGCACAAGCAACCGCGCCGCAGATCGTTAAGCGTGAAATGGATTATCTCAAACCGGAAGAAGCGAAACGATTTCTCGCCGCCAGCCGTGAAGACGCGCGGGGCGTGTTGCTCCGGTTCGCGCTGCTCACGGGTATGCGACCGGAAGAGTATTGCGGCTTGACGTGGGCTGAGATAGAGATTGAAGGCACGGTACGCGGAGTTGCGCGCGTGCGGCGCGTGATGAAATGGTTTAGAGAGAAGCGGTGGAAGTTCGACGAGCCGAAGACCAAAAGCAGCCGCCGCGATGTTTACTTTCCGGTTTCAATGGCGCGCGATCTGCAAGAACACAGGCGGCAACAGTTGGAAGAACGGATGCGACTAGGAAAGCATTATCAGAATAACGATCTGGTATTTGCCGACGAAAGCGGCCAGCCTCTAACCTTGAACCGCCTCACTAATCAACACCTGTGGCCGACGCTTGGCCGGGCGGAACTGCGAAAGGTCAGCTTATATGCCCTGCGCCACTCTTACGTGACGCTGAGCCTAGCGAGCGGCGTCAGTGCGAAGACGGTCAGCGAGCAGGCCGGACATTCGAGCGTGGAATTCACCCTTGACACCTACGCGCACGTTTTACCGGAAGACCGCGAAGGGGCGAGCGACAGGCTGGAAAAGCTGCTTTTTTCCAGAGTTGGCGAACAGTAGTCCCACCGGGAGGCATACGACACCCACCTAATTGACGCATTTACTTAGAGATACACCCGCAAAGATTTTACATTCTTTACAAACACTTATCCCCGGCTTAACCATTCGCCCGCCGTTCTCGCCTAGTATGTGAGTGCTTCACACGAGCCGCAATTCGGAAAGTTTGAAAGGAAGAAACAATATGCGTCCGACAATTTCATCCGTCCTTCAACTAAAAAATCAATTCACGCGATTGAGGGAGCAAAATTCATTGAACAAGCAAAACTCATCGCCGCGCCGTTCATTCATCACGAGAAGGACGGCGGGACTACTGCTCCCCGCGCTCGGCTTCATCGTCGCGCTCACGAGTTTCAACGCGGCGCAGCAACCGCGCCCGCAGCAGCAGCAGCCCGAACAGCCCGACCTGACAATTGACGCCGCGACTCGCGCCGACGTGATCGAGGGCACGTTGAAAAATTTGCGCGAGGCTTACGTCTATCCCGAAGTGGCGCAAAAGATGGAAGTGGCCGTCCGCGAGCGCATGGCGAAGAAAGAGTACGAAGCGATCACGAGCGCGAAGGAATTGGCGCGCACGCTGACGGAGCATTTGCAGGCCGTCAGCCGCGACAAACACTTGCGCGTGAATTACCGCGCCGAGGCATTATCCGAAGGCGAACCGATGCCGGGCACCCCTCGCATCGTCAGGCGCCGCGCGCCGGGTGGTGATGGCGGTAGTGGTGATGGCGGCGGCAACAACACGACGGCGGGCGGCCAGCCCGTTCAGCGTCGCATCATCCGTGAACCGGGCGGCAACGAAACTCCCGCCGCCGCTGGGGGTGCGCCAGTGCGAAGGGTGGTGCGCGAGGCCGGAGGAGCCGGGTCGAGTAATTTGGGGCTGGAGAAAGTTGAGACTTTAGACGGCAATCTGGGGCTGCTGGAGTTCAGCCGCTTCGATGCTTCGGACGAGGCGAACGCGAAAGTTTCCGACGCGATGAACCGTCTGGCCGACACCGACGCGCTCATCATAGATTTGCGCCGTTGTCGCGGCGGCGCGCGGAACACCATCACGCTCTTGATGAGTTACTTCTTCGACAAATCCATCCACCTGAGCGACGCCTACGACCGCGTCGCGGGCGACACGCATTCATCATGGTCGCTCGCGGAAGTGCCCGGCAAACGCTACGGGGGGAAGGACATTTTTATCCTGACGAGCAACTTCACCTTCTCCGCCGCCGAGGACATCACCTACACGCTCAAGAATCTGAAGCGCGCGACCATTGTCGGCGAGACGACGGGCGGCGGGGCACACCCGGTTATGGGACGGCGGCTGAACGAGCATTTCTTCGTGATGGTTCCCTACGCCCGCTACATCAGCCCCGTGACGAAGACCAACTGGGAAGGCACGGGCGTCGAGCCGGACATTAAAGTCCCGGCGGCGCACGCGCTCAAAGTCGCGCAACTCAACGCGCTCAAAAAAATCGTTGGGCACAAACAAGACCCGAAAAACTCCGCGCAACTCAAAGGTCTCATCGAAGCGTTGCAGAAAGAGTTGAACGGGTTGAAGAAGGATGGCTCAAAGAGTTAAAGGACAGACAGCTAACTCGCCCTGGCGACGGGGTCGTCAGGTTTTGGTTCATCGCCGGACGAAGTGTCTCAAGAGCGTCTGACTTGTGCTCACTCGACTCATGTTACATGCCTCGGGACATCAGGCTCTAGCAATTTATGCGGAGATTAAAAATGCAACTCAAAAAAAACGCGTCGAGATGGCTCCTCCTGCTCTTATTGACGCTCCCGGTCGAAGCGCAAACTGTTGCAGGAGAGGGTAAGACCACGATCAATCTGACCGAGGCGCAGGCGGTGGCGCTCGTTGAAAACTATCTTAAGGAGCGCGTCGCCGCAGACGATTTCTCCGGCACGGTTCTGCTCGCCAAAGGCGAGAGGCCGATCTTCCAGCAGGCTTACGGGCTGGCGAGCAAAGAATTCAACGTCCCCAACCGGGTTGATACGAAGTTCAACCTGGGTTCAATCAACAAAATCTTCACGCAGGTCGCTATCGGGCAACTCGCAGCGCAGGGAAAACTTTCTTTCGACGATAAGCTGGGCAAATTCTTACCCGATTATCCCAACCGAGACACCGCCGAAAAAGTGACGATCCGGCAGATGCTCGACATGAAATCCGGCATCGGCGATTTCTTCGGCGCGCAATTCGAGTCCATGCCCAAAGACCGGCTCCGCACCATCAAAGATTTTCTCCCGCTCTTTGCCGGTGCGCCGCTCGCCTTCGAGCCGGGCACGAACCGTCAATACTCCAACGGCGGTTACATCGTGCTCGGGGCCGTCATTGAAAAAGTGTCCGGGCAGGATTACTACGAGTATGTGCGCGAACACGTCTTCAAGCCCGCCGGGATGCACAACACCGATTGGTATGAAGCCGATACGCCCACGCCCAACTTAGCCAGCGGCTACATACGCGAAGGTGCGGACTCAAACGGCAAGTCGGCGCGAAAGAACAACCTCTACACGCGCCCCGCGAAGGGTAGTCCCGCCGGTGGCGGCCACGCGACGGCGGAAGACATGCTCAAGTTTTCACTCGCCTTACAGACCGGCAAGCTGCGCCTCCCGGATTTCAGAGGAACGGCGGGCGCGGAGAAAGTGATCTCCCCCGCAGGGAAGCCGCAGCACTTCCCCGGATTAGGCGTCGCCGGAGGCGCTCCCGGTATCAACGCCATCCTGGAGGTGAGCGGGGACACCGGTTATACCCTCATTGTGCTGTCCAACTATGACCCGCCAAGCGCTACAGAAGTCGGCAAAAAAATTCGCGGCTGGCTCGGACAGGTTAAAAACTGACCTCACGGCAAGCTGCGACAAAGTCGCTGACAAAGATTGTTTTCCGGAGACGGTCTGGCTTTTGCATCGTGTCCGAACCTCAGAGGCGGTGGATAAATTTTCCGCCCCTGAAAATTTTGTTTCCGCCATAATCAACTCCCACAATCTCCTCGCCCCGTTCCTTCTCCGAGCGTTGCCAACGGATCGCCGATCCTGTCTAATACGTGTTCGCTGTGGTCTTCCCTATCAACCGTGTCCTAATTTTCAGGAGGTGAGTTTAATGACCCGAAAGTTTTTGAGTTTTATGGTGCTGCTTGCGCTGTCCGTCATGGCCTGCGCACAGCAAAAGCCACCCGCCGCGCCCGCCAAAACGCAGGCGACGACGCCCGTCGCGCCCAAGACGCATTTGAAAATCGGCGACCCCGCGCCCGACTTCACGCTCTCCAACACGAAGGGCGAGAAAGTGAAATTGTCCGACTTCAAAGGCAACAAGAATGTCGTCCTGGCCTTCTACGTGCTGGCCTTCACCGGTGGTTGAACGAAAGAGTTGCAAGCGTATCAGTCTGATATCGCCAAATTCGACGCCACCGAAACTCAAGTCTTAGGCATCAGCGTGGACAGCGCCCCGGCCAACGCGCGCTTTGCCGAAGACATCAAGGTCACATTCCCCCTGCTCAGCGATTTCAAACGCACGACCGTTCGCGACTACGGCGTCTTCAGCGAGGAAGGCGGCTACGGCACGCGCGCCACGTTCGTCCTCGACAAGGAAGGCATCATCCGCCACATCGAACAGGGACGCACGGCGATTGACCCGACGGGCGCGTATCAAGCGTGCAGCATCTTCACGAAGAAGAGTTAGTTGACGAAAACTCGACGGACTTCAACTACAGACAGCCCCGCGCGTCTTCGGCCTCTCGGCAGCGACGCGCGGGCTGCCTTTTACGCATTTTGGATGAAATAAAAGTCACTCTCTTTTCGTCTAACGCAAAACTTTTATCCCCTCTTATCCGTTTACCAAGTTGCGTTCCCGGCATCCACAGTTCTTGATTCAGACCAACAGCTAAAATATTCCACCAGGAGTCGTCGTGAAATTTAAAATTATTTTTCTCTCTTTCCTGCTCGCCCTACTCATTGCCCCCGTGACTTACGCGCAAACGCATCTCGCCTCGATACGCGGCACCGTCAGCGACCCGAACGATGTTGCCATCGCTGGCGCGACCGTGACGATAGTCAACGCCGCCACCAATGAAAGGCGTTCCTTAATCACGAATGAAGATGGAGCGTATACAGCCTCTTCGCTGCCGCCGGGTTCGTACCAACTGGAAGCTGAATACCCCAATTTCAAGAAATCCGCGCAAGCAATAGTTCTTCAAGTTAATCAGGAAGCCAGATTAGATATTACTCTTGCCGTAGGTGAGGTGAGCGTTGTCATTGACGAAGTCTACGAGGACGCACCGGGACTCAAACGAGATTCCGCCGCGCTCGGCACGGTCATCGAAGAGCGGCAGATCGCGGAGTTGCCGCTCGACGGGCGCAACTTCCTCGAACTCGCCCTGCTCGCCCCCGGCACTGCTCCGTCAGCCCCCGGTTCAGCCGGAAGCGTGCGCGGCGACTTCGCCTTCAACGCCAACGGAGCGCGCGAAGATTCCAACAACTTTCTTCTCGACGGCGTCTATAACCTCGACCCGAAACTCAACAGCTTCGGCGTCCGTCCACCCGTCGACGGCATCCGCGAATTCGAGATCGCGACGAACAGCTACGATGCTTCCTTCGGGCGCAACGCCGGCGCGCAAATCAACGTCGTCTCCAAGTCGGGGTCGAACGCGTTGCACGGCACGCTCTACGAGTTTCACCGCAACGCCGCTTTCGACGCGCGCAACTTCTTCGCGCCCGCCGATCAACCTGACCCGAAGTACATCCGCAACCAGTTCGGCTTCTCCCTCGGCGGGCCGATTGCTAAAGATCGCACTTTCTTCTTCGGCGACTACGAAGGCACGCGCACCCGCGAAGGCGTCACGCGCGTCACCAACGTCCCGACGCTCCGAGAGCGCAACGGCGACTTTTCACAGAGCCTTTCAGCGCGCCCCTTCAACCCGTTCACGCAGCAACCCTTCCCCGGCGGCATCATCCCCGTCGAGTTTCAAAACCCCATCGGGCGCGCCATCGCCAACTTATACCCGCTCCCGAATCGCAACGTCCCCTTTGCCAACTTCGTCTCGTCGCCCGTCTCGCGCGACCGCAGCGATAATTTCGACGTGCGCGTTGACCATAGGTTCAGCGACCGCTCGACCTTCACCACGCGCTACAGTTTCAACGACCGCTCGCTCTTCGACCCGTTTACCGGCCCGACCTTCGCGCTCGTCCCCGGCTTCGGCGACAACGTCCCGCGCCGCGGCCAGAACTTAATGCTCAGCGAGACACACGTCTTCTCGCCCACCTTCGTCAACGAAGCGCGCTTCGCTTTCAGCCGCGTCGCCTCGGCGGTCACGTCGGAAGGAGAAGGCTTTAGTCTCAACCGTCAAGTCGGTTTGCCCGAACTCTCCACCAATCCGCGCGATTTCGGCCTCAGCTTCATCACCGTCACCGGCTTCTCGCCCATCGGCGATGAATTCAACAACCCGCAGCGGAGCGCAACGAACGTCTTCCAGTTTCTCGACAACGCGACCTACGTGCGCGGCGCGCATCTCGCGAAGTTCGGCTTCGAGTTTCGCGCCATGCAGCAGAACGCTTTCCGCGACGTGCAATCGCGCGGCTTCCTGACCTTCTCGGATCGCTTTCCCCTGACGGGCAACGCACTTGCCGATCTCCTGCTCGGCTTCCCCGCGCTCACCGGCGGCGCGCGTCTCGACAATCACCAACACCTGCGCGGCGAAAGCTATGCCGTCTATGCCAACGACAGCTTCCGCGTTACACCGCGCCTCACGCTCACGGCGGGCTTGCGCTATGAATACAACTCGCCGCCCGTTGACACGGAAGATCGCGCCAACCTCTACGACCCCGCCACGCGCACGCTCTCACAGGTCGGCACAAACAACGTCCCGCGTAGCGGCTACGAATCCGACAAGAACAACTTCGCCCCGCGCGTCGGCTTCGCCTACACTTTGAACGAGTCGGGCACGACCGTCCTGCGCGGCGGCTACGGCGTCTATTACGATCAACCGTCGCTCGCCCCCGGTGAAGGACTCTATTTCAACGCGCCCTTCTTCGACTTCAATCTCTACTTTTCCTTGCAGGGCTTGCCGCTCACGCTCAACAATCCCTTCCCCAATAACTTCCCCGTGCCGCTCCCAGACACTGCGCTCGCCTTCCAGCGCGATTTGCGCACGGCATACATGCAGCACTGGAATGTCAATATCCAGCAGCAACTCGGACGGAGCCGCGTGCTCGAAGTCGGCTACGCCGGGTCGAAGGGCACGAAACTTTTGACGGCGCGCGACATCAATCAACCGCGACCGAGCACGCTCCCCTTTGTCCTGCGCCCCGTGCCGCAATTCGACGACATCAACTTGATCGAGTCGCGCGCCAACTCCAACTATCACAGCCTGCAAGTGCGTCTCCAACAACGCCTGACTCGCGGCCTCGCGCTCCTGTCGTCATACACCTACTCGAAATCCATTGACGACGCCTCGAACTTTTTCACGAGCGCGGGCGACTCCAACTTCCCGCAGGACAGCCTCAACCTGAGAGCCGAACGCGGTCGCTCGAACTTCGACGTGCGCCAACGCCTCTCCACAAGTTTCACCTACGAACTGCCATTCGGGCGCGGTCGCCAATTCGTGAATGACGATGGCATCTTCACCTCGCTTCTCTCCGGCTTCCAATTCAACGGCATCGTCACGCTGCAATCCGGTCGCCCGTTCACCGTCGCGCTGCTCCCCGAAATTGACAACAGCAACACCGGGCGCTCCGCGCTCGGCTTCGGCGCGAACGACCGCCCGAACCTCGCGGGCGACCCAACCCCCGCATCCGGACGAACGCCGGAGCAGTGGTTCAACACGTCGGCTTTTACGTTCCCCGCCTTCGGCACGTTCGGCAACGCCGGGCGTAACATCCTCGACGGCCCCGGCTACCGCAACATCAACGCCTCAATCCTGAGGAACACGCGTCTCTCGGAGCGCATGAATTTGCAACTGCGACTCGAAGCCTTCAACCTTTTCAACACTCCGAACTTCAATCTGCCGGACAACTTTCTCGGCTCGCCCACCTTCGGACGGATTCTCTCGGCGCGCGACCCGCGCCACTTGCAGTTCGGCGCGAAGTTGTTGTTTTAAAGTTCACGCGGCTGGAATATAGATACAAAACATTAACCACAAAGACACGAAGACACGAAGAAATTAAGAGGTTTTCCTTCGTGTCTTCGTGTCTTTATGGTTAATGTTTTGGCGATTACTCCGTCAGATTGTAAGCCGCCATCTCGGTAGCGTTGCGCACGAGCAGGCGACCGTTTGCCAGCGCGGGCACGTTCCAAGTCTTGCCGGAGAGCGCGGCAAATTTCGCGACCTCTGCGTAACCGGCGGGGTCGGCTTTGACGAGGACGATCTCGCCCGCGTCCGTCGTCACGATCAAATGATTGCTGGCGAGGAGCACCTGCCCGTAGCCGTAACGCCCGCCCTTCCACTTGCGCTCGCCCGTCGCGAGGTCAACGCAGGTCAGGATGCCTT
>MWVV01000533.1_pt1 | contig 13937 bp, 11 predicted proteins | sample 1047281 | NCBI WGS metagenome assembly MWVV01 (sample SAMN06349986, study PRJNA376086) | soil metagenome | isolation source: PT-2 sample Antarctic (ecotone) soil | place: Antarctica | collected 2015-01-13 | reverse complement strand
CAGGTTCAATTTGTTATTCGTACTGGAATGTGCTGCTACAATATAACGTATCCATTGTATCATTTCGTTATTAGCAGAGTCTTGTGCAGGAATACCAGGCAATGCATTATCTTTTAATTTATCTGCAGGGATTTGAAGAAAAGACTTTAGCTGAGATACAGGTGCTCCGTAAAAACTTGCTTTTTTAAATGCTGCAACATCTGCGGGAGACAAGCTTGCACCTAAATTTGCATTAAGTTGATTCGCTAATTCTCCCTTTACCTCTTCATTATCAAGAGATACGAAAACTTTTCCATCTTTTGTTATAGTTACCAACGTAACATCTTTTTCAGGCGCTACTTTTGACGAAACAGAGCTGGGAGTTACTACAGTAATAGCTTCTGCAGGCTTAAATTTCGTGGTAAGAATAAAAAATGATAACAAAAGAAAAGCGACATCGCACATTGCAGTCATATCTACCGCAGTACTTTTTCGGGCTATTTTGGGTCTTCCCATTTTTTAAAATTTTTATTCTGTTATTAAGATTCAGGTTTAAAATTTTTCCATAAATAATTTACCACTATTTATACTGAGAAGCGAAACTTTGAGTTAATGTAAATCCTGATTCGTCAATGCCAAATGTAATACCGTCAATTCTTGTAGTAAACACGTTGTACATTATAATGGCAACGGCTGAAGTACCAATACCTAAAGCTGTATTGTATAATGCTTCAGAAATACCCTGCGAAAGTTTTTGGGCAGCTTCACCGCCACCGCTTTCACCTAAAGCTGAGAAAGAACGGATCATTCCTACTACTGTTCCCAACAGTCCAATTAAGGTTGCAACAGAAGCCATCGTTGAGAGAAATACTAAATTTTTCTCTAACATTGGAAGTTCAAGTGCAGTTGCTTCCTCAACTTCTTTTTGAATGTTCAGCACTTTCTGATCAGTATCAAGTTCCGTGTTTGTAATCATCTCCTTATACTTGCGTAAACCTGCTTTCATTACATTTCCAACAGAACCTTGTTGCTTGTCGCATTCTGCAAGTGCCTTATCAACGTCTTTATTAGCTAAATGAAATTGTACTCTTCTAACAAACTCTGCAATATTTCCTTTGCCCGTAGCTCTTGATACAGTTAAGAGCCTTTCAATACAAAACGTTATTACAATCAAAAAACAACCAATTAAGATTGGTACGATAATTCCCCCTTCATACATTTTAGGGAGGCTACCTTTAGGTCCCTGGTGATTTGGCCAAAAACCCCCGGCTTTATCAGGGTTAGTGAAATTAGTGTCTGCCCCAAGTACAAAACGCCAAAGTACGTATCCTAATATGATACATGCTAACGGCGCTATCCATGCAATAGAATTGCGGGATCTCTTTGGTTGAACACTAGTTGTAGCTGTAGTTGTGCTTTTTACTGTAGCAGCAGGTTTTGTTTCGGCCATGATAAGATTTTTTTTACGTTTAAAAATGGGTTTAAAAAAATGAAATTAAATGGTATGCAATTCTAATGAAAATAATAACTTAAAAATGAAAGGTTGCTACAATTTTTTTAATAGCCAAATAAATGAAGAAATATTTTGCGCAATCGTTCTTATTAGGTTATTATTATTTAAACTTATGCAAGTTTTAGGCCAGCAGAACCTTAATTTATGCGCTTTTTTTTATAGAACACTTCCCGCTGATTACCTGTTATAAATTAAATAGGATGCCTTCCGAAACTACCCGTTTTACACTAATTTCTTTCCTATTTATTTATTTTAACGCCATTAAAACCTGCCCTTTATTAACTTCGCCAACTTCTAAAACAGATTTGTAAGTTATGAAAAAATGTATACTATCACTTGTATTAATAGCTGGTGTTGCAGCTTCTATAGCACAAAGGCCGCAAAGGCCAACTGTGCCAACAAGTGGAACTCCGGTATCAGGTTCACCTACCGGTATGCCAGTAATAGGAGGAGCAACATCAAGAACGGGGCCGAGACCTTATAAGGAAGTAATCACTTCAAAAGCAAAAACAACTAAAGGACTATTTACTGTTCACTTTGTTGATGACAAATATTATTTCGAAATCCCAGACTCAGTTTTAAACAGAGAAATGCTTGTTGTAAATCGAATATCAAAATCTGCAGCAGGATCACGTGCAGGTTTTTTGGGTTATGCCGGCGATCAAATTGGTGATAATGTTATCTCTTTTGAAAAAAGTCAAAATAATAAAATTTTTCTAAGAAGTATCTCATACCAGGAAGTAGGAAGAGATTCTGCAGGTATGTTTCAATCTGTAAGAAATTCTAACCTTCAGCCAATTGTTGCTGCTTTCGATATTAAAGCTTTTGCAAAAGACTCTCTTACAGGTACAAGAGGTTCTGTTGTAGATGCAACAGATTATTTATCGTCTGATAATGATGTTTTATTTTTTGACTCACGTACAAAACGATCTTTGGGTTTAAGCCAGTTTCAAAGCACTAACTCTTATATAATTGGTGTAAGCACATTTTCTGCTAACGTCGAAATTAAAACAGTTAAAACTTATATCAGAACTCCCGTTCCTGCACCTGGCCAGTCTGTGGTTTCTTCTTTTAGCTTGCCCACAGGCTCACCAACTACTTACGAATTAAATAGTTCGATAGTGCTTTTGCCTGCAAGGCCTATGCAGGCCCGTTTATACGACCCCCGGGTAGGTTATTTTGCTACCGGTTATACTGATTTTGATATTAATCCGCAAGGGATTGAAAAGGTAGCTGTAATTACGCGTTGGAGATTAGACCCAAAGCCGCAGGATATAGAAAAATACATGCGTGGCGAGTTAGTAGAACCTGCAAATCCCATTGTTTATTACATTGATCCCGCTACACCCCGCAAATGGGTTCCTTACCTTATACAGGGAGTTAACGACTGGCAGGCTGCATTTGAAAAAGCAGGCTTCAAAAATGCGATTATGGCAAAAGCTGCCCCTGTAAATGATTCCTCATGGAGCCTTGAAAATGCAAGATATTCTGCCATTGTTTATAAGCCTTCGGATGTAGCTAATGCAAGTGGACCGCACGTTCACGATCCAAGATCGGGTGAGATTTTAGAATCGCACATCAACTGGTATCACAATGTAATGAACCTTGTTCGTGATTGGTACCTGGTACAGGCGGCGGCTGTAGATCCGCGCGCAAGAACAACTAAATTTCCCGATTCATTAATGGGTCAGTTAATCCGGTTTGTATCTTCTCACGAAGTGGGTCATACGCTTGGCCTACGTCATAATTACGGCTCATCTTCTTCGGTTCCGGTAGAGTATTTGCGCAATAAAGCATGGGTAGAAGCCAATGGTCATACACCATCTATCATGGATTATGCACGTTTTAATTATGTAGCTCAGCCGGAGGATAATATTTCTGAGAAAGGTTTGTTTCCCAGAATAGGTGATTATGATAAATGGGCTATTGAATGGGGCTATCGCTGGTTTCCGGAGGCAAAAACACCTGAAGCTGAAACACCTATTTTGAATAAGCTGACTATGGAAAAATTAAAAGATAAGCGTCTTTGGTTTGGTACAGAAATAGATCCTGATGATCCTCGCGGTCAAAATGAAGACCTTGGTGATAATGCCATGAAAGCAGGCGCTTACGGAATAAAAAATCTTCAGCGCATAGTTGTCAAACTTCCAGAATGGAGCAAAGAAGCAAATAAAGGTTATACAACTTTAGATGAATTATACGGCCAGGTAATTAGCCAATTCGGAAGATATATGGGACATGCAGCGAAAAATATTGGTGGTATAATGACCACTCCCAAAACGGTAGAACAACCAGGTGTAGTGCTTGAATATGTAAGCAAAGCAAAACAAAAGGAAGCAATGAGCTTTTTGCAGGAACAATTATTTAGAACGCCTAAATGGTTAGTTAATAGTAATATCACAAATTATACAGGTGATAATAAATTAACTACTATCAGCACGGTGCAAGACCAAGTTCTTACCAGGTTATTAGGTGCAAGCACATTTTCTAAACTATTACGATTTGAAGCAGAAAGTACAAATGCTTACACTGCCACCGAAATGATCACCGATTTGAGAAAAGGTATTTTAAGTGAGGTCCACACCCACCAACCGATTGATATCTACAGGAGAAATTTACAAAAATCATTTATTGAAAAATTAATTAGCATAGTTAACCCGCCTGCCGATAACATTTTTACCCTGGCAACTACAACAAGATCATCTGGCGCTGCACCTGTTTCGTTCAGTAAAACTAATGATGCAATGTCAATTGCTAAAGCGCAATTGCGGGCTATAGCTTCAGAAATCAGAACAGGATTGCCGGCATATAAAGATGCCAACAGCAGAGCACATTTACAAGATGAATTAGATAGAATAACAGAGGCTCTTGATCCAAAAAGATAAGGAATAAGATTTTAATGATTTACTATAAGGAGGCTGCTGGTGAACGCCAGCCTTATTATTTTGAAGCGTTACTCGTATCGCAAAGCAACAATTGGATCTAATTTAGAAGCTTTAATGGCAGGCCATAAACCTGCAGCAAGCCCTACCAGGCTACAGATAATAATACCTGTTATAACCCATCCCCAGGGCACAACAAAACCGGTTCCTAATAACATCGAAAAGAGGTTGCCAACCAAAACGCCTAAAACAATTCCAAATATTGCACCCAGCAAACTAATGATTATCGACTCGAACAGGAACTGATTACGAATACTTTTCCGGGTGCCACCTAAAGCTTTAATCAGGCCAACTTCTTTCGTTCGTTCGGTTACTGCCACCAGCATTATATTCATTAAACCTATAGCTGCGCCAATTAAGGTAATAAGGCCAATTGCCCCAGCAGACCCCGAAATACTACCCAATAGCGAAATCATTGTTTCAGCAATAGTGTCGCTTTTATCTATAAAGAAATTATCGCTGTCATTTACCTGCAATCTTCTTATTGCCCTTAGGGTTCCTGTCGCTTCACCTATTGCAGGGTCCGTCTGGCTTACATCATCAACCATTACATTAATGGTATAAGAAGGAGAGGCTCCCGGTAAGCGCTTAACGTTAGTGTGGCTTGTTACAACTACTTTATCCATTGGCATAAAAACACTTGCGCCCTTTGGCTTTAGCAAACCAATTACCCTGTAGGGCAAGTTACCCACTCTTATAATCTTGTCAACTGAATTTTCCTGTTTTTTTGGGAACAGCTTTTTCGCAATGTCGCTGCCCAGCAAACATACATTTCTCCCTGTTTCAATATCTAACCGGCTGAAGTTTCGGCCTGCCTGTAACGAGTAGCCATTTATAGTTAAGAAGTTTTCATCACCTCCGGATATTGAAACCTGTGGGTTTGTTTCTATATTCTCGTATTTTCCGATCAACGATCCCGGACCTCTCAATTGTATGCCTACCAACGAAGGAAACTTATAATTCTCTTTAAAAAGCTTTGCCTGTTCTTCGGTAATACTTTTACCAACATTTGAAGTTTTATCTTTTTTCTCTCCCCGTTTATATTGACTTACCCTACTTTTTCGACCGCCAATGTTTATGTTCAATCCTTTGTAACGAATACTAAAAGCATTTGCCCCTAATATCGAAAAATTTTCTTTAAGGCTTTGGTTCATAGCTTTTATAGCGGTAATAATGCCTATTAATGCCATTATACCTAAAGCAATGATGGTTACAGTAATGCCTGTACGCAATCTGTTGCTTTTAACGGTACGGTACGATAAAGAAAAGGTGTCAGAAATCTTCATTACTTAAGTCTTCTTTTATAAAGATAAGAAAGGGAAAGCTGAAATACCGGAGCTTAAAAGTGTAGTTAGAAATAAAGTAAGCTAAGTAAGGCATTCGGATAAATCCCTAACACTACAATTACTACAGCTACGCCTAATAATAAGTACTTAAATGTTGAAGTAACAGGCGCAAAAGCAACATCCTGACCTTCTTTAAAATACATTGCCTGTATAACCTTAAAATAGTAGTATGCACTTATTGCGGCAAACAAAACTCCGATAATTACCAACCCTAAATAACTTCCTGTTTTTACAATCGCCGAAAGCATATAATACTTTGCAAAAAAGCCTGCTGTTAACGGAATACCTGCAAGCGATAATAAAAATATGGCTACTAAAGCTGCAATTAAGGGTTGCGATTTTGCAAGGCCGTTAAAACCTTCGAAAGTCATGTCATGCATTTTACTCAGAACGGCAAAAATGCCGATGGTAGCTAACGAATACGCAGCAGCATATAACAGCAATCCTTCCTTTGCTGCATCATTTACTGCAAATAAAGCAAACATCATAAAACCAGCCTGAGCAATACTTGAATATGCAAGCATTCTTTTTACACTTTGCTGAAATACTGCTGTTAAATTACCAAAAGCAAGCGTCAAAATAATTGCAAGCGCCACAAGATGTTCTGTTTGCCCACCCATACTTCCGTAACGGCTCTCAAATAAACGGATGAAGGCTGCAAAACCCGCTACCTTTACTACCGTTGCCATAAAAGATGTAAATACAGTGGGAGCGCCATCATAAACATCAGGTGTCCAGAAATGAAACGGAGCTACTGAAACCTTAAAAGATAAAGCAAAAAAGATAAGGAGCATACCTAATGCTTCGAGGTAAGATAAGCGTGCAATACTTAATTTTTCAACAAGAAACGAACCTCCGCTACCATAAAGCATTGCAATTCCCATCAACATAATGCCTGTTGAAAACGACCCCATCAAAAAATACTTCAAGGATGCTTCATTACCTTTTAAATTTCTTTTTTCGCTACCGGTAAGGATGTATAACGGAATTGAAATAATTTCGATTCCAAGAAATAACATGAGTAAGTTAGTATAAGAAGTGGAGATGCCGACACCACATAAAACAAAAAATATCAGTGCAAAACTTTCGGCGACATTCTTCCCCACTTTTTCAATATCCCTGCCACTAAGTAATACATAAATAAGTGTAGAAAAAATACAGATGCTATTAAACAACAAACCAAATTTCTCAAAATGAAGAAAGTAATCAGTGTTTATTTTGAATATATTATAATGCACACTCTCGACGATATTAAAACCCAGTAATAGCAATAAAGCAATAGCAGCAATGTGCCTGTAAGCGGATTTGTTTTCAACGAAAATACCAGTGAACATCATAACCACCCCAAAAATTGCCGAAAGTATTATTGTATTCATAAGTTGGGGTTCATCTGCTATTTTATTTGAGCTATCAATTTTGAAACAGTATCGCTTGTAAGGTTTATCATAGGCTGCGGGTATATTCCAAAAGCAATTACCATTACTGCTAAAATTACCAGCATTAATTGTGTATTTACCGGAACCTTCAACTCCCTGCTTTCGCCTTCTCTCACTTCTCCATAAAAAACTTTCTGAATCATCCATAAGGTATACACTGCAGCTAATATAATGCTAATACATGCAGCAGCACCTAACCATACATTATGTGCAAACACGCTATTAAACATTAAAAACTCGCCAATAAATGAATTGGTTAGGGGCAAGGCAATATTAGCCAAAGCCATTACAACAAATAAGATGGCAAGTGCAGGCGCCTTTTGTGCAAGTCCACCCAACTGGCTAAACTTTCGGGTACCCAATTGTTGCTCAATCACATCAACAACAATCCACAACCCAAGTACATTTATACCATGCGCAAACATCTGGAAGATTACACCCTGTATACCTGTAGCATTGTTTGTAAACATGCTTGCACCCATTAAGCCAATATGCGCAATAGAAGAATAAGCGACGAGCCTCTTCATATCATCCTGCTGAATGGCAATAAGGCTTGCATATATCATCCCAATAATAGCAAGTATCATAACTATATCAGCCATTCTGTAAGAGGCGTCAGGAAACATAGGTAACAGCCATCTGATAACTGCAAACACACCCATTTTTACCATTACTCCGCTCAAAACCATAGTAACAGCCGTCGGCGCTTGCTCATAGGTATCAGGTTGCCATGTATGAAAAGGAAAGATGGGCATCTTTATAGCAAAGGCTATAAAGAACAGCCAGAAAATGAAGTTCCCTTCCCTCACCCCTAAATTCAAATTCAGTAAAGAAGATATGGCAAACGAATGTTCAGGAGTTCGAAAGTTAACGTAAAGAATACCGACCAGCATTAATAACGAACCGGCAAACGTGTAAATAAAAAATTTGAAAGTAACAGGTATCCTTTTCTCCCCGCCCCATTTTGAACAAAGGAAATAAGCAGGAATAAGAGCAAGTTCCCAGAAGAAGTAAAACAATAACAGATCGAATGCACAAAAAACCCCTAATAAACCCGCCTGGCTTAGAAGCATAAAGCCGTAAAATGCATTGGGGTTTTTATACTTGTTATTATAGGTTGAAGCAAATATGATGGGAAAAGATATGGCAGTTAAAAGCGTAAGCATCTTTCCCATTCCGTCTAACGACAATGTAAAGCGGCTCCCCAACATTTCAAGCCATGGAGCATCGTATGAAAGCTGTTTGGAATTTTGCATTAATACCCCTATCAATGCAATTGCAAGTGTTGCAACAGAACTTAACAATGCAAATGCTTTCGCACTTCGTTCTTCTTTAATAAAAAAGGTGATGAAGCCTGTTAATATGGGAACTACAATTAATAAAACCGGAATCATATAATTTTTTTACCTGCAATTATTTAAACACATTGAAAATAGGAGTAAGATTGTTTCCGTAAAAAACAAGCAGTATCATTAGAACCATACTTAATACCATCAATAGAATGTAATTTCCCACTTGTCCGCTTTGCATGAGTCTTATCTGCCTTCCTGCGTATTGAATGCCTCTTCCTACACCATTCACAATTCCATCTATACCGCTCTTTTCAACTACATTTTTTAATAAATTACCTGAAGCTAAGAGGGGTTTGGCAATAACAGTATCATACAACTCATCTACATACCATTTGTTAGCAAGCAGTTTTCCCGCACCTTCAGCCTCTTCAATCTCCGGTTTCTTACTAAAACGTGACCATGCATACACTATTGCAATCAATGCTAATGCAACTGATACACCCATTAGCATATATTCTGTACCATGACTAAGCTGATGGCTCTCAGGATTTTTAGCGATTACAGGAGATAGAAAATGTTCTAAAGCATGAGCATTGGGTGCAAAAACTTCGGGTATGCCAACAAAGCCGCCGATAACACTTAATATAGCAAGAACAATTAAAGGAATAGTCATTGCCGAAGGACTTTCGTGCAGGTGATGCTCCTGTTCGTGAGTGCCGCGAAAGCTTCCTAAAAAAGTCATTACATATAACCTGAACATATAAAAAGCAGTGAGACCGGCAGTGAGAACTCCTATCACCCAGAGTATTATATTATGTTCATAAGCCGCAGCCAGTATTTCATCCTTACTAAAGAACCCGCTAAATGGTGGAATACCAGAAATGGCAAGGCATGCCAACAGGAAAGTAATATGCGTAATAGGCATATATTTTTTTAATCCACCCATGTACCGGATGTCCTGCTGGTTTTGCATAGCATGAATTACACTTCCGGCTCCAAGAAACAATAGGGCTTTAAAAAAGGCATGTGTCATTACATGAAAAACTGCACCTGTGTAAGCGCCTACACCTAATCCCAAGAACATATAACCCAATTGGCTAACGGTTGAGTAAGCCAACACTTTTTTAATATCGTTTTGCTTTATGGCAATGGTGGCGGCAAAAAAAGCTGTAGCCAACCCGATTACAGCAACTACAGTTTGGGTGGCAGGCGCCATTGTATACAAAATATTACTTCGAACGATCATATAAATGCCGGCAGTTACCATGGTAGCAGCATGGATTAATGCAGAAACAGGTGTAGGACCGGCCATTGCATCGGGCAGCCATGTATATAAAGGGATCTGAGCGCTTTTACCCATTGCACCTACAAATAACAACATAGTAATCGCAGTTACATCGAAAGTGCTAAAGGTGGAAGCCTGGGCAAAAACCTGCGAATAAGTAAGTATTCCCCCCGTTTTAGAAAGTATCCAAAAGATCCCCAGCAAAAAGCCAACATCACCAATCCTGTTCATTATAAAAGCTTTACGGGCAGCATAGTTGTAATTGTTGTTTTTAAACCAGTAACCAATTAACAGGTACGAACAAAGCCCCACTCCTTCCCAGCCTATAAACATAATAAGGTAATTAGCGCCTAAAACCAACAACAACATCGAGAATACAAACAAATTGAGGTAAGAAAAATAGCGGCCATAATGTTGAGTCTCTTCTTCATGCATATAAGCAGTAGAATAGACATGAATTAAAAAACCAACCCCTGTAATAATTAATAAGAAAAGAGAAGACAACTGGTCTACCTGAAAAGCAAATGGAATATTGAAACCTGGAACTTTTATAAAGTCGAATAAGTTTATGACAACCGGCGTATTTTCAAAATGCCTTGCTTCGAAAAATATTCCCACACTAACAAGCAACGATGCTAAAATAACTCCGCAACCTATTAAGCCAATAAGAGATTTTGATAAAGATTTACGCCCCAGACCATTAATAAGAAAACCTATTAAAGGAAACAATGGAACTAAGTAAACTAAATGACTAAAGTTATTCATGCCCCAAATCCCTAAAAGGGTGATTATTCCAAACCCCTAAAGGGGCTTAAGAAAGTTTGTAAATTATTTTAATTCCCCTGGTACTCTATTTATATGCTCTTCGATATTCCCCCTTTAGGGGGTTAGGGGCTTAATTTTTTAACCGGTTTAAAAAATTCACATCCACAGAATGTGTATTTCGGTACATCATTACTATAATGGAAAGGCCAACGCTTACTTCCGCTGCTGCTACTACCATTATAAAAAACACAAACAATTGCCCATCAACTCCTGCCATCGCATTAGCATTTGAACCAACTGCGCCTGCGCTATGCATTTTTGAAAACGCAACCAACAAAAGGTTTACTGCATTCAACATTAGTTCGATGCACATAAAAATAATAATTGCATTACGCCTGGTAAGCACACCTACAATACCAATGCAGAACAAAACAATTGACAGTGTTATATAATATTGTATTGGCATTGCCCCTCCTGACCTCCCCAAAGGGAAGGAATTTTAGCCCTAAATCCCTAAAGGGACTTAAGAATTATTTATATCAATAGAAATTTCCTGTTACAAAATATCAAACCAAATCTTTCTTCTCCCTTTGGAACTGGGGCATAATCCTGATATCCCTGCCCTTTAAGGGTTAGGGGTATCCTTTTCCTTCTTGCCTATCACCACTGCACCAACCATAGCGCTTAAAAATAATACGCTGCTGATTTCAAATGGTACAACATAATCTTTAAACAACACTTTTCCTAATACCTTTATTAATCCAATATTTCCTTCCTTCACCAAGGCAGTTTTATTTTGCATATCGGAGGAACCACTAACCACATCTATCATTACCAGCAATAAACAACCCCCTGAAATTGCTCCCGCAATTTTCATCCAGTTATTCTTTTGAGGTTCTGTTTCGCTGTTCAGGTTCATTAACATTACTACAAAAAGAAACAGTACCATGATGGCTCCCGCGTAAACGATGAGGTTAACTATAGCAAGAAACTGGGCATTTAGTAAAATATAATGTCCCGAAATTGCAAAGAAAACAACGATCAGCCATAATATACTGTGAATAGGATTTCTACTGATAAGAAGCATGGTAGCACCGACCAAAGCTAAAACAGATAAGAACCAGAATAGAATTTCAGTTGTACTCATTAGATGCAGTTGGTAAGGAAGAAGGAGTTATTTTGTTGTTGGTGCTTTTTCCCCCTTTGCCTTATTATATTCTTCAGGTTGGGTAAGAGGGTTCGGTATCAACAAATCCTCTTTGCCGTATATAAATCCTTTGCGCTGCAAATTAGAAGGCGCAAAAGTTTCACTTAAATAAATTGCATCCTTAGGGCAGGCCTCTTCACACAATCCACAAAATATACATCGCAGCATGTTTATCTCGTACTTAGCTGCATACTTCTCTTCGCGGTATAAATGCTCTTCACCCCGCTGGCGCTCTGCTGCTTCCATGGTAATTGCTTCGGCCGGACAAGCAACTGCACATAATCCGCAAGCAGTACATCTTTCACGTCCTTCTTCATCTCTGTTAAGCACATGTAAGCCGCGCCATACTTTAGCAAAAGGACGCTTCTGCTCAGGATAACGAATTGTTGGTACTTTTTTAAAAATATGACTGAAGGTTATAGCCATGCCCTTAAAAATTGCCGGAAGATAAAGCCTCTCCAGCAATGTCATTGGTTTTCTTTCTACACTTTTCCCTCTGGTTGTTAATGCTTGCATATATACTCCCAAGCCTATTGTCCTACGTCGGCTTCTTAAAACGGTTTGCAAAAATATTTTTATACTGCTATCCTACCAAGTTTATTTAGCTCCAAATACACCCTAAATCCCTGAAGGGACTTTTAAGCCTCCCTTAAAGAGGGAGCCTTCGAAGGGTTAACCCTGCCTCCAAAGAATAACAGCCCCTGTTATAAACATATTAATTAAAGCTAATGGAATTAAGGATTTCCATCCTAAATTCATTAGCTGATCGTATCGAAAACGGGGTAACGTCCAACGCACCCACATAAATATGAAAATAAAAATAAAAACTTTAGCCATCAGAGCAACAATACCAATTATAGCCGCAACGTTTACTGAAAGATTAGCCTCGTTAACAAAAGGCATATCATAACCTCCAAAGTAAAGGGTCGCTATAATTACACTGCTGATAAACATATTAATATATTCGGCAAAAAGGTAAAAACCAAGTTTCATCGAAGAATATTCCTGGTGGTATCCAAAGTTGAGTTCGTTTTCCGCTTCAGAAAGATCGAAGGGTGCACGGTTACATTCAGCAAAGGCACATATGAAAAAGATTAGAAAGCCTAATGGCTGGTAAACTATATTCCAAAGCCTGCCATGAAGTTGTTGTTCAACAATTGTTTTCATGCTAAGCGTACCAGTTAGCATTAATAAAGCAATCAACGAAATTCCCATTGCCAGTTCATAACTAATAACCTGCGATGCTCCACGCATTGCCGCCATTAGTGAAAACTTATTGTTGCTTGCCCAGCCTCCGATCATAATTCCATATACACCCAAACTTACAACACCAAAAACGAAGAGAACACCAATATTTACATCAGCTATTTGCAGGTTCACATACCGGTTGATGCCAAAAAGATTAATATGAATTTGATTGCCCCATGGAATGACAGCGCTTGTCATCATAGCTGTTAGCATAGCCAGACACGGCCCCATTACAAACAATAACTTGTTGGATGTATTTGGAATAATTTCTTCTTTAAAAAACAACTTTCCTCCATCAGCTAATGGTTGGAAAATTCCCCACGGACCAGCTCTATCCGGACCCACGCGATCCTGAAGCACCGCTGCAACTTTCCGCTCGGCATAAGTACTATACATTGCAATTACTAGTGAAACAGTAATGATGGCCCCGATTAATACGAGTTTTTCGACTAACATTCCCCAATCTATAGCTAAGAGTATCATATTCTAAATAATCAATTTTTTAATTTCATAAATGAGCTCTTCAGTTCTTTCTATCAATGGTTCTACTTCGTCTTTTGTATAAGTGATAAAGTCTCCATAATCGCCGTCTGATCTATAATTAAACAAGGTATTGTAAATATTACCTGTCTCTCTTTTCATCCTGTTACTTAATAAAAACTCCTCATTGAACTTACTCTTTTGCCAGCTATGTGTTTTACTCTTAAAACCACTTTGAATCAGCAAAGCAGAAACAGCATAGAATGCCGCATAATATAACCTGTTCACCACACCATTCCAGTATCCATTTTCGGCTAACGACTTAGCTTCGCTCAACGTTTGAACACTTCTTTCAAATTTAAATTGTATCAAAGCCGCTCTATCTTCCATTAAATTTTAACTCCATCTTTTTTCACTTCTACAAATAAAGGTGTTGCTTGTAGT
>MWVV01000531.1_pt1 | contig 13966 bp, 9 predicted proteins | sample 1047281 | NCBI WGS metagenome assembly MWVV01 (sample SAMN06349986, study PRJNA376086) | soil metagenome | isolation source: PT-2 sample Antarctic (ecotone) soil | place: Antarctica | collected 2015-01-13 | reverse complement strand
CAATAATTATACGAATTATGAAGGCGACGGCGGTTTTGCCGTCGGTTCGGGCTTGCGCCGTCTGGCGATTGCGTGGGAAACCGGCGATTTGTCGAAACTTCCTTTTTCCGACGACGTTACGGCGGAAAGCCGCGTGTTATTTCATCGCAACATTACCGAACGAATAAATTGCATCGCGCCGTTTCTCGCTTACGATTCAGACCCGTATATTGTGGTGAATGACGACGGGCGGTTGTTCTGGCTGGTTGACGCTTACACTTCGAGCAATCGCTTTCCGTATTCGCGGCATTATCCGGCGAACGGCAAAACAATTAATTATCTTCGCAACAGTGTCAAAGCGACGATTGACGCATACAGCGGCGCGGTCAGTTTTTACGTTTTCGACGACGCCGACCCGATTATCGCGGCATACCGCGCGTCGTTTCCCGCGCTTTTCAAAAACGCTGACGAAATGCCCGCCGGTCTGCGCGCTCACGTTCGTTATCCCGAAACTTTAATCAAAACGCAGGCGGACGTTTTCGGGCTTTATCACACGCAGAGCGCGAAAATGTTTTTCGGGCGCGAAGACGTTTGGAGCATCGCGCGCGAAGCGGCAGTCAACACGGATGCGAATAAAACAAACGCGCAGCAGCCGCAAACGCAGCCGCTCGACCCGTATCAAGTTTTGATGCCGCTGCCCGGCGAGCAATCGCAGCCTGAGTTTGCACAGGTTTTGCCGTTCACGCCGGCGAATCGCAACAATATGATTGCGTGGATGGCTGGACGCTCGGACGGCGCGGCTTACGGGCAACTGCTCGTCTACAATTTCCCGTCGTCGCGCGTCATCGACGGACCTTCGCAAATCGAAGCCCGCATTGACCAGGACGCGCAATTATCCGGTCAAATCACGCTCTGGAATCAGCAAGGCTCGAAAGTCAAACGCGGCAATTTAATCATAATGCCGATTGGCACGGGCTTGCTTTTCGTCGAGCCGATTTACCTGCAAGCCGAACGAAGTCCGATGCCGGAACTGCGCCTCGTTGTTTTGGCAACGCAGGAAAAATTAACTTATGCCGCGAATTTTGAAACTGCATTGGCTCAATTATTGGGCGACGTGCCGAAAGCAAATTCCAAAGATGCCGAAACGAAAAAGTCAGATAATAACGACGGCATTCAATCAAGCGGCGTGCCGCAATCGACCGATAAATTGATTAAGCTCGCGGCACAAACCTTTGACGATTATCAACGCCTGACCAGCGAAGGCAAACTCGGCGAAGCGGGGCAAAAACTCGATGAACTCAAGCGCATTTTGGGAGATTTGCAAAAACATTAATACCGTTGCCGCGGTCGTTTATGAAGGAAAGCGTCAAAGAAATAATAGACAAAAGCTGGCTTCGATACGCGGTCGCGGTCGGCGGCATTGCGTTAGTAATTTTTACGCTCGAACCGTTTAATGCAGAAATCAACTCGACGACCGTTTCTTTCGCCCTTTTACTTGTTATTTTGCTGGTGGCGACTTTTATCGGCAGAAATCCCGCGCTCGTTTCTTCGCTGCTTGCGATGCTCGGATTTAATTATTACTTTTTGCCGCCGGTTCGAACTTGGACGATTGCCGACCCGCAAAATCTGGTGGCGTGGGCGGCATTTACCGTAACGGCAATCGTCGCTGGCGAGCTTTCGGCATATGCCAAACGCCGGGCGGAAGACGCGACGCGGGGCAAACAGGAAATTGAAAGGCTTTATAATGAACTGCAATCCTCGTTTGAAATTGCCAGCGAAGCCGAAGCCCTGCGGCGCAGCGAAAAGTTAAAGTCCGCCTTACTCGACGCGGTAACGCACGATTTGCGCACGCCTCTGACTTCTATCAAGACTTCCATCACGACGCTACTTGACGACGAAAAAATCGTCGCGGGCAGATTCCAATTGGATGCGGAAGGTCGGCACGAGTTTTTTGAAATCATCGACGAAGAAACCGACCGCCTCAATCACTTTATCGAAGGAATGGTGCAGCTCGTGCGAATCGAAGCCGGTGAATTGAATTTGCGCCAAACCTGGAGCGAAGTGGACGAAATAATACAGGCGGCTCTGGTTCGCGCCGAACCGCTGCTGGAAAATTATCAAGTCAAGCTGTTGTTGGAAAAGGATTTGCCGCTGGTTCGCGTTGATTCAAAAACCTTGTCAGAAGTGCTTTATACGCTGCTCGAAAACGCATCAAAATATGTGCCGAAAAATACCAGCATTGAAATTTCCGTCAAACGCGCTGGCGGCGAGATGCTGGAATTTTCCGTATCGGACGAAGGCGGAGGCGTTCCCGAAAATTTGCGCGAACACGTCTTTGACAAATTTTTTCGGGTCAGCGAAACGAGCGGCGACGAATACGCCCCGACCGGAACCGGTTTGGGTTTGGCAATCGCCAAAGGCATCGTCGAAGCTCAGGGCGGAAAAATTTGGCGGCGACGGCGGCAATTTTAATTCTCGCGGCGAACACTTCGTTTGCTGATTTTCCGCGTCTCGCAAGCCTTCTCGCGGCGGACAGATATCTGCCGCGTCAATTCGCCAATCGCGGCGATCGGCTCGTATTCTCGAACGGCGTGATTATCCTCGCCATTTTATCAATCGTTTTAATCGTCATTTTCGGCGGCTCGGAACAATCGATGCTGCCGCTCTACGCCATCGGCGTTTTTCTCTCGTTCACGCTTTCGCAATCGGGAATGGTCGTTCACTGGCTGCGCGAGCGGAAATCGGAAGAAGCAAAAGCGCGCATTCTGGCGCAGGAAGAAGCCGAGCGGCTGCACCGCACCGAAGACCCGAACGCCTCGGCTCTGCACACGCGCGAGCGGCTCAAAGCCATCGAACAAGATGAAGGCGGCAACTGGCTTCTATCGACGATTATAAACGGCACGGGCGCAAGTATTACTTTCGTTGTGCTGATAGTTTTGACCGTTACGAAATTTACGCACGGCGCGTGGGCTGTAGTCGTCCTTATTCCGCTGATTGTTTTGATGTTGCGCGCCATCAACAAACATTACCGTCTGGTCGCCGCGCAATTATCACTTGAGGATAAGGCAGTGCCGGCTTTTCCAAAAGCACCGATGGAAAATCGCATCATCGTTCCGGTTTCCGGTATTCATCGCGGCGTTCTGCCCGCGTTGAAATATGCGAGAAGTTTGAGCGGAAACGGACAAGCCGAAGTTACCGCCGTCTATGTCGAGATAAATCCGCAGAACACCGAAGAAATTAGAAAGGAATGGGAAATTTGGGGCGAAGGCATTCCGCTTAGAATCATCGAATCGCCGTATCGCTTGGTAACGACGCCGCTTCTGAAGTTTATCAACGACGAAGCCGAGAGTCATAAGAATTCAATTACCACAGTTGTTCTGCCGGAATTCGTTCCTCGCGCGTGGTGGCAGCAGCTACTTCATAATCAAACAACTTTGCTCATCAAAGGAAAATTATTATTTTCAAAAAACATTGTCGTAACAAGCGTTTCGCATCATTTAAGGAGATAAAACAGAAACCATGTGCGGGAAAAAAGTTGCGGTTGATACCGATTGCCGCCAATCTAATTTAATTAGAATTGGATTGTAAAAATAGACATCAAAGCCTTTGAAATTTACGGAAACTGTCAGCCTTGCTCATTCACCGGAAAACGAACCAGAGGCAAAAGAAACGCCCGAAACGAATATGATGCAAGAGGCTTTGAACTTAGCGGCAAAAGGTTTTCGTGTCTTCCCTGTTTATGAACCAACGGCGAAAGGATGTTCGTGCAAACAAAATGAAAGCTGCTCGAACGCCGGAAAACATCCAAGAGTTTCAGAATGGCAAAAAGTAGCGACAACGGACAAAGCCCAAATAAAATCGTGGTGGAGCAAATGGCAAAACGCGAACATCGGAATTGCAACCGGAAAAGGCTCAAACGTGATTGTTTTGGACGTTGACGCGAACAAAGGCGGAGATGTCAGCTTATCGGAACTTTTTGAAGATTCGGATTTGCCGGATACTTTGACCGCCAAGACCGGAAACGGATTTCATTTTTTCTTTCAAACCGTCGAGAGCGTCGGCATTAAAAATTCAGTCGTGAAAATTGGCTAATGCTTAGTTACGGGCTTTGCGCTCGTCTACTTGCCGCTGCTCGCAACCGAATTTAAAACCGGCGGCGACGGACAAACCGGAAACTGGCTGCAAGCAGTTTATTTCAGCGGCATAACCTTGTTGACCGTCGGCTTCGGCGACATCGTGCCGCTTTCCGGCGCGACGCGCCTGCTCGTTCTGCTCGAAGGCGCGAGCGGCATTTCCGTCATTTCGCTCGGCGTAACTTACCTGCTGACCGTTTACGGCGCGCTCGAAAGGAAACGGATGATTGCGCTCGCCTTTTATCACCAAGCCCGTCAAGGCGCGGATGTGCCGAGCTTTATTACCGTCCATTTCGCGCGCGGGCAATTCTTCGATTTGACCGACACGCTGAAAACGGCGACGCGCGATTTGCAGGAACTGCTCGAATCGCACCTCGAACACCCCGTTATTCACTATTTTCACCCGCTCGAAGTCTACAAAGGTATGCCGCGCGTGCTGTTCGTGATGCTGGAGACAATCACGATTTTGCGCTCGTGTCTCTACCAGCAAGAATACGTCGAAGCCGGCGAACATCCGAGCATCGTAATCGCCGAAAGCACCGTGCCGTTCGTCTTAAATGAGATGGTCACCGCGCTCAATCTGGAGAAAAAAGCCGGACGGGAATTTGAACCGGAGACCGAAGAATTACTGCGCCGCCGCCGCTGTTTCAACCGCGCGTGGCGCCAACTCAAACAAGCCGGAATCAAACTTCGCTCTGACCGCGCCGAGTCTTTCGCAGATTATTCCGAAAGGCGCGAGCAGTGGGAAGCGAAACTTTACTGGTTCGTCGATTTCTTAGGCTACGACTGGGACGAAGTAACCGGCGACCGCGATTTGTCGGACGCGACCGACGAAGAAGTCGAAGAACGCCACGACCAAATCGCCGAGCCGCGCACGAGCGGCGAAGAAGATGCAGATTAAAAAATCAAACTTGAGAAGATAATTGTTCGACGAGTTTTTGGGAAACTGGCAACTCAACTGTCGAATTGGGAAGAATTGCTTTTTCGGTGAATGTAGAAATACTTGTTCAATCAAAAAGTAGCCGAACAATTAAATTGACGCGGGTTGAAACTGCAAACAGAAAAGTTTAGTAGAACAGAACACCTTCGATAACGAGCATTTGCAGTTGAAATTAAAACGTCTCAAAAACGACCGATTTTTGATACTGATTTGCGGTATTTTGTCCGTATTTGAGTTATTATGCCGCTGTTTAGCGGTATAATAACTTGTTAGCCGCTTCTTGAATAAATTCAAATCGCGGCTCGGAAATTGAAAACCAAAGACGCTCCGCGTTTAACCCGAAGTTGCGCGAAGGCAAACCGCTTCCTTTCGGATGATGACGCGGTTAACAAGTCAATGAACGTGAGGCGGAAACAGCTACTTTGTTATCGCGTTGTCTTTTTACTTTCAGCTTGCGTGGTGGCGGTTTCCGCCCACGTCATCTCCGCGGTTAGACCGCATCCGAACCAGCGCAGTTGTGAGATGAACTATGTCAGACCTATCGAACGGATATAACGATGAAGCAGAGAGTTTCATCGCAAATCGTAGTTCAACAATCGGCGTTTCAGTCGTTCGCTCTTGGGCGCAATCGCTCCCTACCGGAACAAGTGTTCTGGAGATTGGATGTGGCGACGGTATTCCTATTACTCGAACTCTAATCCACGAAGGCTTGGACGTTTATGCAGTAGATGCGTCACCTAAAATGGTGTCCGCGTTTCGCCATAACTTTCCCGACACGCCCGTTATATGCGAAGCAGCAGAACAATTACATAGTATTGACCGACGGTTTAACGCGGCTATTGCGTGGGGACTTATGTTCTTGTTGACACGTGAGGTGCAGAAAAATGTAATTCAAAATATCGGTGATGTCTTAAATCGCGGCGGAAGATTTCTTTTTACATCACAGAGAGAAGTTGTCACTTGGACTGATATTAGAACTGGGCGGGAATCCGTGTCACTCGGCACTTTCGAGTATCAATCTTTATTGTCGTCTGCAAATTTGTCGCTAACATCGGAGTTTGATGATGAAGGGTCTAATCATTACTTTGAAGCGGAAAAAGATTAGATTCTTTCGCGCTACCTGCAGTCCAACAAATCAATATGTGAGGGCGAAACAGCTACTTTGTTATTTGGCTTGTCCGTTTCCCTGACGTTGCGTGTAATCGGTTTCGCCCCACGTCATTTCAGCCGTTAGCCCGCTTCTTCGTTGAGCCGTCGTGTATTATTGTTTGAATTGGAGAATCTTTATGATGCACAAAATTTTGAACGCTTTTTTTGCGCTGACGTTATTAACCGTTTGCTGTTCCGGCTTATTGTTTGCACAAAACAAACCAACGCAAGTTCCGAAAGAAGTCAGCGACGTTGTTGGAACTTACACCGGCTCTTGGACGAGCTACGGATTGGACGCAAATGGTCAAGTTGTCAAACAAGCGGCTTGGACTGACACGCAAAAAGCCGAAAATCCGATTGTCGAAAAAAATCGCGCCTTTGTAACGACAACCGACGAAATGACTTTTGAGGGCGGGCGTATTCCACCAATGAAAGTTCTGGGACGCGAAGGTTATACTTTCAATAGCGACGGAAGTTTAGGCGAGTATTTTATTGAAACATACGGTCAGACCTACAAGATGCAAAAGTTGAGCGATAATGTTTTGGCTTACACCGTTCAAGCAACTCCGCAGGAACTTGCAAGGCTCGGTGGAGCGAATGCTATTTCGGGACAGCACGTGCTTGTGAAAGTCCTTACCTTTGAGCAGGGAGTTGAAACGCACAACATTTCGCGCTTAACGACGGTGCGCTGGAAAGATGCGAGCGGCAAGGAACGCACGACGCAATTTGTCAGTCTGCAAGGTCAACATAGACGACAGCGCAATTGAAACGCGCGGTAAAAGCAACGTCTCACTGCAACGGGCGGGCTAACAAATCATGGACGTGAGGGCGAAACAGCTACTTTGTTATCAACGGGTCTTTTGAACTCGGAGATGTGTGGTGGCGGTTTCGCCCCGCGTTATCTCCGTCGTTGGGTGGCTTTCCTTGAAAATAACGTATGTCAAACTTTGTGCGCGGCTTAGAATTGAGTGAGCAGTTTTATTTGGAAGCGGCAAAACCGATTCTCGACACACATTTCCCACATTTAGGTTACTCTGCTGCTTTGCTTGGCTGGAGTTCGGAGGTCTTGGGGTATGATGACGCTGAATCTACTGACCATAATTGGGGACCGAGATTTCAATTATTTCTATCGAAGCAAGATTATGAAAATTATCAGCCGCTTGTCAGCGAATCTTTGAGCCAAAATTTGCCTTTAGAATTTCGCGGCTATCCGACGAATTTCGGCGTGTCTGCACAAGGCGACCAACTTTCTACGGAGAAAATTGAAGTTGGTTCTGTTCGTCATAAGATTGACATTTTAACCATTGAGGGCTGGCTTGAATGGAGTTTTGGTTACGACCTGCACAGAGAAATTGAAGCGGCTGATTGGCTTAGTTTTTCCGAGCATAAACTTTTGGCTTTCACGAGCGGAAAAGTTTTTTACGATGGGCTTGAGAAACTCGAATCTGTGCGCCAAAAATTTAGCTATTATCCGCAGGACGTTTGGTTGTATTTGCTTGCCTGTCAATGGAAAAAGATAGCCGATGAAGAAACATTTATCGGCAGAGCGGGTTATGTCGGAGACGAGTTAGGCTCGGCGATTATTGCGGCTCGCACGGTCAAGAATTTAATGCAGCTTTGTTTCTTGATGGAACGCAAATACGCGCCATACTCGAAGTGGTTTGGGACAGCATTTTCGCGGTTAAAATGTTCGCAGGAGTTAAGTCCGATTTTTCAGGAAGTGTTAGTTACAACTAATTGGAAAGAGCGAGAAGCGCATTTGGCGCGGGGTTATGAAATTATTGCCCGCCTGCACAATGAACTTCAGATTACAGAACCGATGGGCGAAAAGGTTTCAAAACACGGTCGCCCTTACCTGATTCTTCACGGCAACCGCTTTGGCGAGGCAATCCGGCGAGCAATCACGAGCGAAAAAATTAGGCGCATAGAATTTTTTGGCGGTTCGGTGAACCAGATTGTAGAGTCTGATGATGAAATCTCGGATGTGCGATTGTGTCAGAAATTAGAAACGCTCTATGAATGACTTGGTTTTATGTCACGCGCCGCCCAACAAATCAATGGATGTGAGGGCGAAACAGCTTCTCTTTAAAAACTTGCGTGGTTAATTTCAGCTTGCTTGCTGGTTAGAAATATAACCTTGTAATTGTGAACAAGCCGCCCGAGTGAGTATCTGGTTGAACGACAACCTGAACAAACGATGGAAGAGACGGCTTTTTACCTCTCAAAACTGTTTGGTAATTGAGCGCAGGTCAAATAGTCTTTAACGCTTTATGCAAGTTGATTTCCATTTAAGGGCGCGTAGAAATAACCCAAATGACCGCCGGTATGCCAAAACAAAACGGTATCTTCGGCGGTTAGCTTTCCGATTTTAATCCAGTCAATTAAAGCCGCCATTGCTTTTGACGTATAGGTCGGGTCGAGAATGATTCCTTCGGTCGCGGCAAGAAGGCGAGCCGCATCTTTTGAATTTCTGGTTTCTATTCCGTAACCGTCGCCGATAAAATTATCAAGCACCGTAACTTCACCGGCACTGATTTCAGGCTCGAAAATTCCTAATTGCCGGTAAACGCCGTTAACGATTTCGGCGACTCGCCGGGCAATTTCATCAGTGGAATCATCGGGACTTACGCCGACGACTTTTGTTTTCGGGTCGCCGAAAATCCGGCATCCGGCAATTATTCCGGCTTGTGTTCCGCCCGACGTGCTGGCGTGGAAAATGTAGTTCGGGCGCGTGCCGAGAGCGTCAAATTGTTCATTTGTTTCACGGATGGCTTGCACAAAACCTAACGCTCCGAGCGGGAAGGACACGCCGAGCGGAAGATACGCCGCTTTTTCGCCTGCCGCCCGCATTTCTTCAACCAAAGCCAACGCCGTCGGCTCGCGTTCCTCACGGCACGAAACCCAACGCACGTCCGCGTCAAGCATTTCATAAACAAAGCGTGATGCCGAGATAAATCCTTCTGGAATCGAACCGGGCGCGGCGCGACTCAAAACCAGAACACAGCGCAAGCCAAACCGGGCGCAGACGGCGGCGGTTACGCGGGCGTGATTTGATTTTTCGCCGGCAATCGTCACAATTGTCTTCGTTCCGCGCTCAATCTCCCGTGCAACGGCGTAATCGAGTTTGCGGAGTTTGTTGCTCCCGAAACCGGCGCCGGTGAAATCGTCGCGCTTGATAAAAAGGCGCGGGCAATTCGCCCCGATTTTTTCCCTGAACCTGGTCAACTCTTCGAGCGGTGTCGGATAAAAGCCGCACTTAACGCGGGGAACGGCATCGAGCCGCGCCGCGAACGATTGAGTTTTGGTTGAAATCATTTCACCTCTCATTTCTTGAACAGCGGAAAGACGTTTTGAAAAAGATTCTCTTTTATTTCGAGATCGAGCGTTCTCGTGTTCTGGCTTGTGTTCTTTTCCGTCGGGACGGCGTGCGTGTTGAAGGCGACTAAATAAGCCGCGCGCGTTTCGGGGTTTAGATAAAAATGAGTGACGAATCCGTTCTGCCCGCCGCTGTGTCCGATGAAATGCTGGTCATAATTGTCTTCGATAAAAAAGCTCAGACTCATAAAATCCTTTCTGTTTTTGCCGTCTTTGGCTTCCGGCAAACTCACCTGCGGTTTCCACATTTCTTCGAGCGTCGAACGCTTCAATATCCGGTCATAAGTTTCCTGCTTTTTCGCATCGCCCATCAAAAAGTTGAGATATTTCACCATATCCGGCAAAGGCGCGTTCAGCCCGCCGTTTGAAACCGTGATTCCGGTGTCCACGTCAAATCGCGCCGGAGTTAGATTGCCGTCCGTCAGCCAATAGCTGTGCGAGCGGTATTTCAAAAGATGATACGGCGTGGTGTCAAAATAACTGTTAGACATCTCCAGCGGCTTGAAGATATTTTTGTCAATATAAACCTCATAATCATCGCGCGTGATAAGTTCAATCACGCGACCGAGAAAAATGATTCCAAGATTCGAGTAGCTGTATTTGCTTCCCGGCTTGAAGAGGATTTCGGTGTAAGGCATCATCGCCGCAAGCTGCTCCCATTTTTGCGGCTCGTGCGGCTGCCAATCTTTGGTTTCATCTTTCCAGGGAAACGACGAATCACGAAAGCCCGAACTGTGCGACAGCAGTTGACGAATCGTAATTTCGCTCATATCGCCGTATGGATTATGAACTTCGCGCAGTTCCGGCAGATATTTGATAATCGGATCGTCGAGTTTGAGCAGACCGCGGTCGCGCAACTGCATAATGGCGATGCTGGTAAAGGTCTTGGTAATTGATGCCCAGTGATAAATGGTGTTTTCGTTTACCGCTTGTTTTTTTTCGAGATTTGCCGTTCCGTAAAACTCGCGGTCAATAACTTTGTTGTCATGAATCAGCATAAAACTGCTGCCGATAATTCCGTGCCTGTGAAGCGACTGTTCGTAAAAAGATTTGAATTTTTGCATTTCGCCGTCAACTTTGCTCTGCGCGTAAGTTTGCGATGCCGTTAACAGCAAACAACCAAATAAAAGAAAATTGCCGAACTTAGTTATTGAACGATTGACTGCTGTTTTGTTAATTTTCATATTAATAATTGTCCGCAAAAAATTGAGCTTTGGGCAGAACAGCCTGTGAAATTTTTTTCATAACTAATTCTTATTACCCATATCCGTGTTTTTCACGGACGGATTTGGTCTGGCGCGCGTTGTCGTCGGGAAATATACTAAACCGTCAAACTCTTGCTTTAGTGTTACCGGTTTAAAATAAGACTTCTCTGAATTTGTCGAATATCCCGCCCCGATTGCGCGCATCTGGCGCGGTGTGGCGAGCCAATCGGCAATCATTCCTGTTTTAGCGACTGAACGAAAATCAATGATAAAGTTTTCGGGACTTGTCTGAGCCAGAAACCAATCAACGGTTTCTTCATGCGCCGCGCCGACGGTAAATCCGGTTAGCGCGTATTTTACTTTCGCCTCCGAATCGGCGTTTCGCGCCTGGAAGCCGCCCCGGTTGAAACTGAATCCGAGCGCGTAGTAGGCGTCGCCGAATATCTGGCGCAGATTATTGCCCATTCGCGGATATTTACCCTCGTCATCGCCGGTTGAAATGTGAATGTTATGCGCCCAAACGACAATCCGCGTGTCCGGCGGATATAACTCGGCTGCCCGCCTGATATTCTCCGCCATATAATAATCTCGAATCGGCTGTATATCCGAACCGATATGATAAAAGACATCCGCGTATTGAGCTAGTATTTGCGCGCTGCCGACCGCGAATTTGAAATCAGCCGGAGAGGACTGACGGGAAAAACGCCCTTCATTTAGAATCAAGTAACCTAACAGTTCGTTATATCTGGAACGTATCTCGTTCATCTTGACAAGGGCTTCTTGTCGCTCCCGCTCGTTCTTGGAAGTGAATTGCAAACGTCTTAGTTCGTCAAAATCCGCTTTAAACAGCTTGTCCGCGTCGTCCGCGCGCCGCGGTGAAACCTTCTTCAAATACGCCAGCAATTCCTGCTTTGCGCGGTCATTGATTTGAAGGTCGAAGCCGACGAATTCCACTTTTTTTTCGGCTGGAACTTTGGCGTTATACTCGCGCATCCAGTCGAGCATCTCGCGCACTTCGGTTGTGTTCCACGTCCAGAAGCCCTGGCTGTCGAGAGCTTTCGCGCCGTCGCTCGCGCGTCCCATCACATAATCGTTGATGTTCAAACTTGCCGCATGGCTTGCCTCAATCGCAAAAACCCGACAATTCATCTCCCGCACCATAAACTCCAGCATTCGATGCTTAAACTGAAAAAACTCCCTTGTGCCGTGCGTTTCTTCGCCGAGTCCGAGAACCCGCACATCGCGTAAAATTCGCTTGAGCGGCTGTAGGTCGGCAAAATTGTCGCTTGCGGTTATGCTTTTAAGGGGAACGGCATTCTTTTTCAACCATTTGATAACCGGCTGCTGCTTTTGGCGTATTTCAGCCAGCCGTTTTTTATACTGCTCTGCCGTCAACAATTCTTCAATTCTAATCTCGTAACGAGTCGGTTTAATGTGTTCGTCTATCGCCCGAATATCTATCCGGTATAATCCCGTTGCGGTCGGTTCAACCGTAATTTTTTGCGGGCTTTGCGGTCCGCTTGAAGGGTCAATTTCAAAAATCAAATCGCCGCCCGGAGCGAACACTCGCACCGCGAGGTCAACGCTTCCTCCGCCGACCGAAGCGCGCAGAAACTGTCCGCTCGCCAGGTTAATCTCGTAAGCGTGAGTTTCACCGCCGCATAAGTCTCGAATTACGGGTTTCCGCGGCTCTAGCTTCCGCACATCGGCAGACGGTTTAACGGAATTTTGCGACGATTGCGCCTGCACCGCAGACGCTTGATTGATGCCGTAGAAAACACAGGCGAATAAAAAAACAGCGAAATAAATCTTATATTTGCTCATTGTTTGCTCAAAGTTTCGACTTTTTCAGATGCCGGTCGAACCATTCCAGAGTTCGTTTAATAGAATCAATTTGATTTTCGCGCTTGACGAAACCGTGACCTTCTTCGGGGTAATAATGCACGTCAACAACTTTTCCGTCTTTTCTGAGAAGATTAACAACCTGCTCGGTTTCCGCTTTTGGAACTCGCGGGTCGTTTTCACCCTGCAATACCAGAAGCGGAGCTTTCACATTTTGAATATACGTGATTGCCGAAGACTTCTCATAAACTTGTCGGTCTTTGTCGGGGTCGCCGAGCAAACCTTTTATATATTGCTGCAAAACCGGCGTTGAATGCTTCAGCATCGCAGACCAATCAATAACGCCGAATAAATCCACGCCGGCTGCCCATAATTCAGGCGTTTTTCCGAGAGCCATCAAAGTCAACGCTCCGCCGTAAGAACCGCCGGTGATGCCAATCTTTTGAGAATCGGCGTAACCGGTGTCGGAAAGAAAACGCGCGGCGTAAACTACATCCTGCAAATCACCGCCGCCTAAGTCCTGATAGTTCGCCCGCTGAAACTCAGCGCCGTAACCGGTGCTGCCGCGATAGTTGGGGGCGATACAGATGTAGCCGCGCAAAACGAGCGCCGTAACGTCCGGATTCCAGGAATCCAGCGTTTGACTGGTTGGTCCGCCGTGTAGAATCACCACCGCCGCGTTACTTTTATCTCGTTTTAAATTTGCGGGTATCCACAAAAACGCGCTGATAATTTTTCCGTCGAAACTCCGGTAGTGAATAATTTGCGACGGCGGAATCGTCGCCGCGCTCAGACTGGCGACGGCGGAAAAAGTGATTTGACGCGCGCGACGAGTCTTTATATCGTAAACCCAAATATCGGCGGGCTGCCGCGAACTTTCGTGCGAGATTATTAGCCGGTCGCCTTGCGCTGAAAAATGCTTTGAACCGAGCGCGAAAGTATTGAGTCCGGTCGGGAGAGGCAATTTTTCATTGCGGCTGCCGACGATTCTTCCAAGATAGGCGTCCGTCCGCCCGTCTTCGTTAATTTCATAAGTAAATGATTCGCCGTCCGGCGAGAAATCTCCAGATTGTGCTTCCCATTTGACATTTGTCACCCAGGAGAACTTGCGGCTGGCGATGTCGAGTAAAGCGACATTCCGATAACCGTTGTTTCCGTCGGATGTCAGCAGCAATCTTTTACCGTCGGGAGAAAGCGATGACGCGAAGTTATAAACTTCTCCGTCGTGCGGAGTCAAATTTTCAGATTTTCCGCCGGCGACATCAATTTTATAAACATCAGAATCTCGAAGGTTCTGCGCGAACCGATTACTATAAATAGTTTTTGAGTCGGGACTCCAGCCG
>MWVV01000530.1_pt1 | contig 13972 bp, 10 predicted proteins | sample 1047281 | NCBI WGS metagenome assembly MWVV01 (sample SAMN06349986, study PRJNA376086) | soil metagenome | isolation source: PT-2 sample Antarctic (ecotone) soil | place: Antarctica | collected 2015-01-13 | reverse complement strand
GCCTTCGCCGACGCGCGAGCCCGAAGGCGCGATGTCGAAAATGCCGGATTCGGCGAAACGAGCATTAAACGAGGTGAAATCTCGCGAAGAATTTGATTCGATAGCTCGGGTTTATCATCAGGATACGCCGTTTGCGCTGCCGCACGCGATGTTTGTCATCGACCGCCAAAACAAAAACAAAATCTATTACATTAATTCGCAAAAATACCGGTTTCATAAAGATTTTCTACTGGCAAATTATTTGGTCGCGCGCGGCGAAGACGTTTTTACGCCAATTTACATCAACGAAAACCGCCGCTTTATGGTCGGAACAATCGCGTGGCAAAAACCGGTTGAAAAATTCACGTTTGAACTTTGGGAAGGCGATCTGGCTTCGGCAGAATTAATTAAACTCGCTTACGAGACGATTAACAAAACTTTTTTTGACCAGGTGGCTTTTAAACCAAATTCGACCAGACAGGACGACGCTTCGGAAAAACTCGAAATCAGGCGTGTTTCGGCTGATGAAATCACAAAAAATCAGGAATATCTCGCCCTCAATATCGGAAAAGCCGTCGGGCGCATTCACATTATCGACAAGCTCGACGACACGGTGGAAATCGGCGATAACGAAATTTTAATTCTCAAAGAACTGCCGATCAGCCTGCCGCCGGTGCGCGGAATTATTGTCGCCAAACCTTCGACTCCGCTTTCGCACGTTAATATTTTGGCGAAGGGTTGGGGAATTCCGAATGTTTATATCAAAGATGCCGACAAACTTTTCAAAGAGCTCGATACTTTTTGGGTTTCGTTTGAAGCGACTCTGACCGCGCCAAAAATTAAACGAGCCCAAACCGAAGACCTCAAAGAAATTCCGAAAACTGATGAATCAATCGCGCCTGTGAATTTAACTGTCAAAAAAATCGCCTCACTCCGCGAAATGCGAAAAAAAGACAGCATCGTTTATGGTTCGAAATCGGCTAACCTTGGCGAAATGATTAATGCGAAACTGCCGAATGTCGTTGTGCCGGCTGGTTTTACCGTCCCGTTTTATTACGGCGACAAATTTATGAAGAACAACGGTTTTGACAAACAGATCGACGAATTTCTCGACGATAATAATTTTGTCCACAATCCGCGTTTCCGTCGTCGAAAACTCGAAGAGTTTCGCGCGCAAATAATGAAAGGCAAAGTTGATAAGGTTCTGCGGAATGAAATTATCAGGAAGTGGAAAACAGAACTGCTCGGAAAAGGTGTTTTTGTGCGCAGCTCTTCAAATTCAGAAGATTTGCCGAATTTTTCCGGCGCCGGGCTTTATGACAGTGTTAAGAATGTCAAGACAGAGGCGAAACTTATCGAAGCCTTAAAAACGGTCTGGGCTTCGCTCTGGAATTTTGAAGCTTATGAAGCGCGTGTGCGAAATTATATCAACCAGCGCCAAATTTATATGTCGGCGCTTTTTCAGGTCGGAATTGATATGGACAGCGGCGGCGTTTTGATTACTAAAGACCCGTTTGACCCGGAAAATGAAAAAGCTGTATATATCAGTGCGGTCTCCGGGCACAACGATCCGGTGACGGGAAATAAATTTGTGCCGGAGCAATTACTGTATAATTCAAAATCAAACGCGGTGCAGATTCTGACACTTTCGCAACAGGACAGCGTTCTAAAATTCGGCGCGAATGGTGATTTGGTGGAAACTGGGCAAACCGTCCAGCGGCGCGTTCTGAATGATAAAAATGTCCGTGAATTAGTCAAAACCGCTTCAACTATTAAGCGTCTTTTCGGCGATAAAAAAGAACAGGATATTGAGTGGGGAATTATGAACGGCAAAGTTTATATTCTTCAATCGCGTCCATACATTGAAAAACGATAAAATGAAAAAAATTTTAACTGTCGGCTTTTTAACATTGTTTTCGATTGCCTGTAATCAAAACGATCAAACGCAAATTAATTCAAACGCCAACGTTAACGCTTCAGCTCAAAAAACAAACGACGCGGCTGTTGTTTCCAGTCACTCGCAAACAGATGGAAACGCGCAATCCGCCGCTCTAAAGCCAAACTCCGGCGGCGCGGGAACGGATTTCTCGCCGATGGCGAGACCGATTGACGTTGCGGAGATGACCGTTGGTATCGAGCAAGCTGAAAAGGAATTCGACGCCAATCAGAAAAATGAAAAGGCGAAAGATAACTTAGCAAAAGCTTATTTTACGCGCGCTTTCGCTTTGACGGAAGCCGCGCAGTATCGAGTTGCGCTTGGTGATTTCCGCAAAGGTCTGAAGCTCAATCCAAACGATCAGGGTGCAAAAAAAATGCACGACGAAATAATCCGAATCTTCCGCTCAATCAATCGTGAACCACCTAAGGAAGGCGAGGAGCCGCAGCCTTTGCCGCTTACTAAATAATCGTAGAAGATAGAAAAGATTGAATTTACCGCGCGAATTAATGATTGCCAATTTTTTGCGACTAGACAAAGGCGGGCGGCAAAAACTAAACTAAAAACTTTGCAAATTCAAACAAAATTTTTATATTACGGAGATTAAAAACATTTTATGAATGTCACAGCTACCGCCGTTCGCAAAGGAATGGTCATTATTGTTGAAAACGCGCCGTGCAAAGTGATGGAATTTCGGCACATTACGCCCGGCAAGGGAAACGCCGTCGTGCAGACGCGGGTCAGAAATCTTATTTCGGGAAGTTCCTTTGACCATCGTTTTCGTTCAAACGAACTGGTTGAACGCGCTACGCTTGAACAGCACGATATGGAATATCTTTACTCGGACGGCTCTGAGCATCACTTTATGAACACCGAAAGTTACGAGCAGGTAGCGATCAGCGAAGAAGATTTAGGCGACGCCGCGCAATGGCTAATGGCGGGTTTAAAGATCAAAGTTGAATTTTATAACGACGCGCCAATCGGTATCGAATTACCGTCCACGCTTGATCTGGTAGTAACGGAAACCGATCCGGTTCTCAAAGGCGCGACGGTTTCCAATTCCAACAAACCCGCAAAACTCGAAAACGGCGTGACAGTAACGGTTCCCCCGTTTATCGTCGAAGGCGAACGCATCCGCGTTAACCCGACCGAATCGAAATATATGGAAAGAGTTAAATAAAAAGGTTCAAGGTTCAAAGTTCAAGGTTCAAAGTTTTAGAGCAAAATAACCTCGCGCATCCACTTTTGAACTTTGAACCTTGAACTTTGAACTATGTTTTTCCTCTACAGTTTTCTTTTCACAATCGGCTTCATCATTTTGCTTCCGCGTTTTCTTTTTGACGCTGTTTGCAAAGGCAAATACGCCGCAGGATTTTGGCAGAGGCTCGGATTTTTGCCCGGATTTGTTCCCGATGAAAAAGCTGTTTTGTGGATTCACTGCGTTTCTGTCGGTGAATGTAACACGGCGCGTCCGCTTGTCACTGAACTAAAAACCCATTTCCCCGATTATCGTCTCGTCATTTCAACCACAACCAAAACCGGACAAAAACTCGCTCGCCAAATTTTTGCGAATGAAGTAGATTTTATCTTTTATTTTCCGTTTGACTGGCGTTTTTCGGTTCGGCGAGTTTTGAAATTGATCAACCCGTCGGCGGTTCTGTTGATGGAAACGGAATTGTGGTTTAATTTTCTGCACGTTGCCCATAAAAACGGAGTGAAAATCGCGCTCATCAACGGCAGATTATCAGAGAGATCAGCCGCGCGTTATCTTTATTTCAAAAAATTTATCAGGCGCGTTTTAAGTTTTGTAGACATCGCTTTGATGCAGGCTGGAAAGGACGCCAAGCGTTTAGAACAGCTTGGCGTTGCCGCCGAAAAAATAAAAATAACTGGTAATATCAAGTTTGACCAGAAAATTAACGAAGCCGAAATTGATCTGAGCTTTGAACTGCGCAAAAGATTCGGTATCTCTAAAGAGGCGCCGCTAATTGTTGCGGCAAGCACTCACGCTCCCGAAGAAAAGTGGATTTTAGAGGCTTTTAGAAATGTGCGGCAAAATGTGAAAGCGAATTCGCCGCGCCTTCTGATTGCGCCCAGGCATCCGGAAAGATTTGATGAAGTCGCAAAACTTTCAAAAGAAGCTGGTTTTCAATTGGCGCGGCGTTCGCAAAAACTTTCTGAGCGTGATACTTCGGCGGAAGTAATTCTATTTGACAGCATCGGCGAACTTCGCGCGGCATATCATCTGGCGGAAATTGTTTTTGTCGGCGGAAGTTTGATTCCGCACGGTGGACAAAGTTTTCTGGAGCCGGCATTGGCGCGGAAAGCTATTGTGACAGGGTTTTATACAATCAATTTTGCCAGCGCCGCGAAAGAATTTGTCGCGCAAAACGCGCTCGTTCAGATGCCGCAGATAAATGAAAACGACATCGCGGATAAACTTTGCGAAACGTTTTTGAATCTTTTGCGAGATACAACACTGCGTGAGACATTAGCCGAAAACGCCTTTGCCGTAATGGAAAATAATTGCGGCGCGGCTGCCAAAACTGTCGAACTGCTCAAGCCTCTTTTGCAAAATTTGTATAAAAAATGATTTTTGTTTACTTCTTTTTCGCCTTGATTTTAGTATTTCTCGGCTACAAATCTCTGCGCGGCGGAATCGATTATCTCAACTTTTTCAAACGCGAGCTTGCTAAACCCAAATCAAATTATACGCCGTTTGTTTCAATAATTGCGCCGTGTCGTGGGGTTGACACCGATTTGCGGGTAAATTTTGCCGCGCTTTTTGAACAGAATTACCCGCATTACGAAATCGTTTTTGTCGTTGATGACGAAGCGGACGAATCTGTTTCGATTATCAAAAGTTTAATCGGCGAAGACGGGAGAAATGGAAAACTGAAACTTGAAAATGGAAAATTTCAGATTGTCGATGATCCATTTTCCGGTATTTATTATCCATCTTCTAAACTTACGGTTTCGGGCAAAGCCACAACTTCGAGCCAGAAAATTCACAATTTGCGGCAGGGAGTTTTGGAAGCGAATGAGAAGTGCGAAGTTTTCGCATTTGTTGATTCGGATGCGCGAACGAGCTCCGACTGGCTTGGAAATTTAGTCGCGCCGCTGGAAAACGACAACGTCGGATGCGCAACCGGGTATCGCTGGTTTATTACAAAACGCGGCGGACTTTTCTCGCAGACGCAAACGGTCTGGAACGCTTCGATTGCTTCGGCGCTGGGCGCGAATCTGAAAAATAATTTTTGCTGGGGCGGTTCGATGGCGATCCGGCGCGAGACGTTTGAGAAATTGGACATTCGTGAAAAGTGGCGCGGAACGCTCTCGGATGATTATGTTTTAACAACGGCAGTCAACGATGCCGGGTTAAATGTATATTTTGCGCCGCAGTGTTTAACCGCTTCATTTATTAATTGCACTGCGGGGGAATTACTTGAATTTACTACGCGCCAAATAAAAATTACCAGAGTTTACGCTCCGCATCTGTGGAAACTTTCGTTCGTCGGCTCTTTTCTTTTCTCGACAGTTTTCTGGACGGGCGCGGTTTTGTTATTTTTTCTCACGGGCTGGAAATTTTGGCTGACGCTAACACTCGAATCGGTGATTTTCGCGCTCGGAGCCTGGAAAGCAGAGATTCGCCTAAAGGCTGTAAAATTGATTTTGAAAGACTACGAAAAAGATTTAAATCACCAGTTTTTTACGCAAATTACGCTGTGGGTTTTTACACCGATCCTCTTTTTTTACAATTGCCTGTGCGCGGCTTTTTCGCGCCAAATTGTCTGGCGCGGCACTCGCTACAAATTGAAATCAGCGTCTGAAACTGTCATTATTAACGGCGATAAATGAATTTTTCGCTCTAACATCAATCTTTTCAGCAAGGTTGGAAAATGCTTTTACATTTTTGGCAGGAGAATAAGAAATGGAAAAAAATCTTTTTGACGAAAACGAAAATCAGCCGGGCGAAATCGATTCTGAAGATAAAGCGCGGGCGTTTGCGACTGGAACTTTAGAATTTAAAGACCCTTATTCAGATAATATTTACAAGCCCGAAATTGAAGAAAAAGCAGTTTTTCAAACAAATTTCAAACCTGAATCTTCCGCTGAAACAAATCGGAAAAGCGGTTTGGCATACGCGGCGGGGATTACGTTAGTCGGCGCGGTTGTCGTGATGCTGCTCGTCGGTTGGTTTGTGGATCGTCTGGCGGGAACTTCGCCGTGGGGAATCGTCGGCGGAATAATTTTAGGTTCGGTAATCGGGTTTTATCAATTTTTCAAATTAACTTCGCAGATTCTCAAAAATAAAGAGTAAATTGAGAAAAAATGCACAAACCGCTTTTTGCGTTTTGAAAAAATCCCCGTTTCTCTGTAAAATTGTTGTTTCGCCTTGATTGAAATGAGTGAAAACTCACGATTAGCTGATATAGAACAGGAAACAATCACTCCGCTTTCGCATAAACGAATTTTATCGCTGATGGGAATCGTCGCGGTCTTGGGCGGTTTAGCGAGTTTTATCTTTGTTTCGCCCAAATTCGGCATCGGTTTTTTGATTGGCGGAATTTTATCTTTAATTAATTATTACTGGTTAAAGAAATCGCTCAAAAGTATTTTTGATAAAGCTTTAGCGGGCGATACGCCAAAGTTTTTAGCGACGGGCTATTTTTTGCGCTATGTTTCGTTCGGCGCGGTTTTGACAGTCGTTTATTTAACCAAAATTCTGCCCGTGGTCAGTGTTCTTTTAGGACTGGCGAGTTTTGCCTTAGCGATAATTTTTGAAGCCATTTTACGTTTATTTTCATCCGTTTTTAAGAAGGAAATTTAAGAATGTATTTATTTGCAGAAGGCGGTCATCATACGCCGCTGATCGTTGAGTTTATTAATCAGCAATTTGGCGAGCCGCTCTACAATTTCGAGTTGGCTTATACATATCCGGCGTGGCAGTGGATATTCGAAAAGCTCGGCGTTAAAACCACGCCTGAAGCTATCTTTGGAGTTTATTCACCGGAAACAGCGATTCCGTGGTACACGATAATGTTTTTTATCGCTTGCCTTCTGACCGTTGCTGTCATCTGGATTTTCAAAGGGAAACTTTCACAGGATGATCCGACTCCCGGACAATTGACGCTCGAAGCCGGATTTTTAGCAGTTAAAGATATGGTTTCAGGTGTAGTCGGCGAACACGGTTTCAAATATCTTCCGGTGATCGCAACCTTCGCGGTTTTGATTTTAATTTCCAATCTGATGGGACTTTTCCCTCTGTTTATGTCGCCGACGGCGCACGTCAGCGTGACTTTCGCGCTCGGCATCGCTTCATTTATTTACTACAATTTTGTCGGCATCAGAGAAAACGGGATTGTCGCGCATCTCGGACATCTGACCGGACCGAGACTCCCGCTTTTGTTGATGATTTTAATCACGCCTCTGATTTTTCTGATCGAGCTGTTTAGTAATTTGATCCGCCCGATGACGCTCGGCATACGGCTTTTTGCTAATATGTTTGCCGACGAGCAGATCGCGCTGATCATTTCCGGTTTATTTCCGCCGTTCACGCAGTTTCTCGTACCAGTAATTTTGCTGCCGCTGGCGCTATTTGTCGCGCTCGTGCAAACGCTTGTTTTCACTTTGCTTTCAACAATTTATATTAGTGAAGTATCACACGCGCCGCACGACGACCACGCGCACGATGAAGCAGAACGTTCGCACGGAGAACACGGAGAAAAGCCACGGGTTGAATACGCGTAAAAATTTAAAGTTTCAAATTCAAGATGTTAGGACTTGGATTTATAAAAAGTTTTTTGAAGACTGTAGAAATTAAGATTATTTTGCAAAATCGCGTTTTATAGCAGGAATGCCCGCACGCGACAGGAGCCTCGACTCCAACGAGAGTAGAAATCGAGCGCATACCGGAAGTGAGGCGAAATTATAACCGACCGAGCGGTTTTGCGGATAAATTTACAATTGGTCTTCTTAAATAAAATAAAAATAAAATTTAGGAGATACAAAAATATGAACAAATTAAAATACACATTCTTTTCAGCGCTCGCGTTATTTGTGATGGCGCTTCCAGCGCTTGCTCAGGCGGGCGCGGCGGCGGGCGGCGGCGCAGATAATGAATCGACCGTTAACGCTTACAAAGCGATTGCCGCGGGTATCGGTTTTGGGATTGCCGCCGGACTCGGCGGTTTAGGACAGGGCAGAATCGGCGCGGCGGCAGTTGAAGGCGCGGCGCGTAATCCGGGCGCGGCGGGAACCGTCCAAACGATGATGATTATCGGTTTGGCTTTGATCGAATCACTGGTGCTTCTCGCGCTTGTTATCGTTTTTGCCAAACTATAATTTTTGTTGAAAACAGGGAATTATGCGGACAAGAGCTTTAGCTTTGTCCGCATTTTGTTTGTATCAAAAACTTAAACGGCTTATATTACAACTTGCTGCAAGAATTTTGAATCGAATCGTTTTTTAAGAAGTATTGAGATTACAAAATATATACAGGGAAAAGTGATTTTTCTTTTGGAGTAGTAAAATGTCAGACAAATTTATCGGGCAGACTTTAGCGGACAAATATCAAATTGAGGAAGAGGTGCGTGAAGCGGATTTGGGCAAAATCTATCGCGGAACTCACCTTTCGATGGACAAACCCGTCACCGTCAAAATTCTTTCGCCAAATTTCGCGGCAGACGAAAACGTCGTCAAACAATTTTCATCCGAAGCGCGAACGATTTCGCGTATTTCGCATCCGAATATTTTGAATGTCACGGACTTTGGCGCGGACAAAAACGGCGCGATTTATCTTGTTTTAGAAGATTCAACCGGGGAATCTCTGAAAGACGCGCTAGCCCGCGAGGGAAAATTTCAAGTGGGGCGAGCGATGAAAATTGCTCGCCAAATCGCGGTCGCGCTTTCCGCCGCGCACGACGGGGGAATTTTTCACAATCGTCTCACGAGTGAAAACATTTTATTAAAACGCGCGCCGAATGGATTGGAGATGGTCAAAGTAATGGAAATCGGATCGGTTGTGACTGCAGATGAAAATAATACTTCAGGCGGTCCGGAAACTCAGTTTTCTGCTCGAAACTTAAATTATTCATCGCCCGAACAAAACGCTTCGAGCGGCGGAGTTGATCAACGCTCAGATGTTTATTCTCTGGGAGTAATTTTATATGAAATGCTGGCGGGCGAGGTACCTTTTACCGCCGCTACGCCTTCGGAATTGCTGAAAAAGCAGACGGAAAATCCGCCGCGCCCGCTGTCAGCGTTTCGTGCCGATTTACCGTTTAATCTGGAACCGGTCGTGCTTAAAGCCCTCGCCGGAAATCCGGTAATGCGTTATCAAAATAGCGGCGAATTTGTAAGAGACTTAGATAACGCGTCGGATAATTTTGCCGAACAGCCCGTGATTATTCATCAGGATTTAGGCGCGGCTGAGAACGTGAATAATAATTTATGGAAAACGGCGTTTGTCGTTCTAGCAGGAATTTCACTGCTTGCTATCGGGATGATTTACGCTACTTCAGTTAAACAAACTGATCCGCCGACTACCCAGATGTTAAGCGATGCCAACGGTCAGCCTGTCCAACCGCTTAACCCGGCGACTGGAATGAACGAACAGGGTTTAGCGAATATGGCTCAGTATCCGGTGCCGCAGCCCGGCGCGATGATGGGCGATGCGGCGGCGGCGGCAGGTTCAGTTCTTCAGCAAAGTATGCCGAACGGCGACGGATTCGGTGATGGTTATAACCCTTGGGCGCGCGGCGGCGCTCCGCCATCGGGCGCTCCGCCGCAAATGATTGGACCGGGCGGGCAAGTCATTACGATTCCGGGCGACGGAACCAGCCAGTTTATGCCGAATGACACCGGCGGTTATATTCTCGTTCCGGCAAACACTAATATCAACGCCAACACAAAGCCTGCGCCGACACCTTCCCCGAAAGGCGGAAAAACCGCGGCGAATGCTAACATCGTACAAACTTTACCGGCAAATACTGCCGCGAATAGCGCGACGAAAAATTCCGCGCCGGAAATCAAACCGACGCCTGTCGCCGCTGCTCCAAAAACTGAAAAGACACCGGGAAAACCGGCGGAAAAACCAAAACCTAACACGCCCGCTCCAGGTGAAAAACGCAATGAAGGTGTTAAGCAAGACGAAAGTTGATGCATATTTAATTGTAAATGGGAAAAGGAAGAAATTTGCGCGAATAAGCAGATTTCTTCCTTTTTGGAAATGTTGCCGACGTGATTTTGCACAAGACGCCCGCGTGAGAATTTCTCGGAACTCTTAATTCTCAATTCGTAATTCCTCTAAAACCTGCCTGGCTTTCTCGATTAGATTTTCACTTTTGGCAGACATTTTCAAAAGTCCGCTTGGCGAAAAACTCGCGTCTTCGTTTTTTGCGAGAAATTCCGTCAATTTGTCCGGCGAAACTCGGGCGTTTTGGTCAAGTTTGACAGCGAATCCATTAGACGTTTTATCAACCGAAAGGACGTGCATCTTTTCGGCGATTCGGCGGAGACGCGCGTATTCAAATAAATTTTCCACCGACTCGGGGAGTTTTCCGTAACGATCCTGGAGTTCCGCGAAAACTCTGCGCAAATCCTCTTCTGTCGCGGCAGATGAGATTCGTTTATAAGTCCGCAGGCGCTGGGCGGTCTCGTTGATGTAATCATTCGGAATCGAAACGTCAACGCCGAGATTGAGTGAAACACTTGTTTCGTCTTCGATTTCTTCGCCTTTGAGTTCAGCAATTGTACGTTCGAGCATCTTGGTGTAAAGATCAAACCCGAGGGCGTCGAGCTGTCCGGATTGCTGACCGCCGAGAATATTGCCCGCGCCGCGGAGCTCCAAATCCAGAGCCGCGATGCGAAAACCCGCGCCCAGATCGGAGAATTCCCGAATCGCGCTCAAACGCCGCTTGGCAATCGGCGTTAATTCCTGTTCCGATGGAATCAAAAGGTACGAATAAGCGCGGCGGTTTGAGCGTCCGACTCGTCCGCGAAGCTGATAAAGTTGGGAAAGCCCGTAATTGTCGGCGCGATTAATAATAATCGTGTTGGCGCGCGGAATGTCGATGCCGTTTTCAATAATCGTCGTCGCTACCAAAATATCAAACTTAAAAGCAATAAAATCGAGCATCGCCTGTTCCATCTCTTTTTCGTTCATCTGACCGTGCGCGACGACGACGCGCGCGTTTGGGACAATTTTCTGGATGTGCGCTGCGATTGTATAAATCGTTTCGACGCGGTTATGGATAAAAAAGATTTGACCGTTTCGCGCGAGTTCAAGCTCGATTGCCGATTTGATGACGTTTTCGCTAAACTGCACTACTTGCGTGTTAATCGCCAGACGGTCGCGCGGCGGAGTTTCAATCACCGACATATCACGCATTCCGAGCAGAGACATATTCAGAGTGCGCGGAATCGGTGTCGCGCTCAAAGTCAGAACGTCAACTTTCTTTTTCAGCTGCTTGAGTTTTTCCTTGTGACCAACGCCGAAACGTTGTTCTTCATCGACCACCACTAAACCAAGTTTCGGCAATTTTACGTCGCTAGATAAAATCCGGTGCGTCCCAATCAATATATCAACTTCGCCCTTTTCAGCCTTTTCGACGACCTCCTTTTGTTCTTTTTTTGAACGAAAGCGTGAAAGAAGCTCAATTTTTGCAGGGAATGCGGCAAATCTTTGTTTAAATGATTCAAAATGTTGATACGCCAGAATCGTGGTTGGCGTTAAGATGGCAACTTGTTTGTTGTCCATTATCGCCTTGAACGCTCCGCGCATCGCCACTTCGGTTTTTCCGTAACCGACATCGCCGACAACTAATCTGTCCATCGGCACAGGCGTTTGCATATCCTCTTTCATATCCTCGATTGTAGCCGCCTGGTCAACTGTTAATTGATAGGGAAACGCGTCTTCAAATTCGATCTGCCACGGCGTATCTTCCGAAAAAGCAAAGCCTTCGACAAGTTTTCTTTCGGCATAAAGCCGCAGAAGTTCGTCCGCCATATCGCGCATCGCGCGTTTGGCTTTCGCCTTTGTCTTCTGCCAGCCGATACTTCCCAGACGGTCGAGCGTCGGTTGCGCCGCCTCGCCCGAAGAATAACGCGAAACAAGGTCGAGGCGTTCAACCGGCACAAAAAGTTTGGCGTTTTCAGCATAGATGACCAGCATAAACTCGCGCGACACACCGCCGGTTTCCAGCGTCTGCAAACCTTCAAAACGTCCGATGCCGTGGTCAACGTGAACGACAAAATCGCCCGCCTTCAAATCCCTGAAATCCGAAATAAACGCGGAAGTCCTGCTCTTCGACTTTGAACTTTGAACTTTGGACTTTGGGCTCTGCGCTTCCCGGGCTTCACCGAAAATTTCCGTTTCAGAATAAACTGTTAAATCAAAAAGCGGAATTTCAAAACCAGCGGACAAATCGCCGATCAGCAATGAATTCTCCGGTAAAGAAACGTCATAATCGCGCAAAATTTCGCTGATACGCTCGGCTAAACCATGGGTTTGCAGAACGATTTGCAACTGGTCAGTAGTCAGTGGTCGGTGTTCAGATTGGTTTTGTGTTTTGAGCTTTGAGCTTTGAGCTTTGAGCTGTTCCGCAAAATCTTTGACATTGCCATGAAATTTGCGCGTCGAGCGTGAACTGATTTCAATTTCCGAGGCTTTTGCGGCGGTCGAAAAAAGAAACAGAGGTTTTTGCGATTTAGTTTTTGAAGAAAGGTTTTCAAAAGCCGAAACCTGCGCATCAGCAATTACGGTTTCTAAAAAAGAGCCGGAGTTTTTGGGCGTTTCATAATTACTTTCCACGCCTTCGATCATCGAATTCACGCCCATTGAAAATTGCTCGTCCGTTTCTGCTGCGGTTCTGCCCAGCGCACGGATTTCCAGACGATTGTTTACTTCAACTTTTCCGCGCAAATCTTCCGCTTCCAAAAATAATTCACACGGCTCCAAACCAATTTCGCCCGCTTCGGTTATTTCGGCAAAGTGTTCATCCAGATTTTCATAAAAAACAGAAAGCGAATTTTCAATTATCGAAGGCTCGTCAAAAACAAAAACAAAATCTTTCAAATAATCAAAAACGCTCGAAGTTCTTGGGCTAACAAGGGGAAACATAAATTCCCAGCCGGGGAAACTTTCACCTTCATCGGCAAATTGCGTCCGGTCAAGCACGGCGCGGGCAAATTTCTCGTCCGCAAATTTCTCCCGAGCAAAAAAAGCCCAGTCCTTAAAATCCTGCGCCGTTGCTGAAAATTCGCGCATCGGCGCTATCAAAACTTCATTCAGATGACCGGTGGAAAGTTGGGTTTCCGGGTCAAATTCACGAATCGAATCAACAGTATCGCCAAAAAACTCCATCCGCACAGGCATCGTCCCAGAAGGCGACCAGACATCGACAATCCCGCCGCGCACGCTGAATTCGCCGACATTTTTCAGAGGCTCTTCACGCACAAAACCGCCTGCCAGAAGTTTTTCGATCAACTTCTCAGGGGGGAAATCAGCGTCGCGCTTTAAAACCGCGCCGAGATTTTTTATTTCATCGGCGGAGATTGTTCGCGTAATCAGAGACTTCGCTGAAGTTACGACAAAATAAGGCTTTGAATTTGCTAAACTCCAGAGCGCGAGCGACCTCTGCTCTAAAGTTTCGGCGTGCGGCGAAACGCCGGCGTAAATATCCGATTCGCTCGAAGGTAAAACGACAATTTGAGAAACATTTGGATTTTGTGTCTCGGAATTTGGATTTTGGATTGTGTTTTGCCAAAAATTCAGATCGCATTCCCAGGTTTCGATTTCCTTGTTTGAGTCGGTCACGATGACAAAAGAGTTTTTTGTTTCCGATTGCAGATGCGTAAGAACGTAAGCCTTTGAAGCAATTGATGTTAAACCGCTCAAAGAAATAATTTTCGCGCAGCTTTTAATCTCATTTTCGAGACGGGAAAGTTCTGTTTTTGTTTTTGACGAGCCTTCGATAATTGAAAATTCGCTTTCTGTTTTTTATGAAAATCTGGATGAACACTTTGCCGAAATAACCGAAGCGGGCGAAATTGGTT
>MWVV01000526.1_pt1 | contig 14003 bp, 11 predicted proteins | sample 1047281 | NCBI WGS metagenome assembly MWVV01 (sample SAMN06349986, study PRJNA376086) | soil metagenome | isolation source: PT-2 sample Antarctic (ecotone) soil | place: Antarctica | collected 2015-01-13 | reverse complement strand
ATTCGCGGCAAAGCGAGTTTTGCCATTTCCACTTTGCAGGAAGTTCTTGAAACGGAATTTACGACCGTGCGCGTTAAAATTGACGAAGCGGAAGAGAGATTATTGAACACGATAAATTTTTGCATCGCTAATGCGCGTTATTTCGGCGGCGGAATGAAAATCGCGCCCGATGCTCAAATCAACGACGGATTTCTCGACGTGGTGAACATCGGCGACATCAAACTTAGGAAAATTCTCCTTAACGCCTACAAACTTTACAACGGCACACATCTCGATTTAGAAGAAGTAAAATCCACGCGAGCAACGCGCATCGAAGTTTCACCTTCAAACAAAAATCAAAAAATTTTCATCGAAACCGACGGCGAATTGCCGGGCAGGCTGCCGGCTATTTACGAAATTGTGCCGAACGCTTTAAAAGTGCGAGTTCCTAAACAATAAATTTATGAACAATTCTTTTGTCCAATTAATCGTCAGTGCCGCCGAATCGCACGCCGACAAACAAGCAATGCGGATAGTCGGCGTGGAAGGCATGGAATATACTTTCGGCGAGATGCTCGACGGCATTCGTTCGGTCGCTTATCGGCTCGAAAAAGAAGGCATCGCGTTTGGCGAAAGAGTTGCGCTGATTGGCGAAAACCATCCGCGTTGGGCGATTGCATATTTCGGCATTCTTTATCGCGGCGCGGTCTGCGTCCCCGTTGACCCGCACGGCGAAATTCAAACAATCTCGAATTTTTTCGAGAATTCCGAAGCGAAGATGGCGTTCATTGGCGAAGATTTTATAAACCATTTTCACCAAGTGGAAGAAAATCTCGGCAGAAAAATTCCCGCCGTCGTTTTGCAGGACATCGAATCGGCAAACGGTTTTCAAATGTTTTCAGATTGGGCAGGCACCACGCGCCCGACGGATTTTGATTCGCTCACTCCGCCCGCCAAACCGGAAGATGTGGCGGTTTTGATTTACACATCGGGAACGACCGGCACGCCGAAAGGCGTTCCGCTGACGCACGGCAATATCTATTATGAAACGCAAGGCTGTCAGGAAGTGATGAATATTTCCGAAAATGAAGTCGTCTTGAGCGTTCTGCCGCTGTTTCACGTTTTCGCGCAGGTCATCAATTTATGGGTTATCGCCAGCATCGGCGCAAGCGTCTGCTACGTCAAGGAACTCGCGCCAGCCGAGTTGACACGGGCTTTTGAAACGAAGGAGATTACGCTTTTAACCGGCGTTCCGCGCATCTGGTATCTGTTTCACAAAAAGATTTTCGACGGTGTTGCCGCGCAATCGTTTGTCGTCCGATGGCTTTTCGACAAGCTGCTCAAATTCAATTTCTTTATGCGGAAAACATTCAACGTCAATCTCGGCAGAAAGCTGTTTAAAAAAGTTCACGACGGCTTCGGCGGCAATCTCGCCATCACGATTTCCGCCGGTTCGCGCTTCGACGAGAAAATTGCCGAAGATTATTACGCGCTCGGTTATATGATGATTCAAGGCTACGGTTTGACGGAAACGTGCGGCGCGGTCGCGTCCACCCGTTTTGAAAATAGTTCCGTCGGTTCGGTCGGAACGGCGGTTAATTATGCGGAAATCAAACTCGGCGAGTTGAACGACGAAGGCGCAGGCGAAGTTTTAATTCGAGGCAAAATGGTTTTCAGCGGCTATTACAAAAACCCGGAAGCAACAAAAGACGCATTCACCGCCGACGGTTGGTTTAAGTCGGGCGATTTGGGGAAAATTGATGCGAACGGCGACCTATTTATCGTCGGACGCTCGAAAGATGTAATCGTTTTGCCGAACGGAAAAAATATTCATCCCGAAGATTTGGAAGTTCACTACTCGAAAACGCCATATGTCGAAGAAATCTGCGTGCTTGGCGTAAAAGATGAAACCTCGAATTTGGCAGGCGCCGAAAAACTCATCGCCATCGCCGTGCCTGATTTCGCTTATCTAAAACAAAACAACGTCGCCAATTCGCGCGAAATGATTCGCCACGAACTCGACACACTCGGACGCTCTTTGCCGGAATATCAGCGCGTCAGAGATTACGTCGTCCGTTCCGAGCCGCTTCCGCGCACGGCGACGCGCAAGATTAAACGTTTTCAACTGCAAAAGGAAATCGCCGAAAACGGTTTTGACACGAAAGGCTCGCCCGATAAAAAGCAGTGGATTTTTACCGACCAAGACAACCACATGCTCGAATCAAATGTCGGTCAGGCGTTAGTTAAAGCAATCAAACAAAATGTCAAAGATGTTGAGAAAATTCACCCGCAAATGAGTCTCGAAATTGATTTGGGACTCGATTCGTTGTCGCGGGCGGAAGTTTTCGCGTTTCTCGAACAGGCGTTCAACATCGAATTTGATACCGACAAAGCCGCCAACGCCTTGACTGTCGGCGAAGTCATCAAAATTACTCAGGAGCAGACGGGCGGTGCCGACGCGGAAGTTGTTTCCCAAGATTTCAATTGGGGCGATATTGTCCGCAACGCCGAAGCCGACAAAAATCTGCCCGAAATCCAAACTATTCTAAACAAACCGGCGTTTCTCGATTGGATTGTTTACGCCGGTTTCAAATTCTTCAAACTTCTATTTAAAATCTTTTTGAGATTAGAAGTTTCAGGACTCGAAGGACTCAAACAAATAAAACGCCCCTTTCTGATTTGCCCGAATCACCAGAGTTTTTTCGACCCGTTTGTTGTTACTTGTAACTTCGATTACGACACTTTGAAGAATTCCTTCGCCGTCGGCGCAACCGAATTTTTCAAGAGTTCGTTTATGAAATCCATCGCCCGACTTTTAAACACCATCCCGATTGACCCGGACACGCAATTGACGAAAGCGATGAAAGCGGGCGCGGTCGGCTTGAAATACGGCAAAATTCTCAACATTTTTCCCGAAGGCGAACGCGCTTTCGACGGCGATTTACATCAATTCAAAAAAGGCGCGGCAATTCTCGCCACCGAACTCAATATGCCGATTGTTCCCGTCGCGCTCGACGGACTTTACAAAGTTTGGGCGCGTGATTCTGGAAAAATAAACCTTGCAAAAGTTAAAATGCGTTTCGGCAAACCGTTTTACCCGAAAGATGTCTTGTCAGATTCGTCTGCGTCTGCGGACGGGTTATCGAAAGCCGACAGCGAAGCCAAATATGAAGCTGTAACCGCATATTTGAAAGCGGAAATTCAAATAATGATTGACGAAATGAGAAGATAGTAAGAACGCATTTTTTACTTTTCGGAATTACCGTTTTCGCGGCTGATAAATTTTTCAAACATAAAAATAACGGCGTTTAACCGTTCGTCGGTAGTTTGTTGTAATTCCGAGAGTTTTTGCTGTGAATCGGTAAGTTTTTCGATTTTCTGTTCGGTTCGTAACTGGGCATCAATCAACAGTGCAATTTTTTCCTCGTTTTCCTCAAGGCGATTCAGCGAAGCGTTAGCAAGGCGCGTTACAACGCTCTCCAACGTGCCGATTGATTGCTGAATTTTTTCAATATCAACTGAAAATTGTGCTTGTTGCTCGACTATAAAATCCATCTGTCGTTGAATTTTTTCATCTCTATCCATCGGGTTTCGCTCCGTGTTGATAAAATTTCGCTCTCAGTTTATCTTAAATTATTATTAAACCAAATTATATCTAAAAAATCTGACGCGGCATAAACTAGAAAACGAAGTTTATGCCGCGTCAGATTAATCAAATCGTTGGCAATCTCAGATGCCGTCGAACTTTTTTAGCGATTGACGATTTTTACGTCGCGCTCGCTGACAATTCGCCAGCCAGAGCCCGATTTAACCCACTGCAACTCTTGGATTACTTCCCCATTTCGACTTCGCTGTCCTTCTTTAATAACGTATTTTTTTCGGAAACGCATCTTCGCGCTGCGACCGTCGGGGCTGACGATAATCTCCGGCTTGTCGGTCTTTATGTCAACTGATGTGGCGCGTTCAAATGCACGTTTTTTATCGGAGCGAACCGCATCTTGCGAAGTGTTCCGCGACAGGTAATAAGAGTTGACTTTCGGCGCATAGTAATTCATCTGCCCGTCAACGTCGCGGGCGTTGGTGGCGGTAATCCACTTATTAAGTGAAGCGTTTAATTCAGCCTGCGAAGTTCCGTCATTTGATACTACACGCGGACGGTTCTGCCCGGCGATTTCGGCAGAGACAGGCGATGATTCTTCAGGTGCAGTTTTTTCTTTGACCGGAGCGTCTTGTTTAACCAGCATATTATCTGTCAACGATTCTTGGCGCGGTTGATTTTTTTCATCGCGTTTTCGTACCTGTAAAGGAGATTCTTCGATTGGCAAGGGTGATAATTCCTCGCTTTCTGATGCGTCGGAGTCCGATACCGCAGGTAATGTGTCGCTTCTGACAGAATCTGCTTCTTCAGGCTGTGATGTTTGAGCGGGAGCAGCAGCAATTGGTTGTTGCGGTGTAGAGGATTCCGAAAATTGCTTGTTATAAAGAAACGCGCTTAAGCCTACAAAAGCAAACAGAGCGACGAGACCAGCACCGATAAATAAAGATTGTCGGTTCGGCGCGAATCGTTGTGCTGAGCGGCTCGCGTCGAATGAGTTGATCGAATTTGGCGATGCCGTTCGAGCGCGTGTTCCTGCACCGCTTTGAGCGGATGAGAAAATCGGGTCTGAAACAATCGGCGCAACAACCGTTTCTTTTTTCTTGATACGAATCGGCTCTGGACCAAACGAAATTGTTTCGGTTTCCTTCTTTTTTATTCGAATCGGTTCCGAGACAAGTTGAATCGCATCAGATTGTTTCTTTTTGAGTAAAATAGGTTCCGCCTGAAAAATCGGAGCGGTTTCAATCTCCGCCTCTTCTTCGATATTCTTTTCAAACAACGGCGGAACAAGCGAATTTGTCATTGCTCCTACCGTAACCTCTTCACTTGCCAAACTAATAATTTGCGGTTGAGATTTTTCGCTTTCAAAACTGTCGAATGTCGGTGCGGGAGTATTACTGACAGCGGCCGGTGTGCTGAACACAGATTTATTCGCCGACGAAGACTGCGACGGCATTTGAAAAGCAAACGATTGCGCTGCGACTTGTTCAATGTGGCGCAAATGACGCGCAAAATTAACTGCCGTCGGCGTTCTGGCGGAGGGATTTTTTTGTAGCGCAAGCTGCAAGGCGTGTTTTATCAGTGCCTTTACCTCGTAATGAATTCCTTCGAGCGGTCGCTCGTTAATTGGTTGATGAACGATTGCTTCAACGGTCGGCTTATCAAAAGGCGAACGACCGGTGAGCATTTCGTAAAGCACCACGCCGAGACTGTAAATGTCCGTTCGCGCGTCCACCGCTTGACCGGCACATTGTTCCGGCGACATGTAGCGTAATATGTCAATTTAAATAGGTTCCGCCTGAAAAATCGGAGCGGTTTCAATCTCCGCCTCTTCTTCGATATTCTTTTCAAACAACGGCGGAACAAGCGAATTTGTCATTGCTCCTACCGTAACCTCTTCACTTGCCAAACTAATAATTTGCGGTTGAGATTTTTCGCTTTCAAAACTGTCGAATGTCGGTGCGGGAGTATTACTGACAGCGGCCGGTGTGCTGAACACAGATTTATTCGCCGACGAAGACTGCGACGGCATTTGAAAAGCAAACGATTGCGCTGCGACTTGTTCAATGTGGCGCAAATGACGCGCAAAATTAACTGCCGTCGGCGTTCTGGCGGAGGGATTTTTTTGTAGCGCAAGCTGCAAGGCGTGTTTTATCAGTGCCTTTACCTCGTAATGAATTCCTTCGAGCGGTCGCTCGTTAATTGGTTGATGAACGATTGCTTCAACGGTCGGCTTATCAAAAGGCGAACGACCGGTGAGCATTTCGTAAAGCACCACGCCGAGACTGTAAATGTCCGTTCGCGCGTCCACCGCTTGACCGGCACATTGTTCCGGCGACATGTAGCGTAATATGTCAATTTGCGGCTCGCCGCCGGTGATGCCGGAGCGGGCGATTTGCTGCCCGAAACCGCCGAAATCAAAGTTTTGTAATTTAGCTGAGAAACCATTTTCTTCGTCGCTCGCGAGAGCAATACTTGACGGACTGATTTTTCGATGGACGACGCCCGCGCGATGCGCCGCTTCGAGTCCTTCCGCCGCTTGCCGGGCGATGGTTACGGCTTCCACTTCCGAGAGTGAGCCGGCGCTTCTCAAATAATCGCGTAAATTCTTCTCGTCGACCGGTTCCGATACAGAACAAAACTCGCCGTTCTCCAACACGCCCGATTCAAACACGCGATTTACATTTGGATGATTAATCGTCGCGGCGGCTCGCATTTCGCGTAAAATACTTTCACGATCAATCTGCGCCGCGCCGAACGAATCGCCGCCGAAAAGCCTGACGATGAAAGGCTCACTTGAATTAATTCGCGTGGCTTCAAATGTTTCGCCCGTCGCATCATCCTCAAGAAGACGTTCAAGGCGATAATTTCCGGCAATTTCACAACTACCTGAACGTGCCGCGACAAGAGAATTGTAATTCTCTTGCGGGCAGGCGACGGCGGTATCTTCGTAACAACGGTGACAAACGGAACAAATCTTCATAATTGCTCTCCGGCAGTAAGTTTACATCAATCCGAGTAGAATATTGCTAAAACTAAAGTAAATTTAACTTCAAAATCCCAAGCGCATCTTAGGCAGCATTATAGACGCATTCTATTGCCGAAAGCGTTGCAATTTTTTTATCCGTGCAACTAAAGAAATTTTCAAAAGAAATTTTAGCTGACTCTTGAATCAATTCGGTAAATAAGCGAAAATAAGTGTATCAAATTCACGCCTTTATTTTTGGAGTAAATTATGAAACTCAATTGTCTGAATAAACTACTATTCGTCTTTTCGCTGACCTTTCTCTGTCAGGTTTCGCTGCTGGCGCAAGCCGCGCAGACGCAAACTGAACTATCAACATACATTAAGGAAAATTACACGAAGCGCGAGGTTTTGATTCCGATGCGCGACGGCGTGAAATTGTTCACTTCAATTTATGAACCCAAGGCGAAGTCGGAGAAATATCCGATTATGTTTGACCGAACGCCTTATACGGTTCAGCCGTATGGCGCGGATAAATTTAAAGAATCTTTGGGACCGAACGAATTGTTTGCGCGTGAAGGCTATATTTTCGTTTATCAAGACGTGCGCGGACGCTGGCTGTCGGAAGGCGAGTTTATTGATATTCGCCCCGATATTGCGAACACCGACAAAACAAAAATTGACGAATCAACCGACACTTACGATTCGGTTGACTGGTTAATCAAAAACGTGGCGAACAATAACGGGCGCGTTGGAATGTGGGGCATTTCGTATCCGGGATTTTACACCTCGGCGGGAATTATTGACACGCATCCGGCAATCAAAGCCGCTTCGCCGCAGGCACCGGTTTCCGATTGGTTTCACGGCGACGATATGCACCACAACGGCGCGTTGTTTTTAGCGCAGAATTATGATTTCTTCGGTTTTTTTGGACAGCCGCGACCGAAACCCGAAACGCCCGAAACCACCGTCGCTAAAGAATTTCCCAAGGGAACTGAAGACGGCTACCGGTATTTCAAAGATTTAGGCGGACTCAAAGAAACTGCCGACAATTACGAGAGTAAATTGGGAACGCGCATTAAGTTTTGGGACGAGATGATGGCGCATCCGAATTACGATCAATACTGGAAAGAGCGCAATATTCTGCCGAAACTCAAAAATATCAAAGCGGCGGTGATGACCGTTGGCGGTTGGTATGACAACGAAGATTTATTCGGTGCGCTGCAAACTTATCAGCACATCGAACGCCAGAATCCGGGAATTTATAACGTGCTGGTTGTCGGACCTTGGTTTCACGGCGGTTGGGAACGAAGCGAGGGCGATTGGCTCGGCACGGCGTATTTCGGACAGAAGACGAGCCTTGATTACCGCAAGAATATCGAACTTCCCTTTTTCAATCATTTTCTGAAAGACAAAGGCGACATTTCAAACATCAAAGAAGTCAATCTGTTCGACACGGGCGCAAACGTCTGGAAGGAATTTTCGACTTATAATCCGACCAACGGCACGGACACGGCACTTTATTTAACGGAAAACAGTGGACTAACATTTTCAACCGACGCGCTAAAAGCTAAGGAAGGTTTTAACGAATATGTGTCCGACCCGCTGAAACCCGTTCCCTATACGCAGAAAATCACGCATAATTACCCGCGTGATTTTATGACCGAAGACCAGCGCTTTGCTTCGACGCGCCCCGATGTTCTCGTCTATCAAACCGCACCTTTGATCGAAGACGTAACGGTCGCTGGCGACATCAAGCCGTATTTATTTGTTTCTTCGAGCGGCACCGATTCGGATTTTGTCGTTAAACTGATTGACGTTTTCCCCGATGATTATAAGTTTCCCAAAGGCGTGAAACCGCCGGAAGATTCGGCGTTCTCAGTGTTTGAGTCGGGCGGTTATCAAATGCTTCTGCGCGGCGAACCGTTTCCGGCGCGTTTTAGAAATTCGTTTGAAAAGCCCGAACCTTTGACTCCGAATCAGGCGACGAATCTTACCTTTACGATGCCGGGTATTGTGCATACGTTCAAAAAAGGACACCGAATAATGGTGCAGATTCAAAGCACTTGGTTTCCGCTCGTGGCGCGAAATCCGCAGAAGTTTATGGATAATTATAAACTGGCGACGGCGGCTGATTTTCAAAAAGCCTCACAGCGAGTTTATTTCGGCGGCAAAGTGGGTTCGATGATTGTGCTACCGATTATGAAATAAATGGATAACGGATAGTGGATAATAGATAATTATAATTCAAGATTTTCACTATCCATTTTTAATTAAAAATATGCCTTCAACTTCAATTATTAGCGGCGTTTTATTAATTCTAATCGGAATTATCGGTTATGTTTTCAGCATTATTGACGGCAATACCAGCCTGACAGCGTTGATTCCTGCGGCGTTCGGTTTGTTACTGTTGATTTTTGGAATCATTGCGAGATCAAACGAAAATCTGCGAAAGCATCTAATGCACGCGGCGGTTCTTGTCGGACTGTTAGGTTTTATAATTCCGACGTGGCGGCTCGCGTCGCAAATGAAGAATATCAAAGTTTCGCTTGCAGTTATATCGCAAGCGGCAATGGCTCTGATTTGTTTGTTTTTTGTAATACTGAGCGTTCAATCCTTAGTCAATGCTCGGCGCAGTCGAACGAATGATATTTAGTTAATTATCGGCAAACGAATTTCAACCGCCAAACCGTTTTTCGTGTTTCTGGCTTTAATTGCGCCTTGATGGACGCGGACGGCGCGTTCGGCAATTGCTAAACCCAACCCGATGCCGCCTGTTTTTCTGTCTCGCGCCGCCTGCACACGATAAAAAGGACGAAATAATTTTTTCAATTCATCTTCAGGAACTCCCGCGCCGTAGTCCTTTACGGAAATCACGGCGGTTCCATTCTCGCTTGTCAGCTTCACTTCGACAGCGGTTTCATCTTTTGTATATCGCACGGCATTTCGCAAAACATTTTCAATCGCGCTTCGCACGAGATTATCATTTCCAAAAATCTTGACAGCGTCTTTCTGCAAAATTTTTACCGATTTTTTATTTGCCTGCGCTTCAAAATCGGCATCGGCGGTGATTTGCTCGAATATCTTGGTTAAATTGATTTCGTGTTTCTCAAAATTTTCCGAGCCGGTTTCGAGTTTTGAAAGCACGAGCAGACGCGAAATCATTTCGTTCAAGCGATGTGATTCGGCGGCGATACGTTCAATCAAACTCTGAGTTTCCGGGTTCGCCTTGCTTCTGGCTAGTTCGAGCGCGACATTCATTCGCGCCAGCGGCGAGCGCAATTCGTGAGAAATATCCTGTGTCAGACGCTTTTCCGAAGTTACGAGCGTTTCGATTCGCTCCGCCATTTCATCAAACTCCCTGGCTAAATCGCCAAGCTCGTCGCGGCGTTTAATATCGAGCCGAGTTTGCAAATCTCCGCCGGCAAATTTTTTAGTTGCTCGCCGAAGTTTAACAATCGGCGACGAAAGATAACTTGCCAGCGCGTAACAAACCAAGCCCGCCGTTAAGATAACGGCAAAAATCTGGACAATTTGTCTCGTCGTTAAAAAGAAATTTTCGGGAACGCGCGGACGTTCCCATTGCGTTACCAAGACAACCGTTTCGCTGTTTGTTAAAGTCGTTTTTTTAGCGATGAGAGAAATCGTTTCGAGCCTTTCAAATTCGGTTTCGTTGCTGGCAAGCGATTTCCCGAAAACGTTTGTAATATCGAATTGAAGATTACCACCCGCAATCTGTTCGCCGTTTTCTCTGAATAAACCGACGGCGTTGATACGCTCGGAACTTTCCAAGCGGCGGAGAAAAACTTCCAACCCCGCTTTGCCTTCCGCGTCGAAAATCTGCGCCGCCGTCTGGCTGTGAACGTTCATCGTTTCGCCGACGACCGTCTGCCATTGGCGCACAATCGGCTCGGTTTGAATTGTCCACGTGACGAGCGTCAACGCGCCGACAATCAACGCCATTGCCAACCAAAACCACAAAAAGATTTTTAAGAATAAACTCATCTATTTTTTATTCGGCAAAGTATAGATGTAACCGACCGACCGAATAGTCTTAATTCTTTCGATGTTGCCAGCGCGGTTACCCAATTTCTTTCGCAGATTACTGATGTGCATATCTAAACTTCTATCCCAAGGCGAAAGTTTGCGCTCCAGGACTTGTTCGCTCAAATCTTCCTTTTTAATAACTTTGCCCGCTTGCCGCAGAAGTTCCGCGAGCAAATCAAATTCTACCGATGTCAAACCCAGATCAACGCCGTTTTTGTTTGCCGAACGTGCCGGAATCCGCACTTCGACATCATCAACCTGCAATTTATCAATTTCGCCTTCGTTTGATTCCTGCTTGGTTTGCACCCGGCGCAGAATCGCCCGCAAACGCGCAACCAATTCGCGCGGATTAAACGGTTTCGGCAGATAATCATCCGCGCCGATTTCCAAACCGACGATGCGTTCCATATCATCGCCCCGCGCCGTCAGCATTAAAACAGGAATTTTCGATGTTCGGCGGAGTTCACGCAGAACATCAAAACCGTTTTTATTCGGCAGCATCACGTCCAAAGTTATCAAATCGAATTGGTTTGATAAGGCTCGTCGCAAACCGTTTTCGCCGTCGTGAACCGCTTCCGTCTGGAAACCCTCGACCGTCAGATATTCGGCAACCAATTCGCAAAGCTCTTCGTCATCGTCAATGATTAAAATTCGATTCATACTTTACCGTTGATTTTACCGCAAATCGCTTTGTTTTGATGCTCGAAAATTGTTTTCAGCTTGCGCCTTTACATTTCTTTGCAGTTGCTCGCCCGTTTAATCGGCGTATAATTTGCTAAAGTAGTTTTCTGCGATTTTCAAATTTATGCCGACCAACATCCAGCAAATCGAGGACATCGAGCGCGGCAAAATGATTTTGCGCGTCGAAGGCGAAATGACGCGGATAGATGCCGAGCTATTGGAAAAAATTGCGCTCGAAATGCGCGAGGAAACCGGCAAAAATCTAACGATTGACCTCGCCGATTTACATTTTTTAGACAGCGACGGCGCGACCGTTTTAAAACGAATGACAGACGAACACGGCTTTGAAATCGAAGGTTTGCTAATGTTTCTACAGCGGGCGGTTGAAGAAAATGAGAAGCGAAACTCAAATTTAAATTCAAAATGAAAGTTGAAGAGATTGCTCAATTATTGAACGGGAAACTTTTCGGCGACGGCAAATCTGAAATTCTCCGCGTCGCTAGCTTTGAAGTCGCGGGACAGAATGAAATTTCCTTCATAGAAAAAATTGAAAAGTTTGAAAAAGCTGAAATCCCCGAGCAATTCGTTAAGACTAAAGCCGCTTGTTTAATCGTTCCCGAAAACTTCGCCGCTCCGCTTCCCTGTCCGTCTATTCAAGTTAAAAATCCGAAACTTGCTTTTGCAAAAATTGCCGAAAAACTTCATCCGTTTAATTGGCGCACCGCAGATAATCACAAAACTGCCGTTATTGATTCGCCGCTCGACGACATTCTCGCAAATTTTATCGGCGCATTTGTGACGATTGGCAAGAATTGTTTTATTAACTATGGAACACAAATTTTAGACGGCACGCGAATCGGCAACAACGTATCTATCGGTAAAAATTCAATCGTTCATCCGAACTGCGTCATTTATGACGGTGTTTCTATCGGACACGACTGCATAATTCACGCTGGAGCAATCATTGGCGCGGACGGTTTCGGCTTTGTTCGCGACGGCGCAAACGGTTATGTCAAATTCCCGCAAATCGGTACTGTCATCATCGAAGACGATGTCGAAATCGGCTCGAACTCCTGCATTGACAGAGGCGCGTTAGGCGAAACCAGAATCGGCGAAGGCACAAAAATTGATAACCTCGTGCAAATCGCCCATAACGTCCAAATCGGCAAGCGCGTCGTCATCGCTTCACAAACCGGAATTTCCGGCAGCACAATCATCGAAGACGATTGTGTTATCGGCGGACAAGTCGGTTTCGGCGACCACGCGCGCGTTCTAAGCGGCGCGATTATCGGCTCAAAAGCCGGCGTTCTGCCCGGCAAAATCGTTCGCGCCGGCATTTGGTGGGGCGTTCCCGTCCAACCGCTCGACGAATACAAACGTCAAAACGCGCACGTCAAAGGTATTGCTCGGTTGAAAGAGGAAGTTAAGGAATTAAAGAAACAAATTGCAGATTTTAGAAATGAAAAACTATGACGATTGCCAACCAACGATTTATCATTAAAATTTTATTTCTCGTTCTTTTTATCTCAATCTCCGTTCGCGCTTCCGAAGGTTTTGCCGAAATCAACGGCACGCGGCTTCATTATGAAATAAAAGGTAAAGGTCGCACCGTCGTTCTGATTCACGGCGGGCTTGCGGACAGTCGTCTGTGGGATGACCAATTTGCTAAGTTTTCAAAAAATTTTCGCGTCATTCGATATGATTTGCGCGGATTCGGAAAATCGGACTTTCCGGCGGGCGCGTTCTCTCACGTCGAAGACCTTTACGCGCTGCTAAAATTTTTAAAGGTTGAAAAAGTCTCTCTTGTTGGTCTGTCATTAGGCGGAATTATTGCGGCTGATTTTACATTGGAGTATCCCGAAACGGTCGAGGCTCTCGTTCTCACCGCATCGGGTTTACGCGGCGATAAATCTCCGCGAAACGAAAAATCCATTGCCGTTTATAAAACTGCTGAAGAACAAGGAATGGAAAAGGCAATCGAGTTGTGGATGGAGCATCCGTATTTTGCTTCGGGCGTAAATAATCACGCTTACGTGCGGCGGTTGCGGCAAATGTTAGCGGATAATTACAAATACTGGGGACCGACACCCGAACCGATACAGGAAACGTGGAGCAAGCAACTAACTATCGAAAGACTTCCGAAAATAAAAATACCAACTCTTATTATTGTGGGCGACAAAGATGCTGCCGGCATTTTGTCAATTGCCGACACGCTGCAAACAAGAATTCCTAGCGCGAAAAAAATCGTTATTGCCGGTGTCAGCCACCATCTTACAATGGAAAAACCCCGCAAATATAACCGCGTTGTTCTGAAATTTTTGAAGCAAATGTTAGGAAATAAAATTGTCGGTTAAGGTTTTGGCAACAGCGAACAATTTGAAGTTTCACCAAACAAAGCAATAAAATCTCTAAGAAGCTGTTTGGAAATTCCAAACGTAGCTCCATAGGAGCGTGATATTTATAGAAATTGTCAAAATAAACGATTTGAGTTCCGTCGGAACGGCATATTTTTATGCCGTTCCGACGGAACTCAAACAATTTTTACAAATTTCAAGCTATAAATATGCCGTTCCTAACGGAACTAAAGAGTTTTCAAACAGCTTCTAAGCTCGACTTTATCCAATTTGATATTTGAAAACGAAACGCAGAGCAAGTAAGTTGATTTTGATATTTCTGACCAAAGAAAAGTCAAAAGGAGACTCACTATGCCCTGCGAACTGATGAAATTTGTTA
>MWVV01000525.1_pt1 | contig 14015 bp, 15 predicted proteins | sample 1047281 | NCBI WGS metagenome assembly MWVV01 (sample SAMN06349986, study PRJNA376086) | soil metagenome | isolation source: PT-2 sample Antarctic (ecotone) soil | place: Antarctica | collected 2015-01-13 | reverse complement strand
GGTCTGTTTTGAAGATTCTTGAAAGCCTGCTAACTGATTGACTCTCCGATGTTTGGCGAATCTTTGCTGTTTTCAATAAGTTTTTTGCCAAGCAATTTCAGGCAATCAATTCTTCAAGAAACTACAACTAATTGCGGTTTCTAAATCTTCGAGCGGATTTCGCTCATCGAATCGCGTAAGGTGAGTTACTTCACTACAAACCAATTCCATATCTCTGTTCTGGTCTGCGTTCCGTGCTTTTTTTCCGACAAAGGGCGGATTGCCCAATATGTAAAGCCTCGTTTCGGTCGTGTTACCTTCCGGTGAAACGACTTCCTTCCAGTCGAGACGCAAGGCGTTTGCGTGGTGAATGTTTGCAGTTTTCTTAAGTGGCAGGCGGGCGTAGCTCATGCCAAATTCTGCCGACAACGCCATGTTTGCTTGATGGTCTGTCAGCCACAACGCGACGGTCGCAATCTGCGCCGGAAATTCCTCGTACTCAATGCCGTAAAACGAATCTACGTCTATAACTGAAAGCTGGCTTGCGTCTAGCTTTAACTGCGCTTCGCCGGAAAGGGTGCGAAGCTGTTTCAAAATCTCAATTTCAAGCTGGCGCATTTCCCGGTAGGTAATGACGAGGAAGTTTCCGCAACCGCACGCCGGGTCAAAGAATTTAAGCTGCTTCAATCGGGTTTGAAATTGCGCTAATGCTCGTGCGTTGTGTTTGATACTTTCAAACTCGGCATAAAGCTCATCAAGGAAAAGCCCGCGAACGACTTTCAAAATGTTCTTTTCACTGGTGTAATGCGCTCCCAAATTGCGCCGCTTGGTCGCGTCCATGACCGACTGGAACAGCGAGCCGAAAATAGCCGGTGAAACTTTGCTCCAATCGAACGAACAAGCATCAATAAGGATTTGCCGCATTTTCGCATCGAAAGTAGGCAAGCGGATTTGCTCTTGAAACAATGTGCCGTTAACGTGCGGAAATTGCTGTAATTCTTCGTCTAGTGTGCGCTGCCGGTCGGCGGGCGGCGTGTCGAGAATCTCGAAAACCTGTCCTATCATCGCGCCGACGTTTGAGCCGTTTTCGGTGGTTTTTTCCTCAAGGAAAAATCGAAAATGGTCTTTCGGAAAAATGCCGGTATCGTCGGCGAAAAGGCAATAGACAAGCCGGACAAGGAAAATTTCGAGTTTATGTCCGGTGTAACCGCTTGCTAAAAGCGCGTCGTGAAGCTCTCCGACTTTCTCGGCAACTTTGATATTTACCGGGTCTTGGTCTTTATACTCGCGTTTTTCATAACCGGAAATGAAGCCGAAAAGATGAATTTTGTTTGGTAGTTCTTCAAGCGGAAATTCTTGCTGTGTGCCTTCGTCCAAGTCGTAAAGCCGAAAACGCGCAAAATCCGAAACAAGAACAAATTTCGGTAAATCGTTTTCTTTCAATCCCTCGAAATACTCAGTCGCTTGGGTAAAGGCTTTATCCAAATCACGCCCGCGCGATTTCATTTCGGCAATCATTTTGCCTTTCCAGAAAACATCAATTCTGCCGCGTTTGTTGCCTAAGAGTTTTACGCCTTCCTCAAACGAGGCGATGCGACGGCGAGAAAAGCCGAAAATCTGAAAAAACTGATTCCAAAAGGTTTGAGACTCGGCGTGTTCGCTGGTTTCGTCCTTCCATTCGTGAATGAACTCAATAGCGTTTTGTCTGATTTCAGCTTGGGTTAGTTTTGGCATAGGTTAAGTGTACTGGCGCGCGGTTTTATATGATAACTTCGATCTCGTCTAATCATTATAGCGTTGTTGTGGTCGTAGAACTTCATCGTGCGGGGACTTACCACGCAAAACGATGGCTTGCGCCTGTTCAAGTTCCTCGTCATTGTCTTAGGTAATCGTGATGCCGTGATGCTTACGGAAACATAATAAGGAATTATCGGACGGATTTTAGAGGCGCGGCAACTTCAGAAAATACTGACGCGCCTTTTGCTCACGACTTGTTGAAACAAGCGCAGTATAGATGACGGTGTTCTGAATGTTCGAGTGTCCTAACCAATCTTGCAAAAAGCGAAGCTCTGCGCCCGCGTCCAGGAGATGAGTTGCGATTGAGTGCTTCAACACATGAAAGTGCCGCTTGTCTTTCGGGATCGCCGCCGCCTCCCCGTACCACTTCATCAAGACATCGAGCATCTGGCGGCTGATGGGCAGGCCGCGCCGGGAAGGGAAGAGAATGGGCGAGTCGCGATCTCTATCCTTGAGCCATGCCTTCAACACCCGCGCCTCGTCTGCCTGTAACGGATGCTCGCCGGACAGAGAGCCTTTGAGCCGGTGGAGCATGATGCGCAGTCGCTTGAGGTCGAGGTCATCCACGCGCAGGAGGCCGACTTCGCTGGCGCGCAGGCCGTGCCGGTAAGCGATGAGGAAGATCGCCTTGTCCCTTTTATCCGTGATCCACTGGAAGAGGCGCTTGGTCTCGTCGGGCGTGAGGAACTTGATGGTTTCGGTGCGCCGCGCCGCTCCCCGCTTGCGCACCGGAAGGGTCAGCTTCACCGGCGTCACAGCGGCGCGCTTCGTGCGCTTCAATGCCGACTTGGTCTTCACGGGTGGCATGGAGTGAATAATATCATGATGGTCAGAACATATCTTTTGACCAATATAGGTTTTCGTCAGTGAAGTCCACAAAACCCGTTGAATTCTCACACATCAAAATAAGATTGCGTTTTGCTGTGGAAAACGATAAAAGTTTCTTCTGACAATGCTAGGTCGCGCTTAGATTAGGGTACTTCTCGCGTTCAGCGGTTGAAACAGTGTTAGATGATAACCCCTGTTCCTCATACTAGACCGGAGAATTTAAGTGGCCTCACCAGAGAATCCCAAGAACAATAATCTAGAGACAATTTATCTAGAAGCAAGCCAGTGGGTTCGGCTCGCTAATACTGTTATCTGGTCAATGGGCACCCTTTTAGTTCCTCTCTCTTTTGGCTTCGTTGGTCTCGCCTTAAATAAATCTGCCAGCACTGAATTCACGTTCGCCGGAAAAGTATTGCTTGGTGTCGGTTCTGTTTTCCTGTTTTCATTCTGGGTTTACGCCTCTTTTCTGTATACAAGCACTTCTACAGCTGCACGTAACGTGCTTGCTGCTATCGAAAAGAAGTGGACTGAGGATGAAAACTTGTCATTTTATATAAAGCAGAATGCAGTGGTTTTGAAAAGGTATCCCAGTCTTCCTTATGCACAGGTAGCAGCTCTTGTGGTTTTGATAATAGTTTGGTTATTGATCCTTTGTTACCCACTATAATTTTTCTCCAACGACGCTAGATCAGCACATTGTAAAATCTTTTCCGTTGCATCATGCCGCCTCATCTGGAAGTCTTAGGTTCGGCTACAACGGTGTTTGGGAATGAGAAAATGAAGTACGGAGGGAGTTGAAATGAACAAATGTCAATTTCGGGACCCTGCTGCCCGTCTCGCAAAGGAGTCTGACATCCCGCATATTATAGAATTGTTCAAACTCAACTATCCCATCTTTTACCCTCACCCGGAGCTTTATGATGAAAAGTGGCTCAAATATGCCATCAATAGTGATGATGTTATCTTGCGGGTATTTGATGAGCAGGAGATAGTAGCTTGCGGTGCCCTTATTCTGGATTATGGTGACTACAATCATCAGCTAGGATTAATCGGTGGTATGGTCGCGCACCCTAAGCGGGCCAATAGTGGAAGCGGACATGGGTTGAAAACCTTAGGAAGCCGCATTATAAATGATCTGGTCTGCGAGGCTGAAGAAAATGTCGAATGTGTCATTAGCGAAGCGCGAACACGCCACCTCCTAAGTCAAAGATTCCTTGAACGGGAAGGTTTAATAGCCGCTGGATTCTTGCCACATTATAATCTCATCAATGAGAAACACGAGAGTTTAGTGCTTTATACAAACTTGTACGGTGAAGGACGAAAGCGGCGGAGTGAGAAGCTACCGCAAGTCATACCGGAGGTCGCCTCTTTAGCACGGCATGTGCTCTCTGCTATGAATTTGCCGACAGTATTGGACATCGTGATTGACTGTCTGCCTTATTCCGATAAATTTACTGGCGAATTGCAGGCAGAAGACAGAGATTCCTTAGCGCAGTTGCGCCGCATTGACAGTGAACGATCAAGCGACCCCGTGGTGTTCGACAGTGTTTCATTGGATTATGGTCTGCCCATTCTCAACGGTAAGAGAGTCAGTTACCGGACGGCAGTAAACAATCATCAGTCGGTGGGAGGTGTCGGGTACAGAGTTGATACAGAGAATCAACTATTTAAAATGACTGATTTAGCATTCAACAGAACAGAAGTTATAAATTATTTATGTGCTAAGACAGTTAATATCGCGCAAAAACATGGGGCACGGATAATCGAAGCTGATCTATCCGCGTATGATGCCCGAATTCAGCAAACTTTTCTCGGCTACGGATTTCATCCGGTAGCTTATATCCCAGCGATGGCGTGTCATAACACTTATCGGCTGGACATCGTCAAGATGATCAAGCTTGAAACCCCTTATGGTTCCGGTCAGATGCATCTCTATGAAAAAGCTAAGGAGGTAGTTTCAATTGTAGAAAGAGTATTTAATGGCGCACGTAGGGAATCTACAAATATCGAACGTGTGTAATCTGTTGTAATCTAACAATTCCTTTCAGGTGACCTCGTAACAGTGACCAGAATCCAGCCGCTTCAAAATTCCGCAAATAGCTAAAGGTAGAATTTTTGGTATTAGTCAGAATAACCATTTTGACCAATACCTTTATTCTCGATCCCCTGTTTTGTTGAGATGTGGCGCGGGCGACACAAGGAATATTTGACTGTAATGTCTAATACGTTATGGGCGACAGGTAAATCTCGCCGGGAGCGGAAGGATTGACCCATCCATTTTAGCCTTTGTCGTCAGTCCGACTCGAAATACCGACCCAGAACTTTCTGACTAAACAACCGCCCGCGCAACAGCAACCCCAGAATGATCACCTCATCCGAATCGGGGATGTGAAGGTAGAAGACGCGCGCTTTGTGCGGCAGGATGAGTTCGCGCACGATGTCGTGAGCGGGTCGCCCGCGCAACTCGGGCACGCGCCGCCCTCGCTCCGGCAAACGCCCCAACCCGGCGGCTAAGGCTAACAACTCCTCCACCAACTCATCCGAACTGACGCCGGCGAGTTGATCCTCTGCCTCTTCCGTCCAAACTACGCGCGGCATCGCCTAGCTCTTCTGCCGGCGGGTGCGCCGCTGCCGCACGCGCCGCGCGACCGTTGCCTGCGAAGAGATGCGTCCGGCCTCATAGCTGGCAAGACCGGCCTCGACAACTTCGATCACCCGATTAGCCTCAACCTCTTCGAGTGCTCTCTCAATCTGCTCATAGGCTTCCGCCGTCATCAGCACGGCGGCGGGACGACCACGCTGGCTGACGACAACCGGCCCCTCGCCGAGTCCGTCGAGCACCTCGGCAGCGCGGCGTTGAAGGTCGGTAACTGTCACTTGTTTAATCATCTCATATCCCATTACGTATCAAATTACGTATCTCCATGCGGATATTAAACCGGCTGCGAGATCGTGGCAAGCTCGATTGCTGCACCTCGTAAAGCCATCGGCGGGTTCCACGCGACTGTGTGTCGAGCGCTCCGGTGAATGTCGCCACAACTTCGGTTCGACAAGTAACTGCCCATATGCAGCGTTTTTGATTCTAAGGGTAGTTTTGATATTACAGTTCACCGTGCAGATCGGATTCGTAAGGCACGCGATACTCTAACGCCAGCGTGCGCCTTGCTTCCTTCAACATTCCCGTCAAAATGAGAACACAATCGAGTAATGCTCGACGTGTATCATGTGCTCGGTCCTTTGCCGAATTTGGAACGTTATTCACCAGCAGGAACCATCTTCGTTGCGCATTCCACAACGGCGCGAACGTCCAGCTACTTTCGATGTCACGCTCCACCTCGTTCAGCACAAATTCGGCGAGAACATCGAGGCAGTGTGATTCGCTTGTGTCGCTGAACATCTGCTTGAATATATCTTCGGGTGTTGAGGCATTCGAGAAACGAAGAGTGTCAAGCTCTCTTAACTCCAGCAGATTGTGCGGCGTAGTCGCCGCCTGAAACGCAGTGCGGAGGTCTTGACTATCCCTGATCGTCTCGTACAGACCCTCAATTTGTTGTAGCAGAAGCGCCACTAACTCGTTATGCTTTTCGATTTGCAATCGGATGTCCGAGTATGTCTCCAGGAATTGATCTAAATTGGCCGAGCGGCTATCCGGGGTTAGCAAATGCACCCGTTGAACTCTTCTGTAGGTATCTCGTGCCCATTCCCACTTTCCTGCTTCCAGGTAGAGTCGCTCACTCGCCATCAACCTTAATAGAGGATTGATGACCGTATCGAACCACGCCCGCGCGATTTTCGGACCGGGATACTTTTCCCTTCTCCGAAGCGTCTCCAGATAAAAGTGTGGAGCTGGCTCTGAGCGCCCGCCGGCACGGTAATAATATAATTTCGAGTGTTCTGACTGATGTGGGGCTAAACGACTGTCGCTAATATCAACCACGATCACAATCCGGCCTCTAGGAATCAGGGATGGTGTGGAGGGTACTACCTCGTGAATGCGGAAATCCTTTAGCGGGTAATTGACGACATGCGGAATAACTTGTTCCAGCCAATCGCGCGTTTTAGTCCTGCTGTCTTTGCGAAACTTGTCTAGGCCGTCAAACGTGCCGTCGTCTTGCACACCCAGAAGCAGATAACCGCCGCCGGAGTTGGCGAACGCGGATACGGCTTTTCCGAGTGAGTCACGATAATTTTCTTTCGCTAATAACGCACCGCCTTTACGCTCGAAATAATCATGTTCCCCTGGCGGTAACGCAGACACTTCGTCTTCGTTCCAGCGATCTCTCATATCAAATCATCCTCTGCGCTGGTTGAGCACGCTATCAATCAGTCGCCAATACTCGGCACATCGTTTCGCGCCGGAGCAAAATCCGGCATCGGTCTGGCGTAGTCCTGCGACTGTGCGATGGCTTTGTCCATGATCGCCTCGGCATGTTGCTGGTAGGTTGCCTTCGCCCGCGCCGCGCCGAACTCCTCCGCCAGGTTCGCCACCGTGCTCATCGGGTCTCGCGGGTCGCTGCGTCCCGTCTGCGAATAGTGGTCGTGGGCTAACATAAATGGCGTCGGGGTGTTCTTCGTCTGATCAAACGTCACACTCCTGGTCTGGTTATCAAACGCCGTCGCGCGCTGGAAGTTGTCGTCCGGCGTCACGCCGTACAACGGCATGATCGGCTCGCGGGCTTCCGGCCTGACTCGTAGCCCTCCATCCTCGAATATCTTGTTCGGGTCGTGATAGTAAAGCGTGTTCCCGTTCTTGAGTTTCGTCTGCTGCCACTCCTGCTTCTGCGCAAACTCGGCAATCGTAATGGGGTCGCCGAACTCCTGCCGCGTCTGCGTGCGCCAGCGTTTGGTTTCCTGATACGTCGCCTTGCTGCCCTCGACGCCGCGTTCCAGACCGAGCGGCTTGCAGCATTCGGCGAACTCCGTTTGCAGCTTCGACAGTTTCGCCCGACCGCCCAGATGGTACTTGCAATTCAGCTTGCCGTTCGGATCAATGGGCACTGAAAAGGCAGTCACATGCGGCGTCTGCTCATCCATGTGCGTCATCGCTTTGACGAACACCATCCCGCGCCCTTCCAGCCGCTTCACCATCTCCAGCGTGCTCTGCTCGAACGCCTCGACCTTCTTCAAATCGTGCCCGCCGCGCCCGTTGGCAAAGTATTCAGGCGACGCATAGAAGACCCATTCCACGCACTCCACCGAGTCCTTGCGCGGCTTGCCGCCGTGTTCTTCAATGACTCTCTGCACCTTGTCATAGAGCCGCCCGTCATCGCCGATAAGACGGCGATTCTCAACATATTCTTCACGCGGCGGCTCGTGCGTCGCCGCCTGCCCCGTCTGCTTCTGCTGCGCGAGTTTCTTTAGTTCTTCCTGCTCTTTCTTCTTCGCGTTTTCTGTCTCCCGTTTGCGCTCCAGATGAGCGTCCGCGCCAGCGCACGAACCGGCCCCGCTCATCTTCGTTGCCCGACACCCTGCGAATGCCATAAAGCCATTTCCCTTCTTCCAAATCTTCCCCGGCGCACCCGGCGACGAACGAACGTAACCTTTGCTGGCGCAGCCCAAAGGTGTAGTGAGTACCCCTTACAAATTAAGGTTGTTGGGCGCGCGATTTACTCATTGATTCCTTATCCTCATCGTTATTTGCGCCCGTACCATCATCTTTATCGCACGCTCAAACACCACCACAATCAGTGCATTAATCCATTGCCGATACCCCTACCAATTGCTATACTAAACAAGTGTTTAATAAGATACAAGGTGTTAAACATTATTCCATCAACAAAGCGAGACCAAATATGGCAAACAAAGCTGCAACTGAATTCCTCGTCGAACTACCCACTAAAAGCAAAAAAATACAGGTCACGTTCGAGATAGATGAAGCCGATCACAAGCAAGTTCTCGATTACATGAGTTATTTGACTAAAGCATCGGGACAGGAAGTGACGCTGGATTTGGTGGGTACAACCGCTCTCCGATACCTGCTGCGGCATGACCGTTTATACCGCCAGCTATCAGGGAAAGCGAAGGCGAAGAAAAAGGCGACGCCAGCGAAGCCGCAATCAGCATCTTCAGCATCGCCGCAATCAACTGCCCCGGCAGCGCCGCGATCCCCGCAGTCGCCCGTGCGTTCAACGACTGCCCCGGTCACGCCCGCGCGTCCGCAGACCGCCACGACGCCGCAACCGTCCCTTATTGAGAAGGGGGAACCGCGTTGGTAGCTGTTGCCGGTCGGAGGCGACCGCCCGTTCAATGTACGCTGAAGCGAGGTGGGGATTCTCTTGCCCGGTGACGGGAAAGCAAGTGATAAGGCGGATGGATGAGAATGTGATTGGCAGAATTAGTTCTGATGGTGAGGGTTGTGCTTTAGCCAGTCGTCAAGAGTCGGCTCATTGAAATACGCTCTGAGCCGGTCGAGATGACTTTCCTCGTGGTCGAAGATTTCGAGTTGGTGCGCTTTGAACTTCGGCTTAAAAATCCGATTGTTCTCAATCTCCCCCCGCTCCACTGCCTCTTTCGCTAAAAAGGCTCTGTAAGCCTCTGGCTGCTCGGTTTGGTGCTCTCCTTCCCTCCCCCTCAAATAGTCGTAAAAAATCGGTTGTAGCGCATCCTGGCGGCTCTGGCGTGCCTGTGCCGCCTCACGCCTGGCTAATTGCCTTTTAACTTCTTCCTCTTTTTCCAGCGCGTGTTTCATCTCTTCGGGTAGTTCGTAATTCTCTCGGATGGCTTTTATCAACCAGGGGGCGAGGTCTTTGATTTTTCCGGTGTTGCGGTGAGGCAAAGCTTGGAGTTGCATCTCGACCGATTTTCGATAGTCCCTGACTAATTCTCTGGCCGTCGTCTCGGTTAGGTGAAAGCTCACAAGCTTGGTGATCAATGGATCAAGCTCCTCCGGCTCCGCTTCGCGCATGATCTGCGTTGGTGATGGCGGCTCCAGGTTGGTTGGCGCTGGCAATGGTAGTTGCTCTGGCTTCCTTCGCCTTTTGCTGACCGCACTGCTCGGCTCGTTGAACGCTCGAAACTCTGCCTTTGCTTTGCGTCCGGGCGTGTAGAGCATTTCCCAATCCGCGCGTCCTTCGCCGTCAGTCGTCTCTCGAAGTTCTACGGCAGAGATATAGTCTGACTTCTTGTGCGGCGCATGAACCTTGTACATCTGCTTTTTGACATGATCGTAATCGAAATAGCGCGTCTGTGGGGCGCGGGTGCAGTAGTAGGAATAGAGCATCTTGGCGCGTGGGCGCTCGTTGGCGAGCGCGCCGAAGATTTGGAAACTTAGCAGTTCATAAAATCGTTGCGCGCCGGGCGAAAGCTCTTTCAAATAATCGTAGTCGAGGGGGCGGGTCTGCGCCGTGTTTAGAATTTCTCTGTAAATCTCATTTAGCAGCAAATAAACCGCGTCAGCTTTTCTGCCGTCCGGTAATGTCTCGCCTGTAAAAATGATGCTGTATCGAGTAAAGCCTGCTTCAATAGTTTTCTCTGTGCCGTCCTTCCCTTTGTAGCTCATCTTGGCGGTGATAGCTGCAAACGCATTTTGATAAAGTGCTTTTTTGATCTCTACTCTATTGCTGCCTAACTCCTTTGCAATAGCCGCTACACTCTCCAATCTAATCAGGGTGGGAAGTGGTCGCCCTATTTCGTCAAACTTTCGATTGACAGCGAGAGTATCAACCTTATAGGCAAGTGCTCCGGGCTGCCCGTATTCGCTGTTATATGAAACCTTCCATTTTGTCTTTAGCTCGCCCTCGTCGTTGGACTCTCGTATTTCAATGTTGACGGTTCCTCCGTTTGATAGCCGATGAACCGGAAAGCGTGCTAACGCTGATTCGGTTCGGATGGTATTAAGTGGTAGAAGCTGCCCGCGTTCTAGCTCTTGGCTCATAGGATTTTCCAAAAGCAACAACAACGCTTTTTCTGTTGTTGTTGTCTTATAAAAGTCTAAATACTGTCTATGAAAATCTTGCGTCCGATAAATACAACACCTTCAACAGTTACAAGCAAAAAGTCCTTTGGTGCGTCTCCCGAATCTATCAGGTGCGTCTCCCGAATCTATCAGGTGCGTCTCCCGAATCTATCAGGTGCGTCTCCCGAATCTATCAGGTGCGTCTCCCGAAAGCGTGCGGCTTATCTCCTGTTTATACTAACACTTATTAACTACTATTAAGTAGTTGAGAAGTTAAGCCGTTTGGCGATGCCGCATTATGAAGTATTGCAGCATTTCATCGGGGCTTTTTTCGTTCAACTCTTTTTGAAGTGTATAGATTGCTTCTCGAATGACCATCGAGCGGTTAGCCTTCGGGTTTCCCGCGCGCTTTAGAGCGTCCGCGATCTCATCAATCCAGTTGGCTTCGGGCGTGTAGAGGCTTGCCGGAACAATCCTATATCCCTTCTTCTCATGCTCATCGCTCGTCAGTCGCTTGGGATTCGGACGCGGCGCGGTCTGTTGGGCTTTCTCCAAAAGACGATTTTTCTTACTTTGTGCCATAGCTCAAGAGTTCCTTTGTTAGTGCTTCATAGGCGAGCGCACCTTTCCCTTTGGCGTCGAAAGAAAAGATGTCGGTGCGCTCCATCTGCGCTTGGTTCAACTGTTCGCTTTGCGGAATTTTTGCCTCAAAGAATTTATCTTTCCATTGGGCAAGCTGCGCCATAACTACCTCGTTCGTCACCGTCTTGCGTGGGTCGAGTTTGGTAATCAGAATGCGGTAGTTTTCAAAGTCTTCGCCTTTAAGAGCAGTGATCAAGTCTAAGAGGTCAACTAGACCATCGGCGGCTCTGGCTTCCATTTGGCAAGGAATAACAATTAGGTTCGCGGCTTCAATCCCTGACTCGGTGAGTACGCCAAGCGTCGGCGGGCAATCAATCAGAATAAACTCGTATTCTTTTTCGATTGGGCTAATTCCCTTCCTCAATATCTCTTCTCGTTTCGTTCTCATGTAAAGAGACTGTCCGACGGGAGCAAGCCGGATAGTTGACGGCGCGATAGAAAGATTAGGGATATGGGTAGAGCGGATTATTCGCCGGAGCGGAAAAGCGGACGGTTCGCTGAAGAAATCGCGTAGCGTTAGATCGGAGTCTTCCAACTCAACGCCTAGACCTAAAGAGCAATGTCCCTGCGGGTCAAGGTCAATAAGCAGGGTCTTCTTTCCGGCTCTAGCGAATCCTGCGCCTAAAGCCATTGCCGTAACAGTTTTTCCAGTGCCGCCTTTGTGCGTGGCGATGGCGATTGTTTTAGCCATAGCTTAATAGATATTAAAAACAGTTAATAGCACTTAATAAGTTATAGGATCGCCACTAAAATACTATGTGCGGTCTTGCGCGTCCTTCTTCTCTTGGCTTTGTTCCGGCTCTTGCTGTCTCGGTAGTTGCTCTATCTGGCGAAGAAAAGCCACAGGATTAAGGATCATTAAAGTAGGGAACTGTTGCCGAAAGTCTTTGCCTACTGCGAGGTCTTCCCGCATCAAATCTAAAAGATCGTTATCACGGCTCACTAAATAACTCACCTTACGCGGTCTGTTTTGAAGATTCTTGAAAGCCTGCTAACTGATTGACTCTCCGATGTTTGGCGAATCTTTGCTGTTTTCAATAAGTTTTTTGCCAAGCAATTTCAGGCAATCAATTCTTCAAGAAACTACAACTAATTGCGGTTTCTAAATCTTCGAGCGGATTTCGCTCATCGAATCGCGTAAGGTGAGTAAATAAGACGCGTTCGCTTCAACGGCGAGATTGATATATTTCTCATCTTTCGGGTCGCGCTCATAGCTAAAATGCTTCGGTACGCTCTCAAGTAACGTCCCTTGTTCCGCAAGGCGCGTTAGCAAAGCATCAACGCGCTGGTCGGTTATACGGAGATTCTTCTGGCGAATTTTGGGGCGCGAAAGAACATCCCGCACTTCGTCTAAAATATCGTTGCTCACAAACAAAGATATGATGCTATCATCCATCATCCTCAACAACGCGGCGGCGGGGCTAGACTCGTTGGCGGTAGCTTGCAGATAGATCATGCAATCGAAGACTACGCGCGGGCGGGGATCGCCGTCAGTCATTTGGTTTTCGCCTGCCTCGCCTGAAAAGCATCCTCGCGCGCTTCTTCAAAGAGCGTGTCTAGCTCGTCCTCTGACATTCCGCTTTCTTGGAAGCCTTGACGGATCGGCGCAAGAATCTCATCAAACGACTGCGACGCTAAAACGTCTTTCTCAATAAGACGCTCGACATACCCGGCGACATCGCAGCCTCTATCAAGCGCACGCTTCTGAAGCATTGCTTCAACCTCTGGCTTTAGTTCAACCTGAATACTCATAGCTGCTGCTCCTTGTTTATAATACTTATTAACTCACCTTACGCGATTCGATGAGCGAAATCCGCTCGAAGATTTAGAAACCGCAATTACTTGTAGTTTCTTGAAGAATTGATTGCCTGAAATTGCTTGGCAAAAAACTTATTGAAAACAGCAAAGATTCGCCAAACATCGGAGAGTCAAGCAGTTAGCAGGGTTTCAAGAATCTTCAAAACAGACCGCGTAAGGTGAGTGAAGTAAGGAATTACGGAGTCTTAGACTATGTTGCCGCGTGGTATATCAAAGCCGCAAAGTTCATTGAAAACACTCGCATAAAAGTTGCGTTTGTTTCAACAAATTCTATTACGCAGGGCGAGCAAGTCGGGATTCTTGGCGGCTATCTTTTAGCACAGGGCGTAAAAATTTATTTCGCACATCGCACGTTCAAATGGAATAACGAGGCACGAGGAAATGCCGCCGTGCATTGTGTCATTATTGGTTTTGCATCCTTCGATATTCCCACCAAACGCTTATTTGATTATGAAAACCCCACAGCAGAACCGCACGAAATTAAAGCGCAAAATATCAATCCTTATTTAATAGATAGACCAAACATTCTTATTTCAATAGGACTTTCTCAGTCAGCGACTGAAGCAAGGTAAGGGCGGTAGAATACCGCCCATGAAAACGTCACGGCAAATCTATTGTCAATATCTGTTGTCGAGCCAGATCAACTACACCTGCACGAATCTGGCTGACCACACCGATGGTTTAGACCACAATAGCGTCTATCGCTATTTGAAAGGTGAGAGTCTGCGCCCGGCCCTCATCTGGGAGAAGGTCAAAGACCTGATCGTGCAAACACCGGAGGGCTATCTGCTCTTTGATGACACGGTGCTCGATAAGTCCTACTCCTTTGAGATTGATGGGGTGCGCCGTCAATACAGCGGCAATGCGCACGGTGTAGTCAAAGGCATCGGCATCGTCAATCTAGTTTATTACAACGCTGAACGTGACCAATACTGGATCATTGACTACCGCCTCTTTGACCCGGAGCGTGACGGCAAAACCAAACTCGACCACCTGAATGACATGCTTGATGGCGTTCAGGCACGGAGCATCCGGTTTCGCACGGTGCTGATGGATA
>MWVV01000524.1_pt1 | contig 14020 bp, 13 predicted proteins | sample 1047281 | NCBI WGS metagenome assembly MWVV01 (sample SAMN06349986, study PRJNA376086) | soil metagenome | isolation source: PT-2 sample Antarctic (ecotone) soil | place: Antarctica | collected 2015-01-13 | reverse complement strand
AATCTGCGCGGCGGCGGCGAGTACGGCGAGGAGTGGCATCTCGCCGGCACGAAGCTGCGCAAGCAGAACGTCTTCGATGATTTCATCGCGGCCGACGGATGGCAAAGATCGACGCCCCGGTGGCGCGCGAAAAGACGGTGCACTTCCGTTTTCCGCAGCCGCCACGCAGCGGACATCGCGTGATTGAGCTCGAGAAGGTCGATCACGCCTACGGCGATCTCGTTGTTTACCGCGGTCTGAACTTCGAGGCGGAACGCGGCCAACGCACCGTGCTGGTGGGTCCGAACGGCTCGGGCAAATCAACCCTGCTCAAATTGCTTGGCGGTTCGCTTGAAGTGCAAGGCGGCACGCGCGAACTGGGGCACAACGTCAAGGTCGGCTACTTCTCGCAGTATCGCGTCGAGATGTTGAACCCGAACATGACCGTGCTCGAGACCGCGCGCGACATGCCGAACCCGGTTTCGGAACAGGTCGCGCGAACTGTGCTCGGCTCATTCCTCTTCCGCGGCGACGATGTCTTTAAGACTACGGCGGTGCTGAGCGGCGGTGAGAAGACGCGGCTCGCCTTAGTGAAGTTACTGCTTGATCCGCCGAACCTGCTGCTCATGGACGAGCCGACAACGCATCTGGATGTCGGCAGCATCGACGCGCTCGTCGGCGCGCTCGCGCAGTACGAAGGCACGCTCCTTTTCATTAGCCACGACGTTTACTTCATCCGCGCGGTCGCGAAGACGGTGTTGCACATCGCGGCTGGGCAGCTCACGCCCTACGCGGGCGATTACGACTATTATCTGGATAAATCCCGCGCGACGTCCGAGCGGGCGGCGCTTGTCTCGGAGGGGCGTGCTTCTGCACGTCCGGCTCCGGGGTGCGACGCCGGCATCCTGCCAGGCTCTCCGGCGGCCGGCGCCCCTGTCTACAATGGCGGCTTACGCGAATCGCGCCAGCAACGCCGGGCCGGCGCTGAGCAACGGAAAGCAGAAGCCAAAGCGAAACGCCAACATGAACAGCGTCTTCGCGAACTCGAGATGCACATCCTTTCGCTGGAAGGACGGCAGCGCGAATTGACCTCCGACTTGGAGAAGCCGGAGACCTACGAACGCGGCGGCGCGGCCATGGCGTTGAATCGCGAGATGTTAAGCGTCACCGGAGAGATCGAACGGGCGACAAAGGAATGGGAAACACTTGCTGGCGCGAAAGAGAGCGCCGCAATTGGGTAGACGACACAATCCAGCGCGCGTGGTGCAAGAAGGAATCAGGAAAGTCTCAAAGGTAAACACGGCGCGTCAGGGTTGCCGGAAGGCTCCGCGAGGATAAAGCAATAATTTTCGACCACGAAGTCGTGGTGAGTGCCCGCGTTAGCCCAATTAATAAAGAAGCGCTGCGTTCCAGAGAAGCGCAGCGCTTATCCTTGCTGTGACAAGAAAGCTGTTCGCGGTTACCGCCGCGAGGGACATGCTTCGGCATGTCGACGGAGCGTGGAAGCGCGGCCTTCCGCTATTTGCCGAAAACTTTCTTTATGTCGCCGACCTTCTCCTGAACTTTACCGCCCGCTTTATTCGCGGTTCCGCGATCTTCCGTCTCTGCATCGCCGGTCGCTCTCCCCGCCTTTTCCTGCACAGAGCCTTTGGCCTGGTTAAGTTTCCCTTTCAGTTTGTCTTTGTTGCTCGAGTCCATACTCATGATTCGCTGCGCGACCGCGGCTAGGTTGTGAGCATCGCCAGCCGCTGAGCGATTATCGCGCGGCGGCGGAACCGGATCCCTCGTGTGCATCGGCACCCACGGCATGCAACGCAGGAGGCGTTTTGTGGTTAACCAGAGGCCTTTTGGCAAACCGTGCGCACGGACTGCTTCGACCGAATATTGCGAGCAAGTCGGGAGGTACCGGCACCGTACGAAGAGCGTCGACATCGGCCGGATCAGCCAGCGATAGGGTCCGGCCACGGCGCCTTCGTAGAGATGAACCGAGAGCTGGTGTTGCGGGGGTCGGGTCCAATCAAAGATCGCCGCGGCGGCGAAAACGACCGCGACGATCAACTTGATCCAGAATAAACTGCCTCGTTTTACGGGTTGCCGCAGTGCGGGCATTTTGTGCTGCCCTCGAGCCGTTTCTGCCCGCAGGAGGGGCAGACTACTAGATTACCTTTGGGACGCATCAGCAGGTAGATGACGAGCCCGAGCAGCCCGGTAATCGCGGTCACGATGGTAAGAAGCATCGCGTTCTCCATGCCGCGCGCTTTGGCGTCGCGATACACCCAGATGGCGAGAACGATCGCGATCGCCAAGCCCACGATGCAAGGCACAACTCCGCAGCCGAGCGCGGCGAGCCCCGCGGCGGCGCTGGCGGCCGCATCAGGCGACGCAGTCGGGCTATCGTCCTGCGCGAGAGCGGTTGTGAGAGTGAGGAGTAACGGCAGTCCGGGAAGGAATCGCTTCATTCGTTTGTGACTACGGGTTTTCGCGCTGGCCTGTCAATCTGGAACACGCCAAGCGTACAGGATTTGCCCGCCAGATCGTTCGCGCCAGCTCAGGCGTGGAGCAATTCAATCAGCAGCCTCTCAAAACGAATCCTAGCGTAGTCGTTATGTGACGGCCCGTCCGTCCGTTTTTGGGCGAGCTGGGCAAGATCGCGATCAGTGAACCGCCCCGGTGCTTGGCACAAGCACCGCTACAACGCCCTTGGACGCTCATGTCAGATGCGGCGGCAGCGCCGGCGGCCATCTTGCCGCGGGAACTGGCTTTACAATTCGCGGAGCAGGAGGTCGCAAGGGCGGCGGAGGCGGTGGAGGTGTAGAAGAGCCGTTGCCAAAAAGCTTTTCGAGGTCCATGCGTGCCTGAAGATGAAAGTTTTGCCTGCGCAGAACGAGAGACGCGCGTTCGAGAGAAAAATCGCGGGATTTCGAGAAGCCATGCTTCCGCAGCTTGCGTTGTTTGGTTGAAGGGCCGCTCGTTCATCGCAACCTTCCCTTCATGCCGGCCGGACTCGAGATCAATCTGGTCGTGCCGGATCTCTGGCAGCAGGAAGCAGTGCGTGCTTTACGCGAGGGCAAAGACGTGGTCGTGCAGGCGCCCACGGGCTCGGGCAAGACATACATTTTCGAGCTGCTTTACTCGACGTTGAAAGGTCAGGCCATCTTCACCGTTCCGACCCGCGCGCTCGCGAACGACAAGCTCGCGGAGTGGCGCGCGCGCGGCTGGGACGTCGGCATCGCGACCGGTGATCTCGCACTCAATCTGGAGGCGAAGGTGATTGTCGCGACCCTCGAAACACAGCGCACGCGTTTTCTCCGTCGCGAAGGACCAAAGGTGCTGGTCGTGGACGAGTATCAGATGATCGGCGATCCGGTCCGCGGCGTGCATTACGAGCTGGCGCTTGCGCTCGCGCCGAGACAGACCCAGCTGCTGCTACTGAGCGGCAGTGTTGGTAATCCGCACGACATCGTGAGCTGGTTCCAACGAATCGGGCGCGAAGCCGTGCTGATCTCACATCAGGAACGGCCGGTTCCGCTGGAAGAAGTGGATCTGCGCAACCTGTCCGATTCACAATTCATTCAGACAAAGGGGTTCTGGCCGCGCATGATCGGTCGCGCCTTGCGTGCCGACCTCGCGCCGGTGCTCGTCTTTGCGCCCCGTCGCAATGCCAGCGAAGAGATGGCGCAGGCGATCGCATCAGCCATGACGGTGCGCGATCCGCTGCCGCTTTCGCCGCGGCAGGAAGCCCTTGCCGGCAAACGGCTCGCCCGGCTTTTGCGCAGCCGGGTGGCTTATCATCACAGCGGCTTGAGCTACGCGGTTCGCGCGGGATTGATCGAGCCGCTCGCGAAAGCCGGGCAGCTCAACGTCGTGGTCGCGACCATGGGGCTGGCGGCCGGGATCAACTTTTCGATGCGTTCCGTTCTCATCACGGGCACGGCTTACATGGCAGGAAATTTCGAGCGGCACGTGCAGCCCGATGAGCTTTTGCAAATGTTTGGCCGCGCTGGCCGGCGGGGCCTGGATGAAACCGGTTACGTGCTCATCGTTCCGGATATTCCGCGCCTCGCTGACGCGCGACCTCGACAATTGAAACGCGCGACGCAGGTCGATTGGCCGAGCCTCGTCAGCGTGATGCGCAGAGGCAGTGTTGTTGTAGCTGGGGGCGACGACCCCGGCTACAACAACGCGCCCGGCTACAGCGACGTTCCGAGCTATAACGTGCCTTTTCACGCCGCAGTCCAGTTAAGTCACTCGCTTTTTAGCGTGCAAAAGGTCCCGCTCGGCGTCGAACACTCGCTCGCGGTGGGGGCACGACCGTGTGGCTTATGGGTGGACGCGGAGCGAGCGCGCTTTGTCCGTCGCCCGGTCATCGAGATCCTGAATTCCGCGCAGGAATGGGAGCCGAAAACCGCCCCGGTCGAGGTTTCGTTAGGCCGGCTGCTCGTCCGGGAGAATAATCGCTGGGTTCGCGCCCTCTGTCTGCCGCGAATGCTGGATGGTCGCGGCTTCGGGAACCTCTGCAAGCTGCGCGCGAAAGGAATTTATGGTCGCGAGATCCCGCTAGCGACCGTCACAGCCGATCAACAGTTCACGCCGGTGAAGTGGTTCAGGAAGATTCTGCGCGAGCGACTCTCTCCTGTAGCGGCGGTCGATGACCGCCGGAAGCCCGACTCCAGCCACGCCAATCACCGCGGCTATCGACCGCCGCTCCAGATGCAAGTCTCGCGTGCCGAGTTGGAGGAGCACGCACACGCAGCCGTGCCGGCAGCGACTGGCGGCGGTTGCATCGACGAGATGGTGACGCGCGGCGACACGGTCTCCGCGCGGCTGGACTTCTCCCACGTGCAGGTCAGCGCCGCCATCGATTCGCACGGTCAGGCCTTGGAAGCGCCACCGGAACGGGAGGCCGTTCCGCTCGTCTGCCGCGGGTGCGATCAGCTCGAACGCGACCGCACCGTGCAAATCACGGCCTCGCCAGCTTACGCCTGGCGCAGACTCCGGCTCGTGGAAGAAGACGGCATGCCGACACGTCGCGGGGTTGTGTTTTCCTTCTTCCAAAGCGGCGAAGGTCTGGCCATCGCCGCTGCACTAGAAGACGAAACCTACCCGATCGACGATCTCGTTTTCGATCTCGCGAACATCCGCGGCGGTCCGCGCTTTGCCGGTGAGGATGCGCCCATGGGCGGCCGCCTCGGCATTCTCTGCCAGCGCGTTTACGACCGTGCCGATTATCCGGATTATCTGGAGATGGGAACCCCGGTGCATTACGGCTCGGGCGCGTCGGAGGTCATCCGGGAAGTGATTGCCAATCCAGGAATGCGGTACCGCCTCACGACTGACGCCCTCCGCTCCGGGGATATCGAGCGCGCGCTGATGGAGTGGCGCAGCCTGTTGCGTCACATCGTCCATGCGCCCGACCTCGGGTGGGCGCGCTGGCGCGAGCTGAAAGCGGCAGCGCGGCACTTTGTGGAGACGACGACATCACCGGCGCTCCTCGATTTTCCGCCGTTACTCGCGGCGCAACAGCGACGCGGGGGTATCGCCTTCAGCTAGCCCTGACATCGCCAGGATAAATGCGACCGCAACGAGCAGGATAATAATTCCGAGCGGGGCGCGCGCGAGAAAGAGCGTAAGGCTGTCGTGTTTGGCATTGAACGAACGCTTAAAAGCGATGATCGCGAAAACGAACGCGACCGCCCAGCAGACAAATGCAATGAGCCCGCCCAGCATCGCGCCGCCAGCTGGGTCCTGACCCGGCGAGATGATATTGCCAGCCACCCCGAGGATTAGGCCGAGCACAAAAATCGCGAGTGCTTTCAGCCCAGTCTTTCGAAGCGAATTCATCAGTCGAGGATAGCGACGATGGTCGTCTCACGCGATGAAGTTTATGCACTCCACTTCGACGCTTTGAGCGGGCGTGCTATGGATGAAGCATGGCGCACGCGCGGGAGACTCCAGCTGCACAAGGGTATCGCATGCCAGCGGAATGGGAACCGCACGCCGCCACCTGGCTTTCGTGGCCACGACGGGAAGGAATCAGCTTCCCCCGTTCATACGACCATGTGTTGCCGACGTTCCGCGAGATGGTCGCGGCGCTGCTCACTTCCGAACCGGTTTGCATCAATGTCTCCAATGGCGCGCATGAAGCCGAAACACGGGCGGTGCTGGATGGACTCCCGCAAGAGAATCTCACATTTTACACCATTCCCACGAACGAACCGTGGTGCCGCGATCACGGCCCAATCTTCCTGACACGCAATGACGAGCCGCGGCTCGCCGTGATCGACTGGGGACACAATGCCTGGGGCGGAAAGTATCCGCCCTTCGATCTCGATGATGTCGTACCAACCCGCGTAGCCGAAACGCTCGGCCTGCCGGTTTACGACGGCGGGATAATTTTGGAAGGCGGCGCGATCGACGTGAACGGCAGCGGCGCGTTACTCACGACCGAGTCGTGTCTTCTCAACGAGAACCGCAACCCCCACCTCACCCGCGAAGAGATCGAACAGCGCCTGCGCGACTTCCTCGGGGTGCGCGACATCTTTTGGCTCTCGCGCGGGACCGAGGGCGATGACACCGATGGCCACATCGATAATCTCGCTCGCTTTGTCGGCGACCGAACGGTGCTCGCGGTCGTCGAGCAGGATCGTGATGATCCAAACTATGCGCCCCTTCACGAGAACCTCGCCCGTCTGCGCGAGACTCGGATCGACGGCGAACCGCTTGAGATCGTCCAGCTTCCGACGCCCGCGAAAATGGAACGAGAAGATCTGCGGTTACCCGCGAGCTACGCAAACTTCTACATCGCGAACAGCGTCGTGCTTGTTCCCACTTTCGATGATCCGAACGACGAGCCCGCCGTTGCTTTGATCGAGCGCGCATTTCCCGATCGTCGCGTCGCGCCCATCGACTGCCGCGAGCTGATCTGGGGCCTCGGGGCCTTTCATTGCCTGACGCAGCAGCAGCCCGCCGTGTCGTTGTAGCCAGGGGCCCTGTTGTAGCCGGGGGCGCTGACCCCGGTCTTTACCACGCGATGACGACCGGGGTCGCGCCCCCGGCTACAACCAACTTCAGGGTCCTACTCGTGATCGTAATCGTGCTCGAGCTACTCGGATGTCGATTCGGAACACGATTAGGAGCAGGAGCACGAGGGGCTAACTGGCCATCGGCGCCGGTTCGTAGCCGCTCTGCAAAATTGCTTCGTGGAGATCCGCGGCATGCGCGCGGCGGGCGTCGAACGTGATCGTGACCAGCTCCGCTTCCACATCCGCCTTCACCTCCTTCACACCCTCCACCTTCATTAACGGCTCGCGCAGCTTGCCCACGCAGTCATCGCAATCATTTCCCGCCGTCGCGATTGTAATGCGCTCAAGAATTTCATGATCAGCGCGGTGTCATGAAGGTTATGCGGCTCGGCTGGGTCCATATACCTGGTCTACGCGCGTCGAAGTCGCGGTGGTTGCTCCGCGCAAAATGGGCTCGAGCACTTGCCAGACCGTCTCCGCCAGAACGCGTTGGCCGGCCGCGTTGGGATGGATCCTGTCGCCGAGATTCAACGCCGGATCGCCGCCGACGCCGGCAAGCAGGTATGGAATCAGCGTGGCGTCATTCCTCGCCGCCAGCTCCCCGAACATTTCGCCAAAGGCGCGCACGTATGAGTCCGCGCCATAGAGCGGCAATTGCATCCCGGCGACGATCACCTGCACCTTCGGGTTCTTCGCCTTCACGCGGTCGATGATTGCCTGAAGATTCGAACGCATCTGCTCGAGGGGCACCCCGCGGAAGGCGTCGTTAATGCCGAGCTCGACAACGAATACGTCGATCCGGCGATCGAGATATTTCGCCACCCGCCGCAAGCCGCCGCCGGTCGTGTCGCCGCTTACGCCCGCATTAATCACCTCGCCCCGGAAACTGGCAGCGCGCATCTTCTCGCTGATCAACGCTGGATACGCCTGACTGCGTTGCACGCCATAGCCATCAGTCAGGCTGTCCCCGAGGATCAGAATCGTGCGCACGCCAGAAGCTTCGCGGCGCGCCGCGTCGGTGGATTGAAATGGCGCGGTCAGCAAGAGGAAGAGCAGAAAACGTCGACAATCGAAAACACCCGCGAGCAGGGGACGGAACATCCGAGATCGAACACCGAGGCCGGAACAAAGGCTCGGAGCTGCGACGCGATTCGCGTTTTCCATTTCACCATTGCCTCCGTTTCTGCGCCGCCTAATGGTAACGCTTCCGGCCGGCGGCGAGGTTCGGCCGTCTCTCAACCAACAACTCTCAACTCTCAATTTTTCTTATGGCGAACTACGGAATCAATGGCTTCGGCCGGATCGGACGCAACGTCTTGCGCGCAATGTCGCAGCAGGAGGTCGAACGCGTCAAAGGGATCAACGATCTCACCGACACCACGACGCTCGCGCATCTTCTGAAGTGGGACTCAGTTCACGGCAAGTTCGACGGCGAGATTGGCCACGACGAGGAAAACATCATCGTGCGCGGCCACAAGATCCGGATCATGAAGGAGCGCGATCCGGGCGCGCTGCCATGGAAGGAGTTGGGGGTAGACGTCGTTCTCGAGTCGACGGGATTTTTTACCAGCCGCGACAAAGCCGAGCTGCACATCAGCAAAGGCGGCGCAAAGCGCGTCCTGATCAGCGCCCCGGCGAAGAATCCCGACGCCACGATCTGCATCGGGATCAACGATGACATCTACGACCCGGCGAAACACACCGTCGTGTCGAATGCGAGCTGCACGACGAACTGCCTCGCGCCCCTTGCGAAAGTCTTGAACGACAAATTCGGCATCGAGTGGGGCTTTATGAGCACGATTCACTCCTACACGAACGACCAGCGCATTCTTGATTTGCCGCACGAAGACCTGAGGCGGGCCCGCGCCGCCGCGGTGAACATTGTGCCGTCGAGCACGGGCGCGGCGAAAGCCATTGGCGAAGTCGTTCCGGAATTGAAGGGCAAGCTGAACGGCGGTGCGTTTCGTGTTCCAACGCCGGATGGGTCCGTGACAGATTTCGCCGCGCTCCTGCGCGACAAAGCGAGTACCGAGGCGGTGAACCAGGCTTTCAAAGACGCAGCTTCAAATCCCAGCTACAAAGGCGTGCTCGAATATTCCGATGAGCCGCTCGTTTTGCAGGACATCGTCGGCAATCCGCATTCCTGCATCTTTGATTCAAAACTCACCCTCGCCCTTGGCGACAAGTTCGTGAAGGTCGTCGGCTGGTACGATAACGAGTGGGGCTACAGCAATCGTTGCGTTCAAATGCTGGAAATGCTCGGGCGATAAAAGTCAAATCGATTACGATTACGAGCACGAGCACGAAAGCTGGTGCTTCTTTTCTGCTCGTAATCGTGCTCGTGCTCGTAATTCATAATCGATCTCATGAAGGCATACTTTGATCACGAAAGACTGGATGTTTACCGTGACGCGATTGCATTCTGCGGCTGGGCGGGAGAGCTGATCAGCGTTATGACTGCTCGAGCTGCGGTCAAAGACCAACTCGATCGCGCCTCGACCAGCATTCCGCTGAACATTGCCGAAGGTAACGGAAAGTTTTCGGAAAAAGATCGTGCTCGTTACTTCGAGATCGCTCGCGGCTCCGCTTTAGAATGCGCGGCCTGTCTGGACGTTTTGGTCGTTCGCAAGCTGGCCTCTGCTGATGACGCAGCAAGCGCGAAAGAGCGATTGGTTGCGATTGTGCAAATGCTCACAGGAATGCTGCGCAAGTTTTCAGGTCGAGCGGATGTGCTCCGCGAGGAAGAAGCACAATACGGGACCGAGCGCGATCAGGAGCAGGAGCAAGATTGAGCAAACTTGCCCTTCGTGATCTCGACGTCCGCGGCAAGCGCGTGCTCGTCCGTGTCGACTTCAACGTCCCGATCGAAGAACGCGATGGCCGCATCGCGATCACGGACGACACGCGCATCCGCGAGTCGCTGCAGACGATCAACTATCTGCGCGAGCACGAAGCGAAGACGATCCTGATGGCGCACTTCGGCCGCCCGAAAGGCCAGCCGGTCACGAAGTATTCGCTCCGGCCCGTGGCGGATCATGTGCACACCCTGATCAATCATCCGGTAATTTTCAGTCACCTCACCGTCGGTGCGGACGCCGAGAAGATCATCGCCTCCATGAATGATGGCGACGTGGCTCTGCTCGAAAACGTCCGGTTCCAGGCCGAGGAGGAAGCGAACGATCCACAGTTTGCGCAGGCACTCGCGAAACTCGGCGATGTCTACGTGAACGACGCCTTTGGCGCGGCCCACCGCGCCCATGCCAGCACCGCCGGCATCACAAAGTTCATCGGCCAATCCGCCATGGGGTTTCTGATGGAGAAGGAGCTGAAATATCTCGGAGGCGAACTCGAAAAACCGGCCAAACCGTTCGTGGTCATCATGGGCGGTTCGAAAGTTTCAGATAAGATCGGCGTCATCAAAGCACTCATGGAAAAGGCCGACACAATTCTGATCGGTGGTGCGATGGCCAACACCTTCTGGAAGGCGCAGGGCATTCCGATCGGCGCCAGCCGGATCGAGGCGAACAAGCTCGACCTTGCGCGCGAGCTACTTGAAGACGCGAAGGCAAAAGGCGTAAAGTTCCTCCTCCCGGTTGACGCGCTCGAAACCGAGGAGTTCAAGGCCGGCGCGCGCAAACGGAACACCGGCCGCGTCACCGACAGCCATGGTATCAGCGAAGGCTGGCAGGCCGTCGATATCGGTCACGCCACCATCGCCCTCTACGAAGACGAGATCGCGAAGGCGAAGACGATTCTCTGGAACGGACCGGTTGGCGTTTTCGAGATCCCTGATTTTGCGGAAGGCACGACCGCGATCGCCGAAGCGGTCGCGAAAGCGCACGCCACTACGATTATCGGCGGGGGTGATTCCGTGACCGCCGTGAAGCAGGCCGGGCTCGCCGACCAGATGACGTTCATTTCAACCGGCGGTGGCGCATCCCTCGAGTTACTGGAAGGGAAGGAGCTCCCCGGCGTTGCAGCTTTAACCGACAAATGAACGCCCCGGAGCGGCGACACTCCTGTCGCCGGGCGGCTGATTAGCGCGACAAGAGTATCGCCCCTCGAAGCAAGCTTATGAGAAAGAAAATCGTCGCCGCCAATTGGAAGATGAACATGACGCAAGCGGAGGCTGCTGCCTTCGTGGAAACCTTCCTCCGCGAGATCGGCGACTCCTCCGGCGTGGAAATCGTAATCGTTCCGCCCTTCACTTCCCTCGCGAAAGTGAGCGAGGCGCTGCACAACACGCAAAACGTGAAGCTCGGCGCGCAGAACATGTATTGGGAAAAGAGCGGCGCGTTCACCGGCGAAATCAGCGCCCCCATGCTCCGCGACCTCTTCGTTCGATACGTGGTGCTCGGGCACAGTGAACGGCGCCAGCTCCTTGGCGAGACCGACGAGATCGTGAATCGCAAAGTGCGCGCCGCCCAGGAGGCCGGGCTGCGGCCGATCGTTTGCATCGGCGAAAGCCTCGAGCAGCGCGAACGCGGCGAGGTCGAGAAAGTGCTTGACTCCCAGCTGCGCGGCAGTCTCGCGGACCTGAGCGCCCGCGACTTGAGGGAAACCGTGATCGCGTATGAGCCCGTCTGGGCGATTGGCACCGGAAAAACTGCCAGCACAGAGCAGGCGCAGGAGGCGCATGCCTTCGTCCGCCGCACGCTCGCGCAAATTTCCGACGAATCCACCGCGGAAAAGATCAGTATCCAATACGGCGGCAGCGTGAAACCTGAAAACGCGCGCAGCCTCATGACTCAGCCCGACATCGACGGCGCGCTCGTCGGCGGCGCCAGCCTCGACCCGCGCAGCTTCGCGCAAATCGTCCAGGCCGCGCAAAGGGACGAGTAGCGTTCCTTAGCGCCCGTCTTCCCTGGCTCCCTGATTCTGTGTAGCCACGGCGCTGCGTCGCCGTGCCTCCGCCCCCGCGCCGCCACGACATTCTCGTCTCAACTCATTCTGCATCGAGTGCCCTCCACCGCCGCCGCGGTGTGATCGAGTCGATGCTGGTCTTCGTCTCCTGCGAAGACGAACTTCCATTTCGAGATCTGCCCACCCTTCGCGTCCAAACCCCGTCCGGTCCCACTTATTCGAACTCTGGGCCACGCATCCTTCTCGCGTGCTGGTCTTCGCATCCTGGTAGCGCATGCGTCTCGCTTGCTGGTCGTGGCGTCCTGCGAAGACGAACTTCCTTCGGGAGGTCTGCTCTATCATCCTTCGCCTCCCATCCCCTCCGTCCGCCTATTCGAATCTTGCGTGGCGCATGCGTCTCGCTTGCTTCGATTCGAAGCTCTCGCCGAATCGAACCTCACCCTTGCCCAATCGGCTACGCCGCCGCCCGGTCCAGCGGGCTTCGAACTCCCACCCCCGGTTTATTCAGCACGTGGCTGTAAATCATCATCGTGCTTACATGCGTGTGGCCAGCAAGCTCCTGCACGGCGCGGATGCCTCGTAGCCATTCTCCAGCAAATCCCTGGCGAATCTCCCTCACGATGACTTCTGATGGCGCTTGAAGTCACCATCACCCTTCAGGTAATCTCACGGCCGGGTTCGTCGTGATCACAGCCACCTCTCCACCTGTCCTCGCCGGCCCGGCGCCGCCCAGGCTGCTCGATCGCGTCCGCTGGCATCTTCGCCTGAAGCACTACAGCATCCGCACGGAGCAGGCTTACCTGGATTGGATCCGCCGCTTCATCCTTTTCCATGACAAACGTCATCCCGACACCATGGGCGAAGTGGAAATCGCCGCCTTCCTCAGTCACCTCGCCATTAATCGCGCCGTTGCCGCCTCCACTCAAAATCAAGCCTTCAGCGCTCTCCTTTTCCTCTATCGGCAGGTGCTTGATCGGAAACTGGATTTCATCCCCGGCGTGGAACGCGTGCGCCGCCCGGCTAAACTCCCCGTCGTGCTCACCCGCGCCGAGGCGCGCGCCGTCCTCGCCCATCTCAAAGGCGATTACCGCCTCATGGTTCATCTCCTCTACGGGAGCGGCCTGCGTTTGCTCGAGGCCCTCCGCCTCCGCGTCAAAGATATCGATTTCAATTATAACCAGATCGCCATCCGCGAAGGCAAAGGCATGCGCGAGCGGATCACCCTTCTGCCGGCGCGGCTCAAACAACCTCTCCAGACCCATCTCGCCCGAATCCGCGAGCTCCATCAGCACGACCTCGCCCGCGGCTGGGGCGCGGTCCATCTCCCCTTCGCTCTCGGCCGGAAATATCCCGCGGCCGCCCGCTCCTGGCCGTGGCAGTATGTCTTCCCGGCCGCTAAACTCTCGCTCGATCCACGCAGCGGCCAGACGAGCCGCCACCATGTCTCAGAAAAGAACCTTCAAAACGCCGTCAAACGCGCGATCGCCGCCGCCGGCCTCACTAAGCCCGCCAGTTGCCATACCTTTCGCCATAGCTTCGCCACCCATCTTCTCGAAAGCGGCTACGATATTCGCACCGTTCAGGAATTGCTCGGCCATCGTGACGTCGCCACCACCATGATTTACACCCACGTCTTAAACCGCCCAGGACTCGGCGTTCGCAGCCCGCTGGACGATGAACGCGCCGATTCCCCTCAGTCACCGCCGCCCGTCATCACCTCGCCGGCGCCGTGATAGACGAAAAAATGTTCGCATTTAAAGGGCGAACTTTCGCCTAATTCTCGTTAGATGGTGAGAGCGCATCACGTATCCGCAATACTCGCGGTTAGCCTTTGCGCGACCAGCGTCGTGGCCGACGCCCGCCATTCGGACGCGGCAACGTTCGATCAACATCGCAATGGCACACAGAAAGGCGCCGATTATGGAGTCAACGCGCGGAAACTACGCGCGTTCGTGTGGGAGCATTGGCTTAACCGTCGCCACGGCGAAGCTACTGTGAGATGGTCCACCATCGAAGGAGACACAGGAACCAGCGTTTATACAATCGCGCCCGATGAGAACGGGCGCTGGCGTATCCACGTTCACCTAGAAGGCTCGCAGCGAAGAATGGGACCAGAGAGTCCAGCGCGGCATCGGTCAGAGCACGCGGATGCATAT
>MWVV01000523.1_pt1 | contig 14021 bp, 14 predicted proteins | sample 1047281 | NCBI WGS metagenome assembly MWVV01 (sample SAMN06349986, study PRJNA376086) | soil metagenome | isolation source: PT-2 sample Antarctic (ecotone) soil | place: Antarctica | collected 2015-01-13 | reverse complement strand
GGCGCAGTCAGCGGCGGACGCGGCACGGACGCAAATTGAAACGGCGCGCAAAGCCATTTCCGATGCGGTGATTATCGCGCCGATTACCGGCTTTATTGCCGAGCGGACCGCGGATTTGGGCGAGTTTGTTTCAACACAGCAAAAGGTTGCGACGATTGTGCGAACTTCAATTTTGCGCCTTCGTATTGATGTTCCGGAACAATCGGTCGGACAAGTTTCAGTCGGGCAAGGCGTTTCGGCGCAGGTCAGCGCGTATCCGGACCGAAATTTCAGTGGAACGGTCACCCGCATTGCACCAAATCTGAATGCGACATCGAGAACCTTGATTGTTGAAGCGGAAATTGAAAACGTTGGCGGACTGCTCAAGCCCGGACAGTTTGCGACCGTGAGAATAACGCAATCAACACCGAAACCGACGGTGATGATTCCCGTCGCCGCCGTTAAAGTTGACGGCGAAACAAACAAAGTTTTCATCATCAGAGACGGACGCGCCGAAGAACGCATCGTCAAAATCGGCGTGCTGGAAAACAATCTAATTGAGATTCAACAGGGCGTTCAGGAAAATGAATCGGTTGCGGTCAGCAACATCGGACAGATTTACGACGGCGTTTCGGTCAGCCAATAAAAAAGTCCCAAGACCTAAGTCTCAAGAGTCTCAGGTCTGTGTTATGCAGGTTGAATTGAAAATAATAGTTTGAGTGAAGGAGAGCAAATTTATGGCGTTGATTCAGAAATTTGAGGATTTGGAAGCGTGGAAGATTTCAAGAGAAGTAACGCGAGAGATTTACCGGATTTCTAAAAATCAATCGTTCGCTCGTGATTTCGGATTGCGTGACCAAATTTGCCGGGCTTCGGTTTCTACAATGTCGAATATCGCCGAAGGTTTCGAGCGTGACGGCGATAAGGAATTTATCAATTTTCTATCAATCGCTAAAGCCTCGTCTGGCGAAGTTCGCTCACAACTTTATGTCGCTCTTGACCAGGAATATATCTCAGAAAACGATTTCAATTTACTCTACGGCAAGACGACGGAAAACAGCCGGGTAATTGCAGGGCTAATAAAATACCTAAAACAATCGGATTTAAAAGGAAGAAAGTTCAAATAGATTCAACCTCTCGACTTGGGACTTTTGGGACTTGGGTCTTGAGACTTAAAAGATTATGCAATGGTTAGCAGAAGTTTGTGTGAAGCGTCCGGTGTTTGCGACGATGTTGATTTTATCGCTCGTGACGGTCGGCGCGTTTTCATTTTTTTCGCTTGGTCTCGATTTATTTCCGAAAATTGATTTTCCGACGATTACGATCACAGTGATTAATCCGGGCGCGTCGCCGCAGGAAATCGAAACGGAAGTGACGGAGAAAATCGAAGAAGCCGTTAATACAATTAGCGGAATTGACGAATTGCGCTCGACTTCGGTTGAAGGCGCGGCTCAGGTTTTCGTTCAATTCGTGCTGGAAAAAGATGTCAACGTCGCCGCGCAGGAAGTCGAAAATCGCGTGCAGACGGTGATTCCGCGTCTTCCACAAACCGCCGAGCAGCCGACCGTTCAAAAATTAGATACAGATGCCACACCGGTTTTGCGCATCGTCGTTTCCGCGCCAACCAATCTGCGCGAGGTGACGGAGTTCGCTAAAAACAAAGTCAAAGAGCGCATCGAATCAATTAACGGTGTCGGGCAAGTAACAATTATCGGCGGTCGCGAGCGGCAAATCAACGTCTGGATTGACCCTGACAAAATGCGTTCTTACAGCATCACACCGGCGGAAGTCTCGAACGCTTTGCGGATTCAGAATATCGAATTTCCGAGCGGCAGATTGGATGCCGGCGCAACCGAAGCAAGCGTCAGAACTTTGGGAAAAATCCAAAAGCCAGAACAATTTGCCGATGTCGTCGTCGCCACGCGCGGCACGTATCAGGTCCGAGTCAAGGACATCGGCTATGTAGAGGACGGTGCGGAAGAACTTCGCACCGAAGCCAGGCATAACGGTAAGCCCGCCGTAAGTTTGGTTGTTTCCAAGCAATCGGGACAAAACACAGTCGCTGTCGCGCAGGAATTAAAAGAGAGATTAAAGGAAATCGAGGCGACGTTGCCCTCGAGTTATCGAATGCAGGTGATCGGCGACAACTCGATTTTTATCGAAAATTCGCTGAATGCGATTGAAGAGCATTTAATTGTCGGCGGACTACTCGCGGCGGGCGTCGTCTTTTTATTTCTGTGGAGTTTTCGCTCGACAATTATTGCCGCGCTCGCCATTCCGACTTCGATTATTTCGACATTTGCGCTGATGTACGCGATGGGCTACACGCTCAATTCGATCACGATGCTTTCGCTGACACTGATGGTCGGCATCGTGATTGACGACGCGATTGTGGTTCTCGAAAACATCTATCGCTTCGTTGAAGAAAAAGGAATGCATCCGTTTCAGGCGGCGATTGAAGGCACGCGCGAAATTGGTTTGGCGGTTCTGGCGACAACCCTCAGCTTGATGGCGGTTTTCGTTCCCATCGGTTTTATGCAGGGCATCGTCGGACGTTTTATGTCGTCGTTCGGTCTGACGGCTTCGTTCGCCATTTTTATTTCGCTGATTGTGTCGTTCACTTTAACGCCGATGCTCGCGGCGCGTCTGATTAAGCCGCACAAAAAAGAAGAAGAAAATCCGAGTTCCGAATTCAATTTTGAAGGTGAGGAACATTCCCCTGAAACTCACGACGACGGAATGAACAACGATGGAATGATTGAAAATCGGGAAACTAAAACCGAAAGTCATTCATCATCGGGCGCGAAAAACGCGCGGTTTTACCGCTATATTGACTCGACTTATACGTGGCTTTTGAAATTTTCGATGGGGCATCGCTGGCTGATTGTGCTGCTGTGTGTCCTTGTTTTTATCAGCATTGTTCCGCTGTTTATGTTCGTCGGCAAAAACTTTCTGCCTGTTGACGACCAATCGCAATTTGAAATCTCGATTCGCGCGCCCGAAGGTAATTCGCTCTCAGCGACTTCGCAGCTTTTTGAGCGCATCGCAACCGACGTTCGCAAAATTCCGGGCGTGACTGACACGCTGACGACCATCGGCGGCGGACAGCAAGGTATTGTCAATAACGGCACGATTTACGTTCGTCTGTCGGAAATCGGGATGCGCGAAAAATCGCAGGAAGAATTGATGGTTTCGGCGCGTGAATTGTTGAAGAATTTTCCGCCGGAACTGAGAACCGGTGTCCAGCAGGTGCAAGCGTTTTCGGGCGGCGGTTTCCGCAACGCCAACGTGCAGTTTTTGATTTCGGGACCAGACTTAAAAGTTCTGGAGGATTATTCCGCTAAACTGCTTGAAAAAATGAAAACGATTCCCGACGCGGTTGACGTCGATTCTACTTTAATCAGCGGTAAACCCGAAGTGCAATTGGAAGTTAATCGCGACACGGCAGCCGATTTAGGCGTTCGCATCGGCGATGTGTCCCAAGCATTAAATACTTTGGTTGCCGGAACCGAAGCGACGACTTTTAACGAAGGAACCGACCAATACGAAGTTCGAGTTCGCGCGATAAACAATTTCCGCACGGATGTCGAAGGCTTGAAGCGCCTGATCGTTCCTTCGAGTAAACCGGGCATCGGATTCGTCTCGCTCGACCGGCTCGTCACGGTCAAAGAAGGAACCGGACCGAGTTCGGTTGACCGCCTGAATCGGCAGCGACAAGTCACATTGCTGGCGAACACTCGTCCGGGAGGCTCGGCGACGAGCATAACGTCGGAGATTGACAGTTTCGTCAAAGAATTGAGTTTGCCGACCGGGTATCGAACCGGCTACGTCGGGCAGTCGAAAGAACTCGGCAAATCGCTGTTTTATTTCGCGCTCGCTATTTCGCTGTCGTTTATTTTTATGTATATCGTGCTGGCGGCGCAGTTTGAATCGTTTATCCATCCGATTACGATTCTTTTAACTTTGCCGCTCTCGATTCCGTTCGGCATTGTCAGCCTGCTTATTGCCGGGCAGACCGTTAATATCTTTTCGGGTTTGGGACTATTGCTTCTCTTTGGCGTGGTGAAAAAGAACGCGATTTTGCAGATTGACCATACGAATCGTCTGCGCGAGCAGGGAATGAGCCGCTATGATGCGATTATCCAGGCGAACCGCGACCGTCTGCGACCGATTTTGATGACGACAATCGCGCTCGTCGCCGGAATGATTCCGCTCGTCGTTTCGACCGGCGCGGGCGCGGGAACTAATCGTTCAATCGGCGTTTTGGTTGTCGGCGGTCAAAGTTTGTGTCTGCTTTTAACCTTGCTCGCCGTTCCGGTTTTTTATTCGCTTTTTGACGATGCGACCGAGTGGCGTCTTTTCAGCCGCCTGAATAGTTTTTCGACGAAAACATTTGGCGGTATGAAACGAAAATTTTCGACGGCGACAAGTTCGCTGTTCAGCAAAAAACAAAATGCCGAATGAAAAAGACAATCCGGGCGTGATTGCACCGCCGCCATTGATTTTCTTAAGTGGTTTGCTTGTCGGCGGTCTTATAAGCGGGTTTTTCCCCGTCGAAATTTTGCCGAGAACTTTGGCAGTTATTGCAGGAATTTCGTTGGCAGTTGCGGGTTTGACAATTATTTTGACGGCGATTGTGCAGATGCGGCGGGCTAAAACAAATGTCGAGCCCTGGAAACCGACGACGGCGATTTTAGACGAGGGACTTTACGCGGTCAGCCGCAATCCGATTTATTTGGCAATGGCATTGATTTATCTCGGAATCGCCTTTTTATTCAACTCGTTTTGGTTTCTGCCGCCGCTTGTTTTAGTTTTACCCGCAATTCATTTCGGCGTGATTTTGCGGGAAGAAAAATATCTCGAACGCAAATTCGGCGACGAATATTTAAATTACAAAACCAGCGTCCGGCGCTGGATTTGAGCGGTTTCTTTGAGCAATTTTATTTATACGGTTTTATGTTTACCCGATTTGTTCGACGAATTCGGGGAGGTTTTATGAAGCAGTTGATACAAAAGTTTTCATACATTTTAATTTTGATTTTACTCGGCTTCGGAACGATTTTGGCACAAGAGGCAACGCCTTCGCCGTCGCTAACTCCGACTCCTGAAAATCAGGCAAAACCGGTTGACGACGCGCAAAACGTCCAGCCGGAAAACTTGCAGGGCGTTCCTGTCGTCGCTCCGAATTATGAATCCAGAGACCGCAATTTTCCAGAACTCGGACGAGTTGGCGTTGATATGATGCAGCAAAAGCCGCTTTCACTGAGAGAAGCGATCGTGCTTGCGCTTGAGAATAACAAAGACATTGAAGTTTCGCGCCAGAACGTTCGGATTGCCGAATTTGATTTGACATCCGGTGAAGGTTTCTACGAGCCCCGATTTTCGGGAAACACGCAATATGAACGCGCGACGATACCGAATATCAGCATTTTCAGCACGAATAAAACAACCACCAACAGCTCGATTGTCGGTAATGCGCGTTACCAGGGTTTTGTCAAAAAATTCGGAACTGTTTACGCGGCGGAATTTAATAATACGCGTGTCGGAACCGACAATCCGATTTCTATTTTGAGTCCGCAATACAACACCGGTCTGACTTTCAGCGTCACACAGCCGCTTCTTCGCGGGCGACGATTTGACAATCAGCGGCGCCTGATCGAAATTGCCAAGCGTAATCTTTCTTTGACCGATACGCAATTTCGCCAGCGCTCAATCGAAATTATTGCCGGCGTCCAGCGCGCTTACTGGGATTTGACTTACACGCTCAGAAATCTGCAGGTTCAGCGCGACGCCGTTCGGGACGCGAAAGACCAACTAATGCACAATCGCCGACTCGTTGAGGAAGGCATTCTCGCGCCGGTTGATATTATCGCGGCGGACACGCAGGTGGCGAATTTCGAGCAGAATGTTTACGCGGCTCTGGAAGATGTCAATCGCGCCGAAAATAATTTGAAAAATCTGATTGCGCAAAACCGCAGCGATTCGATTTGGAACGAATCACTCGTCCCGACCGACCCGGTTGAAATCGACGCGCCAAGCACGACTCTGCCCGAAGCGCTTGACTTGGCGCTCCAGAATCGCCCGGAAATCGAGTTGAATACAGTTGCCGCGGACATCAACGAAATTGACCGCCGTTTTTATCGTGAACAAGCAAAACCGCAAGTTGATTTAGTGGCAAGTTACACGACGGCGGGCATCGGCGGAAGTGAAAATCAAAATTTCAGAAGTCCGTTCGGCACAGTCTGCGACCCGAACGCCGCCGATTATCAAAGTTGTTTGGCGCGTCAGGGATTGCAGCAAGCACAGCAACAGACGTTTTTGCAGGGCATCGGCGGGGCGGGATCAACCGTGACGGATATTTTTGCGAATCGTTACCCGACTTTTCGCGCCGGCGTACAGTTTAATATTCCTCTGGGAAACAAAGTCGCCAAAGCGCAGCTTGGAAAATCGCTGGTGGAAGGCGAGCGTATCAAAACGCAGCGCGAACAGGCGGAACAAAATATTCAGGTTGAAGTCAGGAATACTCTGCAAACGGTCAGAACATCCGAAGCGCGTCTGCGTTCGGCAGCGATCTCGCGTGAAAACAGCGAAAAACAATACGCCTCTGAACAGCGCAAACTCGATTCGGGACAATCTGATATTTATAAAGTTCTCGAACGCCAGACGGCTTTGACAACCGCCCGCAGCAATGAACTTCGCGCTCAAACCGAACTAAACAAGGCAATTGCTGAATTGCAGCGCGCGACGGGTAATTCGATGAAAGCAAATAATGTTGAAGCGCGGCTTCGTCATTAGTTTGACAAACTTTTCAAACGCTTTGTCATCTGAGTGAATGTTCGACTCGGACGAAAAAATTGGTTCGAACTTCAATTCTAATAAAGAAGATTTGACAGCAAATCATTTTCGGACAAAAATCAGAAAGTTTATATGAAAAGGACAGAACGCCAGTTGAGAAAAATTTTAATCGCGCTCGGATTGCTTGTTTTAGTTTTTATAAATTTTTCGATTGATGCTAAAGCGCAAGAAGTAGTTGATAAAACGGTGGCAACCGTCAGTGACGGCGTTGGTGTTCCCGAACTGATTACTTATTCGGACTTGCTCTGGCAACTTGCTCTGCAGCCTGGCACGCCGCTTCGTCCGCCGAGTTCGGAAGATTTGAACCGTGCGCTGCAACTGCTGATAAATCAACGTTTATTTGCGCTGGAAGCGAAAAGAGTTCCGCGTTCTGCGCCGTCGCAAGCTGAAATAGATGCCAAAATAAAAGACATTATCAAAAATTTTCCTTCGACGGCAGAATTTGAACAGCGCCTGCGGATTGTCGGTTTTGATTCGGTTAAGGACGAAAATTTTGAGCGAATAATGGCGGAGCGAGTAGCGATTGATAAATATTTAGACTTTCGTTTTCGCTCGTTCGTCGTTATTACGTCCGAAGATGAAAAGAAATATTATGAAAATGTGTATTCGTCGGAATTCAGGCGGTTGAATCCCTCGCGTATTAAGCCGAATCTTGAAGAAGTGCGCGCTCAAATCAATCAAACTTTGACGGAAGAAAAAGTCGCCACCGACATCGAAAAGTTTTTGGATGATGCCAAACGACGCGCCGAAATTATTGTTTTGAGCGAAGTTTGAAAATTTGAAATTTACAAATTTTATTTTTCTGCTTCAAGTAGCTTTTTCGCTTCCAGAAGACTTTCCATATGCGCATCGTTCACTTTCGGATACTGCAAATTGAGCGATTCCATTTTCTTGATAATAATTTCTGAAACCGCCACCCGCGTAAACCATTTGTTGTCGGCAGGGACGACAAACCAGGGAGCGTTTTTCGTACTGGTCGCTTCGATCGCATCGCTGTAAGCCTGTTGATATTCATCCCAAAATCCGCGCTCCCTGACATCCGCTGCCGAAAATTTCCAATTCTTTTCCGGTGTGTTGATGCGTTTTAAAAAGCGTTTTTTTTGTTCGTCCTTTGAAACATTGAGGAAGAATTTTAGAGTATGGATTCCGTTTTCCGACAAATAATTTTCAAAATTTGTAATTTGGGCATAGCGTTTTTTCCAGATAGCTTTGTCGTTTTCCAGTTTGTCGGGCATTTGTTGAAATTGCAAGATTTCCGGATGAACGCGCACCACAAGAACTTCTTCGTAATAAGAACGATTGAAAATTCCGATGCGCCCGCGCTCGGGAGTATGCTTCATCGAACGCCACAGGTAATCGTGGTCGAGCTCTTCCGACGAAGGCTGCTTAAACGATGTCACGTGAACGCCTTGCGGGTTCAGACCGCTCATTACGTGCTTAATGGCGCTGTCTTTTCCCGCCGCGTCCATCGCTTGAAAAATTATCAGAAGCGCGTGATTATTCTGCGCATAAAGCACATCTTGAAGTTCGGTAAGTCGCTGGATGTTTTTTACCAAATCATTACCGGCTTCAATTTTGTCCGTGTAATTGCCCTTAAAGTCGGTTTGGTGATTTTTTAAGTTTAGCTTTTTGCCCTCGGGTATGAGAAAGTTTTCGATATTCATAATTTAATCGTTAAAAATTGTTTCAATTAATTTAACGTAAAGGCGCGAAGTCGCAAAGCCGCGAGGAAAGAAATCTTTAGATAAATCAATCGAAAGTTTTTATTGAAATTTTTAATTTGCTAAAAAACTTTGATTCTTTCCTGCTTGCGTTAAGAACTATCTTAAAATTTTTTCAAACCGCAACGGGCGCGGCGATTTTGCCGTGCGACTGATAACTTTGCAAGCTCAAGTTTTCATATTTAAAGTCGAGCAATCCTTCCAGACCTTTGAAATTTTCCGTGCCGATAAAATTCAATTTCGGCAGCGGCAGCGGCTCACGTTTGAGGAGTTTTTCGACTTGTTCGAGATGATTCGAATAAATATGTAAATCGTTAAAAGTATGAACAAATTCGCCGACCTCTAAGCCACAGACGTGGGCGATTAAATGTGTCAAAAGCGCGTAAGAGCTAATGTTGAAAGGAACGCCGAGAAAGGCGTCGGCGGAACGCTGAAATAACTGGCAATTCAGAGTTTTTTCATTTTCAACCTTAAATGCAAAGAGAGTATGACACGGCGGAAGCTCGACTTGCAGAGCATTTTTCGGGTCCCAGCCCGAAACGATTAAGCGACGCGAATTAGGGTTGGTTTTGATTTCATTTATCAGCCAGGCGATCTGATCAAAACCGTTTTTTTCGGGGTAATCGCCGCCGAAATTGCGCCACAGGTAACCGTAAACAGGACCTAAATCTCCTTCACCCCTGCCGAATTTCGCCGTGTGTTCGGCATCAGCCCATTCCGCCCAAATATCGACGCCGTGAGCGCGAAGTTCGCTTTCGTTTGTGCTTCCTTGTAAAAACCACAATAATTCTTCAACCACCCAGCGAAACGGAACCCTTTTTGTCGTGACAATCGGAAATCCTTTGCGTAAATCAAACCTGGTTTGATAGCCGAAAACCGAAATCGTGCCGACACCGGTTCGATCCTCGTGGCGCGTGCCGTTTTCCAAAATGTGTTTTAATAAATCCTGGTATTGTTTCATCAGATTTTTAACTCGAAGCTTAACCGCAAATTTGTCGAAAGCAAACTCAAAAGTTACTATACTTGTTTGAAATTATTCAACGCAAAAAGCTATGTCAGAAAATTTTGAAGTAAGTTTTAACAGCCCGCAGTGCGGGTGGATGTCAATCGGTTTCTCCGGCAGCGAAGGCGAGTTTCACACGACGACGGCACACGTGCCGCACGAACACGCTCTGCCCGAACTTTTGCAAATTTTAACTCAGCTGCTCGACGAAAATTCGCTAAATTCTGAATTTATTATGCACTGGAATCGCAACCCTGAAGAATTTGATTTTCGATTTGCGCGTAACGGTGGAAATGTTTTGATCGAAATTTTTCAGTATCCAACTGACGAGCGTTTTGCTGCCAGCCGCGAAAAAGTTTTCGCGCACGAAGGCGGTGTCGGTGAAGTTTGCCAGGCATTTTATGATACTTTTGCCCAACTCGAGACAGACAAAAACACGGATGAATTTGAGCAAAATTGGCGACAGCCTTTTCCGCTTGTCGATTTTGAAAAATTTGAGAATAAATTGAGGTTTTATGGAAAATAAAATACGTTGTCAAAGCTGCGGTATGCCTTTATCGGAAACTTTCGGCAATTTGGGAACAAATGGAAACGGGTCAAACACTGCCGAGTACTGCAATATTTGTTATCAGAACGGTGCTTTTACTAACCCCGGTCAAACATTAAATGAAATGATTCAAAGCTCAATTGAAAATATGACTGCGGACCAAAATATGCCCGTCGAAAAGGCGAAAGAGATGGCAAACTCTTTTATACCAACGCTCAAAAGATGGCAATAAAGTAAAACACAATGACCGTTTGATTTGCAGAATGATTAATGAAAGAAAAACTGCTTGAATTGCTCGCGTGTCCGAGTTGCGGCGGCGATATCCTGCTCGTCCACGTTGGCGTGCGTGAACAAAAAGAAATCATCGAGGGCGTGCTTTCGTGCAAAAAGTGTGAGCGCGAATACAAAGTTGTCCGCGGGGTTCCGCGCTTTGCCGCGCTTGATAAAATCGAGCAGGACAAAGCCGATACCGCCGAGAATTTTGGTTGGCAATGGACGCATTTTACGCAGGATGACCCAAAATACGCCGAACAGTTACTCGGCTGGCTGCAGCCGGTTAAAAAAGATTTTTTCAATGGTAAAATTGTTCTCGAAGGTGGCTGCGGAAAAGGTCGCCACACGACTTTAGCGGCGGATTGGGGCGCGAAAGAAGTTGTCGGAATTGACTTGAGCGCGGCGGTTGAAACGGCGTTTCAAGCGACGAAAAATTTACCGAACGCGCATATTCTACAAGCCGATATCTTCAAGCTTCCGCTAAAAAAAGCCTTTGACTATGCGTTTAGCGTCGGCGTGCTTCATCACACGCCCGCCCCAAAAAAAGCGTTTCTTTCGCTGGCTTCAAAAGTTAAAAAAAACGGGCACGTTTCAGCCTGGATTTATGGCGCGGAGAACAACGAATGGATTACTAAGTATGTCAATCCGCTTCGAGAAAGCTTCACGTCAAAAATGGGTCAGCCGACGCTTTACCAGCTTTCCAAACTTCCGACACTGAGCGTTTTTCTCGCCTCGAAACTGCTTTATCGTCCATTAAATAAAAGCGTAAAGCCGCTTGCCGTTAAACTTTTTTATAACGAATATTTAAATCATCTCGGCACTTTCGGCTGGCGAGAGCAGCACAATATTGTCTTTGACCATTTGGTTGCCCCGACGGCGTTTTATATATCCAAAGCCGAATTTGAAGGTTGGTGGAAAGAGATTAACGCCGCAAACGTTGAAATAATTTGGCATAATAAAAATTCGTGGTGCGGCTTCGGACAAATTAACAAATAATTGAAAATTAAACCTTCGATTGCCATTTCTAGTTACTCTGTTTATTTTTTGGCTCAAGACCGAAACAAAAGCTTTTTTTTGGCGTAATTAAAAAACTATGAAAAAATTTCTGTTGCTTTTATTGCTTATTTTTACTTTTTCTTTCAACGCTCCGGCGCAGACAAAAGAGGAAACAAGATCTCAAATTCCAACCGCGAATCCGGCGGATGTTTCCTCAATTGATGCGATTATGAAAGCCGTCTATGACGTAATTTCCGGCGAAGCGGGCAAGAAGCGTGATTGGGACAGATTTCGCACCCTTTTTCATAAAGATGCGCGAATGATTCCGACGGGTAAAAATCCGCAAACCGGAATTATCGGCGCACGCGCTTTTACACCCGAAGAATATATCACGCGCTCGGCTCCGTTTATGGAAAAGGAAGGATTTTTCGAAAAGGAAATTGCCCGAACGACCGACGTTTACGGCAATATCGCGCAGGTTTTTTCAACTTACGAAACGCTTAAAAAGTCTGATGACAAAAAACCGTGGATGCGCGGCATTAACAGTTTTCAGCTTTTAAATGACGGCAAGCGCTGGTGGGTTTTGACAATTTATTGGCAAGCCGAAACAGCGGAGAATCCGATTCCAACGAAGTATCTGAAAAGTGAAAAAGTGAAAAAGTGAAAAAGTTTTTCTATGGGAAGAAAGTTCATTTTCCTATTTCAGACTTTTCCCCATTTGCACTTTTTCATTCTTTCACTTTTATGGCGGAACATATTTTAGCGCGCAAATTAACTCTCAGTTTACCAATTGAAAAAGTTTTTGATTTTTTTGCCGATGCCGGAAATCTCGAACGCATCACGCCGCCCGAACTAAATTTTCACATTATCACGCCGCAGCCAATCAACCTTCGGAAAGGAACTTTAATTGATTATCAACTAAAAGTTCGGGGCTTCCCCGTCAAATGGCGCACAGAAATTTCCGAGTGGAATCCGCCCCTTTTGTTTACCGATAAAGCTTTAAAAAGTCCGTATAAACAATGGATTCACCGCCATACTTTTACGGAAATTGAAAAAGATAAGACTTTAATTGAAGACCGGGTAAAATACCGTCTGCCGTTTGAACCTTTCGGAGATTTAGCGCATTGGTTTGTCCGGCGCGAGCTTGATTATATTTTTGATTTTCGGCAAAAAAAAGTGCTGGATTTACTTCAACCGCAAAATAAATAAAAAATGTTTTGATTTTTTCGGTGTCATTATTATAAACTCTTCAAACAATTTAAGTCGTTGAAGTCGGTTAATTAAATTTAACCGGCACGGGGAAACCAAAGTTTCGCTTTTACAAAGCGAAACAGGGGCGTAGCGTAACTTTACGCAGAAGACTTCTTTGCTTCCAGCCCGACAGCTAACCTCGTAAACGTTACAAAGAAGGACACGGATAAATTTCTTATCGAAAGGTGTGAAGCGTGTGCTTTACGCCTTTTTTGTATCTTGCGGAGAATTTTTTCAAAACCGCTTGGCAGCTGAAAATCTTTTTGTCCCTTGCGAGAATAATAAGAGTAAAACAAACGATGAGAAAAATAACAAAAAAAATCTTTTTTACGATGATTTATGTCAGCTTGGGCGTATTTTTCGCCTCCGGACAAAACGTTCAAACGGTAGATGACGAAGATATTCAATCGTGGAACGATCTTCAGATGATTGTTCCGGTGACGAAAGAATTTGATTTTTACGCGGCAATAACGGGGCGCTTCGGTAAAAATGTTACGCGCCTGAACGACCGCCGGTTCGCCGTTGGATTCATTTACAAGTTAAACAAATCCTGGTCTTTTCAACCGCTTTACTGGAATATCAAGGCGCGAAACGCAAGAGGGGAATTCGGAATTGAACATCGCTTGAACTTGCGCGTCGGATACCGATTTCCGTTCAAAAAATTTGGTCTCTCGCACCGTAGCGCGTTTGAGCGTCGTTACCGGAGCGGGCGCAATTCGTGGCGTTATCGTCCCTCGCTGACGTTTGAAAAAGATCTTCCGAAAAATTTTATTTCAAAAGCAAAATTGTTCGTTACCGAAGAAGTTTTTTACGATTCGATTCTCAAAAAATTTTCGCGCAATCGGTTCAGCGTCGGAGTAACGCGCCCACTGTTCAAACAATTGTCGCTCGATATTTATTATATGCGGCAGAACGACAGCTTTTCCCGTCCGGGAAACTTAAATGTGATCGGGACTGGTCTAAGAGTACGCTTCTAGAGAAGGAGAAATTTGATGAAACTATTAAAAAGATTAGGCTTTTTAACTGTTATCTGTTCGCTGATATTTGTCAACAGCTGTATGCCCGGCGGTCAAAACAATAAAGGCGGGCGGGTCATTACCGTCTATGGTTTTTCGATTATGAAAGAAGCGCTGGAAAAGGAGATTTATCCGGCATTTGCCGCTAAATGGAAAGCGGAGCACGGTGAAGAAGTTCATTTCAATTCATCGTTTGCCGGTTCGGAAACCGTGACCAACCAGATTTTGCAGGGCGCACCCGCTGACATCGCTATTCTTTCGATTGAGCGTGATGTCGACCGCTTGATTGCCGCCGGACACGTGCCGACCGATTAAGTAAAAAGGCAAAAGGTAAAGAAAGATAATTGTGATTCAAACTTTTCTCACTCTCTACTCTTTAT
>MWVV01000522.1_pt1 | contig 14033 bp, 8 predicted proteins | sample 1047281 | NCBI WGS metagenome assembly MWVV01 (sample SAMN06349986, study PRJNA376086) | soil metagenome | isolation source: PT-2 sample Antarctic (ecotone) soil | place: Antarctica | collected 2015-01-13 | reverse complement strand
TTCTGGGAATAGGTACTCCGCCCGGAGAAACTAAATTATTCGGATAGCCTGTTCTTCTCCATTCAGCCCAACCTTCGAAACCATTCATAAATAAATGCACCCAACGCTGTGTCGCAATTTGTTGAATTATTGCCTGTTACATTAATAGTGAACCTTCCTGACTCATCTGCTGAAACTCCATTTGAAGTTCCTTTTACAAGCACAGTGGCGGCAGGTACCGGTTCACCATTTTGGTTGGTAACTGTTCCGGAAATTTGCCTTGCCTGGCCATAAACAAGTACAGGAAAGACCATACATAAAAACAGGCAAGCTGTTAATAGTTTTGTTCTCATAAAATTAGTTTTCAGTTAAAGTAGAAAATTAGGGAAAAACAAGCTTATTTCATAAAAGAAGCAGATTCTGTATTTGCTGCTTTGCTCAAACCTTTACTTTTCAAAGAGAAGCAATATCCTTTGATAATCTTCCAGCATCTGAAATTCTTCAAGCCGTAATAAATGCTATAGAAGGGGTTGTATACCGCTCATCATATTTCAGCCTTTAAACTCTGCCATTCCCTCCAGTTCATCACTGCCCTTATCTCACCATACGAAAATTTGTTCCCTGATTTTTCTCTTATCTCTGATGAAAGGCTTTCAGGATTTTCATTAATCATCTTTTCAATTGCCTTTAAATTTTCTTTCGATACAAGCTCCAGTATATCCACTTCACCCGAAGTAATGAAGATGGCAAGATGCCCTTCGATAGTGCCCTGTGCAAGATTACGTATTGCAGCAATTTCACTAACCGCCTTTCCTTCTTTAAACATTTGCAGGCTTACACGTTGGGTGTCACCTTTTGCCATCTTCTCTCTTTTTTTTAAGTCGGCAGGTGTTTCAGTTATTTGTATTGCCTTTGGCTTTTGTTGCGCTTCAACTAATTGCAACAGCTCATTCATGTTTACAGATTGATGCAGTGCCTTGGCAATCTGCAATGCCTCCTGCACCTGCTGCTTTTTTCGTTCTATTAATAATTTCAACCCTTCCAATTCCTTCAGATACTTTTTAATTTTCGATTTATTTTTTATCTCATCAATATGTTTCTTTAAAGAATTTAAAAGTTGCTCATCTATCTCTTTAATAAAATAACCCGAAGCTGCTTCTGTTCTTTCCAGTAATTTATTATAGCCATCTGCTTCGCAATAAGCAAACAGCCACTCTAATTTTTTTGTAAATGTATTCGCTATTGACTGCTGATTACCGACTACATTGACTAAGTTTTTTGCCCACTCAATGCATTTGTTTTTATCAGGAACTTGCCGGTGCTCATAGTTATCGTAATGAAGATTTATGGCCTCGGTCATCTTATACCAGTTGAAGCTTTGCGCGAGCATATAACGTACATATATCTTTTGCTCCTGCTCCAGCATTTGTTGCAATGTATCTTCCTGCATTTCATTCTTCACAAATTCCAAAACGCGTGGATCGGTACTGATGCAGTGTGGTTGAATGCGACTGTACAATACAAGACCACCCATGGTGGTAAGCCGGCTCAAAGCCACATATACCTGCCCCGGAGCAAACGAAGCGCCTGCATCTATAATAGCTTTGTCAAAGGTTAGCCCCTGGCTTTTATGTATAGTGATTGCCCACGCAAGGCGAACAGGATATTGTGTAAACGTTCCCAACTCCTCTTCTTCAATGGTATCACTTTGCCTGTTGTAATTATACCGAAGGTTCTTCCATATTTCTCTTTCCAGTTCATGCTCTATGTTCTCATTGGGAAACGATACAAGAATTTTTTCGCTGTCAATCTTTTTGATGGTGCCGATCTTGCCATTATAATATCTTCTCACTTCGCCTTTATCATTTTTAATAAACATGATCTGCGCACCTTCCTTAAGTGAAATAATTTTTTCAACGGGATATGAATTTTCATAGAACTCCCCGGTAATAGTTGCCTCATAAGTATGCAGTTTCGCAGGCAGCTTCCTAAGCTCAGTTTCATTCAGGGTATCCGCCTTTGCATTGTGCGATGTAAGGGTGATATAGTTTTCTTCTTTCGTTGGTTCGTAGCCCGGTTTGTAATGCCGGTGCAATTGATGCAGATCGTTTTCAGTACAGCAATTATTTCTGATGTTGTTGAGAATATTTATAAAAGTATTATCCGTTTGCCTGTAAATTTTCTTTAGCTCAATAAATACCGGCGCTGCATGTTGCAATACCTGTGCATCAAAAAAGAAAGGACTTTTATAGTACTGCCGTAACACATTCCATTCATCTCTTTTTACTACAGGCGGCAGTTGAAAAAGATCGCCGATGTACAGCATTTGTACGCCGCCAAAAGGCACAAGCGGCTGCCGGCGAAAATGGCGGAACACTACATCAATCATATCCAGCACATCAGCACGCACCATCGAAACTTCATCTATTACCAACACGTCAAGCTCACGCAGCAGCTCACGCCGTGCATTGGTCATGCGCATGTTTTTAAACAGGCTGCTAATGTTGTTTATGCTGCCATCGTACGTTTGCCAGTTATTACTTTGTGAAGGAATGAACGACCCGAGTGGCAATTGAAAAAAAGAATGAATAGTTACGCCTCCTGCATTAATTGCAGCCACACCTGTGGGAGCCACCACTGCCATTTTCTTTGTGCTGTGCTCTTTAATATATTTCAAAAAAGTAGTTTTGCCCGTGCCTGCCTTACCTGTAAGAAACAGGTGCCTGTTGGTTTGATTTACAAACGCAACAGCCTTTTTAAAAGTAGTATTTGCCGGGTCAATGAGCATACTGCAAATAAAGTAAATACGGTGGGTTGTAAGGAGAGAATTTTTGGGACGGGGAGTGAGAATGTATGAGGCAATAATAAAAAGTCTCAATGGTTATTACTTTCGTAATCCGGGAGCTTCAGAATAGTTTTATAGAATATTAAGGTTACTCCGGTAAAACTGCACAATAACTTCTTATTGTTTCTGATAATAAAGAACTCTGTCAACTACGTGCATGGGACCATTACGCTTGCAGCCCTCACTCCTATTTATGAACGCTCAACCGCCCACTTTAATCTATTAAGCATTAATGAATGTAAAATTTTTGTGAGGACTGCTTTATTATTACATAAGTTTATTTAATTACAAACACCGTCATGGCTAAAGGTCCATGTGCACCCAACACCAGGGCTTGTTCGATGTCTGCTGTTTTAGAGGGGCCTCCAATAAAGCCGCCGAACCCATAATCCCCCTCGCCTATTATTTCATACGCTTCATGTAGCGTTGGAACTATTGCGTCAGCACTTATAATTACAGCAAGGTGTTGGCATATATAAGGAATTATTCGTTGTCCCATTAACTCCTCTGTAAGCCAAACTGCACCATTTTCTGCTACAGCGAAGTGAGCCCTTATAACAGCCAGCTCAACATTGTCATAAGTATGCGGATCAACGGTAGTTGACAAAAGTTCAGCAATCTCACTTAATTCAGGTAGAGTTGTTAGCAGGCGTTTTGTAACATCAAAATTTTCATTGATCAGAACTTTAACAGCAGCTATGTCATCTACTAAAAAAGTAGAACCGCCAATTGTTTTAAAGATGTCTATGAAATTTTTTACTGTATCATTATTGTCGCCTTTAAACATACTTATATCCGGCAGTAACGTTGACGGAGGTTGACTTTTTAAAACGGCTTCCAGAATTTTTTCTCTGCTGTTCATTGAGCTTTTATTTACGACTATAAATGTTCGCTGTATTATCAAAAGCGGAAGGGACGCTTCGCTTACTAAAATGATTTTTATTTCCGGTTGAAGATATAATTTTAAGCTGAATAGTTTTGCCAGTCAAAATATTCGGAGACCTGAAAGATTTTCATAGCTCACTATCATTTATTCCGGCAATACTCATTGTTTAATAAACCTTTTTGTTACTACTTCGCTCCCTGCTTTAATTTTTATTCGACTACTACCCTTCTTAACTCCAATTGGTTTAAGGCGTTTGGTCTAAAGTTCTTTACATTTTTATTTACAAGATGAATAACCATATCGTACCATAAAGGAACTACAGGTGCATCATCAATCACCATCTGGTCCATCTCGCGGTAAAGCTGGTAGCGAAGCGAGTCGTTCTCTTCCATCAAAGCCTTTTCATACAGTGCATCAAAGTTTGGATTTTTATATTGGGTATAATTTGGCGGGGCGGGATTTTTACTGTAAAACATGGCCATATAATTTTCTGCATCGGGGTAATCGGCAATCCAGCTTCCTCTAAAAAATAAGGCTCTTGATTTAGCAGTTTGCTCAAGCAGCAAGCTTTTCTGAACAACTTCCACCTGAACTTTTATGCCGCTTTCTTCCAGTTGTTTGGCCACGAAACTTCCAATGTCAGCATAAATAGGGATGGTAAGTAATTTAATTACAGGAAAGTTTTTACCATTGGAAAAACCTGCTTCCTTAAGCAGTTGCTGCGCCTTTGAAGGGTTGTATGGATAGCCTTTAACCAATTCAGCATTTCTTGATGGAAGCCCTGCAGGTACAAAGCCATGTTCTGCAGGAATGCCTATTGAATTACGCATATACATAGTAAGTTTTGCCCTGTTTATTGAGCTGTTGATCGCCTGCCTTACCGCTTTTATTTTTAACGGAGAATTTCTTAAAAGCTCATTTTTTTCGTCTACAAGTATTCCTAAATATTCTGTATTTAAATACGGGCTTTTGTTCATATAAATTTTCTGCTGCCAGTCTTTTCGCAGTTCACCTTTTTTTGTAAGCACCTCATCTTTAAACGAAGGGTCAATGTCATTTATAAAACTCAATTCGCCCTGTTGAAAAGCCAGAAATTCAGTTGCCTTGCTGTCGAGGAAAGATATTTTGACTGCATCAAGATAAGGCAACTGTTTACCCTGCTCATCCCGTTCGAAATAAGCATGATTTTTATAAAGGATTAATGCCTGCCCTTCTTCCCAAAACTTAAATTGAAAAGGGCCTGTACCACAGGGATGACTTCTAAAATCTTTACCATACTTTTCTACAACTTCCCCTGGTACTATACTGCAATATTGCATGCTTAAAATACCAAGAATGGGATGAAAGGGTCTTACCAGTTTCAACTGAAAAGTAGTATCGTTTACAGCAGTGAAACCATGTGCGCTATCCACCCTGTTACTAAATATCCAGGCGCCACTGCTGGCAGTTTGCTTATCTATTATTCTGGCTAAGCTATAAGCCACATCGGCAGCAGTCATCTTTCTTCCCTTACCATTTTTAAAAGCTTCACTGTTATGAAAAAAAACATCATTGCGTAAATGGAATGTGTAAGTAAGCCGGTCACTACTTACATCCCATGCCTTGGCAAGCGACGGAACAATATTGAGATTGCTGTCTGTTTCAACAAGCGTATTATAGAGCTGGTGCGCAATCCACATAGTTGCCTGGTTTTTAGCAAATGCAGGATCTAACGTAGGAATTCCCTCCTGTTGGTTATACGAAAAAACCTTTTTACCTGAAGAAGCCTTACTGCCACACGAAATAATTATTACACAAAAAGACAGGAAGATAAACGCATACAGCAAACAGGTAAGCAAAGGTTTACAAACGAAAGGGTTAAAAAATAACATCCCTTTCTGCGGTGATAAACTTGTATTGTGTGTGAATATCATATTTTTAAAACATGAAACTGAAAAGCAATTTATTGATTATTGGCTGCTTGCTGCTAACTGTTTTTTCGTTTGCACAACCAATAGCTAATGATAAATCTTATACAAAAGCCGATACATTAAGAGGAAGTATAACCGGGTACAGAAAAGGCTGGGATGTTTTAAAATATAATTTGAAGATTGATATTGATATCAATAATAAGTCAATAGCCGGAAGTAATGAAATAATTTATAAAGAAACTTCTGCAGTAAAAACAATGCAGGTTGATCTGCAAAAGCCTATGAGTATTGACAGTATTATTGATGATACCGGCAAAACTTTACGATTTCAAAATGATGATAATGTATGGCTTGTTAACGTGAGGAGTGAAAATACAATGATTGAATTTTCACCAGGCACAAGAAAAATAAAAATATACTATCACGGCGTACCCAAAGAGGCAGTAAAAGCGCCGTGGGATGGCGGTGTTGTATGGAACAAAGACACAAAAGGAAATCCTTTTGTAGCAACTGCATGCGAAGGTATTGGAGCAAGTATATGGTGGCCCTGCAAAGACCATTTAAGTGATGAGCCTGATGAAGGAATGACGATAAGCATAACTGCACCAGATACCTTAAGCGCCATAAGCAATGGAAGATTGAAAAATGTTTCAGCAAACCATAATGGTTTTAAAACATGGTTATGGGAAGTTAAAAACCCTATTAATAATTATGATGTTACTATGAATATTGGAAAGTATGCACACTGGAATGATACTTTAAACGGAGAAAAAGGCAAGCTTGATCTGCAATATTGGGTACTTGATTATAACCTCGAAAAAGCAAAACAGCAGTTTCAGCAGGTAAACCCTATGCTACGTTCTTTTGAATACTGGTTTGGTCCTTACCCTTTTTATGAAGACAGCTACAAACTTATTGAAACACCCTTTCTCGGTATGGAGCATCAAAGTGGGGTTGCCTATGGAAATGGCTATCATAACGGGTACAGAGGAAGAGACTTAAGCGGCACCGGCTGGGGAATGAAATGGGATTTTATTATCGTTCACGAAAGCGGCCATGAATGGTTTGGAAATAATATAACTGCAAAAGATATAGCAGATATGTGGGTGCACGAAGGCTTTACCAACTACAGCGAAGTTTTATATACCGGTGATCACTACGGCAAAGAAGCTGCGGCGGAATATTGCTATGGAATACGCAGCAATATAAAAAACGATATTCCTATTATAAGCACTTATAATGTAAATAAACAAGGCAGTAGCGATATGTATTATAAAGCAGCCAATATGATCAATATGATACGCAACACTGTTAATGATGATCTAAAATTCAAAAACATCTTAAGAGGATTAAATAAAAACTTTTATCATCAAACAGTAACTACACAACAAATAGAAACTTATATCAACAAGCAAAGCGGCTACGATTTTAAACCTGTTTTCGATCAATATTTAAGAACCACGCAAATACCTGTTCTTGAATATTATTTCGACAAAAACAAAAGCAAGGTCTTTTACCGCTGGAGGAATTGCGTAGAAGGTTTTAATCTGCCTGTTCTAATAAGAAATAGAAAGGTTAACATTTGGATTAAGCCTAATGAAAATTGGGAAAGCCAAAATATTTCAGCAACTGCTGCTGCAATATTCAATTCGTCAACCATTAAGAAGGACTATTTGATTGAGGTGAAACAAGTAGATAATGTGCAAATAGCAGACAAAAAATAAGGCACGCTGTAACGCATGCCTTAAAGTTTATAGTAATAGAATAACTATTAAGGTTTAATCGAAATCTTACTTGTTCTTACTCCGTTTGCGCTTACTACTTTTACGTAATAAACACCTGCAGGAACATTTCTAAGGTTAAAAGATTGCACTATTGAACCTGTTGATACCTGAACAAACTTTTTACTTATCATCATGCCATTCGCCGCCATAATATAAATGTCTGCAGTTGACGATTTAAAGTTTTTTAATTCCACTTTGAACACACCGCCATTTGCAGGGTTAGGAGAAATTTTTACTTCTTCAGTTGATATTCTTGTAGTAATATTCTGTAAATCTGCTGTGCCAGGTAAAGGACAATGGCCCAATTTATCACCCGCATCTAACCTCTTCTGAACATCAGCAATGGGTATACAAATTTCAGGATTACTAACTCCGGGAGTTATTTGGCAAATAATGACTTTCCTTTCAGGATCGTTATTGTTTCCGCAAAATATAACTGTTGCAGGGTCTATACAACTTCCGGCAACTGGTTGGAAACCCATAGCTGTGCTATTATCATTTGCATTGATTAAATAAGGAGTATAATCAACATTTCCTGAAACTCTGGTTGCTACTACCAATGGGTCAATAGCACCCAACCAATTACATTCAGCGTTGAGCATTCCGCTTCCGGGATGAAGTATAGCTTTGTTAATATTGGTTGCATCAAAGGAATTATTATTTACAGTAATATTTTTGCCCGTAATATTATCTCCTCCTTCAATTAAAACCCGGTTTCCGTCAAAGCCACGATAAATAGTTAATCCATTGAAAGAATTGGAAACTTTATTATTCGTTATCGTTTTTGTTCCTTGAAATAAAGTAGGATCCCACAGAACAATTCCTCCTAAATTCGGATCGTTAGATGTATTCGCAAAATCAATTTCGTTATCTTTTACCATAGCATCTTTACAAGTATGAGCTAATTGAATTCCTTCAAGACTAACGTGCGAAATTTTATTTCTTAAGACATTAGCAGTTTGAGTAATTGTATTTTCCCCTCTTACAAAAGAAGCGGTAATAATTATTCCTCCCCCTCGTGCCTGGTCAATAACATTATCAGTGACTGTTGCACTGCCAACACCTGCTAAAAAAACTGCAGTATTGGCTATGTTTATAAAACGGTTATCAGTAATCGTAACAGCGCCAAAGGGAACTCCGCCATAAAATATTGAGCCGGCTTCTATAAAGTTTTTTTCAAACAAAATTTGAATTGCACTAAGATTGGTGTAGTTACCGTCCATTAAAGGTTCACCGCCTGTTATTTTAAATCCTTTAATGGAAACATTCACTCCTGTTGAATTTGAATATACAACAAAGGCTCGTGGGGTGAGGTAAGAAGCAACCGATTGAGCAACTATTATTGCCTCGGTTGTACGGGATCCTGTATTAGGTGAAATAGCAGCATTAGGACCTTGTATATTTACTGATTTCGAAACATAAATTGTTTCATTGTAAGTTCCTGGTCCAACCATAATAACAGCTCCTGGAGATGCCGCATTAACAGCAGCCTGAATACTCGGATATGATGTAGCACCGATCATCACTGAATTAGCAAAAACCGATAATGCAGTTCCCGAAAGAAAAATTAAAAGGAAAATAAATTTAAAAGCATAGGACATGCCATTAAGAAAAGAGTAGTTCTTTTTCATACCTGAAGTTTGGTTTAATTTGTTTTTAATAATATTGAATTACGAGGGCTAAAACTAATCCAAGGAATTGAAATAAAAAATAGGATAAAACCTTAAGTACAAATAGGAAAAACCACATTTGAAATTAGTAATAACACCTATTGCTCACTATAACGAGAGCATTTATTTCAGAAGTAATCGACTATTGAGAATATAAGTAATGGTAGAAACTATGGTGCTGCATTATATACCCTTCCAGCGCCTTTATACCTGGCTTTCCAGTAACTATCGTTAAGGTCACTTACCATCACTCCACCACTTGTAGCAGCATGAACAAACTTATTATTAAGAAGATAAATACCAACATGAGATATCTCCCGGCCACCGGTATTAAAAAAAACAAGATCGCCTTCATTTAAATCTTCCATACCAATATGCTTGCTGTAATTATATTGTTCCTGCGCAGTGCGGGGAAGATTAATACTGTAAATACCTTGAATTATTATTTGCGTTAATGCTGAACAATCAATACAACTTTTTGTACTTCCGCCCATGCAATAACTTGTTCCCCACCATTCGTCAATTATTTTTAAAAGGTTTACGTTGTGCAGTTTTTCAACGTTTGCGTCTAACATAATAGCATACTTCAATTGCAGCCAGTCTGCCCTTTCAATATCCCCTGAAGTTGCTGTTGTTTCGGCTATGCTTTGCCCGTCGCCTTTTTTAATCTTCTTTGCAGGAATGTTAGGTCCGATAGCTACATGCTTTGATGTTGCCCTGCCAGGTGTAAGAGATATATTATCAAGAAAACGAACTTTTTTTTCGCCTGGCTTTTTAGCAACACTAACACTTGCTGAACGATCTTGAGAGGTTAATGCTTTGAACTGCCTACAGCTCGTTAGCATTAATACAAACAGCAGGTTATATGATAAACGCTTTATATTCATAGGCGAAGCAGGCAATTTAATACACTATGGCTTCGCAACCATCGGATATTGAAAACTTTTCTCTACGAACTGTTAACGGCTTACAAAATGTGGAAAAGTACAATACTGGTTATTATTGGTGATGGCGATATTTGAATGAATAATGAATAATGATAAATGTCTTAAGTCAGTTGTCAAACTTTTTGAATTTTGCATTCTAATTATTCATTCATCATTATTCATTTTAAATTACCCCTTTACTCATGTGTAAATTTTCTCACCTTCATGTTCATACTCAATTTAGCCTTCTCGATGGCGCTGCCTCTATAAAAAGTCTTTATCAGAAAGCAATGGATGATAATATGCCTGCTCTCGCCATCACCGATCATGGAAATATGTTTGGCACTTTTGAATTTGTTGCAGAGGCTTATAAACACAAAAACGAAGATGGCTCTTTAAAGGTTAAGCCAATTGTAGGCTGCGAGTTTTACGTGGTTGCTGACCGACATAAAAGAGCATTTACAAAAGAACAAAAAGACGAACGTTATCACCAGGTGTTGCTGGCGAAGAATAAACAGGGTTACGATAATTTATTAAAGCTTACTTCGCTTGGCTATACTGAAGGTATGTACAGCAAGTATCCAAGAATTGATAAAGAGCTGATTGAAAAATACCATGAAGGTTTGATTGCTACTACCTGTTGTTTGGGTGCTTATGTTCCTCAAACCATGTTAAAGAATGGAGATGAAGCTGCAGAAAAAGAATTTAAGTGGTGGCTGAATATGTTCGGCGAGGATTATTATATCGAAATACAGCGGCACGGCATTAAAGAGCAGGATAAAGTAAATGAACTGTTGTTGAAGTTTGCATTGAAATACAATGTAAATGTAATTGCAAGCAACGATAGCCATTATACAGACCAGGAAGATTATAATGCCCATGATATTCTCTTATGCCTAAACACAGGCGAAAAGAAAAGTACTCCGGGTTATGACGATTTTATAAATGATGATATTGCTATAAAAGAACGCCGCTTCAAGTTTCCCAACAATCAATTCTATTTCAAAAAGACAGAGGAGATGAAAGGCCTCTTTAAAGATATTCCTCATGCCATTGATAACACCAATGAGATTGTTGGAAAGATCGAGGTTTTAAATTTAAAGAAAGATATCCTTCTTCCGAACTTCCCCATACCAAAAGAATTTCAAAAACATACTGATAACAATCTTAACCAGTGGGAATACCTGCATAATATAACTTATGAAGGTGCAGGAAAACGCTACAGCGAAATAACAGAAGAGATAAGGGAACGTTTGGATTTTGAATTGTTCACTATTAGAACAATGGGTTTTGCAGGTTACTTTTTAATAGTATCCGACTTTATAAAAGCAGGTCGCGAATTAGGAGTGTTCGTAGGCCCGGGGCGTGGTTCTGCAGCAGGTTCTGTTGTGGCTTTTTGCATTGGCATTACTAATATCGATCCGCTTAAATATAACCTGCTATTCGAGCGTTTTCTTAACCCGGATCGAAAGAGCATGCCCGATATTGATACTGATTTTGACGACGACGGAAGGCAGAAAGTAATTGATTATGTAGTTCAAAAATATGGGCGTAACCAGGTAGCCCAAATAGTTACGTTTGGTACTATGGCAGCCAAGATGAGTATAAAGGATGTTTCGCGGGTGCTCGATTTGTCGTTGGCTGAAAGTAATATGATGGCAAAGCTGGTTCCCGACAGGCCGGGTACGGAATTAAGACGATGTTTGCATGCTCCTGTTACTGCAAGAGAAGGAGCGAAATCTTTAGAAGAGAAAGAAGGCTTTGGCCCTGAAGACATGGACAATATCAGAAAGCTTCGCGAAATTTATAACAGCGAAGGACTGCAATCGCAAGTGCTTCACGAAGCCGAACGTTTAGAAGGTTCAGTAAGAAATACAGGCTTGCATGCTGCAGGAATTATTATCGCACCCGATGATTTAAAGAACATTATTCCTGTTGCTACATCAAAAGACTCCGATCTTTTGATTACCCAAATTGCAGGAAACATCATTGAAGAAGCTGGTGTAATTAAGATGGATTTCCTGGGTTTAAAAACGCTTTCCATTTTAAAAACTGCGCTTGAATTAATTAAGCAAAATCATAGTATCGATATAGACATAGATGAGTTACCCCTTGATGATGAAAAAACATTTAAGCTCTACCAGATAGGTGAAACATATGGAACGTTCCAGTTCGAAGGTGCAGGTATGGTAAAATACCTGAGAGATTTGAAGCCCGATAAGTTTGCCGACTTGATTGCCATGAATGCTTTATATCGTCCCGGTCCTATGGCATATATACCCAACTATGTTGAACGAAAACATGGACGTGAAGAAATAGTTTACGACCTGCCCGACATGGCAGAATTTCTGGAAGAAACTTATGGTATTACCGTGTACCAGGAGCAGGTAATGTTGCTTTCACAAAAACTTGCTGGCTTCTCAAAAGGCCAGGCAGATGTATTGCGAAAAGCAATGGGTAAAAAAGACAGGAAGACCCTTGACAGGATGAAAGACAGCTTTCTTGAAGGCGCAACTGCAAAAGGACATCCAAAGCATATATTAGAAAAAATATGGACCGATTGGGAAAGGTTCGCCCAATATGCTTTCAATAAATCGCACTCTACCTGTTATGCTTTGGTAGCTTATCAAACGGCTTATTTAAAAGCCCATTATCCCAGTGAATATATGGCCGCCGTGCTCAACCATGCAGGCAGCATTGATAAGATAACTCTAATCATGGAGGAGTGTAAACGTATGGGACTTAAAGTGCTTGGACCGGATATCAATGAATCGCAAAAAGGTTTTGCAGTTAATAAAAAGGGGGAGATACGTTTTGGTATGATGGGGCTGAAAGGTGTTGGCGAAAATGCCATTGAACATATACTTGAAGAGCGAAAAAAGAAAGGACCTTTTACAAACATCTTCGATCTGGTAAAACGCGTAAGTCTGCGTGCAGCAAGTAAAAAATCTTTGGAAAGCCTTGCATACAGCGGAGCATTTGATTGCTTTAAAGAATACCATCGTGCACAATATTTTCTTAATAAAGAAACCAATGTTTGCGGCCTCGATATTATTGTAAATTTCGGAAACAAATACCAGGCGCAGGCTCAAACTACCAGTAATAGTTTGTTTGGTGATATGATTTCGTTGGATATTCCTACTCCATATTTACCTAAGGCAGAGCCATGGACTCTAACCGAATTACTCGATCATGAAAAAGAGGTAACAGGAATGTTTATGAGCGGTCATCCCCTCGATCATTTTAAATTTGAATTAAAGCATTACGGCTTCACACCTCTAAACGACTTCAATGAAATAAAAGAGGCGCCCCAGCTTCAACCAAATATTAATAAACAATATCGCCTGGCCGGCTTAGTAGTTGATGCACAACATCGCACTACTAAAACAGGCCGAAGTTTTGGCGTATTATGCATAGAAGATTTTACAGGCAAAACAGAACTTATGCTTTGGAGCGATGATTATGTAAAATACCAGAACTACCTCGAAAAAGGGAAGAATGTAATGATACTGGGTTGCTTTAAAACAAGGTATAACAACGAACAATACGAGTTTAAAATTTCATCCATTAACCTGCTTGAAGTAACCAAACAAAATTTTACCAAGCAGTTGGTTATGGAAGTTTCCACAAAAGCTATAACTCCTGATTTTGTAAACTTCATTGAAAAGAACATTAAATCTTATCCCGGAAAATCTTCCCTAAAATTCAATATTGTAGAACCCAAAGAAAACCTGAGGCTAAGTTTATACTCGTTAGAAAAAGGATTTACCATGAACGAAGAAATGGTTCATTTTCTTGAAGAGAATAAAGATGTGGAAGTAATGGTGGTGACGGGGTAATTGGTTTCAAATTTGTGTTTCCCGGCTGTTAACAATTAAAAAAGTAATTATGAAAAAGGATAAATTAATATATCTTGTTTTCCTTACTATCGCATGCAATCATCCGATGCATGTAACTACAATACCAGATAGCCGAAATGCTACAAGTGGTACTCTGGGCTCCGCGAAAGTGGAAAATACAATACCAAGAGGTG
>MWVV01000521.1_pt1 | contig 14036 bp, 7 predicted proteins | sample 1047281 | NCBI WGS metagenome assembly MWVV01 (sample SAMN06349986, study PRJNA376086) | soil metagenome | isolation source: PT-2 sample Antarctic (ecotone) soil | place: Antarctica | collected 2015-01-13 | reverse complement strand
GCGCCCACGAATCGTATTTATCAAAAGCGCGGTTAACTGATTCCGGATCAGCAATATCCATTTCACTGCGAGAAAGTAGCCGGTATGAAATACCTCGAATATCACAAATTCGAGCAAATGCCTGTCCCAGTGTCCCGGTGGCGCCGGTAATTAATAATTGTTTGGCGGATTTTTTTTTGTTATCAAAACCGGTTGAGCTTTGTTTTTTTGCCGCCGAAGATTCCGTTTGTGTAACAGCCTCACATATAAAACGATTAGGACGGCGCCACCAACCCGAATTTTCGAGAACGGGATGTTCAAATTTTTCTCCACGAGAAATAGATTGCAGCAAACCAGCCAGAGCGGTCGGACGCGGAAAATTACCGCGCATATCAAAAACGCCGGATTCATAATGGTTTTGTTTCTTTGTGACAAGGCTATTCCAGTCGTAAGAGCCAAGTAGAGACCAAGCCGTTACCGCGCGAATATCAACGTTTTCCTGCTGCAATTTTTTAGCCGTGTCCCAAGCTTCTATAAACCAGCGCAGTTGTTCTTCACGTGTACAACCCAAATGAATTTCGGTTAGCGCCAGGGGCATTTGATAGCGTTTCCAAATCTCCTTTAAAAGCTTGTGCAAACCTGTCTCTTCGGCTAAATCTACCCGAACCGTTTCGACATCGGCGTATCTGTGTTTATCATTTTCGACAATGGCGCATCCGGGGTATCGCTCAAAATGTTCATCAAGGAAACGCTCACTCGTCACATAGTAATTAAATCCCATAATGTCGGGTGGGCAGACGTTTTCCTGAAACCATTCAATTTGTAATTCTTCTATACCTGAATCTCGCAGATATTTCCACAACGGATGACTGCGGTTTACCCGACCGCAAATAAGATCGAAGGCAAGCAATCGCCGCTCATTTTCAAAATTAGCTTGATATTCAAGTGTCGGTGTGCTGTGCGTCTTACCCAAATCTTCGGTCTGAACGAGTTTTGCCTGCGGATTAATCAGACGTATAGCTTTCATTGCCAAAACAGTCGCGCGGCATTGATTGATAACTGCGAGAGCAAAAGTCCGGTCATCGCGCCCGTGCGGATACCAAAATCCGTATAATCCGCTGAAACGCGCGGTTGTTAAAGGTTCGTTGATCGGAGTATAAGACTCAATCCAGGGAAATCTTTCGGCGACGCGTGAAGCAAATTCCGCTAACTTTTCAGGAAAACAATCACTGACCAGACTTGTATGAGTCGGACCGCTGCCGTGATGCACCAGCCCGATTATCGGCTGAATCTTTAATTCCTTCAAACGCTTTAAGCGCTCGTCTGCCCAAGTCCAATTGACATTATCCAATTCATCCGTTGCGTTGCGTTCCCACAAAATAGGATAACGTATTGAGTTGATACCAAGTTGAGAAAAAAGTTCAAGGTCTTCTGATCGTATATCGTGTCCGCTACTTTCTAACTGGTCAAAATAAGTATCGCCGACACGATTATATGTATATTCAACTCCGCCCCAAAGTTCGATCTTTTTTTTAAGCATATTAAAGACACTTTTTATTGGATTTTATTTGTTTCCCGAGCAAATAAAAAAGCAATAAGTTTTAGCAATAAACAATCTGATAAACCTTTCTACCTTTTAACTTAAAAGATAAAACAATGAAAAATCCGTATCTCTGCATTTAAAAGGCGCAAAAACCTTTTTATTAGTCAATCCAATGGTTATTAGGAATTAATATTAAAGGAGTCTTCACGTAGTTGCCAAATATAAAATTTATTAAATCTGTGCAAATAATCAGCAAAAACACAAATTTTCCCGCAACTACTACAATTTTTATTAAGTAGTATTTTTTACTCTATTTTAATTTACTTCTAAATTTTTGAGATGATTAGAATTGAATGGAGGCGGCGATCGGAATCGAACCGATGAATAAAGCTTTTGCAGAGCTCTGCCTTACCACTTGGCTACGCCGCCTTTTTTGAAGGCAAAAGGCGAAAGTAGTAAGGAGAAACGAATATTTTCTCCATTCTCCTTTCGCCTTTCACCGTAATCTTTTGGAGCGGGAGACGAGATTTGAACTCGCGACTTCGACCTTGGCAAGGTCGCGCTCTACCACTGAGCTACTCCCGCTAACGAACTTCTAATTTTACGAATCGAGTTGATTTTGTCAAGTCCGTGTCAATTTTTAGTTTGTATTAAATGCTTATTACTGGGCATCAACCGTTAAATCTTTGATAAAACTCCAATCCCCGCTCGAATTAATTTTGATATTACCAATACGTTTACTGGCAACGACCATATTTGACGGATACCAGAGCGGGAGAAGCGGTAAATCACGGCTGACGATTTCCTGAGCTTTGATATAAAGTTCTTTAGATTTTACTCTGTCGGTTGAATCAACAGCTTCCTGCACAATTTTATCGAGTTCAGGATTACTGTAACGGCTGCGATTGCGACCGCCCGGTTTTTTATCCGGCGACTCACCTGAGGCAAATAAATCGCGCAGAAAAATCGGATCCTGGTTGCCGCCGACCCAAATCGAAGTGTTCATCTGAAATTGCCCGAGTTTTAGGTTGTCGAGCAAAGTATTGTTTTCCAGTGTTTCGATTTCAGCATTGATACCGACTTCTTTCAAGGAGTTTTGAATAATTTGGGCATATAAACTGACGGCGTTATTTCCTGCCGCAACTTTGAATCTGACCGGCTCGCCTTTGTAACCGGATTCCTGGAGAAGCCCGCGGGCGCGAGCTTGGTCAAAAGCATATTTTGTTCCCGCCGAATATGCCCAAGCCGTTTCCGGCAAAATTGAATGTGCGACTTTGGCTTGTCCGGCGAGCAAGTCACTGATAATTTTTTCGCGGTCAATCGCATAAGCAATTGCCTGGCGCAGTTTTAAATTGTCAATCGGTTTACTTGAAACATTAAATCCGATATACCTGACGTTTGAGCCGTCGGTTTGCTTGACCTGGAGATTCGGATTTTGTCCAAGCGAGCCGAAAGTGTCAGCGGAAAAATTTGTCGGATTCGGCGCCACGTCAACGCGACCGGTTTGCAATTCGGCTTGCAGGGAATTGGCGTCGGTGACGGTTTTGATGTTTAATTTTTGAATTTTCGGGGCGCCTTCCCAATATTCCAGATTGGCATCGAGTTCAACAAAATTATTTACCTGGTCAAATTTTGCAAACTTAAACGGTCCGGTTCCAAGCGGTGCGACTCTTTGCTGTTCAATCGTTCCTTCCGGAATGATTGGAATTGTCACAAGATTTGATAAAAGCTGATTGACAAGCGCCGGACGCGCAACTTTGATCACGACGGTTTTGGAATCGGGCAATTCGATCGCCGTAATGTGCGGCTGTTTTTGGTTGCTCACCGTGTCGTAAAAACTCGCGCCTTTATAACCGCCCGATTGAAACAGAGCATCGAGCGTATATTTTACATCGGCTGAAGTAAACTCTTTGCCGTTATGAAATTTTACGTTATCGTTCAACAAAAATGTGACAGTTAAATTATCTTCACCGCTTCTGATTTCTTTTGCTAAATCTCCGACGTATTCAAAATTTTCGTTCTTTTTAACAAGCGAGTTGTAAATCAATACACGAACGCGATCAGCCGCCGAGTCCGGGCTGGTCGTGCTAATCGTATCGAGACTGGAAAATTTGTCGGAATTGGCGATCGTGACAATATTATTATTTTGCGTCCGACAAGCAACTCCGCTGAACAAAAGCGTAAAAATAATTATAAATCCGATAATATAACGTAAATTCATTTAGCCTCCGGAAAATAACGCCATTCGTGGGGCGTTTTTTATTTTGAACTATAACTATAATTCAATTTATCGTTTAAGCGAGCGATATTATTTGAAAGTTGCTCCAGACGCCCGGCGTCAAAATCAAGTGGCGGCTGCAGGATATTTTTGACTTCGGCAATACGAACCAAAGATTCGTCAAGACGAGCAATCGATTGTTCACCGTTTTGAAAAGAGCTAAGCATCGCGCGATAGCTTTTCCGCACCGCGTCTGTGCTTGAACATATTAAAATCATATCTTCACCCGCTCTAAACGCGCACTTTGTGGCTTCTTCAATCGAGTAATGCCTGAGAATTGCCCCCATTTCCAAATCGTCCGTTAAAACGAGATGTTTATAACCGAGCTCCTCACGCAGAAGCTTTGTGACCACATTCGTGTTTAATGATGCCGGAATAAGCTTTCCACCAATCTTTTCGTGTTCCAAATCAATTTTTGGAAAACCGCCGTGGCTGACCATCACGACGCGGATCCGGTCGTCTTCATCTTGTCGGTACAAAAAAAGTTCGATATACGGTGCGAGGTCTTTCGCGATTAATTCTGCGTGCGTTAAATCAACGAGCGGCAATTCTTCGTGCGAATCAACTTCACCGGCGCCGATTCCCGGAAAATGTTTGAGACAGGCTAAAATTCCTTGACTCTGCAAGCCGCGCAGATAAACTTGTGAATAACCCAGAACCTCACCGGGCGAACGCCCGAACGAACGCGAAAAAAGTCCGTTGGAAAGGAGTTCGCGTTCCTCAGACATAATTTCCATGACGGGCGCGAAATTCATATTGAATCCGAGCCGCCGCAGAATTTCGCCGGTGATTTTACCGAGTTCACGCGCCGCCGCTAAATCACCGTGCTGCCGGATCACGCGAGCCGAAGGCATCGGCGTATTTATGCGTCGAAGCCGATCGACCAGACCGCCTTCCTGGTCGACGCTTAAAATCGGGAGAACAGGCAGGATTTGACGCACATCATCGAGAAGTTTGCGAGTCTGTTCGGCTTGCCTGATATTTCTGGCGAAAAGGCATACGCCGCCCGGTGAAACTTCCTCAAGTAGTTCACGCGTTTCCACATCTACTTCCGCTCCTGGAAGTCCGATAAAAAATAATTGTCCGATTTTTTTCTCTAGAGACAACGAGAGGATATGATCCGGCATATTGAACACAAAGCAAATTGTAACAAGGTTAAGCTATTAGATAAAGTGTCGCCATCGCGACAGTTAAAGTTAAACTCGAATCGAGATGCTTCCTCAGCCCGTTATATAAGACGATTTTTTATATCTCTGAAAAAATTAATCAATTCCGTATGCGACATTTTTTCAATATCGGCTTCAGCAATCTCACTAATGGCGCTTTCGTTTGAAATGCCGAATAACGAAAACTGCGCTGCCAATTTACTTTTGCCCGCTTGATTAAATGCTTTTTCAGCCGCATCGGGAATCTGTTTGACTTCCCCAAAAATTGCCAGTTCGTATTGTTCGAGTTTTTTGAGAACTTCCCTAGCTCGGGAAATTGTATTTGCAGGCAAACCTGCCAATTGCGCGACGGCAATGCCATAAGATTTCGATGCTTTGCCTTTTTGTAATTTATGAAGAAATACGATTTCATTTTCCTTTTCAGTCGCCAAAACTTGATAATTTTTCGCGCCGGGCAATTTTTCGGCTAATTCCGTCAACTCGTGATAATGTGTGGCAAAAAGAGTTTTGGCAGAATGTTCCGGTGAATTATGGAGGTATTCGGCAACCGCCCAGGCAATGGAAAGACCGTCAAAAGTGGAAGTTCCGCGACCTATCTCGTCGAGCAAAATTAAGCTTCTCGGAGTTGCATTGTGCAGAATGGCAGCCGTTTCGGTCATCTCAACCATAAAGGTCGAGCGTCCGCTCGCTAAATCATCGGATGCTCCGACGCGCGTCCAAACCCGGTCGACGATCGGAAGCTTTGCATAAGAAGCAGGAACAAACGAACCGATTTGAGCGAGAATTTGAATGATGGCGACTTGACGCAGAACGGTTGATTTTCCGCCCATATTCGGTCCGGTGATTATTAAAAGCCGGTCAGTGGAATTATTCAGATAAATATCGTTTGGAATAAAATTATTAACCGCGAAACATTCAACAATCGGGTGTCTGCCTTCCTTGATGTCAATTTCATCACCGTCGTGTAAAACCGGAGCGACATAATTTTGACGCGCCGCAATTTCCGCCAAGCTTGCCAGAGCGTCTAAAGTTGCCAATGCCCGCGCGGTAGCTTGCAAATTAGTCGTTTCCTTTGCTACTTCTTGACGCACTTCATTAAATAGAGCAACTTCCAATTCCTTTATACGCTCTTCGGCGCCCAAAACCTTTTGTTCCCACTCCCTCAGTTCCGGCGTCGAATATCTTTCGGCGTTGGTGAGAGTTTGCCTCCGCTCATAATTATCTGGAACCCGCGCGACATTACCCTTTGAAATCTCAATAAAATAGCCAAATACATTATTGAACTTGATTTTTAAGTTTTGTATTCCAGTGCGACGTTTTTCACTGTCCTCAAACGCGGCGATAATCTGTTTGGCGTTTTTTGAAACGGTTTTCAGTTCATCTAACTCTGTATTAAATCCTTCACGAATTACGCCGCCCATTGAAATATTACTTGGAGAATCTTCAGAAATCGCTTTAAAAATTAAACTTGAAACTTCCGGCAACTCAAATATATTTTCAGATAAAACTTGAAGAAGCAATGATTTAGAATCTGACAACTCATCAATTATCTGAGGTATCTGCGACAATGTTTCTTTTATCGCCAGTAAATCTCTTGGAGTAATCACGCCGAGATTAAGACGACCAACGAGTCTCTCTAAATCGGAAATCTCATTTAACAAGCGGCGGATTTTGTCGCGAAAAATAGTTTCCATTAACTCGGATACAGCTGCCAGCCGCGTAGATATTTCCGCTTTTTTCATTGAAGGTCGAAGCAGCCATGCGTGGAGAAGACGACCGCCCATCCCTGTGATGGTCTGATCGATCACGCTGAATAAAGTGCGTTTTTTGGAAGCCGAGCGCGATTGAACGATTTCCAGATTGCTCAGCGTAACCGGATCTAACATCAGGTAATCATTGGCTTCCGAATAATTAATTTCAGAAATATGCCTGGCTGAAGCCCTCTGCGTTTCAAGCGCATAGCGCAGACAAGCCCCCGAAGCGCGAACTGCTTCGCTTTTGTCCATTAACCCAAATCCGGAAAGGTCACGCACATTAAATTGTTGTTCTAGAGTTTTTTCGCAATCTTCAATTTCAAAAAGCCAGTCGTCAAGCGCCGTCAGAGTTGTCAGAAATTTTTTAGAATTTTGCGGGGAAATCGAAACAACGGTTTCATCAAATTTTTTAGCTGCCAAATTTTCAAAAGAGCTTTCGATCAATTTTTGTAAAGATTCGGGGAATAGCAATTCACGCGGAGCATAGCTTTCTATTTCAATTTTTATTTTTGTCCAGGCATCCGTGCCCTTTATTTGAGTGGAGAAAAATTCTCCGGTTGAAAGTTCAAGAAAGGAAACTCCGAAAGTTTCCCCAGCGCCGCACACCGAAGCCAGAAAAATTGATTCTTTCGAGTCAGACAATTGCTGGTCAATCGCCGTGCCGGGCGTAATCACCCGTACAACTTCGCGCTTGACGAGTTTTATACCTTTGGCGGCGTCTTCGGTTTGTTCGCAAATTGCTACTCGAAATCCTTTTTTCACCAGTCGTGAAATATAACTGGGGGCAGCGTGATGCGGCACGCCGCACATCGGAATCGGATTTTTTGAATCTTTGTGCCGGGCGGTTAAAGTAATTTCGAGTTCGCGTGCGCCAATGACCGCATCTTCATTGAAAAGCTCATAAAAGTCACCGAGTCGAAAAAAAAGTATCGTTCCGGGATATTGTTTTTTTATCTCAAAATATTGCCGAAGCATCGGGGTCAAATTGTCCATAGCCATTTAGTAAAATTTATCAACAACAGTAATTTCGTTGATTTTTGATTATTAATAAATCTTAGGTTTTATAAACTACAACTTTTTTAAGATATTTGCTAAGATATTGAATCATTACTTGTTCTTCACAATTTTTAATAATCAGTGATAAACTTTTATTAATGGTAACGAATCATAGAACTTGTATTTCCTTCCAAATTGTCGAAAAATTAATTTTTGGAGTTTAAACAATATGAAACCAGTAAAGATTGTATACGTCTTATGCCTTGCATTATTATTTATTAATTCTCAGGCTCTTAACATATTTGCTCAGGTAAAAGAACCGGTCACAGTCAGGAAAAACCCAACTGTCGAACCGCCTTCTAAAGCGTCGGCTGAAAATGTCGCCGCTCTTATTCAACAAACCTCCATTAACAAACCCGTGAGTGGGGATAGTAATTCCAACGAAAATTATTTAATCGGATTTCGAGATACTTTGGAAATACTTGTTTCGCGTCATCCTGAACTTTCTCAAACGGTAAATGTCAGTCCGGACGGAACAATTCTGATGCCGCGGATCGACCAGCCGATTGTCGCCGCTTGTAAAACAGAACAGCAATTACGAGAACACATTAATAGTCTTTACAAAAGTCATCTGCGTAATCCCTTTGTTTCAGTTCGGGTTACTGAACAAAAATCACAACCTTTCGGCGTGATGGGAGCGGTGAAAAAACCGGGAAATTTTTATCTCAACCGAAAAATGAAATTACTCGAACTATTGGCTCTCGCAGAAGGTCCCGATGTAGAATACGCAGGGAGATATATTCAGGTTGCGCGGTTAGGAAATACAGCAGGGTGTGGTTTACAAAACGATACGGTTAAAAACCCTGAAGAAAAAGTTCAATTTCTTTCCTACCGATTAAATGATGTTATGGATGGAAAACAAAATCCATGGATGGAGCCAGGTGATATTGTATCTGTTCTAATTTCTGAAGAAGCCTATGTAGTGGGTAACGTTGTCGAGCCCAAAAAAGTCTCTCTAAGAGAAACAGTTACCTTGACAACAGCAATCGCAATGGCAGGCGGACTGGCGAAGGAAGCAAAGACCAGTAAAGTAAGAATTCAGAGAATGGAAAAAGACGGTGCATTACAAACTGAAACATTTTATGATTTAAAAGATATCCAGAGCAAAAAAATCCCTGATCCCATTATTCAAGCTAACGATATTGTCGATGTACCAAATGACAGTATAAAATCAATTCGCAATGGTATTTTGAAAGCTATCACCGGCGGTATACCAAATGTTTTTTATAAATTTCCGTAAGAGATTGTATGAAAGAAAGAAGAGAAATCGTTCAGAGACAAGTAGAAACGGTTGACATCGAACGTCCGTTTGAACTTCAAAATACATCAGCCAATAATGGTTACGGCGCCTATCGTGACAACGCCGTGCAGGATAATTTCCAGCTGATTACGTATTGGAGAATAATTCGTAAAAGGTTTTGGCTGGTTGTCGGAATTGCTGTTTTGCTGACAACTCTAGCAGCAATATATGTAGCTCGAAAACCGGATATTTATGAGGCATCAGGTTGGGTGCAAGTGGATATGGAGCAGGCAAATCTGGGTCTCGTAGCGGACGACAAGCGACCTCAACTTTCAAATCAAGACCCCTCGTATTTTAATACGCAGCTACTCCTTCTTAATAGCGAAAGCCTTTTGCGGAGAGTTGTAAAAGAGCTTAGTCTGGACAGCAACAAGGATTTTCAAAAAGCCAAAGCTGAAGAAGGAACTTCGGCTTGGCGATCAATGTTAAAAGCTGTCGGAATGGCGAGTGATGACTCCAAAAAAAGCGTTGGAGGGATCGAAGAAACTTCAATTTCAGCAAGTACCTCTTTGGCTTCGTCGGAAGATATCGCGGAGGCTGTGCGGCTCGCTCCTTACGTTAAAATGTTAAAAGACAATGTGGGTGTTGAGCCGATTCGAGAGTCACGCGTAACAAATAAAGACACCAGATTGATTCAGGTAACATATCGTCATACAAATCCTGAACTTGCCGCGTTAGTGGTCAATGGTTTAGGTGAAATTTTTACTAAAGCGAATCAAGAGAAAAGAACCGGAACAAGCACAAAAACAAACGATTTTTTGAAAGAGAGAATTGCCAGTCTTCAATCTGAAATAAAGTCCGGTGAAAATAAATTGTATGAATTGACTAAGACTGCCGGAATTCTTAAAACTGACGAGCAACAAACAATTGTTGTTGAAAGATTGTCAGGACTTAATAAACAATTACTTGACGCTGAAAATGAGCGAAAAAATGCTCAAGCCAAGTATGAAACTGTGAGTAAATCGCCCGAAGCAATAAATTCGCTGGCTGAAGGAGAATTGGTTCGTTACTATACTGAAAGAGAAAATTCGACGCGAGCTTTGATTAATGATAACCGAAAAAAAATTGCTGAATTAAAAGCTGAAAGATCGAAATTTTTAGTTGAATATCAAGAAAGTGCGCTTGAGGTAAAAGATTTTGACGTACAAATTGAAACTCTCCAAAATGAAATACAAACAGTAACTCAAAATGAAAAAGAGGATTTAAATAATTTTCGCAAACGAACGAGGGACGATATCCTCAATAATCTGAGAACTAGTTATTTGAAAGCCAAAGATCAAGAAGACAAAATCCAAGCTGATTTTGATGTCCAATACAATAAAGCTCAGGGACAAAATCAATCAGGTGTTGCCATCCGTCTTTTGGAACAGGATATAGAAACCAAAAAAGGTTTTCTTGAGAATATTTCTAAATCGCAGCGTGAAAATGATGTTAAAGCGGTTGGAACTGATAATAATATAAGTATCGCCGAAATTGCGATTCCGCCAAAAAATCCGGTCGCTCCAAGGCGTCTGACAACCGTTTTGGGAGCTTTATTTTTATCAACTTTATTCGGAATGGGATTGGCAATTTTTCTCGATTACCTTGATGACTCAATTCGCACAACCGAAGAAATTGAAAGCCTTCTACAGCTTCCGGCACTGGCGGCGATTCCAAAAATTGATTTAATAACAAAGCGCCGGATGCTGCTTGCCGGTGCAAATGATGATGGTCAAGATCCTTCAAAATCCGAGCTGCTTATACATACCGACTCTCGCTCCTCTCTGGCGGAATCGTACCGGCAGTTGCGTACATCTATTTTGCTTTCAACGGCGGGTCGAGCGCCAAAATCACTTTTGATTACTTCGAGCTTACCCTCGGAAGGCAAAACAACAACTGCGATAAATACGGCGATCAGTTTAGCCCAGACCGGCGCAAAAGTTCTAATTATCGATGCCGATATGCGACGACCACGCCTACATACGGTTTTCGACGTCAGTAACGCACAAGGCTTGAGCACGCTTCTGTCGAGCGAGATGTCAGACGACGAAATGCTCGATGTAATTGAATACAATGAAGATTCAAGATTAAATTTGCTCACCTCAGGACCTGTTCCGCCAAATCCTGCGGAATTAATCGGTTCCGAGCAAATGTCAAATTTATTAAAAGTCTTGCAAAAACACTTTACTCACGTCGTCGTTGATTCTCCGCCGATTGCTTCATTTACTGATGGTGTTCTGATTGCTTCAATGGTCGACGGCGTAATTTTAGTTGTCAATTCCGGGAAAAGCTCTAGACAAGTTGTTCGTCGTTCGAGACAATTACTAATGGATATCGGAGCAAAGATTTTAGGGGTTGTTCTTAACAATGTTAATCTTCGCTCCCAGGAAAACAATTATTATTATCAAAGTTATTATCATAGGGATAATTACAGGCAAGACGACGAATAAACACAAAGAAAATTACAATAAAGAAAACGATTAATTCTTTGCAACCGTGTAAATTGCAAAAATCTTTAGTTTATGGAAAATCAAATAAAAGTTTTGGTGACGGGGGCAGGCGGATTTATCGGAAGCCACCTAGTTAAGTATCTTAAGAAAAAAGGTTTTTGGGTTCGCGGTGTAGATATAAAATATCCTGAATTTGTTAATTCGGAAGCTGACGAGTTTGAAATTTTAGATTTGCGCCGGTGGGACAATTGTCTGCAGGCGACACGGAACACCGAAGAAGTTTACGCTCTCGCCGCCGATATGGGCGGAATGGGTTTTATCTCGAATCATCACGCGCAGATTTTATATAACAATTCGCTGATCAATCTTCATACGCTTGAAGCCGCCAGAACAAACGGAGTAAAACGCTATCTCTATACGAGTTCAGCCTGCATTTATCCGGAATATTTACAGGAAGATACAAATGTTACGCCTTTGAAGGAAGAAGATGCCTATCCGGCACAGCCACAAGACGCATATGGCTGGGAAAAACTGGTCAGCGAAATTCTTTGTATGCATTATCGCAACGATTACGGGATCGAAACCAGAACCGTTCGTTTTCACAATATTTTTGGAGAAAACGGAACCTGGGAAGGCGGTCGTGAAAAGGCACCGGCGGCGATGTGCCGCAAAATTGCCGAAGCAAAAATAACGGGCAAAAATAGTATTGAAATTTGGGGTGATGGCGAACAAACTCGTTCATTTTGTTATATTGATGATTGCGTCGAAGGAATTTATCGCCTTATGCGCTCTGACTTTTACGAGCCTTTGAACCTCGGTCAAGACCGAATGGTAACAATCAATCAACTCGCCGACATCATTGCGGAAATCTCCGGTATCATAATTACAAAAAAACACATTGAAGGACCGCAGGGCGTGCGCGGGCGCAATTCCGACAACACAAAACTGCGTGAGGTTTTGGGCTGGGAACCGGAAATAACACTCGAAGACGGTTTAAAAACTACTTACCGATGGATTGAAGAACAAGTTCGAGAAAGTTTATCGAAAGAAAAAAGCGAAAAGTTCTCAGCAGGCGCCTAAGATGAATTTTCAAGTTGTCCATAAAGATTTACAAAACAAAGATTATATAGCCTGGGCAAAATTTTTGCGTGAAGCCGACAGCTGGAGTGCCGAACAAATTCGCAATTTTGAATTAGCCGAACTTAAACGCATTTGCGGGCATGCCTTTGAAAATACAAAAGGTTATCGAAGGCTGTTTGAAAGCGTTGGCGCAAAACCTCAAGATATAGATTCGATTGAGACCTTTCGCAAACTTCCGATACTCACGAAGGAATTGATACGCGACGAATTAGAGAATTTTTCGTGTGAATATCAGAATCGAGAGTATATAACCACTGGCGGTAGCACGGGAATTCCAACCGGAATGTATCGAGATCCCGTTTGTTTCGCTAAAGAATTGGCTTCCAAAGCACACCAGTATCATCGCATCGGTTGGCGCGAAGGCGATCGGCAAATAGTTTTTCGCGGTTTAGAGATTGATTCTCCCGATAAAATACAGTTCGCGCCTGAATTTAATGAACTCCGTTGTTCAACCTATCAATTCGTTCCATCTCAGATGGAAGTTTACCGGCAAAAAGCTTTTGAATTTCAACCTGAATGGATTCGTTGTTATCCATCATCGGGTTATGTTTTTGCAAGTTATTTGAAAGATTCGGGCACACCGTTTCCACAAATTAAGGGTGTGTTGTGTTCATCAGAGAATTTATACGACTTTCAAAAACAACTTTTTCAGGAAGTCTTTGGAAAGGAGACGAGAATTTTTGTCCATTACGGGCATTATGAAATGTCGGCACTAGCCGGCTTTTGCGAATATACCGACGATTATCACGTTTTGCCGCAATACGGTTTTGTCGAGTTATTAGATAAGAATGGCAATCTTGTCAATAAGGAAGGCGAAGTCGGTGAAATTGTCGCAACTTCATTTATAATGATGGCAACGCCATTTCTTCGTTTCAAAACTGAAGATTTAGCTGTTTTTAAAGGTTGGGGCTGTAGCGAATGCGGTCGACCTTTTCAAATCTGGGAACGCATCGAAGGCAGATTACAAGAGTTAGTTCAAACTGAAACCGGACGTTTAATTTCTACCTCAATGCTCAATATGCACGACGATTCTTACAATTTTTTGAAGCAGTTTCAATTCCATCAAAAAGAAAAGGGAAGCGTTATTTTCCGTTTCGTTCCAAGAACGAATTTTACCAACGATAATTTGCGAGATACGCAAGCCAAACTGCAAAGTAAGTTAGGAAACGATATTGTTTTGCAAATGGAAGCGGTTGAGGAAATTCCATTGACAAAACGCGGAAAACATCGTTTGTTAATTCAAGAAATGGATTTGAAATACGATCATCCCTCTTTGGGCAGGGCAATTAATTTATGAAGTCAACAGTAGCGGTTGTGCGGGCGGAAAAAGCGGAATATGCTGAGAACGCGCCGTATCATCCATCTGAAAAATTTCCCGAATATCCGTTTGG
>MWVV01000520.1_pt1 | contig 14045 bp, 6 predicted proteins | sample 1047281 | NCBI WGS metagenome assembly MWVV01 (sample SAMN06349986, study PRJNA376086) | soil metagenome | isolation source: PT-2 sample Antarctic (ecotone) soil | place: Antarctica | collected 2015-01-13 | reverse complement strand
GTCAACAAAGACAGACGTGGAAGCGTCAACGCGCGCCAGTTCTTCGATTGCCAGAATCGCGTTAAAAAATGAAGAACCCGCGCCGCCGTATTCCTCGGGCGTTTCGATTGCCATCAGACCAAGCTCAAAACATTGTCTGATTAAATTTGGATCAAGTTTTCCGGCGTGTTCCATTGCTTCAACGCGCGGTTTTATTTCGCCTTCCGCAAATTCGCGTACCGAAGCTCTGAAAAGTTCTTCTTCTTCTGATAAAACGGTTAAAGCATTACTTGTAAATTCACGTTCTAAAGCTGTTGCGTTCATATAGATAATCCTTAATTTTGTTTTTAAAAAATAAATGAACTACCATCTTAATAGGCGCGCATAGCAAAAGGCAAAGCAAGTGAATTCCAAAACAAAACCCCAGAGTCTGAACCCAAACGGACAGAATCCGAAAAATGCAAAAAACCTTTTACGTCTAAAAATATTAGGCGCGGTTTTGACGCTGCTCGGACTCGGCTTATTTGCCTATTTTGTGTATTCGGTGGGAATCGGCGAGATTCTCAAAGGTATTGTCAATATCGGATTCGGCGGTTTTGTATTTATTATATTCATTTATTTTTTGCGGATTGTGATGCGCGCGTCAGCATGGAGACTGTGCGTTGCCGCACCTCACAAATTAAGATTGAGCGACACTTTGCCCGCAGTCATTATCGGTGAAGCTCTGAGCAGTTTAATTCCACTCGGAATTTTAATCAGCGGAACATCTAAAGTTGTCGCCGTCAGAAACCGTGTCCCGCTGGTTGTCGGTTTATCCTCAGTAGCGACGGAAAATCTTTTTTATTCGTTTGTGACTGGTCTTTTTATAATATTCGGCGCAATCGCTTTTTTGTTCAACTCAGAGCTTGAAGAAAGCTGGGTCGTAATGATTTACGGTTTGATCAGTTTAATTTTCGCGCTGATTGTATTTGCGCTCTTGGCAATCATCCGCCAGTGGCATCTGCTCAGTAATTTTTGCAGTTGGCTTTATAACAAACATTTCGGGCGCGGAATTTTAGAAAACGGACGGGGACAGGCGCTCCTTTTTGAAAATTTAATTTTTGGATTTTACCGTCAATATCCACGCCGATTCGCGCCAATTTTTCTTTTTCAAATCCTTTTTCACGCGCTCGGTGTTTTGGAAGTCTGGTTTATTTTAAGCCGGATCAGTACCGCGCTTCCGAGTTTAAACGGTTCATTTCTGCTCGAATCGATCAGCCGTCTAATCACCATTGTTTTCAAACTCGTGCCATTTTTAATTGGCGTTGACGAAGCGGGGGCGCAGATTATCACTGAAACGCTCGCGCTCGGCGCGGGAGTCGGCGTGACTATCGGAATTATCAGAAAAAGCAGAATTTTGTTTTGGACGGCAATCGGTTTGATTTTAATTTTTACACGCGGAGTTTCCATCCGGGAAATTACAGAACTAAGCAGCCAACAACACGTTACTAAAACCGGATAATTAATTTCTTAAATTAACGCGAAAAAACAATACTGTTGGCTTTACCGCTAAGGAAGCGCGTGTTTCTGCAAAATTCTTTTCAACTGCGTAACTCATAAATATTTTAGGTTAGCTAATAAGATTTTTAGCCGGCGTGCGTTGTTGAATTATTATAACCGCTCAAGCTCTTTAATCGCACAAGTTGTATTAGCTTATTTTTTGAAAACAAATTCACCCAATTAAAAAACAGGAATTTGTTCCTGCTTTTTCTAAGAAAAAAGAGGAACAAATTCCTGAAGAAAAGGAAATTTGTCCGATGCGCGTTTTGTTAGAATTCGTATAGATTGCTAATAATACTTGATTTTAGTAATTGAGCAAATTTAATAAATACATAAACAAGGTGGCTAATTATGAACCCTAAAACTTTTTCTAAATTTTTTGTTAACACGTTTCTTTTCGGTATCGTTTTGTTATGTTTGGTTGGAATCGCATCTACTAACGTAAATGCACAGCAACTCACAATTAATAAAAATTTTTGTGAATCAATCGGTCAGCAAAACACTTGTAACGGTAACCTTACATTCGGAGATGGAATTACTGCTGGAACTGTGAACTTCACTATTACCGAAGTGACAGTGGTAAGGAATGCTGATGGTGGGGTCGAAACAGTCACACCTGTAGCGGGTACTAGCCAAACAGTTATGGTCAAGATCGAGGATAATAACAATAGCAGTGGAACATCAAGGATAGACCTTAAGGCTGACACTGACTTCATCGTGTGTGAAGTGCCACCAGATGGCTTCACGCCCACTCCGCGCCCCGATAGTTCGACCGGCGGTAGTAACCAGTCAACTCCACCCAGGATGCCCAACTGCATCCTATTTAATAGCGGCAAAGGTAATAACAATGTAAACTTTCTTAATACAAAGACAGCAGCACCCCCGACGGCGGCGACAGCAACGGTGAGCGGAAGACTCCGTGATATCAACGGCAAACCCGCTGCCCGTGTAGCCGTCACGATTGCCAACGTTGAAACCGGTGAAGTATTATCAACCCGAACCGATTTGTTTGGTCGTTATTCTTTTACAGAACTTCCGACCGGTGAAGATTACCTGCTGCGCGTCTTTTCCAGACGACACGCTTTTGGTGTTAATGAAATACTGATCAATCTTTTGGAAGATTTAACCGATGCGAACTTTACGACCGGATCGGGAAGAATGAGCATTGCAGGAAGATAGTAATCTTTCGATTTAAGTAAAAAAGGCGGGCTGAAGATTAATATTTTCAGCCCGCCTTTTTTCTTCTTCAGTTGTAATTAAATGTAAACGCGAATAAAACCGTTTACGTCCGAAGAGCAGCAATTTTCAAAATATACTGAATTTTATTTTCCAGATTTCCATGATGCCAATTTCAATTTTGTATTATTACTTACTACAATTTGCTATATGCTTTTTTAGCTTGTAACCTAATATTTCGCCGCCGACAAAAATGTTGGTCACACTATTGATTTGAAGGAGAATATTTTGCAGCCAAAAGTTCATCAGGGACTGCTCACCGCTCACGGTTTCCGCTTTGCGATTGTTGCCTCGCGCTGGAACGATTTTTTGACCTCGAAGCTTGTTGAAGGCGCGATTGACGCGCTCGAACGGCTCGGAGCGGACGAAAAATCCGTCGAAGTTTTTAAAGTTCCCGGATCTTTTGAATTATCTCTGACAGCTCTGAAGGCGGCGCAGAGCGGCAGATTTGATGCGGTAATTTGCATCGGAACAATTATTCGCGGAGAAACGCCGCATTTCGATTTTGTCGCTGGTGAATCCGCGAAAGGCGTCGCGCAGGTCGGAATGCAGACGGGCGTTCCCGTTCTGCTTGGAATCGTCACGGCGGATAATCTGGAACAGGCAATCAACCGCGCCGGAGTCAAAGCCGGCAATAAAGGATTCGAAGCGGCGATGTCGGCAGTCGAAATTGTCAACTTGTATAAAACAATGGGCGGCGGAGAAAATGTCGGCAAAGAGAAAGTTTTTCCGCACGTCGTTTGATCAGTAAAAAAGGATTATGGGAACACGGCGTAAAGCGCGTGAATGCGCTTTGCAAATGTTATTTGCGGCTGATGCCGCCAAAACGCGGGAAGGCGTTCTGGCAGGCAATTTCTGGAGCGAATTCGGCGAACCGAGCCTTGACGAAGGAACGCGCCAATTTGCCGATCAATTGGCGCTCGGCACTTTAAAGAATGTTGAGGCAATCGACGAAAAAATACGCACCCGCGCCGAACACTGGCGAATTGAGCGAATGGCGATTGTTGACCGAAACGTTTTGCGGCTGGCAGTTTACGAATTTTTGTACGATACCACTCCGCACACTGTCGTGATCAACGAAGCCCTGGAAATTGCCCGCCGTTTTTCCACTTTCGAAGCGACCCAATTTATCAACGGTATTTTAGATGCCATAAAGCACGACCTGGAAAAGGATTCCCTGCCGGAAAATCCAAAAACGGACGACGAAAACTCAAGTAAAAAAACTCACGCCTCATCAACTTAATTATTTCTCAAATTACTTTAGTAAACACCGGTCACTAAGATTTCCTTTATAAACTCAGATTTTTCGTTTTACTTTTCCACTAAACTGATGAAAAGTCCGATATTACTTAACAAAAGTAAAAATTATTGGAGCCGACAAAAAATCCGCTAAAAATCTTTAAACAACAAATGAGTTTATATTTGGTTAAGTTTTCACTTTGCCGGCGTTGCGGAGAAATTCCTGTTTCCGTTCAATTCGCGCAACTCGCAACCCAAAATCAGTAATTATCAATCACTTTTCTCAATTGTCGATTCGCCTATCGATCATCTTCCACATCGGTTATTTATATTTGACCGTTTATGCGTTAAAATTATTTTTTAATCGATCAAGTCTCAAACCGAGGTTATAAAAAGTGAGCGAAAAAACAACAAATTTATCTGAATATATCCGCGAAAGTTTCGGCACAAACGCCAGTTATGTCGAAGGTTTATTAAATCGTTTTCAAACGGATCCAAATTCGGTTGATGAATCGTGGCGAACATATTTCATCGATTTATTAAACGGCGGAATGTCTCCCGCAAACGAACAGAATAACGGAAAAACCGCTGCTGCAGTTCAAACTCCCGAAAACAAAATTGGTGTTCAGCCAGCTGCCGTCAAAGCCGAAACGCCAAACGCTACGCCTGAAAAAAAATCGGTAAGCGCCAGCGCGAACAGCGCGGATATCGAAGTAAAATTGATTACGGGCGCGAGCAAAAAAATCGTTGAGAATATGGAGCAGAGCCTTACAGTTCCGACGGCAACTTCCCTGCGCCGCGTTCCGGTTAAGGTTCTGGAAGAAAATCGTCGCATCATCAACAAACACCTGCAAACATCGGGGCGCGGCAAAGTTTCGTTCACGCATCTGATCGCGTGGGCAATTGTCAAATCGATCAAAGAATATCCACAGATGAATTTTGGTTTTGGTCTGGTTGACGACAAACCATCGCGTCTGCAGCACGAAAAAATCAACCTCGGGATTGCCATTGACATCGAAAAAAAAGACGGCTCGCGCAATCTGCTTGTCCCGAGCATAAAGGGCGTGAACCGGATGAGCTTCGCCGAATTTTTCGCAGCCTACAATGAAACTGTAAAAAAAGCGCGCGACGGGAAATTAACGCTCGAAGATTTTCAAGGGACGACCGTTTCGCTGACCAATCCAGGGACAATCGGCACGGTTGCGTCGAACCCGCGTCTGATGAGCGGACAGGGCGTAATCGTGGCGACGGGCGCGATTGAATACCCGGCGGAGTATCAGGCAATGACTTCCGGCGTTCTTTCACAAATCGGCATCAGCATGTTATTTGCGGCTGATGCCGCCAAAACGCGGGAAGGCGTTCTGGCAGGCAATTTCTGGAGCGAATTCGGCGAACCGAGCCTTGACGAAGGAACGCGCCAATTTGCCGATCAATTGGCGCTCGGCACTTTAAAGAATGTTGAGGCAATCGACGAAAAAATACGCACCCGCGCCGAACACTGGCGAATTGAGCGAATGGCGATTGTTGACCGAAACGTTTTGCGGCTGGCAGTTTACGAATTTTTGTACGATACCACTCCGCACACTGTCGTGATCAACGAAGCCCTGGAAATTGCCCGCCGTTTTTCCACTTTCGAAGCGACCCAATTTATCAACGGTATTTTAGATGCCATAAAGCACGACCTGGAAAAGGATTCCCTGCCGGAAAATCCAAAAACGGACGACGAAAACTCAAGTAAAAAAACTCACGCCTCATCAACTTAATTATTTCTCAAATTACTTTAGTAAACACCGGTCACTAAGATTTCCTTTATAAACTCAGATTTTTCGTTTTACTTTTCCACTAAACTGATGAAAAGTCCGATATTACTTAACAAAAGTAAAAATTATTGGAGCCGACAAAAAATCCGCTAAAAATCTTTAAACAACAAATGAGTTTATATTTGGTTAAGTTTTCACTTTGCCGGCGTTGCGGAGAAATTCCTGTTTCCGTTCAATTCGCGCAACTCGCAACCCAAAATCAGTAATTATCAATCACTTTTCTCAATTGTCGATTCGCCTATCGATCATCTTCCACATCGGTTATTTATATTTGACCGTTTATGCGTTAAAATTATTTTTTAATCGATCAAGTCTCAAACCGAGGTTATAAAAAGTGAGCGAAAAAACAACAAATTTATCTGAATATATCCGCGAAAGTTTCGGCACAAACGCCAGTTATGTCGAAGGTTTATTAAATCGTTTTCAAACGGATCCAAATTCGGTTGATGAATCGTGGCGAACATATTTCATCGATTTATTAAACGGCGGAATGTCTCCCGCAAACGAACAGAATAACGGAAAAACCGCTGCTGCAGTTCAAACTCCCGAAAACAAAATTGGTGTTCAGCCAGCTGCCGTCAAAGCCGAAACGCCAAACGCTACGCCTGAAAAAAAATCGGTAAGCGCCAGCGCGAACAGCGCGGATATCGAAGTAAAATTGATTACGGGCGCGAGCAAAAAAATCGTTGAGAATATGGAGCAGAGCCTTACAGTTCCGACGGCAACTTCCCTGCGCCGCGTTCCGGTTAAGGTTCTGGAAGAAAATCGTCGCATCATCAACAAACACCTGCAAACATCGGGGCGCGGCAAAGTTTCGTTCACGCATCTGATCGCGTGGGCAATTGTCAAATCGATCAAAGAATATCCACAGATGAATTTTGGTTTTGGTCTGGTTGACGACAAACCATCGCGTCTGCAGCACGAAAAAATCAACCTCGGGATTGCCATTGACATCGAAAAAAAAGACGGCTCGCGCAATCTGCTTGTCCCGAGCATAAAGGGCGTGAACCGGATGAGCTTCGCCGAATTTTTCGCAGCCTACAATGAAACTGTAAAAAAAGCGCGCGACGGGAAATTAACGCTCGAAGATTTTCAAGGGACGACCGTTTCGCTGACCAATCCAGGGACAATCGGCACGGTTGCGTCGAACCCGCGTCTGATGAGCGGACAGGGCGTAATCGTGGCGACGGGCGCGATTGAATACCCGGCGGAGTATCAGGCAATGACTTCCGGCGTTCTTTCACAAATCGGCATCAGCAAAGTTTTAACGCTCACTTCGACTTACGATCACCGCGTCATACAGGGCGCGGAAAGCGGTTTATTTCTGGCGAAAATTCACCAACTTCTGATCGGCGAACACGACTTTTACACGGAAATTTTCCGCGATTTGGAAATAAGTTTTCCGCCTCTGCGCTGGGCGACCGATTATAATCCGTCGCTGCTCGGCGGTGACCATTTTCGCGAACAAACTGAAAAACAGGCAAAGGTTTTGGAATTGATCAACGCCTACCGAACGCGCGGACATCTGCTTGCCGATATTGACCCGCTCAATATGACTTCGCATTTTGCTTCCGATCTTGACCTCGAAAATTTTCGTCTGACAATCTGGGATTTAGACCGCGAATTTATCACCGGTGGTTTGCACGGAACGAACATTGCGACTTTGCGCGAGATTTTAGGTATTCTGCAAAAGGCTTACTGCGGAAAAGTGGGTACCGAATACCGACATATTCAAAGTAAAGAAGAAAAAAATTGGCTGCGCGAAAGAATCCGTCAGCAGTTTGTCGATGTTGTGCCGCTCGCGCCGGATACGCAAAAAGAACTGCTGCAAAAACTGATCGAAGCCGAGCAGTTTGAACAATTTCTGCACCGCAAATATTTGGGGCAAAAACGTTTCTCGCTCGAAGGAACAGAGACGGTGATTCCGCTTCTCGACCAGATGGTTGAAACGGCGGCAACTCGCGGCGTCGAAGAAATTTTTATCGGAATGGCGCATCGCGGACGGCTCAACGTTCTGTCAAATATTGTCGGCGACGCGGAAAAAGGTGATATGGCGGAACGTATTTTCACTGTTTTTGAAGGCACCTCGCACCCGAGTTTCCCCGCAGATGAAGGCGATGTCAAATATCATCAGGGCGCGACCGGCAGACGACAAACAAAAATCGGTAAAGACGTAAAAATTAATTTGTCTTCCAATCCGAGCCATCTGGAATTTGTTGACGCGGTGGTCGAAGGAATGGCGCGAGCGCGGCAGGACGAACTGCTCGAAGACACTGATGAGTCGCGCGAAATTGTCAACGATAAAGTTCTGCCGGTTCTGCTTCACGGCGACGCGGCTTTTGCAGGGCAAGGAATCGTGATGGAAACTTTGCAGCTGGCAAGTTTGCGCGGTTACCGCACCGGCGGCACGATTCACATTGTCATCAATAATCAAATCGGTTTTACGACTTCGCCCGAATCGAGCCGCAGTTCGATTTATTCCACCGATGCTGCGAAAATCACTCAAATTCCGATTTTTCATATCAACGGCGATGACCCGGAAGCGGCGTTTCGCGTCGTCCAGATCGCGCTCGAATATCGGCAGGAATTTAACAAAGATGTCGCGCTCGATTTAATCGGTTTCCGAAGGCTCGGACACAATGAAGGTGACGAGCCGAGCTACACTCAGCCTTTGATGTATGCCCGCGTCAAGGCGCATCCGGGCGTCAGACATCTCTATGCGCAAAATCTTATTCGAAGCAAAATTATTACTGAAGAAGAGCTTGGGCAGATGACCGACAAAGTAGTCGAAAAATACGAAGGCATCTTAAAACGCGCCAAACAAATTGCCGTCGAAAAACCAAAAAGAGCGGAACTTCCCGCGCTGACGATTGACGAGGATGGTTCAAAAGTTTTTGAAACTGTGGTATCAAAAGAAGTTTTGCAAACTGTTTCGGAAAAAATTTCGCTCGTCCCTGAAGGCTTTAACATCAACCCAAAAATGGTTGGACAATTAGCGCGACGAGCGAAAATGGGAACCGGCGAGGCAACGATGGATTGGGGTTTTGCCGAAGCAATCTCCTTTGGCTCTTTGGTTTTGGACGGAACAAATGTGCGCCTCAGCGGTCAGGATTCGGGACGTGGAACTTTTTCGCACCGCCACGCGCTGATGTATGACACAAATAACGGCGCGGCGTGGTGTCCGCTTGCCGAACTGCGGAGCGAGAAAAAGCCGGGCGCGAAATTTGAAGTTTTTGACAGTTCACTTTCCGAACAGGGCGTTCTTGGTTTTGAATACGGCTACGCGTTGGTTGCGCAAAATTCGCTTGTGATGTGGGAAGCGCAGTTCGGCGATTTCTCAAACGGCGCGCAGGTAATCATTGACCAATATATCGCCGCGTCGGAAGAAAAATGGCAGCAAAAAAACCGGCTCGTAATGCTTCTGCCGCACGGTTATGAAGGTCAGGGACCGGAACATTCGAGCGCCCGGCTCGAAAGATATTTGCAGCTTTGCGCGGAAAATAATCTGCAGATTTGTTACCCGACCACGCCGGCGCAGTATTTTCATCTTTTGCGCCGCCAGGCAAAACAGGAAATCGTCCGACCTCTGATTGTGATGACGCCAAAAAGTCTTCTGCGTCTGCCTGCCGCTTCTTCAACAATCGAAGAATTAATTAACGGCGGTTTTCAGCCCGTTGTTGATGACAATCGCGTAAAGGATAAATCAAAGGTGAAACGCATTGTCGTTTGTTCGGGCAAAGTTTTCTACGACCTCGAAGCCGGACGTGCCGACGCGGAAGACGACCGCGTGGCAATTATTCGCCTTGAACAATTTTATCCGTTCCCGGCGGAGAAGTTAAAAGAGGTTTTTGCCGAATACGAAAACGCGACACAGCTTTTCTGGACGCAGGAAGAACCGCAGAATATGGGCGGCTGGACATTTGTCGAACCCAGATTGCGCGAAATCAAAACTGATTTAAGTTTGCGCTACGTCGGCAGAACTGCTTCGGCTTCACCGGCGACCGGCTCTTACGCGATTCACAATCTCGAACAGGAAAAACTTGTAAATGATTCGTTAATTAAAGAAACCGACGAAATCGCGGCTTCAAGCACGGCGGAAGTTGCCGAAAAATTAGCACCGGCTGGTGCATAAACGAACAATTACGAATTTTCTATAACAAAATGGAAAGACAAATCCGCCACAGGTAATTCGTAGTTTAAATTTTGTAATTATTTTTTCTCTTCTTTCTTTTTCTCGATTTGTTTAATAATTTTTGTCGCGTGGTTTCGCGCGAGCAGCGGCAGGCGTTCGTCGTTGCTCAGTTCTTTGAGCATCGGAATCATCTGATTTGGGTCAGAAATTTCGTCGCGCCGGATCAGTCCGTCAAGGGAATTCATCAAAGTTGGTGATTCAAGCGGTTGATTTTCGCGGGCGACGTTAATATCAAATTGCCAAACAAATTGCTGGCTTATTTTTCGGTATTCATCAGCTAAAATCTTTGCCGTGAGATTTTCCGTCCAGTTAAATTTCGCCGTCCGCGTCCGCCCGTCCTTTGTCATCGTAAATTTCATATTGCCGAGATGCCCGTAATCTCTTTCGGTTGATTGATATTCTTCTTTTGAATCGAGAAAATTGAGACTTTGCCACACGCTCCGGAATTTCTCCAGCGATGCGGGCGAAAGTTGGAGCGGGTCCGAGACAAATTCTTCAAAACCTTTTTTCAAAAAAGAAATCTTACCTTTTCCCTTTTCATCGTGTTCGATAAAGACCTTTGAAACCAAAAAATTCGGTTGGGCAAATTCGTAAAAATAAACAGGGGAAACAATTTCACTCGCGGGACGAGAATTTGTTTTCACCGTTTCACCGTTTTTTTCAATCGCTTCGAGGTGATTTCCTTCAATCGTTGACTGACCTTGAGCGGGCGGACGCTCATTTTTCTTTATTGAATTTTTTATCGGTTCGGCGGGGGGGGCGGCTTTAGTTTTTTCAATTATTTTAGCTGGCGTTTTGATATTCGTTGTTTTTGTCTTGCCCGTTTTCGATTGTGCTTCGACGCTTAATACCAAAGCTAAAATTAAAAAACCGAATATAAAAATTGAATTATTTTTTTTCATTTTAAAATAGAGTTAAATTATTCGAATCTTACCGAAACAACTTTAGAAACGCCGGCTTCCTGCATCGTCACGCCGTATAAAGCCTTTGCCGCTTCCATTGTCCGCTTGTTGTGCGTGATGACAATAAACTGCGTTTTTTCAGACATTTCCGAGATTTTATTGACGAACCGACCGACATTTGCGTCATCGAGCGGCGCGTCAACTTCATCCAGAAGACAAAACGGAGCCGGGCGATACTGGAAAATCGCCATTACGAGCGCGATTGCGGTCATCGCTTTTTCGCCGCCTGACAGAAGCAGAAGATTTTGCAGCCGTTTGCCGGGCGGCTGGGCGACGATTTCAATTCCAGCTTCCAAAATATCTTCAGCTTCGAACAGAGTCATCTCGCCGCGCCCGCCGCCGAAAAGCTCCTGAAAAAACTCGACAAAATTTTGGTTTATCGCTTCGAACGCGTGGCGAAATTTTTCGCGTGAACGTTCTTTTATTTCGCGCAAAGCTTCTTCCGCCGCGCTAATGCCGCCGGTAATATCCTGCCTTTGCGAAGTCAGAAATAAAAAACGTTCCTCGATTTCGGCTAATTCTTCGAGCGCGAGCATGTTAATCGCGCCAAAATTCTCCAGCTTCCGGCGCAAATCTTCCGCTATCTGTCGCGCGGTTTGCAAATCAAAATCGAGCGCTGCAAACTCATTTTCAATCAGTTCGACTAAAGATAAATTCAAATCCTCTGAACATTTCTCGTTCAGATTTTTGAGCCGCGCAACGATTTCAGCCTGTTTTATTTCCAGCGTCGCGCGTTCATTTCGCACATCGGCTGATTTTTTATTTAGTTCGGCAAGTTCCGCCGCCATCAAATCCTGATTCTCACGGGCTTTTTTAAGATGCGCGTTAACATCGGAAAGTTCGTTTTGCTCGGTTTTAAGTTCATTTTCAGCCTGTGCCTTTTTTTTCTGAACTTGATTTATCAAATTAATTAAATCTTTAGCTTTTCGCTTTGTTTCAACCAACTCGAAATTTTGCCGTGCCAAACGCGAATTCATTTCGCTCAACTCATTTTCGACTCGCTTTAAAGCCGTCTGAACCGAACGCCGCCGCTCGATGGAAGTTGCCGAAAGAGTTCGTTTTTCGTTGAGCGCTCTAATTTCGCTCTCAGATGCCGCCCGGGCGTCATTAAGTTTTGTTGTAAATTCAGCTAAATTTTTTGAAGATTCAAGCCGCGCTTTTTCAGCTTTTTCAGCATTAACTTCGGCTTCTCTCTCTTTTGTTTGAATTTCCGCTAGTTCATCTTGGATCTGTTTATGCTCTTCGGCGACGATTTTTTTATGTCTTTCGGCGCGTTCTGTTTCCTGCGCCAGAGATTTTGCCTGCATTTCCTGCGCAATTAACTCACGCTCAAGTTTGACGATGAACGATTGCAAATCAACCAGCTTATTTTCTTTTTCAGCTAAAATCAGGCGTGTTTTATTCACTTCGTGTTCGGCGCCTTCGATTTCCTTCCGCAGCTTTTCGACAGTTGTTCCAAGCTCGCGTAATTCGCGTTTAAAGGTGAGCAGCGAAGTATTTTTTTCGTTAGAGTTTTGTTTTCCGACCACAAAAAGCTTCCCGCCAAAACTTAAATCACCGTAGAAGTCAATCAACATTTCATCAACTTTATTTTCTGCCTGCTCCAAATTTTTAACCAATCGCGCCGTCATTTCACGCGGAAAAGATTCTTCCAGAAGTTTGGTAAATTCTTCTGTTGCGCCAAGAAAATCCCTGATTTGCGAACTTTGAACTTTAGACTTTGGACTTTGGACTTTGGACTTTGAACCCTGAACTAAGAGTGAAACTCTGCCCAGGTTATTCTCGCTCAAATATCGAATTATCTTTTGCGCTTCTTGTTTTGTTTCGACCAGAACAGTCTGCAAATAAACGCCGAAAAGATTTTCAATCGCTCTTTCGGCTTTTTCTTCAACCTTTAGTTCATCGGCAATCGTTCCGCGAAATTTCACGCCGATTTTTTCCTGCTCGGCAAAAAGCTTCTGGACGCTCGGCGTATAGACAGCGTGTTTTTCTTCGAGTTCCCGGAGTGTTTCCAGCCGATGTTTTGTGCGGGAAAATTCTTCGCGAATATTTTCTAAAACTTTTTCGTCCTTTTGCAGATTAACTCGAGCGACACTTGTTTCGTCAACAATTCCCTGCTTTTCGTTGTGCAACAAAAGCAATTTTTTGCGCTCAACGGCTAAAGTTTGTTCAATTTTTTGGTGGGCTTTTCGGTGTTCGATGAACGATTCTTCGGCACGGATTCCTTCGCGCTGCAAGCCTTCGGCGCGATCTTCTAATCTTTCAGACGTATTTTTTAATTGCCGCGCATTGCCTGACAGACGTTCAAATGCCGTCGTGTGCTGCAGAACCTCGGCACGAATCCGTTCGAGTGCGGCTTCCGTCCTATTCAGTTCACGCGAGTTTTCCTGATAAATATGTTCCGCGCTCCGCAAATCCAATTCATATTTTTCGGCTTCGGCGCGTTCTTTTTGTTCTTCTTTTTGGAGACGTTCAATTTCGTTTTTAATCAACTTTAAACGCTGTATGGCACTTTCAATTTCGGTCTCTAATATTTCCTGATGATTTTTAAGATTGTCAATTTGTTCTGTTTGATAACGAATCTCCCGCAAATTTCGATCTCTTTCAAGCGCATTTTCCGAATGGCGGGTGCGAATCACGGACAAATTTTCTTCCGACTCACGCGCTTTTTGAGTTGCTTCACGAAAAGCCTCGTCTTTTTCCGTCACTTCCCAAAAAACTCTCCGTTCGGCGGCGATGGCTTTTTTGAGATTTTCTTCGAGTTCGGAAATTGATTCGGATAACTGTCTGCCTTCCGCCGCGAAAATTTCTCTTAAATTCTGGCGAAATCCTTCGCGCAGAGCTTTGTAGCGCTGAGTTTTTGTCGCCTGTCGCCGCAAATTATTTGCCTGTTTTTCGATTTCCGAAACGATGTCAGAGATTCTGCTCAAATTTATTTTTGCCGCTTCGAGGCGCGCTTCGGCGGCTCTCTGCCGGGTGCGAAATTTGGAAACGCCGGCGGCTTCTTCAATCAAATTTCGACGGTCACTCGGCTTTGAGGATAAAATCTGCCCGATTTTTCCCTGTTCAATCAAAGCG
>MWVV01000519.1_pt1 | contig 14076 bp, 12 predicted proteins | sample 1047281 | NCBI WGS metagenome assembly MWVV01 (sample SAMN06349986, study PRJNA376086) | soil metagenome | isolation source: PT-2 sample Antarctic (ecotone) soil | place: Antarctica | collected 2015-01-13 | reverse complement strand
AAATCTTGTTCGGACGAGCCGCCGCGCAGAATCGTGATTTTCGCTTCGTGGTCGGGCGCGACTTCGTTTATCAGGCGCGTTAATTTGTTGACGCTCGTAACTTCCTCGACGCCGAAGCGGACGATTACGTCGCCCGTCTTCAGCCCGGCGCGCTCCGCCGGAGAATCTTTGACGACTTCGCCGACGCCGACGCCGCGCACTTCGCGCAAGCCGTATTTAGCGAAATTCTCTTTTGTGATTTCTTCGGTCTGCACGCCCAGATAACTGCCGCCGAAAGGCGCGCTCAAAATGGTGCGGCTGATTTGACGCTCGACCGGCGCGCCCGTCTGTTGAGCAAAAACACCGGCGGCGGCGGAAACCGAAACTAATGCGGAAACTAATAGTTTACGTATCATAAAAACCTCCTAAATTCTTTGAAATTGTGAAAATTAACCTTCGTTTTTACGGGGAATTCGATAAATATGTTGCAGCAGTAAATTGAAAAGTTGCTTTTCCCGCGAAACTTCCGCGCGCGAGGTGCAAAATTATTTTATAAATTTACCTTTTTTGTTGATTTCGGACACGTTTCTTCGTTGCATTCGGACGGCTTATTATAATAGGATAGCCTGTAAAGTTTTTGACTTTACTTTTATTTTAATAAAGACGAGAGGAATCACTATGAAAAAATTTACTTTAATTACATTAGTCGCTGTCTTCGGAGCGGCTCTGATTGGCTGCCAGCCAGCCGCTACGACCAACGCGAATATGAAAGCCAATATGGCTACCGCAAATTCAAACACCGCCGTTGTCATTAACACCAGCAACACGAATATGGGTATGAATACCAGTATGGGTATGAACTCGAATCGTTATAGCTCGACGATGACGCGCGAAGAATACGAAAAAAGCACCGAGTATAAAACCGACCAATCTGCAAGCACCATCGGTCAGGGCGCGGACGACAAATGGATTTGGTTCAAAACCAAAGCGGCGCTTGCCACGGTTAACAATGTCAGAGACTCGACCGTCAATGTCGATGTCGTCAACGGCGTAATTACTTTGAAAGGAACGGTTGCCAGTAAAGAAGAAGCTGATAAAGCGGTTGCGGCTGCCAAAGGCATCGAAGGACAGAAGGGCATCAAAAACGATTTGAAAGTGAACGCCAGCGATTCGCTTACCAATCAAACCGTTACCACGGGCGGAAGCGAGGGTGAAGGTAAAAAAGCCAATTCAAACCATAAATAAAAGGTTTGAAGCCGGTTTCTAATCGACGGGAAAACCTGTCGTTCTTTACCGAACGGCGGGTTTTTTATTTTTATTTACAGAGAAATCCAATATGGATAATGTCCTTTAAAGTTGTTTTGACCGGCAATTTACAGTATATTTTCAATTCGCCCGCTTCTTGTGGAGAGATAGCATAATTGGTAATGCAGTAGTCTTGAAAACTACCGCCCGTAAGGGCTTGCAGGTTCGAGTCCTGTTCTCTCCGCCATTTGGATTTTAGATTTTGGATTTGAATTCGTTATTCAAGCGAAAATAAAAATGCTTTGACGTTACTAATGTCAAAGCATTTTTTCGCGCCAATCGAAATTTCACAAATTAGCGGTTGCTCTTTTTATTTTCGTCGCCGCCGTCGGTTCTATCATTTTCGCCGCTCGTGTTTTCTGCTTGCGACGAATCACCGTCGGCTCTGCCTTTGGCTTTTTCCTTGCCCGGAATCGGGTCTTCGGTCGTTTTTTTATTCTTTTCGCCTTTTACGGCTCGTTCTTGTGTCGGCATAAATTTTCTCCTTTAATTTTCCTGTAATTCTAACCGATTATTTTTTATAACGAAACGGCACGAGCGTTTAAAATCAAAAGCCGTAAGAATCTTTTCGCACGGTGAAAAATTTTCTTGCCAATTTCTCGTTTTAAGTTTAGTCTATTGAAAAAACTGAATGACGATTCATTCATAATTCAATTGGCTTCAAAATAAAATATGCGACGTTTGAATTCTTTGAGCGGACAAGCCCCACGCTCAGCCGCAGCCGTTGTTGTCGACAAACGCGAAGCAATTTTGCGCGCAGCGACAAAGGTTTTCGCGCGCAAAGGTTATTTCAATTCAAAAGTCGCCGACGTTGCGGGCGCGGCAGGAATCGCCGACGGCACGGTTTATCTGTATTTCAAAAGCAAGAACGAAATTCTGCATTCGATTTTCGACCGCGCGATGGAAGAATTTATCGCCGAAGGAAAAAGGGAAATCGCTCCAATCGACGAAGCCGACAAACGCTTGCGCCGCATTGCCGAACTGCATCTCGAAAAACTCGGCGCAGACCGCGATTTGGCAATCGTTTTCCAAGTCGAGCTGCGCGGCTCGACGAAATTTATGGAAGAATTTTCCGCCGCCGGTTTCGCCGAATATTTAAGCATTATTCATCAGACGATTGAAGACGGACAGAAAGCGGGCGTTTTCCGCGCCGATTTGAATGCGACGATTTGCTCGAAAATCTTGTTCGGCGCGCTTGATGAAATGGTTACGAACTGGATTTTGTCGAAAAAGCATTACGAGTTAAAACCGTTAGCAAATGAAGTTTTGAAAGTGTTTTTCGGCGGTGTTCTAAAGTGATTAAGAATTACGACAATCTCTTTAATTTTTAATTTAGAAAGCGATGCAAAGCGAGACGGAAAATCAGACAAAGCAGGCGACGGCGCGGCAAATCGCGCGGCGTTCGCCGAACGCGCCCGCGACTTTGGCAGAGCTTTTTTTGCAGGGCGGGGCGCGGCACAATCGCAGCGATGCTTTAAATTATAAAGCGCGCGGCGAATGGAAAAAGATTTCCTCGGATGAAATAATAGCGCGAGCCGAAAACATCGCGCTTGGACTTTATTCGATTGGCTTGCGGCGCGGCGACCGCGCGGCGCTGCTCGCGGCAAATTCGCCCGAATGGACTTTGACAGACGCCGGTTGTCAATTTGCGGGCGTCGTCGACGTTCCGGTTTATACGACGCTCTCGCCCGACGCGGTTCGATATATTATCGAAGACTGCGGCGCGCGCCTCTTTTTTCTGCAAAACGTCGAAATTTTCGAGCGCGTAAAAGAAATTTTACCCGCCTGCAAAACTCTGGAAAAACTCGTCTTCTTTGAAGCCGAAAACGATTTGCCCGAAAACGCCATTTCGCTTGCCGATTTGGAAAAAGCGGGCGAAAAATTAAAATCTGAAAATCCCGAATTGTTAAAATCTTTAATCGACGCGATTGAACCGAACGATGTGGCGACGTTGATTTATACGAGCGGAACGACGGGCGAATCCAAAGGCGTGATGCTTTCGCACGCCAACATTCTCGCAAATGTTTTAGCGGTGGGTGCGAATTTCACGTTTTCCGAAAAAGACGTGCCGATTTCCATTTTGCCTTTGTCGCACATTTTCGAGCGTTCGGGAACGTATGTTTATATTTTCGGCGGAATGGCGCTCTTTTACGCCGAATCGATTGAAAAGGCGGCGGATAATTTGAGGGAAGTTCGCCCGACGATTTTCGTCGGCGTGCCGCGAATTTTCGAGAAGGCATACGCGCGAGCCAAAGCAAAAGCGGCGCAAAAAAGCCCGGTTAAAGAAGCGATTTTCGATTGGGCGATTGAAATCGGCAAAATCTACGCCGCCAAAACCGAGCGGCGCGAGCGCATTCCGCGCCTCTTGGCGGCAAAACACGGCATCGCCGATGCGCTTGTTTTCTCTAAATTCCGCGAGTTTTTCGGCGGACGCCTGCGCTTCTGTATCACGGGCGGCGCGGCGATTTCCGACGACATCACTTTGATTTTCAACGGCGCGGGCGTCCGCCTGATGCAGGGCTACGGCTTGACGGAAACTTCGCCCGTCGTTTCGACCAATACCCTGATGGCGTCGCGCACCGGAACTGTAGGCAAGCCGGTTGAAAACGTTTCTGTCCGCATTGCTTCCGACGGCGAAATCGAAGTTTCCGGCGCAAACGTTATGCTCGGCTACTACAAAAAACCGGAAGCGACGCGCGAGGTTTTTACCAGAGACGGCTGGCTGAAAACCGGCGACAGCGGGCGCATAGACGCCGACGGATTTCTTATTATCACCGACCGCAAAAAGGAGCTTTTCAAAACTTCGGGCGGAAAATACATCGCGCCGTCGCCGATTGAACAGCAAATAAAATCTTCAAAATTCGTCAGTCAAGTCGTCTTAATCGGCGCGGAGCGAAAATTTCCCGCCGCGCTGATTGTGCCGAATTTCGAGCAGCTTGCCGGCTACGCCAAACATAAAAATCTGAAAATCAAAACCGCCGCCGAGTTTTGCGCGCACCCGCGCATCGTTGATTTGTTCGAGCGGCAGATAACGGAGCGCACGAAAAATCTTTCGCCGTTTGAGCGCGTGAAAAAGTTTGCGTTGCTCGAAAACGAGTTGACGGTTGAAGGAGGCGAGCTAACGCCGACGCTAAAGATAAAGCGTCGGGTCATTAACGAAAAATATCTGGAGATTATCGAAAAACTCTACATCGAGTAAAAAAGAAAACAGTTTAGACGACAGGTTCTAATACAAAATCCGGGTTGGAAGCTGGGTTGCCACGCCTCGGGCTGTTCCAGTCGCAATTTCCAGAATCGTCTGCGCGATGCTTTTCTTTGCCTTGCCGACTTCGACAATATCGTAAGGCGAAAGCATTATGTCCTTTTGCTTGCCCTTTCTAATCAAATCGTAATTTACAGAAATAATATCTCGCTCCTGCTCCTTTGAGCCGCTCCTGAGACGATGAATTTTTATATCCTTGGTTTTCGCTTCCGGGCGGACGCCGCCGACGGTCGCCAGCACCTGTGTCAGCGGAAGACCACCTTCGGGAAGCGGAACTTTTCCAGTCGCAACTACTTCGCCGAGAACAAAGACGGGTAACGCTTCTTTTACGACGATGACATCACCCGGATAAATCTGCGGATTCGATTGCTCGCTCCCTTTCTGCACATTGTCTAAGCTGTAGATGCGGAACGGAATATCTTCGCCGTCGCTTGCCTTTGCTGCTGTAGTCGCAGTAGTTTTGTTGCCGTCTTCATAAGTTTCGTCGCACATCGGTGGCTGCGTATGAAAAACCTGAATCGCACCGCCGGATTTTTCCGTTACGCCGCCGGCAAAAGCGAGCAGTTCAAGCAGGCGCGCTTTTCTGGTCAAAGCGACTTGCTGCGGGGCGCGCACTTCACCATAAATGACTACAGGCGGAGTGCTTCTGCGTTCCGTTACTGACACGCTGACAAGCGGGCTGCGCAAATATTTCGATAAAAGCTGCGTTACTTCAGAGCGCAATTCTTTTTCCGTACGGCATTTCGCCATTATCGATTTCTCGAAAAAAGGAACTTGAAACTTGCCGTCTTCGTCAATGGTCGCAATAAAATCGAACTGCGATTCGCCCAGAATCTTTCCCGAAATAACGTCGCCGGGTCCGACCAGATAACCGCTTTTCTGGATTTCCGGCGCGTTTATGTCCGTTGATATTTTAACCGTCGAAGCGTTTGTCGAGTCGGTTTGCGCAAATCCGATTTGAAACAAACCGAGCGCGAGCAGAGCGGAAAAAAGCAAAAATTTCATTTTCATACGATAAAACCTTTTTAAATAAATTATAATTTTTACGAATCCGTCAAAAGAATACCGCAGCTTGGCTTTTGATTCAATGTTCAACGGAAGCGGTTGCCCGTTAAAAATGGCAAACAAAAGATTTAAATCAAAAAATCGCCTTCCGGCAAATTCGCTTTTGCCGCTGCCAATCGGCGGCAGCGGTTGACACCCGCGGTTGCGCCGAGTAATTTCAAATTAAATATATGGGCTGCCGGAAAATGAAAAATTTGCCAGAAAAAATTCACACGGACGAGCGTTTTTGGTTCCGCCGAAAATTTTAAAAACGCGCGCCGTCCGCCTGCGCTCGAAAATCGGCTGCAAAAATCTTAAAATCAATTTATGGCAATTCTTGTTACCGGCGGCGCAGGTTACATCGGCAGCGTCGTCGTTGAAGATTTACGAAACAGAGGCGAGCAGGTCGCCGTTCTCGACAACCTCGTCTACGGACACCGCGCGGCGGTCGATGCGTCTGTTCCGTTTTACGACGGCAATATCGGCGACAAAGATTTAGTTTCAAAGATTTTGCGCATCCACGAAATCGAAGCGTGCATGCACTTTTCGGCGTTTGCATACGTCGGCGAATCGGTCGAAAAGCCGCAGATTTATTACGAAAATAATTTTGTGCAAACGCTTCGTCTTCTCGATAGTTTAATCGAAAATAACGTCAAGCGAATTATTTTTTCTTCGACCTGCGCGACATACGGCGAGCCGCAATACGTTCCGATTGACGAGAAACATCCGCAATTTCCCACAAGTCCTTACGGTTGGTCGAAGTTTATGGTCGAGCGCGCGCTTGTCGATTACGACGCGGCATACGATTTGAAATTCGTCGCGCCCAGATATTTTAACGCCTGCGGCGCTACGGAAAAACACGGCGAGCATCACGCGCCGGAAACGCATCTGATTCCGCTCATACTCGAATCGGCGCAGGGAAAACGCGGCTTTATATCGATTTTCGGCGACGATTACCCGACGCCGGACGGAACGGCAATCCGCGATTACATACACGTTTCGGATTTAAGTCAAGCGCATATTTTGGCGCTCGATTATTTGCGGGGCGGCGGCGATTCGCAATTCGTCAACTTGGGAATCGGCGGCGGTTATTCGGTTTCCGAAGTGGTAGAGGCGGCGCGCAAAGTTACGGGCAAAACAATCGAAGCGCGCATGGCGCCGCGTCGCGCGGGCGACCCGTCGCGGCTGGTTGCCGACGCAAAAAAGGCGCGCGAAGTTTTCGGCTGGAATCCGCAGTTTCCCGAAATCGAACGAATCATCCAAAGCGCGTGGACGTGGTGTGAGACGCATCCGAACGGATATGAATAACCTTGAACGGTGAGCGCTTAGTAAAAGAAAATTGTTAATTCGTAATTTGCCGCCGAACATAAACTCCGAAAAACGATGCAAACAAAATTAACCAAAAATCGAATTTCCAAAAAAGCCGCGAGCTTTACCGAATCGGTTATCCGCGAGATGACGCGCGAAGCCGTAAAATACGGCGCGGTCAATCTCGGTCAGGGTTTTCCCGATTTTGCAGCCCCCGAAGACGTAAAACGCGCCGCGCAAGAAGCGGTTGCGGCAGATAAAAATCAATACGCGATAACCTGGGGAACGAAGGATTTCCGCGACGCGATCGTTAAGAAAACAAAATGGTTTTTGGGTTTGGACGTTAATGCGGAAACTGAAATCACCGTTACGTGCGGCTCGACCGAAGGAATGATTGCGGCGATGATGGCAACTGTTGACGCGGGCGAAGAAGTCGTCCTCTTCGAGCCGTTTTATGAAAACTACGCGCCGGACGCGATTTTGTCGGACGCCAAACCGCGCCACGTTCCATTGAGAAAAACCAGCGACGGCTGGAATTTTGAACGGGATGAATTGCGCGCCGCTTTTAACGAAAGGACGAAAGCGATTATCATCTGCAATCCGAACAATCCGACGGGCAAAGTTTTCACGCGCGCGGAAATGGAATTCATCGCCGATTTATGCAAGGAGTTTGACGCGCTTTGTTTTACCGATGAAATTTACGAACACATCATCTACGATGAAACGGAAAATGGAAAACGGAAAATGGAAAATGACGAAAGCCAACTGGCAACTTCTCATATTTCGATGGCGCAGATTGACGGAATGCGCGAGCGCACGGTTGTCGTCAATTCGCTCTCGAAAACTTATTCGGTTACGGGTTGGCGCGTCGGCTATGCAATCGCGCCGCCCGATATTACGAACGCGATTCGCAAAGTCCACGATTTTTTAACCGTCGGTGCGGCGCATCCGCTACAGGCGGCCGGCGCATATGCGCTCTCGCTGCCGCCAAGTTATTACGTCGAACTGCAAAAAGAGTATGAGCGAAAACGCGATTTTTTAATTCCAAATCTGCAATCGGCGGGTTTCAAATGCGCGTCGCCTAAAGGCGCTTATTACGTGATGTGCGACATCTCGGATTTCGGTTTCAAAGACGACATCGAATTTACAAAACATTTAATCCGCGAAATCGGCGTCGCCGTCGTTCCCGGTTCGTCGTTTTATCAAGACAAACGCGCTGGCGCGCAGCAAGTTCGCTTTTGTTTCTGCAAAAAAGATGAAACGCTTCAGACGGCAGCTGAAAGATTGAACAAACTCGGAAAAGGTTAATTTCGCCCGCCGAAAACCGAAACTAAAATCACAAGCAAAACGATTAAAAACAAAACAAACAAAGCGATTTTCAGCCAACTAAACGGACGCTCGCCCTGCACTTCGCCGGTTCTGCCGTTGACGACAATTTGAAAAGTTTTGTTGTTAAATCGATAAGCGCCCGCGTAAATCGGCAGCAGCAGATGTTTGAAAGTGGTGTTTGCATAACGGGTCGAAACGTCGTGAACGCGCTGCTCGTCGCCGCCGATGTCCTGCATCGCGTCGCTTAAAATTATGTTCGCCGCATGAGTTTTAAAAATCTCGAAACCTTCATCCAATGCGATTTGATAAGTTTGCGCTTTATGACCGGACAAAAAGGCAGGTTCATACGATTTCAATTCCACGAAATCCCAAGGCTCAAGCGCGTCCAAGTGTTTTTGCGGCAGAGATTTCGTCGCTGGAACTGACAAGTCGTCGAATTGTCTTTGAACCGTTCCGCTCGCCTGATACCAATTTGTATGCCGAACCTGCCTTGATTTTTGCACGCCGTTTTCCGTGTAATGTTCGGTCGTGTAATAATGCTCGCCGCGCTCGCCCGCGTAGTCGCTTCGTGCGAATGCGTCATAAGTCCAGTAGGGAATATAAATACTGCTGATTTTTTCCGGTCTGGCGAAATCCTTCAATTTCGACGGCGCAAACCAGAGAGATTTTACCCAAACGTTAAAATTCGCCGTCGCCTGCTTCGGCACAACGACAAACGGCAAAACGCCTTCGGGCGCAATCAAAGGGTCGGCGGATTTTGCTTGGGCGACGATTTTCGCGCCGCAAAAATCGCAGTTGCGCGCTGTCTCGGGCGGCGTAAAATTGACAACCGCGCCGCAGCTCGAACAGCTGACCTGCATTGCGTCAGTCGCCATTTTCTGCAAATTCAGCGCGCCTTCACGCAAAAACTTTTCGTAAGAATTTTCTTCGATTGTACCGACGGCTTTGATTTCTTCGGTATGTTGGCAATAAGGACAAGTCAGCCGTCCGTTCTGCGGATTAAAAACCATATTCGCGCCGCACGACGGACACAAAAAACGATTGACGTTTTCTTTATTTATCTTAGAAACGTTCTGCATACAAACAGTTTAACGAAAAGCCGAAATATCCATTCCGAAGCGTTCTTTGACATATTCTTCCTGCGCTTGATTTACCGAGCGGAGATTTTCCAGTCGGCGTTCGGCTTTTTTGACGAGAGTTTTCGTGCGCTCTGCTGTTTGCTTTATCATATTTCTGCCTTCGAGCATTTCGGCTTCGGATTTTTCGCGCAGAACGTAGAGTTCTGAAAGTTCAATTTTAAGGCGTTCTTCGCGCAATTCTTTTAAGCGATTTTTGACTTGGTAAATTTGCCGAACGGCGCGAACGAGTTTATCGCCAGTTGAATTGCCCATTATCAAATCGGGCGAGTCGCGGAAATCTTCGACAAGTTTATTAAGGCGGTTTTGGTCGCCCGCCGAATATGCTTCGTTAAGGCGCGCCATCAAATCGTGGCGTTTTTCCTTTTCTACGGCGTCGAGCGCTAAATCGGGATGAATAATTTTCGCTAAATTGTGATACGCCCGTTTCGCTTCGGCTGTCGGCTGATATTTGAACGAACATTTCCCGGCGTTTTCCGCGTTCGCAGCCGATTCCTCCGCACGCCTGCGCAATTCTTCGGCGCGTTTTTTTATTTCTTCGTCGTCGGGAACGAGCTTGACTTCTTCTTCGGCGATTTGCGCTTCGATTTCGTCGAGTTCGGCGTAAAGCCGCCCGACTTCCATCGTGTAATTTGCTTCAAACTGTTCGAGTTCGGCGCGCAGTTCGGTCATCGCTTCTTCGCGTGTCGCAAGCGTGTCTTTCAAGCGTTCGAGGATGCGAAGTTTTTTGTTTAATTCGATTTGTTCGGGCGCGGCAATGTTCATAACTGAAAAAATTTTAACACATAAGATTTTAGCCGCGCGCCAAACATGATGTGTTTGGCGCGCGGCTGATTTTTCTTTTTTTATTGGTCTTCGACGATTTCAAAACTCGTTTCAATCGTCGCTGTCGGGCGAACGGTTGCGGCAACCGAGCAGTATTTTGTATCGGACAATTCGATTGCGGCGGCGACGGCTGGAGCGGAGATGCCGCGCCCGCGCACGACGTGGCGTATGCGAAACTTTGTAAATGCGCGCGGAAAATCGCTACGCCGCTCACCTTCAATTTCCACTCGATACGCAGAAATTTTCTGCCGTTTCTTTTCCAGAATCGAAACGACATCCGCCGCCGTGCAAGCCGCGACCGAAACGAGCAGCATCTCCATCGGCGTCGGCGCGCTTTTTCTATCCGCATTCGTATCAACGGTTAGCGCGTGTCCGCTCGGCGTCGTGCCGATAAAAAAATCGTCGCCCGCGTATTGTATCGTCGCTTTGTAGATGTCTTCAGCCATTTTTAATTTTCCATTTCCAAGGAGAAATGGAGCAAATGTTTTTGCGGAAATTTTATCACAGCTTTCGGCAAAGCATTTTTTAAATCCGTGCCGGAACAACCTTTTGGCATAAAAAGTGCTTCCAAAGTTTCGATACAATCTGATTTAACCGTTTGCCGCAAAAGTTTTTCAGAGCGAAAAAAGGAGATTTAAAATGAACAAAATTCGTATGATGTTTTCGGCGTCTTTGCTGATTGTTTCGGCGCTTTTCGGTTTCGTCGCGCAGAACGCGCCCGCGCAGCAGCAGCAGCAAGGCGGCGTACGCAGCGAGCGGGAAGTGCGCCGCGCGGTTCAAAGTTTGAACGCGAAAATCGACGATTTTTGTTATCGGCTCTCTTATGAAGCAAACGACAATTCGGGAAATAATCAAGCGCGGCGCGATTTGGAAAGCGTTTTGCGATTGCTCGCCGATAACGTCCGCGATTTTGAAAGCAAATTCAACAGCCGACGCGAAAACGCCGCCGACGCTTCAAAAGTTTTGGACGCGGCGCGCCACGTCGACAGAACGATTGCCGCCAACCAACTGAGCAGCCGCAGCGCAAGCGATTGGGCAAGCATTAGCACGTCGTTCGAGCAGCTCGCCGCAAACTACAACATAACGAATCTTCGTTGGAACGGAAACGGCGATTCGGATTATTCAGACACCGGCGCGGAGAATCGATACCCGAACGACAACGGTTATCCAAACACGCCGAACGGCAATCGCTATCCGGCGAACAATCGACAGACGAATAATAATAATCCGTTGCCGCAAAATTCCGTTAATAATGCTTTGACCGGAACGTATCGTCTCGATGCTTCGAGAAGCGAAAATGTGGACGAAATCGTCGCGCGCGCTTTACGCAGCGTCAATACGCGCGGCGACAATTCGCAAGCACAAAGCGATTTGCGGCAAAAGCTCGAAGCGCCCGAACAAATCGCGGTCGAGGTGCGCGCCGGAAATCAAATAACTCTCGCTTCGAGCCGCGCGCCCCAGCAAATTAGGTTCACGGCGGACGGACGCGAAAGCGCGCTCCCGACAACCGACGGCAAAACCGCGCGCCTGCGCTCGACTTTGCGCGGGCAGGATTTGAGCGTTTCCAGCATCGGCGGCAGTAGCGGGGAAGACGATTACACGGTCGTTTTTTCTTCAATCGACAACGGCAAGTCGCTGCGCGTTACGCGCCGCGTTACGACCGATTATTTAAACGAAACGGTTTTCGCCGAAAGCGTCTACACGAAAACCGACGGCATCGCGCGGCTTGGAATCGACAATGATTCAAACGATTCGGGCGGCGCTTATTCGAGCAGCGACCGCAGCGAAAACGGGAACTACCCGAACGGCGGCGGCAATAATAATCAGAACGGAAACTATCCGAACGCAAATTATCCGAACGCAAATTATCCGACGACGGGCGGCGGGCGAACGGGAAGTTTCGGCGTGCCGAACGGTGTGATTTTGACCGGCACTTTGCAGAATGATGTTTCGACCAAATTCTCGCAGAACAATGACCGATTCCGCTTGGACGTAACTGCTCCAAACGAATTTCGCGGCGCGGTTATCGAAGGCAGACTTTCCGGGTTGAATCGTTCGGGCAAGGTTTCGGGACGCTCTCAATTGACGTTTAATTTTGAAACTATTCGCCTTGCAAACGGGCAGACTTATGACTTTGCCGGATTTCTGCAAAACGTAACGGATGCAAACGGAAAGGTCGTCAAAGTTGACACCGAAGGCGCGGCGAGCGGGAGCAGCCGTACAAAAGAAACAGTCAAGCGCGGCGGCATCGGCGCCGGACTAGGCGCGGTCATCGGCGCAATCGCGGGCGGCGCGCAGGGCGCGGCAATCGGCGCAATCTTGGGCGGCAGCGCGGGCGCAGGCTCGGTCGTCGTCGAGGGCAAAGAAGATTTGGAATTAAAAGCCGGCTCGTCAATCTCCGTGCGGTCGTCCGCGCCCTCGAGATAAATTTTATAAATTTGAGAAAATTAAAAGATTGGGCGGCAAGTTTTTGTCGCCCCTTTTGTGATTTTTATTGATTTTAGTGTTATCGCGGGCGTAATATGATTTTGAGCCGCAACCCTATTTGTTTCCTAATTGCAACTTTTCAACGGTTGTTTTGCCTTTCTTCCCGACCAAACAATCTTTACTTTTATTACATACAATAAGCAATTGGGTTTATTAGCTGATGGAGGTTTCAAATGCAACGTAATAAGCAAATATGGATTTTAATTCTCGTAATAGTTGTCGCAACAATAGGTATTTCAACAACATCTTTTCACACTCAAGGACAAGATAAATCAAGTCTTACAAACCAAAATCAAAAAGATTTATCACTAGAGCAACAAAGAAAAGAATTTGACAGTCAGTTTCCAACCGCTTTATATGATGCTCCTGAAGAGACTGACCCCGAAAAGAAAGCTAAAAGAAAACTTAAAAACAAACGTTACGATAACCGCGGCGGTTTGGTAAACGATGAATTGCCTATTGATGATAATGAAGAGAGGGTGCTTTTTACGCATTTTGATTCAATAGCGGGACTTCCGGCAAGCGAAAGCGATATTGTCTTCGTCGGTGAAGTTTTAGACGCGCAGGCTTATCTGTCAAACAATAAGAAAGGCGTATATTCCGAATTCACTATTCGTGTTGACGAGATACTCAAAAACAATTCTACAAATATAACGCAGGGCAACGTAATCACTGTCGATAGAGAGGGAGGTTTTGTAAGATACAAAAACGGGAAAACTCGGCTTCATTGGATTGGTGGTAATAGAATGCCGCGTGTTGGGCGACGATATGTGTTGTTTCTCAAGAATCCTGAAAACACTCTGAATTACGAAATCATAACTGGATATGAGTTGAAATCAGACGATGTTTCTAATCTCGATGGTTCTGAACAATTTAGACCTTATAGAGGAATGGACGAAGCGGCTTTTATGAAAGCAGTCCGTGAAGCAATAGCACAATCATCACCAGCCATGCCTAAGAAGGAGAAATAATACTTTGAGAAACAAAATCAACAGAGAATTATTTCTTCAAATTATTAAATAGCGCACAACTCGGTTAGTGGTCGCGGGATGTTTTCTCATTACGTAGTAAACGAAATATAGAAATTCGGTTTAACTAAAAAGGCTGAAAGTTCATTCGACTTTCAGCCTTTTTCATTTTTATAAATCAACCTTTATTTCTAAAGGTCTTCGTCCTCATCGATGGTTAAATCTATCGCCGCCTCGTCGAAGACTTCTTCTTCGGGAAGCGCGAATTCGTCGAGCGTTTCTTCGGCTTCGTCGTAACCTTCGCCCGTGTCGATGCCGGGAACGTCAATCGGCGCTAACGAGAAATCGATTCCCGGAGGCGCGAGCGGAAATTCGTCTTCTTCTTCCTCTTTTTGATTGACGGTCGGGTCGTAATCGACCTTGACGTTGCGGT
>MWVV01000518.1_pt1 | contig 14086 bp, 15 predicted proteins | sample 1047281 | NCBI WGS metagenome assembly MWVV01 (sample SAMN06349986, study PRJNA376086) | soil metagenome | isolation source: PT-2 sample Antarctic (ecotone) soil | place: Antarctica | collected 2015-01-13 | reverse complement strand
GAAAGGCCGGTGCGGCGGGGCACATGTCCGCGGCGCGGTCGAGCACGGGGCGAAAGCGGTGCTGGTGTCGAATCACGGCGGCGTCAGCTCGATACCGGCGCCCGGCACGCGAAGTGCTGCCGCACGTGGTCGATGCGGTTAGCGATCGTTGCGAGGTTTATGTCGATGGCGGGATTTGGCGCGGGGAGCGACGTGCTCAAAGCGATCGCGCTTGGCGCGCGCGCGCGGTGCTGGTTGGCCGCACGGTTCTCTGGGGATTGTGCGTCGCCGGCGAAGAAGGCGCTGTGCAGGTCCTGGAGATTCTGCGCCGCGAACTCGACGAAGCCATGCTGCTCTGCGGTTGCACAAAGCTCAGCGATATTGATGGATCGCTGCTTAAACTTTAGTTGAGCAGCCTCCGCTCTATATGACTCACGTGTAGCGACGGAGAGGCGAGACCGACATCAAAGTCAGGTTTGAGCGATCTGGCGAACGCGACGCCCACACAATGCCCAAACGCACGAACGCTGCGCTGACGAGTTGTAGGAAGGCGCGCGGTAGCAACGTTCTCTCTTCGTAGTCCTCCGGTTAGAGTAGTCGAACAAGCGTGACGGCGATGCGGCCTCGGAAGCAGTTATCCACGTCCGCTTCCGGGGTCCGGTGGCGCAAGTTGTAGTCGCCCGCGTAGTAAAGCCCACTGGTTTCTTCGTGGCGATAGTTGAGCGGCAACGGCTTCGGATCGAGCGGACACCAGACCACTTCTGGATCAGCAGCGTCGCGCGGAAGCAGCGGCAGGTTCACGTTATAGAAAAGCCCCGGCTCTACCCGCCTCGCGATGACTTCTGAAAGCACGGGTGTGACCCAGCGCGCGGCCCGTTCCCAATCGAACTCGATGCCTGTCTTGCGGTAGTAGGAGACGGCGATGCCCGGCCAGCCATGGAGGACCGCTTCGCGAACCGCCGCGACTGTGCCTGAGTAGTAGACGTCGGCGCCGAGGTTCGCGCCATGATTGATCCCGCTCAGAATCCAGTTCGCGTCTGGGACAAGGTGAAGCAATCCGAGGCGGGTGCAGTCGGCGGGCGTGCCGTGAATTGCGAAGCGCTTTTCACCGCGCGGTTCAATCCGCACGCCTTCATGCCATGTGACGGCATGGCTGACGCCCGATTGCGGACGAGCAGGTGCAACCACCACCGGATCGCCGAGGGGCCGAACTGCGGTTACCAGGGCCTCAAGTCCGGCGGCGTCGATGCCGTCGTCATTGGTGAGGAGGAACTGCATGGAACGTGGAACTGAACGTCCAAGCTTTGAAGGCTCAAGGTCCAACTTCGAAGTCGATGCGTCGAACCCCAGCGCTTTGGGGCGCCGGGCGGCGGTTCTTCTTCCGGTGGACCAGGCTCAACTACGACTCCAGGTGTGGGACAAGCCTGCTTCCATTGTGCCGACCATTGTCGCTGTCAGTGCGGGCGAACCGGCTCCGGAAGATGAAGATCTATTCGGTGCCACTGTGCAGCTAGCCGCGCGCTTGTGTCGGAAAACCGCGACCATTCAAGAGTCGGGGCGAGCGAAGCTCAAAGGGTTCGCGCACGCCGTGCATGTGTATGAGGTCCAGTGGACCGAGCGCCCGCCAGAGTGATGTTTCGGCCAGAAAAACGACCCCGTGAATAACGGATTACTTTCTCGCTGCCGAAGCTCGTGCGAAGCGATCGCGAGGCTCGAGAATCAACCTTGCTTAGACGCGGCTTAACTCTCGGGGATTAGATCACCTGCTCTCATTCCCTCGCGTCGGCCGCGCGTTGTAAAGTGCCGAGGTCGAGCTTCTTCATCGGCATCAAGTCATTCATCACCCCTTGGAATGTCGCTGGATCACCGGCCCACTCCCGTATCTGCGCCGGCACTACCTGCCACGAGAGCCCGTATTTGTCCGTGAGCCAGCCGCACTGCACCTCCTGCCCCCCATCTGTCGTTAGCTTCTCCCAGTAGTAATCGATTTCCTCCTGCGTCTCGCAATTGATCACAAACGAGATGGCTTCGGTGAACTGGAGGCGCGGCCCGCCGTTCAAGGCCACGAATTCCTGTCCGTCCAGCTCGAATGCTACGGTCATCACCGATCCCTTCGTGCCCGAGGGCTCCTCCCCGGTGGAACGACTTACCTCTTTTACCCTCGAATTCTTGAAGACGGAGACGTGGAACCTCGCGGCTTCCTCCGCCTGATCGTCGAACCACGGAAATGGAGTAATGCTTTGCATCGATCATGGTGCCCGCGACCCGCTCACGCGCAAGTTTCAGACCTCTGACAAACTCAACGAAATCAAGGTTGCTGGCAAGATGTCCGGTCCGGGCTCGGCTCCCGCTACCTCGCGACCGATGCGTTGAACAGCACGCTACAAGACTGAACGGCGACGGGCTTTGAAATTTTTGTCTTGCATCAAACGCGAGAAGTCTTCAGATCGGCGCTTCAGACAGATGGCAGGGGAGTCATCAGGGGGAGTGGGGTTTATCCAGTCCACGAAAAATGAAAGCCTTCAGCGTTTTATTCCTATGTTCTTTGTCAGTCGCTCTGGCCGAGGACTTCAAAGCGATCAATGGCAAGGAATACAAGAACGCTCGAGTGAGCCGAGTCGAACCCGATGGCATTGTGCTGGTGACGAGTTCGGGAATCTCGAAGGTTTACTTCATCGAATTGCCCCAAGAAGTTCAGGAACGGTTTCATTACGATGCCGCGAAGGCGACCGCATACTCGGTCCAACAAGCTGCTACTCAGGAGGCGTTTCGAAAGCAGCAAGAGGAATTACGACGGACACTGGCCGAACAATCGCAAACAAATCAACCGGGTAAGCTTCAGCCACGTGCTGTGCCCGTCGCTGAACGAGGCCCGGCGGTCGCGGTAATCAGTCACGGTGCCCAGGTGGATATCGCAAAGCATCTCGCACGCGGCAACGTAACCATCGTCGATTTCTATGCCGATTGGTGCGGTCCGTGTCGACAGGTCTCCCCGAACTTGGAGCAGATGGCAAACACCGACCCGGAGATTGCGCTGCGCAAGATCGACATCGTCAATTGGAACACAGCGGTGGCGCGGCAATACAATGTCCACTCCATTCCACAGGTCAGTGTCTACAATCGCGACGGTCGTCTCGTTGGCACCGTCAACGGCGTCAGGGTTGAAGAGATCAGGCGTTTGGTCGCCGAAGCAAAAACCGGCGGCTGATGTTTTCGCCGGGTGTTTGCGGGAAAAGATTGGAGACGCGGAGAGTGATCGATCGGGAAGTGTTCTATGAATCAACAGTTGCAATCAACTGAGCAGGGACGGCTGATCCAGAGTTTCTGCGGGATCTGTGGGAGGAGCACATGCGGTGCGAGTTTGCCACGCATGACACGGAGGATACGCTCGCCACGATGGTGGACGACGCTTACGTCAACCACGTTCCGGTCCTGACAGGCGGTGTGGGCAAAGAGGCGTTACGCGAGTTTTAGTCGAAGCGTTTCATTCCGAAGATGCCCCCCGATACCGAAATCACCCCGTCTCTCGAACGTTCGGCACGGATCAGCTGGTCGATGAGATGATCTTCAAGTTCACTCACACGATTAAGATGGATTGGATGCTGCCCGGAATCGCGCATACGGGGAAACGGGTAGAAATTCCACTGGTCGCGATCGTCCGATTTCGCGGCAGGAAGCTGGCTCATGAACACATTTACTGGGATCAAGCGTCAGTTCTGGTTCAACTAGGTTTGTCAGCGGTCGAGACGCTGCCCGTCGCGGGTGTGGAGAGTGCCCGCAAGGTGCTCGATCCCAATCTGCCGTCGAATCCTTTAACGAATCGGGCGGTTTAGCGCGTAAATGATAAAGGGAAGCAGACGCCGACAACCTCCAGTGACCCGCGTGACGCTGTTCAACTCTGTAGTGTAACATGTCGTGCGGCGAAGGCGCAGTTACGCTGCCGCAACAGCCCTCCTAGCGTGGCGCGACGGCTAACGTGGAGCAGTGATCCGGAAGACGAAATTCTCCCGGCCATGCTCATCGACCCGCGAACCAGCACGCGTTGCGCCGATTTTCTCAACGGCGCGTTGCGAGCGAAGATTCTGGGGGCCAATGAGGAAAATGATGCTTCGGACAAACCGGAACGCGTGCTCCAGCATGAGCTGCTTCAGCTCCTTGTTATAGATGCCACCCCAATGCGACCTCGCGAGAAATGTCCACCCAATTTCCACCTCGCTTTTGCTTTGGTCATAACCGTGGAATCGCGACGATCCGATGACTCGGCCACTTGCTGCATCCATGATGACCAGTGCGCCGCCCGAATCCAACGCCTCGCGGAAGAATCCGCGGAACACTTCTTCGTTGTAACGATCGTTCGCCGGATGCTGTTCCCAGATGAGCGGATCTGAAGCGATGGCGTAGAGCTCATCCCAGTCTTCCGATCGAAGTGGCCTCAGCCGGACGAGTTCGCCGCTCAAGAAGGGTTGGAGATCGAAAGACACGCTTGTTAGTTGATTTTCGAGAATAACGCTTTCGCCACCAACTCCTCAGGTCAATACGCTCACCTCGCCGCGTGTATCCGTGTAGCGGCCCACCCGAGCGACGACGGTTTTTGTGCCCCCGTGGGTTTGCCTCTCGCCTCAATATCCTTTCATTTTTCGGCGTGGCTATCTACACCTTCCGGCGCGCGCAAACAGTCCAGATGTCGATCGAGGAATGCTGGCGTTTTTTCTCCGATCCGCGCAACCTCGCGAAGATCACGCCGCCGTCGCTGCGTTTCAGTGTTCGGTCCGAGTTGCCGGAAGAGATCTACGCGGGCCTTATGATTCGCTACACAATTTCGCCGCTTTGGAACTTGCCGATGACCTGGCTGACCGAGATCACGCAGGTGCAGAAGCCGGTTTATTTCGCAGACGATCAACGCGTAGGCCCGTACCGCATCTGGCATCACGAGCACTTCTTCCACGCGACCGGCCCAGAGAAAACCGAAGTGCGCGATCTGGTCCATTACGTCCCGCCGTTGGGGCCGTTCGGTGCGATGATGAACGCACTCGTTATTCGCCGTCAGATCGAGCGGATTTTCGATTTTCGACGCAAGAAGCTCGAGGAAATCTGCGCCGGCCGAGCCACGGATTCGGAAGCTTGACCTGCCGAATAAAACCGATTTACCTAAAACGCTCAGCTTCAGCCGGGAGACGCATTGGAACTCAAAGATATCAAGGCCATCATCGATCTGATGAAGAAGAACGACTTGTCCGTCTTCGAGATGGAGAAGGATGGCTTCAAGCTAAAGCTGCAAAAGGGCGCCGGAGAGCAAACGGTTTTCTCCTCGCCTGTGATGCCGCGTGAGCCCATGGCAATGCCGGCGTCCTCCGGCGGTGCTGCATCTGCCACCTCCTCAACCGCCGCAGCCCCCGCGGCGGCGCAGAAGGGCGCGCCGCTCGAGGAGATCATCTCGCCAATGGTCGGCACGTTCTTTCGCGCCGGCTCACCGGAGTCGCCCGCGTTTGTTGATGTTGGCACGCAGGTCTCAGAAGAGAGCGTGGTCTGCATCATCGAGGCGATGAAAGTGATGAACGAAATCAAGGCGGAGACGAGCGGCGTGATTGCGGAGATTGTGGCCGAGAACGGGAAGCCTGTGCAATTCGGCCAGGTGCTCTTCCGAGTGAAGTAGGGACGAGGTGGGAGTTGAGTGATCGCACGAATTCGACCCGGATTTCTTCACGCCCCTCTCCATCCAAACCGCTCAGCTGATGTTCGAGAAGATTCTGATCGCGAACCGTGGCGAAATCGCGCTGCGGGTGATCCGTGCTTGTAAGGAGCTGGGCGTCCGGACGCTGGCGGTTTACTCCGAAGCGGACGTGGATTCGCTGCATGTGCAGCTGGCCGACGAAGCGATTTGCATTGGCGCCGCCGCGAGTTCCGACAGCTATTTGAAGGTGGACCGCATCATGAGCGCGGCGGAAGTAGGCGACGTCGATGCGATCCATCCCGGTTACGGGTTTCTCGCGGAGAATGCGCACTTCGCAGAAGTTTGCGACAGCTGCCAGATCAAGTTCATCGGCCCACCGGCCAGTGCGATGCATGCGATGGGCGACAAGAATTCCGCTCGCGCCTGCGCACGCAAAGCCGGGGTCTCCGTCACGCCCGGCAGCGACGGTATCGTAGAGAGCGAAGAGGAGGCACTGAGGATTGCGCGGAAGATTGGCTTTCCGGTCATGATCAAAGCCGTCGCGGGAGGCGGCGGTCGTGGGATGCGTGCTTCGCACAACGAGGCAAGTCTGGCCCCGATGTTTCACGCCGCCAAAACGGAGGCGGAGAAGGCCTTCGGGAACGGCGACGTTTACATTGAAAAACTCATCGTTAACCCGCACCACATAGAGTTCCAGGTGATCGCCGACAGTCACGGAAAAACCGTTCACCTGGGCGAACGCGATTGCTCGATTCAGCGGCGGAACCAGAAGGTGATCGAGGAATGTCCATCGCCACTCCTGACGCCCGCGTTGCGTAAAAGGATGGGGCGAGCCGCGGTGAAGCTCGCCCAGTCGGTCGGCTACGTGAATGCCGGCACGATGGAGTTCCTCGTCGATAACGAGGGGCATTACTACTTCATCGAGATGAACACGCGCATTCAGGTGGAGCATACGATCACGGAAGAGGTTTACGGCTGCGACCTGGTGAAGGAGCAGATTAAAATCGCAGCGGGCGAGCATCTTTCGCCGCATGTGGTGAATGCGACGCCCCGCTCGCATGCCATTCAGTGCCGCATTAATGCCGAGGATCCGGAGAGGAATTTCCAGCCGTCGCCTGGCAGGATTGCGTTTTATTACGCCCCGGGCGGGCGCGGCGTGCGGATCGACTCGCACGCTTACACTGGCTACGTCGTTCCGCCATATTACGATTCGATGATCGCGAAGCTGATAACCGTGGGCGCGACCCGCGAGTCGTGCATAGATCGCATGCGGCGCGCCTTGGATGAGTACTACATCACCGGGATTAAAACGACAGTGCCGTTTCACAGTGCCATGATGCGGAATGCAGATTTCCGGAACGGCCATTACGACACCGGCTTCGTAGAGCGCGTGATGAACTCGGACAATTTCGAGTTGAGACCAACGCAGAGCCGCTTGCACGAGTAAGTGACGGGCTCGCTCTGATGATTATATCGTCCGCTGTGTCAGCGGGAAAGATTGCGTGGCAGGGACATAGGAAACCGCCATCCGAAGTGCAGGAACACCTGGAGGGAGGGGCGCTGTCTCGGCCCCTTCTGCAAAGGGCCACGCCGCGGGCGTCCCTCCGAAAATGAAACCGTCTCAGAACCTGCTGTTACCAGTGCTACCCCTATAAGAGAGGGGCGCTGCGAGGGGCACAGCCGCGTCATCGTCAATGAAGTTAATAAACGACGGACGGCTCGCGTTTCCACTCCAACGCCGCTTCGGAAACGAGCGTGAATTCCACCCTTTGAAACCGCTGATCGATTGCCATCTCTACGGTATCCTTGACCTCGGTTATGTCGAGGCGAGCGACGCTGTCCATGTTGCCACCAGGATGATCGCAGGTGGCGTCGACATCATTCAACTGCGAGCAAAAGGGCGAAGCTTGCGTGAGATCAATGGGCTCGCATTTGAACTGCACCGCGTTACCGCGGAGGCAAACGTACCGCTCGTGATTAACGACTACCCGGAGATCGCGCGCGACGTCGGCGCTGAAGGTGTGCACGTGGGCCAGGACGACCTGACCGTCGCGGAGGCGCGACAAATCGCTGGGACTTGCTTCGTCGGCCAATCGACCCACAGCATTGATCAGGCAAGACGCGCGGCCGCGGAAGGCGCGGATTACATTGGCTTCGGTCCGCTCTTCGCCACGCCCACGAAGCCGGAGTATGTCCCGGTCGGCCTTGACGGCATTCGGCCGACGCACGTCGCCGCCACGCTCCCAATCTTTTGCATCGGCGGAATCAAGCTGGACAACCTTCCGCAGGTCCTCGCGGCTGGCGCGCAACGGGTCGTGATTGTCTCGGGCTTGCTCCAAGCGGCCGATGTCGTGGAGTATGCGCGTGCCGCGAAGACCGTGCTGACGCGCCATTCACAAACCTGAATCCAAATGTCTGTCCTGATTGTCGGCTCGATCGCCCTCGACACCGTGAAAACGCCGGTGGAAGAGCACGCCGATCAGTTAGGCGGCTCCGCTTCCTATGCCGCGCTCGGCGCGAGTTTCTTCTCGCCGGTGAAGCTCGTTGGAGTTGTGGGCGACGATTTCCCCGCCTCGGAATTCGAGTTCTGGAAAACGCGGCAGATCGATGCGGAAGGTGTCCAGCGGGTGAAGGGAAGAACGTTCCGCTGGTCGGGAGAATACGCCTGGGACATGAACACGCGGGAGACGAAGTCCATCTCTCTGAATGTTTTCGAGCACTTTCGACCGGAATTGCCCGCGTCGTATCGAAGCAGCGATTTCGTCCTGCTCGCGAACATCGCGCCGGCGTTGCAAGCACACGTTCTCGATCGAATCGAGAAGCCGCGCTTTGTCGTGGCCGACACGATGGACCTCTGGATAGAGACGGCCCGCGCTGACTTGGATGCGCTCCTGCCGCGGGTCGATCTTTTGATCCTAAATGACAGTGAAGCGCGCGAGTTGACGAAGGAAACCAGCCTCATCCGAGCCGGCAGACGCATCCGCGATGCCGGACCGAAGTACGTCGCGATCAAGAAGGGCGAACATGGCGCTCTGCTCTTCGGCGAGGATGAGTTCTTCAGCTGCGGCGCGTATCCGCTGGAAGATATCCACGACCCGACCGGGGCAGGGGACACCTTCGCCGGCGGAATGGCAGGGTATCTCGCGGCCGCCGGTGGCGAGTTAAATTTCGCCGCCTTCCGGCGCGCGATGATTTACGGAAGTGTGCTGGCGAGTTTCAACGTGGAGGCGTTCAGCCTGGAGCGCTTGCGCACTCTCACGAAAAGAGAGATCGAGGAGCGCTATCAGGTCTTCCGCGCCATGAGCCAGTTCGAGGTGGTAGCCTGAACGGCGGCGATCAAGGGCGACGCTGTCGCTTGTGAGGCAAATCGCGCCGGCCATCTTCCTTTTCTTCGCCACGACTCGATTGCGGAGGATCTTCCTCTTGCTCATAATCTTGATCCTGCTCCTGAGCTCCCCCTCGCCGAAGCGGGACTTTACACGTCAGTGGTGGGGCGGGGTCAGCGCCCCCAGCTACAACCGTTGCGGGAGCCGCCGATCAGGAGTCCGCGTCTTCGTCGGACGCAGCATACCGTGCGCGCAGTGCTTCCAACTCCGCTTCCAGCATTGTCAGGCGCGAACGATCTGCCTCGATGGCCTTGAGCAAACCGTTCAGGACGGCGTGCAGATTGTGATCGTGTTGGTCGGTAAACGACAGCGCTAGTTCCGCGGTCGCATGTCGGATAAACTCGAGATCACCCTCTTCGCTTAGCATCTCCCTACATATAGCAAAACGCGGCGTGCGGACAACACGAAAAGAGAGATCGAGGAGCGCTATCAGGTCTTCCGCGCCATGAGCCAGTTCGAGGTGGTAGCCTGAACGGCGGCGATCAAGGGCGACGCTGTCGCTTGTGAGGCAAATCGCGCCGGCCATCTTCCTTTTCTTCGCCACGACTCGATTGCGGAGGATCTTCCTCTTGCTCATAATCTTGATCCTGCTCCTGAGCTCCCCCTCGCCGAAGCGGGACTTTACACGTCAGTGGTGGGGCGGGGTCAGCGCCCCCAGCTACAACCGTTGCGGGAGCCGCCGATCAGGAGTCCGCGTCTTCGTCGGACGCAGCATACCGTGCGCGCAGTGCTTCCAACTCCGCTTCCAGCATTGTCAGGCGCGAACGATCTGCCTCGATGGCCTTGAGCAAACCGTTCAGGACGGCGTGCAGATTGTGATCGTGTTGGTCGGTAAACGACAGCGCTAGTTCCGCGGTCGCATGTCGGATAAACTCGAGATCACCTTCTTCGCTTAGCATCTCCCTACATATAGCAAAACGCGGCGTGCGGACAAGAAACAATGCTTCTTCCAGTCTGAAATTAGCGGCCAGCCCAAGTCGAAAATCGCCAGCGCGCGCCCGTGAAGATTCGAACTTCAAACCTTCTGATCCGTAGTCAGATGCTCTATCCAGTTGAGCTACGGGCGCTCAGCGGAGGCTTTCTTAACGGAGGAAGAGAAGGGCGTCAAATGCTGGGCGACTCGGCTGGCGGAGCGGGGGCGAAAGCATCGGCCGCGCGGGAAAACTCGCTCGGAAACGCTCCTCTTGAAGCCGCCTTGTAACGTGCCGAAAAACGTTCGCGATGTCGATTGCAAAAGGTTTTTGGGGTGTTACTCGTTCCCGGTTATGGCTGAGCTGATCAAAGCGGACCAACTGAAAACCCGCCTGAAAAAGGTTCCTGAATGGGAGCTGGAGAAGAAGCACATCGAGCGCACGTTCGAGTTCGATGACTTCTCCGAGTCGATCGATTTTGTGAATGCTGTGGCCGAAGTTTCCGAGGAAGAAGAACATCATCCCGACATCGATATCCGTTACAACAAGGTGCGGCTGATTCTCTCCACCCACAGCAAAGGGGGGCTGACCGATCTCGATTTTGCGCTCGCCGAGCGCATCGACACTCTCTCCGAGTAAGCTGTGACCGCACCGTTCGAGCGACAACCAACTCGAGCTCGCGTCCCCCTCGACAGTCCTCGGGGTGGTGTCGGTTGCCGCGGTTTGGAAAGTGGTTGAACCGCGCACGCAACCACCACCGCCACCGCCGCCGCTCGGAGCGTCGCCGACGCCGGGCAGGTGAGGAGGGGTTCTGCGCGCCTGGCTCTCGCGATCGCTTAGTTCGAGACGGCCCGCCCTTCGTCCGCGTCGATAAATTTGAACATCGTCCGGATTTCTGACCGCTCGGCCATCCCAGCCTCTTCTTTCCGGCGGACGAGCGTCTCGGTGACGTCGTCATCCCAGCCGCATTTCCGCATGAACTCGTTCCAGATGTGGATTTCTTCCTCGCCAGGGTGGCGGCCCTTCGTGAAGCACCACTGCAGGATCTCCTCATCCGTGCCGCCTTGCGCGACGCGCTCCACGAGCTGGTGGTAATCGATCGCGAGAAAGCTGCTGCAGCGCCGGTCGAAACCTTTGCCGAGATTCGGGACGTAATCGGGCGGCATTTCTCCGCGGGCATGCGCTTTGATCTTGTCGAGCATGCGGCCGAAATAAACGATCCCGCCGGCCTTCGCGGCGGGGCTCCTGACCGGTAAGCCTTTCATGGTTAGCGGACAGTGGGAAAGATCGCCCCGCTTTTCAAGCTTTACTCGTCCGTGCAACCGGCGACGCAGCGGATGCGCGAAGCGGCTTGGCACACGCGCGACTCCGTTCGAGGTTCCCCTGCATGGACCGGATCGTCGGGATCGAGACGGAGTACGGTTGTTTGGTGAACGGAGGCAGCCAGCAAAGCGGCGGCGAAACGTGGCCGGCCCAAGTGAAGAATTATCTCTTCCGCAAGGCGGAAGCGGGCGCGATTGATCTGCACTACCGGGACTACGAAGAACCTCCCGGCAATGGCGGTTTCCTGCGCAATGGCGGCCGCGTTTACCTCGACATGGGCCACATTGAGTATGCCTCGCCGGAGTGTCTGAATCTGCGTGATGTCGTCGCCTACGACCTGGCCGGGGACGAGCTTCTCCAGTCGTCCCTCGAAGCGCTCGGGGTGGCGGACCGCGTCTCTTTCATCAAGAACAATGTCGACCACCAAACGGGCGCGACCTTTGGTTGCCACGAGAATTACCTGATGAAACGCGAAGCGCAGTTCACGCCGCCGGTTCTGGGAACGTTGCTCGCATTTCTCGCCACCCGCCAGATCTTCACCGGCGCTGGCCGGATAGGACAGGCGAACCCGCTCGCCTTTGATTTCGATCTCCCGCAACCGGATGCGCCGGTCAAGTTTCAGATCAGCCAGCGCGCGGATCACATCGTGAACGACATCTATCAGTGGGTGCAGTTTAATCGCGCTATCATCAATGCGCGCGATGAGCCTCTCGCCGATTATCGCAAATACCGGCGGCTCCATCTGCTCATCGGCGATTCCAACGTCAGCCCGTTCGCAACGGCCTTGAAGATCGGCACGACGGCCTGCGTGCTTTCGCTCCTCGAGCAACGCCGCCTCACGAAAAACCTGAGCTTGCTCGATGCCGTCCAGAGCACGCGCGAGATCTCTCGCGACCCGACGCACGCATGGATCGTGCGGCTTGAAAACGGCAAGACGATTGGCAGCCTCGACCTGCAGTGGGAGTTCCTCGCGTTGGCGATGAAGCATCTCACCGGCCTGAACGACGAAACCGATTGGCTGCTCGAAAGCTGGAGCTTCACACTTGATGCGATCAAGAATAAGCCGGAGGCCCTCATCGGCGGAGTCGACTGGATCACGAAGAAATGGCTGCTCGAGACCTTTGTGACCGCGGAGAATCTCGGCTGGGATGACCCTTGGCTCCAGAGCCTTGACCTCGAGTATCACAACATCGATCCAGCGAAGGGGCTTTTCTTTGGGGTGGTAGCGGCAAAGCGCATCGGCGAATGGAACAACGGCGTGCGGCAGCCCGCAGCCACGATGTCGCCGCCGGCAAACACTCGCGCCGCCGGACGCGCCCACGCCGTCCGTTGGTTTCAACAGCAGACAGAGCCGTATGTGATCAACTGGGATTCGGTCGCTTCGGCAGGTCGCGATTTCCTGCTCATGGGCGACCCGTTCGAAACTTACACCGGCGAAGTCGAACGCTTTTTGTCGCGGACGCGCAGCGGCGAAACTCCCGCTGCACCGCGCCGCGCTCCTGATAGAAAATCAGCTCGTGAGTAGCAGGTCGGTACAGCGTATCTGCCGAAATCAACTTCAGGCTAGAGCGGGTGATGGCGACCCGCGAGAGGAACGCGATTCTCCGAGCAATGGCTTTCGCACATGATGCGCACTCACTCTATCCGTTCCAGCGAGGGCAATCCGTAGTTTTCCTGAAGTCCCGCCGCGTCCGCTTCGACCTGCGACACGTCCAGCGTCAGTTGCTTCGGATCTTCTTCGGTCTCGATTTTAACGAATCCGTCGATCGGCTGCTTCACAGCTTCGGCCAAATCGCGCAGCGATTTGATTTCCCTGCCGTTCACCTTCTCCACGGTGAGGTAAGCGAGTTCGTCGTAACCGATCGTGTTATTCGCCGGAAGCACCTGGCTCAGAATTACGACGCGGCGATTCCCCCCCGGGAACAGCTCCCCTTGGAACCGATCCAGATAGACAAACTTTTGCGGCGCTTCCTTCTGCCAGTTGGCGCCCCACTCTCGCAAATACTGCCGAGAAAGCTCCTGGAAGACGAGCCCGCCGAGAACGTAGTAGGAAGGCGGCTCGTCGAGGTTGTACGGCGGCACGACGTAATCCTTGGCGGCGCGATGGTCCAGAACCACATCGAGCTGCATCGGTTTCCCAGCACGCTGGATTTGAAACGGGATCGTTTCACCCGCGAAGGCACGTGACGTGATCAGGTTTGTGAACTCGATTTTGCCGTAGAGCGGGTCCACGTAGTTACCGTTTTGGTCGATTTCGTTGTTGCCGACCGCAGTCACGATATCGCCAACCTGCATGCCAGCTTTTGCGGCCGGCATGCCCGGCTCCAGGCTCATAACGTAAACGCCCCCCGGTTTTCCCGTCTGACCCGCGTACTTGCGCAATTGCGGATCGCGCGTCGGGAAGAAGCTGAATCCGGCGGAGGGAAAACCGCGATATTCGCCGGTCTCGGCTGCTTTCAGGAAGTGCGCGATGATCGGGGCGGGGATCGCGTCGAGAACTTGCGAGCGCGGATCGTAGCGCAAAAGCAGACCGGCCAGCTTATTGTTCTTCACGATCGGAATGGTGTAGCTGTTATCGCGGTACTGCATCGTCATGCTGATGCGATAAGTGAGGAACTGCCCGACATCGGCGGGATAACGAGTCATCTGGATGGTCGTGACCAGCCCGTCGGTCACGGCCAGCGCGCCGGTTGGCTCTAATTGCAAAGCGGCCACTCGATCGCCCACCACGGTGTCCATCGCGAGCGGCAGCGGCGTTAGGCCATCGAGGAATTTTTTATCCATCGGTTCGACCAGCGCGAGGTTCGCCTCGTAGT
>MWVV01000517.1_pt1 | contig 14093 bp, 12 predicted proteins | sample 1047281 | NCBI WGS metagenome assembly MWVV01 (sample SAMN06349986, study PRJNA376086) | soil metagenome | isolation source: PT-2 sample Antarctic (ecotone) soil | place: Antarctica | collected 2015-01-13 | reverse complement strand
TTTCTTGGTGTTACACAATCAACTGACCGAAGGGCGCGGATGGTTTGAAACGGCGTTAGAGCGAGCGGGCGACGTGCCTGCCGAAGTGCGATTTAGTTTGTTCGTCGGGCTTAGTCAGACGGCAAGGTATCAAGGCGGTTTTCGCGGGCGGTTTTACGATTGACGCGGTTGAATCAATTTGTTCTTCAGACGAAATTGACGCGCTCAATTGTTTGACTTCCCTGATTGAAAACAGTTTGATCGTGCAGGCGGAAACGGCAAATAGCGAATCGCGTTTTCGCCTGCTCGAAGTCGTCCGCGAATACGCGCTCGAAAAATTGGAAGCGAGCGGCAAAGCAGAATCAATCCGAAAAAATCACGCGGCGTTTTTTCTAAAATTGGCGCAGGATGCCGAGCCTCAAATTCTCGGCGAGCAAGGCACAAAATGGCTTGCTTTGATTGAAGAAGAACAAAACAATTTTCGCGCCGCATTTCTTTGGGCGGCAGCGGCTGATGCGCCGACGGCGGCGCATTTGGCGGGCGCACTGCGAGATTTCTGGGTTTTACGCAATCAACTAACCGAAGGGCGCGAATGGTTTGAAACGGCGTTAGAGCGAGCGGGCGACGTGCCTGCCGAAGCGCGATTTAGTTTGTTCGTCGGGCTTGGTCAGACGGCAAGGTATCAAGGCGACTACACCGCAGCGCAAAAAGCATATCAAGAAGGTTTGACGGCGGGCAAAGAGTCAAACGATTTGCGGCAAATCGCCGTGGCAAACAGAGGATTGGCGGCGGTGGCGAAAGTGCAGGGCGACCTCACGGCGGCGCGAAAATTTTACGAAGAAGCATTGACGGTCAGCCGCAGGATAGACGAGAAGTTTGGAATCGCGGTTACGCTCAACGCCTTGGGAGATTTAACGCGGTTCGCGGGCGATTATACTGCGGCGCGTCCGCTTTTTGACGAATCTCTGACTATTTGCCGCGAACTTGGCAATAAACAAGGAATGGGCTGCACGCTGAATAATCTAGGAGCGATTGCCTTTGCGCTAGGCGATTATCAAACAGCGCGCTCGCGTTTCGCGGAAGGTTTAGGAATGGCTCAGGAGTCAGGAGAAAAAATTACCCTCTCATATTCTCTGGACGGTTTTGCCGCACTTGCCTTAAAACGTGGAGACGCGGAACGCGCATCGCAATTAGCAGGCGCGGCAGAATACTTGCGCGACGCGCTCGGCTATGACACCGAACCCGCCGAACGCCGTTTCCGCGATGCTTATCTTGCCGAACTAAAATCCGTTTTGAATGAAGAAGATTTTTCAAAATTGGTTCAGCAAGGGAGCAAAATGAAAATCGAAAATGCCATCGCAATGGCTATCAGAGGCGAACAGCAAGAATTATAAAAAGCATCTCGCTTTAACTTGGGCGCAAAAAAATCAGAAAATCGTCTAGCGAATTTACAATACAAAAGACGGTTTGCCCGCCGGTTGGATTACGGATTTATTCGAGTCGAGCGACGGCAAATTCTGGCTCGGCACGACTCGCGGTTTATGCCTGTGGCAAGAGGGCGGAAAATCGGTTTGCAAAACTTATACGAGCGCAAACGATTTGTACGACAGAGAGATTTGGAGCATCATGGAAGACAAAGACAAAAATCTTTGGACGGGAACCATGTGCGGTGCGAAAAAATTGGCGCGATACGGTTTTACGACTTACACGGAAGCGGACGGAACCGACTATCAGCATACAAATTCGATTTTTGAAAATGCGGCGGGCGAGCTTTTTCGCTTAACAACGAATAGACAAGAACATAATGCCTGCGCCGAAAGCGAAGCCGGACGCGCAAATTACTTTTGATTGATGACGCGGGCGCAATGGTTTTACCGGCAGCAACGCCGGTGAATCAATCGAGAAAGGCTTTAGCCGGATTCAATCAAAAAAACAGATTCCGGGTAGTTTTAGTAGAAGCAACTAAGGAATTATTTTAAATTTATTGTTCGGCTAAAGCCGCTTACTTATTTCATCGCATCCGATAGCTGAAACCAGGAGCGATTTATCAAGCATTATTTTTGGTTCAACACCGCTTGTTGATTGCTCGCTCGGGTCTTTGCGGACAAAATGCTCGCGCTCCTGCTTTACTGTTGATTCACATAATTTATTTTCTCAGCCAGCCGAACAGTGCATTAACCGTAATATCGCAGTTTGTTTCTTAAATCTCTCTCGCCGACGAAATTGATTGCAGAAGGCGCAGCGAAAAACTCGCCGGTCGGTGCGATGGGTAAACTATTTTGAATTGACATCATTTCACAGGTTCATCTGTTACATATTAAAAGGAATAATAATTCTATGATTGTGAAACGGCGCTTTCAGTAACGCGCGGCGGATTATTTTTGAGCGGAAAAATAAAAAATAAAAGAAGCAGTTTATAATGCCTGTAAGCAGCTTCTTTTATTTATAACTGTCTGATTATTTGCGGTATCATCGTCAGAGAAAATCTTTTAAACTCCTGTTAGAAATTTATTGGTTGTGAAGAGCGTCAATTTACTTTACTCGTTTAACCCGAATCCAGCGCCTTTTCGATAACTTTAAACGATTTGCATTTTATTCTCGTATCACCGAAACTTTAGCTGAAGGGACTGCGTAAAATTTTTGCACGCATTTCTGCTGGCTGAGTTTCGGCTTTCCATTTTAATATCAGGAGAAAATCAGAGTGTTTCCACAACGCATTTGTGCAGTTTTATTAGTTTTTTTAAGCGTCAGTTTTACTTGTGGTCAATCAAAATCAAATCCGTCGGATAAATTCAAACAACTCGAAGAAAATCTGCCGACGCCGAATGATTATCGCACGGCTTCAGGCGCGCCTGGCTCAAGATACTGGCAGCAACGTGCCGATTATGTGATTGATGTCGAGATTGATGATGCTAATCAACGATTGACAGGTAAAGAAACCGTAACTTACAAAAATCTTTCGCCCGATACTTTGAGTTATATCTGGCTTCAGATTGACCAGAACATTTTTGCCAAAGATTCCGACGCGCAAACAACACGCGCCGCGCCTGACTTTAGAAACGTTCCTTTAAGTCAGCTTGAGCAAACGGTGGCAAGAACCTACGAAGGCAGAGTTAATATCACTTCGGTTCGGGACGCGAAAGGAAATCAGTTAAGAAATACGCTGAACAAAACGATGCTGCGGATTGATTTGCCGACGCCGCTTGCGCCGAACGGAACGTTTGTTTTTTCGATTGATTGGAATTACGCGATTAATAATCAACGTATTTTCGGCGGCAGAACCGGCTATGAATACTTTCCGCGTGACAAAAATTATATTTACGAAATCGCGCAGTGGTTTCCGCGAATGGCAGCATACTATGACGTTTACGGCTGGCAGCACAAACAATTTCTCGGTAGCGGGGAGTTTACATTGGAATTCGGTGATTACTTGGTTCGCATCACCGCGCCGAACGACCACGTTGTTTCGGCAACCGGTGTTTTGCAAAATCCGAATCAGGTTTTAAAACCCGAATGGAGACAACGGCTGAAACAAGCCGAAACCACCCGAGAACCATTAAAGATTATTACTGCCAACGAAGCCAAGGCTAACGAAGCAAGTAAGCCGACAGGCAAAAAAACTTGGATTTTCAAAGGCGACAATATTCGGGATTTTGCATTTGCTTCGTCGCGCAAATTTATCTGGGATGCGCAGGGACATAATGTCTCAGGCAATAAAGTGATGGCAATGTCGTTTTACCCGAACGAAGGAAATCCGCTCTGGGAAAAATACTCGACGCACGCGATTATTCATACTTTGAATGTCTATTCGCGCTATTCATTTACCTATCCGTATCCGACGGCGCAAAGCATCAATGGTCCGGTCGGCGGAATGGAATATCCGATGATTTGCTTTAACGGTCCGCGCCCGAACTCGGACGGAACTTACTCGGCGCAGACGAAATACGGTTTGATTTCCGTCGTCATTCACGAAGTCGGACATAATTATTTTCCGATGACGGTTAATTCCGATGAGCGGCAATGGACTTGGATGGACGAAGGATTAAATACGTTTCTGCAGTATCTTTCCGAGCAGGAATGGGAAAAAAATTATCCTTCGCGGCGCGGCGAACCGCAAAACATCACCGATTATATGTTGACTGAAAACCAAGTTCCGATTATGACGAATTCAGAATCGGTTTTGCAGTTTGGCAACAACGCTTACGGAAAGCCAGCAACCGCTTTGAACATTTTGCGCGAAACTGTGATGGGACGCGAACTTTTTGATTTTGCATTCAAAACCTACTCGCAGCGCTGGAAATTTAAACGCCCGACGCCCGCCGATTTTTTCCGTTCAATGGAAGACGCTTCGGGCGTAGATTTGGATTGGTTCTGGCGCGGATGGTTTTACACGACCGACCACGTTGACGTTTCTATCGAAAACGTGCGGCTTTACCAGATAAACACGCAAAACCCGGACGTTGAAAAAGAACTTCAGCGTCGAGCGGAAAATGAACGCCCGCGAACGCTTTCGCAGCAGCGTAATGAATCTTTGCCAAAACGCATTGACCAATATCCATCTTTAAGAGATTTTTATAACGACAACGACCAGTTTAGAATTACCGACGTCGAACGCAAAGATTATCAAAATTTTGTCGCCTCACTTGATGACGTTGAAAAATCAATTATCAACGGCGGCTATTATTTCTATACCGTTGATTTGAAAAATGTCGGCGGACTCGTGATGCCGCTAATCTTCAAAGTCGAGTATATGGATGGAACGAGCGAAGAAATTCGCGTTCCGGTGGAGATTTGGCGATACGATAATTTTAATGTCTCAAAACTAATTGTTGCGAAAAGGGAAGTCAAAGCAATTGTTCTTGACCCGCATCTGGAAACGGCAGACGCTGATTTAAATAACAATTTTTTCCCGCGACGAGTCATTCCGACGCGTTTTCAAGTTTTCAAATCCGGTCAGCGCGGCAATGTCCAACCTGTTTCGAATCAGCCGCAAACGCCGCAACTGACGAACCCTAACGCTAGTTTAACCGGAAGGTGGAACATTTCCGTTGATGCGGGCGGGCAAATAATGGCTTTAACGCTGAATTTAACGCTTTTAGAAAATACCGTTACCGGAACAATAGAATCTCCGCAGGGCACAATGCAAATTTCATCGGGAAGTTTTCAAAACAGCGTGTTGAGCCTGAAAACCACATCGCCGGTTGCTTTGACTTTTGTCGGCGAAGTGAGGGGAAATACAATGACCGGAAACGTTACCGCGCCGCAGGGAACAACTACTTTTAGCGGTTCAAAAACGCCGTAAAAGGAAAGTTTAAAGTGAAACCATCTTACGGTTTTTGCGAATAAGAAATCGTGGAATAATTTTTTCGAGCAATTCTCGAATGAATAAATGGCGAACGGCGGAATGGAGATGAACAATAATTCGATGAAAAGTATGTGATTACCGTTTCAAAACAGCGAAAATCTAAAAATCGGATTGTTTTTCGGTGAGCAGACAATTAAAATATTGGCTCCTAGCTTTTTATGAAATTTACCCGTTTTATTATATTTTCGAGTCTTGTGCTTTTGGTTTTAATTTCGACCGTGACGGCGCATACTTATCACACCAGCTTGACACGTATTGATTACAACCAGAAAGAAAAGGTCGCCGAAATTTCCATTCAGCTTTTTACGCACGACCTTGTTCCGGTTCTCGAACGACGTTCAAAAAAACGTGTTGACCTTGAAAAAACGCCCGAAATTGACAAAATTATTCTTGATTATTTGAACGAAAACTTCGTGTTAAAAGATAAGGAAGCCGAAGCGAAAAAACTCGTCTGGGTCGGGAAAGAAATAAAGACAGACATCATTTTTGTTTATGTCGAAGTTCCTATGGAAAAAGATTTAGAAGGAATGAGTTTGCAAAACACAATCTTTTTTGAAAGTTTTTCCGAACAAACAAATTTAGTTATCGCTCGCTTTAACGAAAAAAAATCGGATTTGCTGTTTAAGCCGGGCGATAAATTTAAGGAAATCTTAAAATCAACGCCGAACGAAAAAGAAGAAAAATAGAAGGCATTTTTTAATCTGATTTGAATAAATTTTTATTCGCCGTAAAAGGGTTTTCAGCCCTTTTTATTTTTTGCGCAAATCAGTGGTAGTATCGTAGCCAAAGTAAAATCTAGAAAGATTAAGGAAAAATGAAAATAGCTTTGAACGGCGCGACAACGATGCGCGCCGATTTGGAAACGGATATAGAAGCGGCTTCCATGGCAGGTTTCGAGCTTATTGAAATTTGGGCGGCGAAGCTGCGCGAGTTTTTAAAAACGAAAACGGTCAGCGATTTGAAACGACTGCTTGAAGAGAATAAATTAGAACCTTATTCGATAAATTCAATCGAACACATCACATTTCGCAAAAGGGAAGATTACGCGCGAATCAAAGCCGAAACTGAAGAATTTTCCAAAATTGCAGCTGAAATCAATTGTCCTTATGTCGTAGTCGTGCCGGGAAAACTGCCCGAAAATGCGACGAAAGATGAAATAATGGAAGAATCGGTAAAAGTGTTGAATGAACTTGCCGATATTGCCGAAAAATATAACGTCGGTTTAGCATTTGAGTTTTTGGGACAAATTGATTGCTCGGTGCAAACGCTGGATTTTTGCAAAGAAATTGTCGAAAAAGTTAACCGCAAAAACATCGGTCTGGTGATAGATACGTTTCATTTTTACGCGGGAAATTCTAGTTTTGAAGCGATTGAAACGCTCGACCCGCAAAAACTTTTTATCTTTCACATCAACGACGCGGAAAATCTGCCGAAAGAAAAACTCACCGACGCACATCGTCTTTATCCGGGAATGGGGATTTTACCGATTAAAGAAATCAAGGAAAGATTTGATAAAATCGGTTATGACCGGATGGTTTCAATCGAGATTTTTCGCCCTGAATACTGGAGCGAAGATCCTTTTGAAGTGGCGAAAAAAGCAAAAGCGGCGACGGAGAAAGTCTTGGGCTTAACATCCAAAAGCAAAATTGCGTAAGACAGGTTTTCGCCACAGCAGCACAAAGATTTTTTAGATACAAATTACACAAATAATACGAATTGGTTTTATCCTGTAAATCCTGTTTATCCCTGTAAATTTCTTCTCTGTGCCTCTGCGGTGAAAATCCGTCTGTAATAATTATGAGCAAAATCAAAATCGGAATCATCGGCACAGGCTATATCGGCAACGTCCACGCCCGGATTTTCTCGCGCGACGAGCGATGCGAAATTGCCGCGCTTTACGATATTAAACCTGAAAGAGCCGAAAGAACCGCAAAATCTGTTGGTGGAAAAGTTTGCGTCTCACGCGAGGAATTATTGGAAAATTGCGATGCCGTTTTAGTAACCGCGCCGAATAAAACGCACACGGAAATTGCCGCCCACGCCATTGCTGAAAACAAGCACGTCTTTTGCGAAAAGCCTTTCTCGATTGGTTTGGAAGATGCAAAAACACTGCTTGAGATAGCTCAAAAAGGAAAAGGCGTTTTTCAAGTCGGACACAATCGCCGCTACGCGCCCGTTTATGCAAAACTTAAAGAGTTGTTAAATGAAGATAAAGCTCATTCGGCGCATGTTAAAATGAATCGCGGTGAATTGAAAAATCCGGTTTGGACGGGCGACCCGGAAGTTACGGGAGGTTTTTTGTATGAAACGACAATTCATCTTTTTGATATGATGCGGTTTCAGTTTGGCGAAATCGCGGAACTCGTCGCTTACGGCTCGCAGCACGAATATCCCGAACCGGACGAATTTTCCATTATCTTTAAATTCAAAAGTGGTTTTCACTGCACATTCGCTTCGTCTTCAGACGCAAGCTGGCATTTTCCCTTTGAGCGCATCGAAGTTTTTTGCCATCACCGCACGATTTTAACCGAAGAAATGGAAAGACTCTTTGATTCAAAGGGCTTTGACGCGAATTTTGAAACTTTGTCGTGGCATATGACGGAAAAAGAAGAGCGTTGGGGTTACGTGCAGGAAGACCGCGCGTTTATTGATGCAATCGAAAAAGGAACAGAGCCGCCTGTAACCGCACTTGATGGTTACAAAGCAGTCGAGCTGGTCGAATCCGTTTACCAGGCGATAAAAACCGCCGAGAAAATTAAGTTTAAATAGCTGGTTCTGTCTTTTTATTTATCAAAAATAGAACTTTTCCGAAAAATTAGCGTTAAATCTTTTGGAGAAAATCTATTTTAAAATTAGTAATTTGAAATCTGGAATATACCGATATGATTCAATGTCAAAATTGCGGACAAACAAATAATGACGGTAGCAATTTTTGCCGTTTTTGCGGAACAAAATTTCTACAAAGCCAATTTACCAACGAAAACGGTTTTGAATTTGCTCAACGGCATCCGTATTCGTGGAAAACAGACGAATTGCAACTCTCCGAAAGCAAAGCGCGAAACGGTAAGCAAATTCATAAAGTTCAACCGCTTCAAAATTCTTTCTCTACACGAGAATCTCCGCGCCCGCAGCCGCTTGCCTATCAGCCGCCGCAAAATATTTCTAACAGTTATCGTTGCCCGCGCTGCGCGAGCCAGCTTTCCCCGAAAGTTGTCAGAAAAATTTCAACGGCTGGCTGGATTGTTTTCGCTGCTTTACTGATTACGTTTTTTCCGCTTTTTTGGATTGGATTGCTAATTAAAGAAGATGTTCGGATTTGTTCGGTCTGCAATATGAAAATCGGTAAGTAGTGGAAAAAGGAAGCATCAACTAGAATTATCTATAAAAATAACCTTTTGGGTGTTCAATTTTAACATTCGGATTGGTGCTGTTAACTTCTACTTTGTAATAACCCTTTTTCATGTGAGTTGAAAGATAAGTTAAAGCAAACTGGCGGTTCAGAGACAATCCTAAATCCTTCAGAAAAGGATCAAATGAAACCGGAGAACTTATGCCTTGAAAAAACGCGCGACCGCCTGTTTCTTCAGAAAGTCTTTCGAGCGAGCCTTGACCGTTTGAAACTAATCTCGAATTACCGCTTTCGGTCAAACTTGCCGCGTTATAAAACGAATAAACGGCAACTCCTTTTCTTTGCGCTTTGAGAATGGCTTGGTCAAGGTCGAGACTTTGCGACGGAGAAGAACTTTCGATTCCGCGTGATATGTCCAAACCATCGGAAACTAGCAAAATTGCGCGTCTGCCAGTCGGCAAAGCGTCGAAGCGTTTTAGGGATTCTTCAACTCCTTGATAAGGGCTGCTCGGCGCAGATGCCGAACTGCTGGTTACAATGCGTAATGAATTAGCGGCTTTTTCCAAATCGTCAGTAAATTTTTGTCTGACCTGAATTGTTCCGGCACGAAGATACGCTACCATCACGCGCGAGCCTCGCGGCAAATTTCTTATAAATTTGGCAATATCCCTTAATTGTAAATTCGCGTTTGAAGATAAATCGTCTTGAATCAAAACTGCCAACGCCATCGGTGTGTTCGTAACGCTTCGCATTGACAAAATTACCTGTTCGTCACCGCTTTCTTTGACAATCAAATCACCGGCTTGAACAAATTCTTCAGTCAAATTCTGCTTTAATTCCTTTTTGGTAAAAATAGAAATGGGAATCGTAACGGTACGAACTTTTTGACCCGACTCGTTTCTCCGGTTGTTTTCCTGCGCCAAACCAAAACCGAAGAAAACCGGAATGAAAAAGAAAACGGCAAACAATTTCAGGTAAATTTGTTTTGACATACAAAGCGTCTCTATTTTTGCAATAATAACATCATTGCCTGATGATATTAAATTTTACTTTGTGAAACTAAATTTTTATGATGCCGTAAATTTGAATAAAGTTTGCGGAGTTTGTAGAGTAAAGCCGTAAATATGAGTGAATTACAAATCAGATATGAAGTTACGCGCAAGGATTTGGCGAAGGATAAAGCGTTGAAAATCGGCGCGTGGGCTGCGCCATTTTTACTCTCTGTTACTCCCGCCCTAGTCTTTTTTATTCTGTTTTTCCTTTTCGGCTCGACTCCGCCCGCCGCGGCATCGTTTTTCTTTTTGAGTATAATTTCGCTCGTTGTCGGTTTTCTTCTCGGCTTGATTGTCGCCGGCGGCATAATGTTTTACCGCTCGCGCTGGTTGGCAAAAGTACGCGAGCGTATTGCCGTTGACGGAATAAAGGCGCAGGAAGTTGATTGGTTCAAACACGAATTAAAAACCGCCGAAAGAAAATCTTTGAAAGAAATCGAAGCGAAAGATTCGCTGATGGCTGATGCTTTCCGTGATACTTTAGCGGCGCGTTTGACCGCTACGCGCATCTTAAAATCTACCAAGCAAGAAATTATGCTTGTGCAGAGACGGCAAAATAAATTGAAATATTTAAAGTCGGAAAACTCCGCAAATTTGCAGGAAGAATTAAAAACCGACCTCGAAAAACTCAACCGAATTAAAAACGAAGCCAAAGAAATGCTCGTCGAGGCGGAAACGCGCGTGCAAATGATTGAAGCCGCGGCGCGGCGCGGCGGTAATTTTGCAAATACGGAACTGGCGCTCAAAAAACTCTCCGCGCGTTCCGCCGAACTTCCGCTCGCGCTCGAATCCGCCAGAATGGAAGAAGAAATGAGACGGGAATTGGAAAAGGAAACCTCTCTTTATGAAAACAAATAAAAAATATCCGAAATTCTGTTTCTATTGTGTAATTGCTGCACTCGCTGCGTTGCTCGCAGTTTTGCCGGTTTCAGCTACTTACCTCAATTTTCCGATATTTCAAGGCAAAAGTGTAGGTAAATCTTCACAGACACATTCGTCCGGAAAGAAAAATAGAAAAAAGGAAGGAAAATCAAAATCAAAAATGAACCAATCGAAACTTACATCTGTTCCGCCCGGAATTTGGGGAGCAACCGGAATCGGATTAGTCATTGGAAATAACGGCGGCGAAATTGAATACGATTGCGCTGACGGCGAAATTGAACAAAAACTTACGGTTGATAAAAACGGCAATTTCAATGTGAATGGCGTTCACATTCCGTCTCATCCCGGTCCAATCAGATTGGATTCACCGCCGGAACGTAAACCCGCCCGCTACCAAGGCAAAATTTCCGGCAAAACAATGACGCTTGCAGTTACACTTACCGAAAACAATAAAAAAATAGGCGAGTATGTTTTGGAACGCGATAAATTTCCGAGAATCCACAGATGTCTATAAGTTGATGAAAGATAACGGCACATTAGACGGACAAAAAACTCAAAATCTAGACCGAATAAATTCTAAAGCAGCTCTTGTGCCGACAAGCGAAGAACTTGCTGTCTTAAATCTCACGGAAAAAATTGGATTCAACCTCACCGACCGGATGAATCGCGGCGCGTGGAAAAGTTTCTGGACTTTTTGCCAGCGTCATATCGGTTCGCTATGGATTTATTTAGCAACTTACAATTTAATGAATGTTTTCGGACTCGAAAACGTGGAAAAAACTTCAATTGACAAACCGCTTTTATTAGTTTCAAATCACCGCTCGTTTTTCGATTTGTACACGGTTTCATGCGTTCTTTTTCGCCGCGCGAAACGCCCGATAAGATTGTTTTTCCCCGTTCGCGCTAAATTTTTCTATACTTCGCCGCTCGGCTGGTTTGTAAATTTTATAATGGGTTGGTGGGCGATGTATCCGCCGTTTTTCCGCGAGGAAAAAGAAATAAAAAAACGCGAATTTGATAAGTTTTCGATGCGTCGTTTGATTCAACTTTGTTCGGAAGGCAAAGCGCATGTTATAGGTTTTCACCCGGAAGGCAAACGCAATTTTTCCAAGGACGTTTATAATTTTCTGCCCGCGCAACCCGGCATCGGAAAGGTAATACTAGTTTCGCGTCCGCAGATAATTCCTATTTTTATCGCCGGTTTGGGAAATGATTTGCCAAAACAGATTTTAGGAAATTGGCGCAATGGTGAGAAGATTAGAATTTATTTTGGTGAACCAATTGATTTATCGACATTTTACGAAAAACGCGATTCGCTGCGAACTCATAAGGAAATTGCTGATTTTTTAATGTCGAAAATCGGCGAATTGGCGGAGAAAGATAGAGAAAATTTTGGAAAATTAAAATATGAAACACAGATTACCGCGGATTGAAAATGACATCGTCTCGTTTCAATCTACGTTTATTTGTGCCAATCTGTAGTTTATAATTTTACTTTAGAAAATTTAAAAAAGATAGCGAACAAGGGTGGAAGGAATTTCAAAAACAAAAATTGAAAAGGCGGAAAATAAAAATAAACCTCTTTTAGAAATGTCTTCGCGTCGTCGCTGGGCGGTAACGGCGGGCGTGATGACGGGAATGTTTATCGCGGCGCTCGAAGCAACGGTGGTCGGAACGGCAATGCCAACCGTGATTGCTTCGCTCGGCGGTTTAAGCCATTACAGCTGGGTGTTTTCGGCATATTTGGTAACGTCAACTGTAACCGTTCCGGTCTGGGGGAAATTATCTGATTTATACGGACGCCGTTTGCTGTATCAAATCGGGATTGGTGTCTTTTTGCTCGGCACGCTGCTTTCCGGTCTTTCGACTTCGATGACGCAGTTGATAATTTTTCGCGCCGTTCAAGGTTTAGGCGCGGGCGCGCTCGTTCCGCTCGGAATGACAATTATCGGTGATATTTTTACTTTGCAGGAGCGCGCAAAAATGCAGGCTTATTTTAGCGGCGTTTGGGGTTTGTCGAGCGTCGTCGGTCCGGTTGTCGGCGGTTTTATCACCGACCAAATTTCCTGGCGTTGGGTGTTTTTTATCAATTTACCGGTCGGAATCGCGGCGGCGTTAATAATCGGTATTGCGCTTAAAGAACCGAAACAGCACGAAAATCCGACAATTGATTGCGCCGGAGCGGGACTTTTGATGCTTGCCATCAGTTTATTAATGCTGGCAATGGTCGAAGGCGGCGCAACTTTAACAACTCTTTTCGCGCCCGAAAACCTTCTGCTTTTTGCTGCTGCAATAATTTTGTTGCTGATTTTCTTTTGGGTCGAGAAAAAAGCGCCCGACCCGGTAATTCCTTTCGACCTTTTCCGCAATCGAACGGTTGCCGTATCAGTTGCCGCAGGTTTTCTAGCGGGCGTGGCGATGTTCGGCGTAATTTCGTTTGTTCCGCTTTTTGCTCAAGGCGCGTTAGGCTTGACCGCAACCGAAGCCGGTTCGCTTTTAACGCCGTTAATGCTCAGTTGGGTTTTGATGTCAGTTGTCGGCGGAAGACTTCTTTTGAAAGTTGGTTATCGAACAATTACAATTATCGGTTTCGTTATTTTAACAGTTGGTTTCGTTCTGCTCGCTTTATTTCAACGGGAAACGGCGCGATTCTGGCTTTATGTAGATTTGGTTTTAATCGGTGCGGGTTTGGGGCTGACGATGCTCACGCTTTTAATTGCCGTTCAGCAAGTGGTAGACCGAACAAAACTTGGTGTCGCAACTTCCCTCAATCAATTTTCACGAGCAATCGGCGGCGCGTTCGGGGTGGCTATTATGGGAGCGTTTTTAACCGCCGGTCTTGCTGCGGAACTCGATAAAGCGGCGCGAAACGGGAACAACAATTTAACGGTTGAACGTGCCGCCGAGTTTGCCGCCAATCCGAATGCTTTAATTGACCCGCAAGCAAAAGCCGATTTGCCGGACGGAACTTTGGGAGTTTTGCAAACGGCGATGGCAACGTCAATTCACCGTGTTTTCTGGATTGGCGGAGGTTTTTCGCTTCTGGCATTGTTGGTAACTTTTCTTCTGCCGCTTCAAATTGGTAAATCCGAAAATTTACCGGAAGACGAAACGGATTTTGCAAACGGCGAAAAAATGTTGATGGCTGAACAGACGACAATCAATGCCCGAAACGAGCCGACGGCAACAACAAGCCGGCAATAAAATTTCAGGAAAATAATTTCTTGGGCAAATTCTGGAAAAGAAGATTCACAGTTTTAATAAAATTGGCGTGTAAAAAACTTTGAGATGTAAATCGAGGTTATCTTTTCCTTCCTAGCTCAACCGCACGTTTATACGCTGCGTAAATCGCTTTTGACAAAACCGTCCGCAAACCGCCTTTTTCCATTTGGTAAATAGCTTCTGCCGAAGTCCCGCCCGGCGAAGTTACCATATTGCGAAGTTCGGCGGCGTGTTTGCTTGATTC
>MWVV01000516.1_pt1 | contig 14097 bp, 11 predicted proteins | sample 1047281 | NCBI WGS metagenome assembly MWVV01 (sample SAMN06349986, study PRJNA376086) | soil metagenome | isolation source: PT-2 sample Antarctic (ecotone) soil | place: Antarctica | collected 2015-01-13 | reverse complement strand
CGCATCGGCATCGTGCTGATTCATCAAGGTAAATATGAAGAAGCGCTGCGAAGTTTGAAAAGTACTCCGCCGGATATTAATCCCGCAATAGTCGGACGAGATACGGTTTGGTTGCTGATTTACCTCGGTCGGCGCGAGGAAGCCGCCGAGCTTCTAGCTGAATTAATCGAAAAATATCCGATAGACGAAGGCGGACAATTTGCCAGTTTTAAAGCTCTGCTGTCAGCATTGGCGGGAAACGCTGAACAAGCCGAACGGGAAATTCGGGACGCGCTCGAAAAAGGCAAAGGTTTCGGACATTTCCATCACACGACTTATATTATCGCTTGTGCCTACGCCGCGCTGAACCAGCCCGAAAAAACAGTGCGATTTTTGCAAATGGCAGCCGAAGACGGCTATCCGTGCTATCCGCTGTTTGAGAGAGATACCCACCTTGAAGCAATTCGACAAAACCCGAAATTTCAATCGTTCCTTGCCGCGCAAAGGCGACAATGGGAATATTACAAATCTTTGCCACAACTTTAGTCGAAGTACCGGCGAATCGGGATTTATTCATTCTCTTGAAAAGAGGGACGACCCGCGTTTTGATGAATTGATGAAGCAGGTTGAATTGAAATAAAGACAATTCCTTCTAAATGGCAAAGGCTCGATTGCACCGCGAACTAACGAAGTAAAAAAGGAATAGAATTTCTGAATTAGCAAGCGCATTTGTGGAAATAAATTTGACATTTGTTTTCCGAAAATGTCGCGCTAATTCCTAGAAGGTTATTTACGCAGTAAACGCTGCGCTATTTTTTCAACAACAATCAAATCGGCATTATCGACACTGCTAACAGGGGCGAAACATTCAATATCGTTTCCACTTCAGACATTAACATGGATGGAATAACGGGTTTGGACAGACTGGTCGGTATCAAACGCAATGCAGGAACGACTCCACCGCTGTTTAACGTTGATTTGCGCTACTCGCGTTTCTTCAATTTTACCGACCGTTTCCGGCTTGAAGTCTTCGGCGAATTTGTCAATCTTTTCAACATCAAACAGTATTGTCGGATTCTCCAATGTATCAGTAACAACCAATGCTAACGGCGAATTAAACGAGGAAGTTCTGGATTTCCGGGCAAGTAATCAATTAACCTCACAAGAGAGAGTCAATTTCAACTGGGATTTAAGTTTATTTTTTAAATTCTTCTTAACAATTAAACTTTAACTTTGCGTTCTTTACACGCCTTGCTGTTAAATTGTTTTATGTTTTGGCAAACTTCAAAAAGTAAATTGTCTTTGGAAAAAACTTTGGTAATGGCGATTTTGAATGTTACGCCAGATAGTTTTTCAGATGGCGGAAGGTTTTTTTCAATTGATGACGCTTTAAAGCAAGCCGAAAAACTTATCGAAGAAGGCGCGAATATTTTAGACATTGGCGGAGAATCAACTCGCCCAAACAGCCAAAGAGTTTCGACTGAAGAAGAAACGCAGCGCGTCATTCCCGTGATTGAAGCCGTTACAAGACGTTTTGATATTCTGATTTCGATTGATACAACCAAAGCGGAAGTCGCAGAAATTGCCATTAAAGCAGGTGCGGAAATTATCAACGACATTTCAGGCTTGCGATTTGATGAAAAGATAGCGGAAGTTGCGGCAAAATATAAAACAGGTTTAATTTTGATGCATTCGCGCGGCAATTTTGGGACAATGCACATGCAAAATCCGGTAGAAGATGTCTTACGCGAAGTTTCAGATGATTTTCGCCGGAGCATTGGAAAAGCGGAAAGTTACGGCATTGAAAAGAAAAACATCGCGCTTGATGTCGGCATCGGCTTTAGCAAAACTTTTGAGCAAAATTTAGAATTGATTGCTAAACTAAAAATGCTTGGCGGTGAATTTCCAGGTTTTCCGATGCTTATCGGAACGTCCAGAAAATCATTTATCGGAAAGATTTTAGAAGATGCGCCGGTAAGCGAAAGATTACACGGAAGTTTAGTAAGCGCGACAATTGCCGTTTGGAACGGCGCAAATATCGTTCGTGTCCACGACGTTAAAGAAACTGTTGAAATGCTGAAGGTTGTCGAAGCAATAAAAGATTCGCATAAAAAACTTGAGGTTTAATTTTTTATGAAAAGAAAATTTACATTTACCGCAATTATACTTTTATCCATTTTGTGTTTTGGTTTTACCGAATGCTACAAACCAGTAACTAATTCAGGCTTACCGAAAAGCATAAAAAATATTGCCGTTCCCGTGTTTCAATTTGAAGTCGCCGGTGCGCGGTATCGAGTTGAATCGCGTTTTACCGAGGCTGTTACAAAGGAAATCATCAAGCGCGGTCGCGGTCTTCACGTTCAAGGGTCGCGCGAAGGCGCGGATGCGGTCGTAGAAGGTACGATTCGTAATTTTTATTTTACCGGCGTTTTGCTTGACCGCGAAGGTCGCGCTCGTGTTTATGAAGTAACGGTGGTCGTTGCCGTCACAATCCGCGATTTGAAGGAAAATAAAATTCTTTACGACAATCAGAATTTTATTTTTCGTGATTCGTTTGAATTTTCAGAAGACCCGCGCTCGTTTTTTAACGAAGAAGACCCGGCGGTCGAACGTATGGCTCGCGCTTTCGCCGAATCAGTTGTTTCAACTATCGTGAACGGAATTGGAGTTAGGGATGAAAAAGGGAAATAGAAGACGAATTTAACAAATTGGGCAGATTGAAGCAGGTATAAACAAAAATTTGCGCCAACCTGTTTTTATCTATGTTTAAATAAAAATGGCAATTTTGGGACGCGAAGATTTACGAAGGCAATTAAAGGAAAGAGAGTTTGCACCCGTTTATTTACTTTTCGGTGGGGAGACTTATCTGCGCGATTTGGCGGCAAAAACAATTACTGATTTAGCATTGGATAATTCACCTTTAAGAGAATTTAATGAAATTGAACACAGCTTGAGTGAAAGCAAAATTCAATACGCGCTTTCCGATGCCGAACAATTGCCGATGGCTTTCCCGCGCCGTTTGGTGAAAATAACAAATGTAATCGTTTCCGCTAATGGCAAAAAGGATAATCTAAAAGAAGAAGATGAAGAAGTTTTAGCCCGTTATCTGGCACGTCCGGCTGAAACTTCAGTAGTAATTTTTGTTGCCGATGAACTGGACAAACGCCGAAAAATATCCAAATTGCTTTTGGAAAAATGCCTTGCGGTTGAATTTGAACAACTAAAAGATGATGAATTGATTGTTTGGGCAAAAACAAAATTGAAAGACCAAAACACCGAGGTTGATGAAAAAGCGGTACGGCTTTTAGTCGGACTGGTGGGAAACAATTTACGTCGTTTGACTAATGAAATCGAGAAGTTAATTGTTGCCGCATTTCCGGATTCGTTGATTACTTATGATCTTGTTGATGCGCTTATTCCTAATTCGCGCGAGCTTTCCAATTTTGATTTGACTGATTACCTCATTTCAAAAAACAAAAAACAAGCCTTGCAGATTTTGAAAAAAATTTTGGATGACGGCGCGGAACCTTTAATGCTTTTAGGATTGATTGCCAGCAATTTTCATCGGCTGTTTTTAGCAAAAGAATTGATGCGGCAAGGGGTCGAGCGTAGGGAAGTAGCCAGAATTTTGAAATTGCCTTACGGAAAGCAGGAAGACTTTTTAGCCACTGCGCGGCGAACCGCGACCGAAAAACTTGTGTGGATAATGCAAAGAATCGCAAAAACGGATGTGGCAATAAAAACATCTGTCGGCGGCGGAGGAAACTATGGTTCGCGGCTTCAAATCGAAATCCTGGTCTGCGAATTGGTTAATTCATAGAAATATTTGATCAGTTAAGTTTGGGTTAGGAACAGAAATTTTACCAAAATGCTTTTATTAGGTTTTTAAACAAAAAATCGGAAGTGATTTCAATGCGATAATCACTTCCGTACTAATTAAAGGAGAAAACTATGAAGTAGCGAGGAAAAATTTCCGTTAAGCCAGATTACTAACACGCGAAGTTAACCGCGATTTATAACGCGCCGCCGTATTTTTATGCAAAACACCTTTATTAACCGCTTTATCAATTAAAGAAACGGTAGGCGAAAGAAGTTTTTGACTTAGCTGATTATCATTTCCTTCCAAAGCCGCGCGAAGTTTCTTGATTTGTGTTCGCAAACCACTTTGGTTACTGCGGTTTATAACGCGACGTTTTTCATTCTGCCTGACGCGCTTTTCTGCTGATTTATGATTTGGCATTAAAACTCTCCGTTATTTAACAAGTTTAACAAGCGAAAATTTCTCAATCAATGAAACTATAAAGTATAAATTTCGCAAAACCAGTTGTCAAGCTAATGTTTAATTAATCCATATTTGAAACAAAAGAGTGCATTAAATCAACTAATAAAACGAAAATGGGCGGATAAAAAACAAATTCAGGCTTTAAGGATGAAGAAAACAAGCTTGGCATTGTTGATGTAATAAATAATTCCAAATAATTTCCTATTAGAAGTCCGATGCCAAGGCTGATTCCAATACCAACAACCAAAAAACTAATTGCCGTTAATCGCGTGTAGGGTTTTTCGATTATTTTGCTTTCATCAAAAATCCAATCATGCAGATTTTCGCTTCGATAGGTATACCTTTCAAAGGCTGTCCGCAGGCGTTTGAACAAATGAACAAGACCGATAACAAACAGGGAAAATAAGACGATTTTTCCGATTGGCTGTGCCTGCGCCCAAAACCTAGGCTTAAACATAGCTACAAAACCGGTTGAAATAAAAAGTCCGACAACCGGAAAGATGACCTTTTGCAAAGCCATTGATTCGCGCCTTTCATCGGCAATCATCCGATCAATTATCTCGTTATAGCGCCGCTCGTAAGCCATCTGCCGCCAGCGCCTTGCGTGTAAGTTGTCGGAAGAAAAAACAGAATCCGTTTTTGAAGAATTGCTATATTGCATTTTTAACAATTCCTGATCATAAGCGGCACGCTCTTTTGGATTTCCCAAAATTTCATATGCTTTAGAAATTCTTGCAAAATCGCGTGATGTGTTTTCAGCATTTTTGTTTAAATCAGGATGGAGTTTACGTGCCAAACGACGATATGCCGATTTTATCTCGCCATTAGAAGCCTTGGGTGAAACTTTTAAAACTTTATAATGGTTCACCATCATCAAAATCAAAAGGGAGAGCCGCTGTAGAGTTTGTTTGCACAAAAACCATTAAAGGCAGACAAAATTATAACATAGACTCGTGAATTTAAAAAAGCTTTTGTAGGAAGAGCGCGGTTAAAGTGAAAACTTTGCTCACTCTAACGTCTTCGAGAAATATACTTGATAGATAAGGGAAAAATACACGGAAATTCAGACACGATTGAGGCATTGATTGCACACGTCCGGTTCGCAATCAATTTAGTTCTTTTTTATATGGCAGCCAATTTGTGCCAATTCTTGTTCAGGCAAAATTCAAAGCCTTATTCACAGTTGATTATTGTTGCTGGAATTATTTATCGAAGATCATCAATTTGCAGGCTAATCGGGTTTGCTCCGGCTATTTTAACCGCGTCAATTAGTTTTACGACCTTTCCGTAATCAATCGTGCGCGGAGCTTTAATAAAAACGGTTTTTTGAATTTTATCGGCATCACTCAAATCGTTTCTAAGTTCTAAGCCTTCTGCATACACTCGATTTTCGGCGCGTTCACGAAAAATCTGTGTAAGCCGATCAATTAATTTTTGAGGTTCTTCTATATTGCCTAAATCATTTTCCGTATTAATTCTTAGCGTAGTATCGGAATCTAATGAAACAATTAAAGTATGCGGATTGGTTTCGCCGATTTGTTTTGGTTCTTGCGGGATTTTAGTCTTAAAATCGGTTGGCTTAAGCGGGGAAACGACCATAAAAATTATCAAAAGAACAAGAAGAACATCAATCAAAGGCGTTACGTTTATGTTTGGTTTGTTATTACTCACTTTATTTTCTCCTTCGCGGTTTTGAACGATTAGACACCGAAAAGAGGAAAAAGTTCCCGAAACGAAATTTTTACGCAAAGCCGCAAAAAGGCATCACGGCGTAAAGATTATAAACATTTACTTCAAAATCTCCGTGCCTTTTAGCTTTGCGTAAAATTTATCTTCCCATTTATAGCGTTTATTAAAGCCTTCGCCTTAACCAACGTTTCTTCAAATTCTTCTTCAGGAACGCTGTCAATAACGATTCCACCGCCAACATTGAAAATCGCTTTGCGCCCGCGAATAACCATTGTTCGAATCGCTACGTTTAAATCCAAAAGCGAATTTGGTGTATTGAATTTTGAATTTTGAATTAGGAATTTTGAATTCGGTATAGAATATCCGATAGCGCCCATCGAAAGACCGCGATTAACGGTTTCCAGTTCGTCAATTATCTGCATTGTGCGAATTTTCGGCGCGCCTGTGATTGAGCCGCAAGGAAAAACTGCTTTGATCATTTGAGGAAAATTTATACCTTCGCGCAGTTCGCCTTTGACGGTTGATACAAGGTGAAAAAGTGTCGGGTGAGTTTCCAAATCGCAGAGTTTCTCAACCTTAACGCTTCCGAATTTGCAAATTCTACCGATGTCGTTTCTGAGCAAATCAACAATCATCACATTTTCGGCACGGTCTTTTCCACTTTCGAGAAGCTCTTCTCGCAAAAACTCGTCTTCAATTTTATTTTTCCCGCGCTGGCGAGTTCCTTTTATTGGAGATGTCCAAATGATTGGACTTTGGACTTTGGACTTTGGACTTTGGACTCGAAAAAACCTCTCCGGTGAAATGCTCACGACAAAATCTTCTTCGCGTTTAATAAATGCTGCAAATGGGGCGGGATGAGATTCGCGTAAACGCCAAAAGATTTGTTGCGGTGTTAAATTTTCCGGCAATTCGGCGCGAAATTGCTGCGTCAAATTTGTTTGATAAGTGTCGCCGCGCCGTATATATTCTTGAATTTTTTCAACGGTTGAAAGATATTCTTCGCGAGTGAAATTTGAAATAATCTTTGAATCCGCAAAGTTTATAGAAGTTGAAAAGCTTGGAAAATCAGTTGCCAGAAGTTTTTCGATTTTTCCGAATTGTCCTTCATCCCCTCTCAAAAAAGTTTTGTTTTGGTTGTAATCGTGAACTACCAGACAATCAAAAAGCGCTAGAAAAACCTGAGGTTCGGAAAATGCGGAAAACTCTTTTTTTCGCATTTCGATATTTTCGAGCCTTAAACCGAAATCATAAGAAATTGTAAAGATGCAGGCAAGATTCGAGCGCGTGATTTTCTCATTAAAAATCTTTAGCGTTTCGTTTTGATTTTCGTTTGTGATTTGCAAAACTTCGACTGGATTTATCCCCGCTATCAAAAGATGCGAATTGAGATACGATATTGCGCAGCTATCCAAAAAACAAACCTGATTTTGCCCTGATAAATTGAGCAAAGCTAAAACTAATCGGTTGGCTGAAAGTTTGATTTCGCGCACAAAAAGGATTTTAGCACGACGATTCGACTTTTCATTAAAACGAATTTTAGCGTAATATGTCGCAAGTCTTTTCTGTTTTAAAGAATTTTAAAAAATAATTTATGGCTCAAATTTCGACAGATAAAATTTCATTGGTCAGAGGACTCGGGCTGCTCGCCGCAATTTCAATTATTCTCGGAAACGTCATCGGCACAGGCGTTTTTCTCAAAGCGCGAGTGATGACGTGCAATGTCGGCGACCCGACTTGGGTCATCATTGCTTGGATTGCCGCCGGAATTTTATCTCTTGCGGGCGCTTTGACTTATGCCGAACTTTCGGCGATGAAACCCGAAGCGGGCGGTGAGTATGTTTTTCTGCGCGACGCTTATGGTCGAATATGGAGTTTTCTTTACGGCTGGATGCTGATTTTTGTCGGCAAGACCGGAGCGCAGGCGTCTGTCGCCGTTGCATTTGCGATTTTTCTAAATGACTTTCTCGGCGGTACGTTAAAACAAACTTTGATTCAAACGAATCTTTTTGGTTATCCATACGAATTAACGTCGCTGCAAATTATCGCCGTAATGATGATTGTAATTATCACCACGATAAACTGTGCTTCTGTTTCCGTAAGCGGTCAGTTGGCAACTTATTTTACAGTTATTAAAATTGGTTTGATTTTGCTTATCGGCGCCGGCGCGTTTCTTTTGGCGGACGGGAATTTCTCTCATTTCGGAACGTTAAACAGCGGTGGAACTTGCGAAAGCGTTGCCGATTCTGTTCGCTACGGTGTCGCCGGAACAAGTTTTGCCGCCGGATTTGGCGCTGCGATGCTTGGCGCTCTGTGGGGATATGACGGGTGGAACAATTTAACTCTGGTTGCCGGTGAAGTGAAAAATCCGCAGCGCAACATCCCGATAGCGCTTATCGGCGGAACAATTCTTATAATTCTGCTTTATATTTTTGTAAATCTCGCGTATTTTTACGTACTTGACCCGACGCAGGTTGCTTCCGTATCAAAAGATTCTTCTGTTGCGAGAGAAGTAGCGGCAAAATTTTTGGGCGCCGGAGCGGTGGTTTTGATGGCGGCTGGTTTAATGGCTTCGTCGATCGGAACGCTTCACACTTCGATTTTAACTGGCGCACGCGTACCATATGCGATGGCGCAAGACGGCTTGATGTTTCAAGCGCTCGGAAGACTATCAACTGGAACGCGTGTTCCAATCGGGGCGTTAATTGTGCAGGGAATCTGGGCTTGTCTGCTTGCGATTTCGGGTTCGTTTGATACTTTAACCGATTATGTAATATTCGGTTCTTGGATTTTTTACGCGCTCGCTACTTCATCAGTTTTTGTTTTTCGCCGCAAATATCCGAATGCCGAGAGACCTTATAAAGCCTTCGGTTATCCGATTGTTCCCATTCTGTTTTTACTTGCTGCCAGCTGGCTTTTGATTAGAACGATGATGGATAGTCCGCAACAATCATTTGCGGGAATTTTCCTGATTTTGCTCGGATTACCGGTTTATTTTTATATGGCGAAAGGAAACCAACAAAAAAATATAGAGGAATAAACTTTAAAGAATTTTTCGTATTCCGTTTCCCGTTTACAAATTATCATTCAAGTTTTCCAATGCTTCACGCGCAATCTCTCTATCGTCGAAATGAAATTTATCGCTGCCGACGATTTGATAAGTTTCGTGTCCTTTGCCAGCAATCAAAACAATATCATTTTTTTTTGCCTTAGCAATTGCTCGATGAATCGCTTCACGTCTATCTGAAATTACCAGATAAGGAGAGTCTGTTTTTTTTAAGCCGACTTCGATTTCCGAAATAATTTTTAGCGGATTTTCCGTGCGCGGATTATCCGATGTGACAATAACTAAATCGCTATAACTTCCGGCAACTTCGCCCATCGGCGCGCGTTTGGTTTTATCACGGTCGCCACCGCATCCGAAAACAGTAACAATTTTACCGTCCGTTAAATCTCGTGCTGTTTTCAGAGTGTTTAAAAGAGCGTCGTCCGAATGCGCATAATCAACAAAAACCGCAAAATTTCCTTCGTGCGAAACTCTCTCAAAACGCCCGGGAGCGCCGATGCAAGTTTCCAAACCTTTGACAATCGAATCTAAATCATAACCGAGTTCGAGCGAAACCGCCGATGCCGCCAGCATATTATAAACGTGAGGCTTGCCGACAAGCGGGGATGTTACATTTCTTTTGCCGTGCGGTGTTTGCAAAACGAAAGACGTTCCTTTTATCAAAGAAACCTCTATGTTTTCCGCTTGCAAATCCGCCGGATTATTTTGTGCAAAGGTAACGACTCTTTGATTGTTTTCCTTTAATTCGTTAACTAATTTCGCGCCCCATTCGTCTTCAATGTTTATCACGCTTGCAGATGGCTTTTCGCCTAATCTGCCGTCGAACAATTTCTTTTTCGCGTCGTAATAATTTTCCATTGTCTGGTGATAATCCAAATGGTCGCGTGTTAAATTCGTGAAAACGGCAACACGGAATTTCAAAAAATCGCAGCGATGCAAATCAATCGCCTGCGAAGAAGTTTCCATCACCGCCATTTGACAATTTTCTTCAACGGCTTGGCGCAAAAATCTGTTTGTGTCGCTGGCTTCTGGCGTTGTTCTGACGGCTGGCTCTGATTTGTTGCCGATGCGATATTCAACAGTTGTGAGCATTGCCGCTTTTTCGTGGTTGGCTTCCGCTAAAGCAAAACACAAATAAGTTGTCGTGGTTTTGCCATTTGTTCCGGTTATTCCGACAAGTTTTAGGTCGTGAGAGGGATTTCCATTTATAGTCGCCGCCGATTGTGCCAAAGCTGAACGCGCGTCTTTTACTTTTAGCCACGTGCCTTGAAAATTTACCGGTACTTCTAATTCAGAAATAATTCCGACTGCTCCGCGTCTCATCACATCGTCAACAAAACGATGTCCATCCGTCGTCAAACCGCGAACGGCGACAAACAGCGTGCCTTTTCCGGCTTGCCGCGAATCGTGCGTGACATCTGAAACTTGAGGGTTTTTATCGCCTTGAAATTCGGCTTTTATTTTTTCGGCGATTTCCTGAACTGCTATGTTTTGCAAAGTAAAAATTGTTTCCTAAAAGTCCTAAAAAGATTAAAAGCAAATCAAATGAATTATACGACAACAAATAAAAATGCACGAATTGACAATTTTGACCGGGTTTGTGCGAATTTATTGCTAATTTTATCGTATAAAACCGTCTTCAGGTAAAATTTTCCTCGCTAGACATTCTTGTCTTAATTCGATAAATTCAAAAAAGATTTAGCAGTTGAAAACTCAAATAACAATTTAATTTGTATTGCTGAGGTGGCGTAATTGGTAGCCGCGCTGGTCTTAGGAGCCAGTGCCGTAAGGCGTGCGAGTTCGAGTCTCGCCCTCAGCACCAAAACGGTTTTAGATTTTGGATTAAGGAAATGTGAAATCTAACTTCGGCAATTTATTAAAAGCAGCTCGTAGTGAAAGTGATTCCGAATTTGAAATTTGAAGTATGAAATTTGGAATTCAAAATTACTGACGGGCTTTAAATTTATTGAATGAAAACAGAATTAACGGAAATATCTCCGACACAAAAAGAAATAAAAATTGAAATTGAACCGGAAACGGTTAGAGAAGCATACAACAAAATTAGCCAGAAATACGCAAAGGCGGCTCAAGTTCCGGGTTTTCGGAAAGGGCTCGCGCCGGTTGACGTTATCAGGCTTCGCTATAAAAACGAAATTCAATCCGAAACTTTGCAGGAGCTTTTATCGAACCGGGTTGCCGAAGCGATTCAGGAACACGATTTACATCCGTTGAGCGAGCCGCAACTTCATCTCGATAATGCGGAGAATTTGAAATTAAATGGCTCACAGCCGGTTTCGCTGCACATTCACGTCGAAGTGATGCCGGAAATTCCGACGCCCGAATACAAAAATTTGGAAGTTACGCGCCGTGTACGCCCGCTGAGTGAAAGCGAACTCGAAGATATAATTGAAGAACGTCGTCAGGAACACGCTTCGCTAATTCCGGTTGAAGACCGCAAATCACAAGAAGGCGATACGGTAATTGTTGATTTAGAAGGTATATTCGTCGGCGAGTCGAACAGCGAACCGATAAAAGCTGATGATCTGGAAATAAAATTAGGCGACGAGTTAATCGAAAAATCATTCACAGAAAATCTTCTCGATGTTGAAGAAGACGAAGAAAAAGAATTTACCGTTTCGTATCCGGCGGAATTTTCGTCGCCCGCATTAGCCGGAAAAACTGTTAACTATAAAGCGAAAATTAAATCTGTCGGGAGAGTTGAATTGCCGGAACTCAATGACGAATGGGCGCAAAGTTTAGGCGAAGATTTTACGAGCGTTGAAGATTTGCGCGAAAAATTACGCGCAGATTTGGAAACGGTTTCAAAAACCGATGCCGACAACCGCTTGCGTTCCGAATTGATTGCTAAACTTATCGAAAATCACGAATTTGAAGTTCCGAACACTTTGATTGAAACGCAAGCCCGTAATCTTTTAAATAATTTTGCACAGGATTTAGCCGGGCGCGGTGTTGATTTGAACAAAGTCGAGAAGGATTTCGTTCAAATGGCGTATAACCAAATGCGGACGCAGGCGGAAAGCGATGTGCGCGGAGCGATGCTGCTGGAAAGAGTTGCTGAACTTGAAAAAGTGGAAATTTCCGACGCGGAAGTCGCTGAAGAAATTGAGAGAATGGCACAACAGTATCATATTACGCCCGAAGAAATTCGCGATTCTCTTGCTCAACAAGGGGGCGAAGCAAACATTTCCAACAGTTTGCGAACGCGAAAAGCCGTGGAAACATTAGTTAATAACGCGAAAATTATTGAGGGTGAATGGATAGACGAAAATCAATCGGAAACCCGAACGGAAGAAAACGAATCGAAAGAAAGTTCTGCGGGTAATTCCGAGGAGAAAGTAAAAGAAAAGAAACCGAAAACAGCAAAGAAAAAAGCGGAAAGCAAAGAAACCGCGAAAAAAGCAGCGAAAAAAGAATAGGTAAATTAAATTTTTAGCGAAAAGACAAAATTGTCGTTTGCGAGTTTGCAAAACTGAAGATAAGTTGTAAAATCAAAACCCGATAGCAACGGCTATTGTTTCAACAATTTATCTTCGCCGAGTTAAAGCAACTTCTAAACGAAACTTCAAATTCCTAAAATAGATTAGAAAAGAGAGAAAAATATGTTAGTTCCAATGGTTGTTGAGCAAACCTCGCGAGGCGAACGAGCGTTTGATATTTATTCGCGTCTTTTGAAAGACAGCATTATTTTTATCGGAACGCCGATTGATGATATGGTTGCGAACCTGATTGTCGCGCAGCTTCTTTTTTTAGAAGCCGAAGACCCGGAACGCGACATCAATTTGTATATTAATTCGCCGGGCGGCTCAATCACGGCGGGAATGGGAGTTTACGACACGATGCAGTTTATCCGGAACGACGTAACGACAATTTGCGTCGGACAGTGCGCTTCGATGGCGGCTTTGCTGCTGACCGCGGGAGCGCCAGGAAAGCGTTTTGCGCTGCCGCATTCGCGTATTTTAATTCATCAACCGTCGGGCGGCGCGTCAGGACAGGAAACCGATATTCGCATTATGGCGGAAGAAATTTTGCGGATGCGCGAGATGACTTCACGGATTATCTCGCACCATTCGGGTCAATCTTTTGAACAAGTCGAAAAAGACGTTGAGCGCGACCGCATTATGTCCGCCATCCAAGCCAAAGAATATGGCTTGATTGATGAAGTTATCGAACATAGAGAGAAATAGTTAATAGTGGTGAACGGTGAACGGTGAGTGATTAGTTTTTGCTTTTTACTCATCACTCACCACTCACCACTCACCACTAACTTATGATAAGACGACCAGAAGAAATTTTGCGCTGCTCGTTTTGCGGTAAATCGCAGAATGAAGTCAAAAAACTGATTGCCGGACCAAGCGTTTATATTTGCAATGAATGTATAGACATTTGTAACGAAATCATCAATGACGATGAGCAGGCGGAAGCGGCGACGGTGCGTTCCGCGTTGCCGAAACCGCAGGAAATCAAAACTTTTTTAGATGAGTATGTCATTGGACAGGACGAAACTAAAAAGCGTCTGTCGGTAGCGGTTTATCAGCATTATAAGCGCATTGAGATGGCGAAAATTCGCCCGGATGTCGAATTGCAAAAATCGAATATAATGCTCATCGGTCCGACCGGAACGGGTAAAACTCTTTTAGCGCAAACTCTCGCCCGTATTCTGAGCGTCCCGTTTTGTATTGTTGACGCGACAACTTTAACCGAAGCGGGTTATGTCGGCGAAGACGTCGAAAATATTGTTTTGCGATTGCTGCAAAATGCCAATAACGATGTCGAGCGCGCTCAACAAGGAATTATTTATATTGACGAGATTGATAAAATCTGCCGCAAAGACGACAATCCTTCAATTACAAGAGATGTTTCCGGCGAAGGTGTTCAGCAAGCACTTTTGAAAATTTTAGAAGGAACTGTCGCCAATATCCCGACGCAAGGCGGGCGCAAACATCCGCAGCAGGAATTTTGTCCCGTTGATACGACAAATATTTTATTTATCTGTGGTGGTGCGTTTATTGGCTTGGAGAAAGTTGTCGAAAGGCGTTTTCGCAATAAATCTCTCGGTTTC
>MWVV01000515.1_pt1 | contig 14102 bp, 17 predicted proteins | sample 1047281 | NCBI WGS metagenome assembly MWVV01 (sample SAMN06349986, study PRJNA376086) | soil metagenome | isolation source: PT-2 sample Antarctic (ecotone) soil | place: Antarctica | collected 2015-01-13 | reverse complement strand
TCTACCGGGTCAGTTGTTTGGAACGCTAAGCGATAGCGGGGCTGCGCTCGCAAGAATTCCGCGTGGCCCGCGTAGGCCGCCGCCTCGGTGGGGTAGGCCCGGAACACGGCGGCCGTGTTGTATTTGCGGCCGCTCGTGTCGTACTCGTGGGTTTTTTGCTTGTTCGTCGCCCCCTTGTAGCCGTGCGACTTGACCCCAAAAAAGTTATTTCCCAGCTTGTTCAGGCTCCAAGCACTTTCCACCAGCTGCTGCGCCAGCGTGAACAGCGCCGGCACTTTGTACCGCGCCTCGTTGGCCCGCGCCAACGGCGTGAACTTTTGCAGCCAGGCGGTTTGGTAGGGGTGGAAGCTCATAGCAATTCCCCTTCCTCGTCATCGTCTGGCCCTGGCCCGGTTTGCCACCAGTGGGCAACCAGGTTGGGGTATAGCGCCCCGTCCAGCTCGTCACCTAGCCGGGCCTCCGTGAACGCCTCCCCGGCCTGCTGTGCCGCATTTAGAATGCGTTGCCCTAAATCAATCAGATTGCGGGCGTAGACGGCCGCAATGTCATGGTGCACGGAAACCATGCGGGCAGCCTGTGAGCCGGGCGCGTGGTGCAGGTTAGCGGTAATACACACGCCACTAATGAGGGTGGTCACCATCTCTGGAATGTCCAGGGCCTGCCGGCGGTGCTCTTGCAAGCTGTCAATGGCATCGGCGTAATCATCGGGCAATTCCCCGGCGGCCACCCGCCGCCGCACCTCGCGCACGGCGTCGGCCGTCTCCGGGTCTTTCTCTTTGCTCACCGAGCGGTCGTACCGCATCCGGTGGGCATTGCTAACAAATTCCCGGTCGGCCCGGCCTCCTTTCAGCGCCTTGCCACACCCACACTTGCACAGATTTACGGCACCTTCCATGTTGCAAAGGTTTAAGAATCAGCAACCAGAAACCTACAGGCCGACTACGGCGTGTGCGGGCTAAGTTTCGCACCCAACCAAAAAAACGGGTTTGTTAGCCCAGCAGGGCCGATTTCTTGTAAGCCTTTAGCGGGGGTTTGTGCGCGGTAAGTTTTTCACTATCGACGCTTAGGCCCTTTTTTCACCACAAACGGCCCCAGCCCCCGCCGGGCGCGTCGAATGGCCGGGTCGGCGTCCATCTGCCTCCGGGCCTCGTCTAGCCCCTCTTGGGTAATCTTTCCCGACGCTAACAGGCGGTTTTTCAACTCGCCTAATGTCAAACCTAGTGGCATGGCTTGGTGTCCAGGTGGTTAATTCTTCTCGGTAAAAGACGGCCCTAGGAATTCACGCATCTCCAACTCTGTCCATCCGTGCAGGCGGGCAACATCAGCAACTAGCGCACGGCCCCTCTCCCCACCACTCCGGGCAAGTTGTAGCTGCTTGTAGGCCCACGACTTCTTTCGATGCTGATAAATGGTCAGCAGGTCGGTAACGTACAGAAATTGCCGCCGGTATCTCAGAGTGTTTGGCATTGGTGGAGCCGAAAGTTAGCCCGATTCCGGGCCCTATACCACCCCGCCCCGCCGGTAATGCAGCGGTATTGCGCCGGTTTTGCGCCGGTTTTACATCGGTCCTGCACCGATTCAGCACCTCGCTCAGAGATTCCCTCACCGCTTCGCGGTGATGAGTTAAGGCATGACCTGCTCTGCGAGGCGTCGCGGACGGGCAGCAAAAAGCCCGCCCCCAGACTGAGACCGGGCAAGCGCTAGAGTCATCAGTAAAATGGCACGGGCCGCAGCCAGTGGCTGTGCTTGCTACTCCGAAGATAAGACCGGCCGGCCTGCTGTCAAAAGCCGGCGCGCAGCTGCTGGCCAGGCTGGCGGATTGCTGTCATTTCTCCCCAGGTGCGCGCCGGCGACGTCGGCGTTTTGCTGTCATCATCCGGGGCCTGGAGCGCGTCGACCGCGCAGCTCAGGGCCGGCCGTGCTGTCACTGGCCAGCTTGCGCCGCAAAGCCTGGTAACCCTGCTCGTACCTCTCGTTCTCTTCCTTATCGGTGAAACGGTCCTCGGGATAAGGCGAAGCCATACGGGCAGCTTCTCTCTGCTTTTTGGTGGGCGTTTTCATGTATCAAAGTAACACAGCCTCCCAGCCTCAAAGTATCACGCGGCCCCCTGCTGCCTGGTACGCCCAATTCATCCAGCAAGCCATGCCATTGTACGTACAAACTTCGTTTTTTCGGTACAATGACACCGCCCAATTCGCAGGCTTATTGGGCTTGACTTGCTGAACCAAAGGGAAAAAAATAGCCCCCCGTCGCCAGGCGGCGCGGGGGGCTTACACCTTATACGGAGGTGCCAACCGTGCAGCGCGTCGCGTCGCAGGACCTGGCTATTCCTTCCCCGAGCACTCCTGCAGGGGGTCCGCTTCACCAGGGTTTGTATCGTTAGGCCAGCACCGCCACCGGGGCGCGCTGGCTCTCTTTTTCATCATCGAAACCGGACGGCTTGGCCGCGAGGTGCGGGGTGTAAATTTCCCTAAATTTTTCTCGATAGTACGCCTCGAACCGTTTCCGAAACGCCCAGGGCGAAAATTTCCAGAATAGCGCCTGGCTATAACTGTAAATCGTGGCCATAACCGGCACCCGGCCGGCCAGCTCATTGTCATCATACATTTCCTGGCTCATGGTGCCTTCTGGCGTGACCACCATTGCCCGCACACTGCCGGGAATGGCCGCTTCCATGCGAATTAGGGTATCGCGCAGCTCGTCCGAAAATGCTTCCGTGTACGCTTCCACATTGCGCAGCTTATCCGAACAGCCGGAGGTTTGGCCGTTAATTTTTCGCCGGCCGGAATCGCTCCCATCATTCTTCGTCAAATACTTGCACAGATAGCCCTTAACGTTATTCTGTGCCTTCAACTTATGAATGTCCACGGTATTCGGGCACTCCCAATTTGAAGCCATGCCGGCCGCGTAGGCTTCTACCTGCTCCGGGTAGTTTACCACCTCGTAGCGGGTTTGGTATTTGCCAGTGGCCGCGCACAGCACCTCCAACCGGCGGCGCTGCTCTGGATTATAGGCAAAGCCGTTGGCGTGCCGGGCAAGCTGCACCTGGCGGTAGGCTTCGATGTATCCGTTTTTGGCTAGAATCTGGTTCCATGCCTTTGTTAGCACCTGGCTTTTTGCCTCATCTTCCTTGTTGGTGGTGTTATCTATGTACTTATCAATCAGTAGATGATAGTGAATATTTCCGGCCTCTTGTGGCTCCGCAACCCAAATAAAGGACTGTACCCCAAAGTTGCGCTGCAGGCGCAACAGAAACGGCCGCAACAGCTTGTCATAAGCTAATTTGTCGTCATAGTCGCCCGCCTCGTCAAGTACCTGGTCAGCAGGCAGGGTAAGCGTTACAAAAGTGAGGTAAACAGGCTGCTGCGTGTACCCAAGGAACTCGTTCATTACCTGGCGCTTGGTCTCATTTTTCAATCCACCCAATTCGGCTAAAAACCACATAGTATCAACCCTAGTCTTGACTGTTGACTTAGTGCTTTTGCTCATGAAGCCATTCCGGCCGCGCTTCACCTCGTCCCCAGTAACCAGGTTGCCTGCCTCATCCACCACTCCCGATGGCTGGTGCAGGAGGTTCCGTACCATCGCATCCTGCTGCGCGGCCGTGCGCTCGTTGCCGCGCCGGGCCGTGCCGCCGGCTACAATAGTCATGGAATTGCACTTTATAATGGCCTTGTGAGCCATTTCGCTGCCGCGTTGCGAGGGGTTTTGCCACCGGGCCGGGCGCGAGTGTGCCTTGAAGCTACTCAAAGCGGCCCCCTTCCCGATTTTGTGCGACAATCGAACGTAAGACAAGCCAATTAGAGGGCGAAAAAAAATAGCACAAAAAAGCACTACCCGACTGGCGGCGGATAGTGCTTTTTTGTGCGTTTTTCGGTCCTTGTTGGGGCGCAATCTTCCCGGCCGACTGTAGCGGTTGATTATGTGCTGGAGCGATATGTAGGCCCGTTTTTGCCACTCCTAGCCCGCCTTCAATCTCATGGATTCGGCAACCGGCTTCTCTTTATGACGCCGGGTAGTCTTTTCCTTTGGTTTTGAAGTAGTTGGCTCAGCAGGGGGCGCGATTTTGTGGAGCTTGAACATCATTTCAAGCACCCGCGCAGCACGCTTCACGTCGTTTGGTCCGGCACTGGGCATTTGCTCGGTGAGCATGACGCGCAGTTCCTCGAAGGTGGGGTCTGGGCTCATTGGGCTAGTGCATCAATGCGGGCCTGCTCTTCGCGCTCGTCACGCAAGGCATAGGACCGGTTGAACCCAATGCGGTAGCCGCACTTATAGCCAGCTACCCATACCAGACGCAAAATGCCTGCCTGCACCACAACACACAGGACCACGAGTAGGGCCGTGCTCATGCGTTGGCGGCATTGCGGCGTTGTACAAGTTCGAGCGCATCTTCTTCGAGTTGCTCGGCCCTACGCAATTCTAAAAACTGCTTTAGGTTGGCCTCGTGGGTGTCCTTCATAACCAGGCTCTCTATCTCCGCCAAGCCCTCATAAAGCCCGCTGAGCATATCCCAGTTTTCCTGCCACAGATTTAGGCTATTCTTCCCATGTTGCCCCTCATAGTCCATGTGTTGGCCTAACAGATAAACCATGCGAAAAACCCCTAGCCGAAGCTCTGAAAGGGGTTTTTCCTCCAACTGCAATTTCTCGGACAGGATGTTGAACACATCAACCTTGTTGATGTGCCCGCCCCCCAGGGGCATATATACCGCTCCCATTACGCGAGGCAGTAACCCGTGAGAAATTCAACCAGGTGGTCAGCCCCACGGCCGCCGCCGGCAACGGCGTGCAGGCGAGATGCTGCGCCTGGGCGGCCGGCAACAAAATGCCCGGCCGCTTTGACTAACGCCCGGTTTGTGGCCCGTTGTGAGGTTCTTTTTCGCCCGTTTCGTGGGCTAGTCGCTAGCCGGCCGACACATCCAGTGCGGGCGGGCGAGAGGTGGGAGAGATTCAGCAATTTGGTAAACGGGTAAAAAAAAGTGGCCCGCCTGCTACCTGCTTGCTGAATCTCTCCCCATAGGAAAAATTACCCGGTGGTCCGGGTGCAGGTAACAAAACGGGACACCGTGCGGGCTTACGCCCAATACTTATGCCAGTTGTGGTACCTATGGGGAAAAAAGAGATTCAGCACCGCGAAGGTAGCAGAAACGCGCAATTCTCCCAGGGTTAAATAATTACTACGGGCTGGCTGCAATGCCTAGTGACAGCACGCCGGCAGCTGAGCTGACGGCCTGGCTTCTCCCAGGGCGGTACTGCTGACAGCAATTTGAGCCAGGCCAGGCCGCGCATCTCGAAGAAGGTGACAGCAAAAAGCCGGCTTTTTTCCTCGACGTGCGCCTGGCCCGCGCAAATTGTGACAGCACCTTTTGGCGCCGGCTCCGTAAATTTGTGTGTCTAGCACTTGTTTACGGGGCCGGAACCATCAGGAACTAACCCAGAGTAACGCTCTCACCTTGCCGGGTGAGGGCGTTTTTTTTACCCCTGGATGACAGCGAAGGTACTAGTAATGGTCCTCGTTCAGCTTCACTTCCTGCACCACTTCCCACTTCTGGGAGCCGAGGGCCTGGGTAGCCAGGCGCACCGTTGCCGCCTGCTCGTTCTTCAGCAGCCGCTTTTTCAGGGCCTCAAACGAGGTCAGGGCCGACTTCTTAGAGGTGAACTGCTCCGAGTAGCCGGGGCCGGTTACTTTGAATTTGCCGGTGTCCAAGTCGGACGGGGCCGCAATGTGGGCGTCGTGCGCGGGGCTTTTGCCCCGCAGTTCTGCCTTGACGGCCTGACGGATTTCATCGCGCAGGCCAGATACCACGTCGCCAACGTGGGTTTTAACAGCCTTGTCTACTTGCTCTTGGGTTGCCATTGTTGGGGGTTGGGGGTTAGGTGAAAAAAATTAGTTGCGGGCTCTCTGGCCTCTAATTGCGTTGAAAAGCAGGACGCCTCCGATGAGCAGGGCCGGCCCCTGCAGGCCCGAAAAAATGCCGCCATCTTGCTGGCCAGCCGTGAAGCCGGTCTTGTAGCTGGCCGCGCTGCGGTCGTCGTCAAACTTCTGCTCTGCCGGGCTCATGCCCTGGTAAATTTCGTCGGAGTGGGCCGCCGCGTCGTTGTCTTTTTGGGCCTGCACCTCGTCGCGGAACCAGGCATTGTAAACCAGGTAGGAAGCCACCGACAACGCCACCAGGGCGGCCGGCACGATGACCACCAGGGGCAAGGCCCCAACGCCGGGAACCTTCGCCCACCAGCTTTTTAAGGTCTCCATCATCGCCCGCACGTCGGCGCTTAGCCTGGTCTGCACCTTGAGCTGGCTGCTCTCCCGGAGCCGTTTCTGCCGGCCGTTGTAGCCGGCAACAATCCGCGCCACTTCCCCGTCGCGGATTGGGTTGGTTTTACCCCGCGCTTTAAGTTGAGCCTGAACGGTTTGGATGCGAATAATTCGACGGTGCGTGTCGCGGTCTAGGGCCGTGATGTTCTTGATACACGCCTCTCCGTCGCCCTTCTTGCTCAACGCAGGGCCTTTGCGGCCTTTGGTCGTCAGAAATTCAACCATACCCCCACCAATGCCAGCGATGGGCACTTGGTCGCGCAAGTGCATCCGGGCTACGTCCTGCGCCACCGCCCGATGAATAGCGCGGAGCGTTTTTTCATAAACGACTTTTTTGGGGGGTGCCTCGTCTACATAAGTCGGATTTTTTGAATAGGCCACCGCCCGCGCAAAATCTCCCGCGTGCTCGCTTACTGCCACCACTGCGGGAAAAGCCGCCACCATACGCTTAGCGTAGGCAGTCCAGCCGGCCACGTCGTCGGGAAATACCAAGAATTTGCCCCCCCTTAGAAAGCCGAAGTAGTTATGCCGGGCAGCTGCCCGCTCGTTCCCGGCCCCGCTCTCTTTTAGCGCGTGGGCAATCATGCCGACCGGGCTAATATCATACTCGCTCCCTAGCGCGTGGGCCAGGGGCCAGAATTTGCGCACGAATTGTTGGCGTGTCATCGCTTGCGTTTGGATAGCAGGTAAGCCAGGCCGGCCAGGGCCAGCACGGCGCCGGCACCCAGGCCCGCGCCGCCCGCGCCCGTTGGCAGCGGCTTACCTTGTAAAAAGTAAATATTCTTCTTGAGCTTGGCAAAATAGTCGGGGTCGGTCGCGTAGTGGGCCCCTGCAATTCTTTTCGCAAACTCTACCGGGTCAGTTGTTTGGAACGCTAAGCGATAGCGGGGCTGCGCTCGCAAGAATTCCGCGTGGCCCGCGTAGGCCGCCGCCTCGGTGGGGTAGGCCCGGAACACGGCGGCCGTGTTGTATTTGTGGCCGCTCGTATCGTACTCATGGGTCTTTTGCTTGTTCGTCGCCCCCTTGTAGCCGTGCGACTTCACCCCAAAAAAATTATTTCCCAACTTGTTGAGGCTCCAAGCACTTTCCACCAGCTGCTGCGCCAGCGTGAACAGCGCCGGCACTTTGTACCGCGCCTCATTGGCGCGGGCCAACGGCGTGAACTTTTGCAGCCAGGCCGCTTGGTAAGGGTGAAAGCTCATAGCACCGCCCCCCCTTCCTCGTCGTCTGGCTCATCAATCAGAAAGGTGTCTAGCAGGCTGCTCAACTCGTCGCGGGCCTCGTCGCCCAGCTCCGCATTTAGAAAACCCTCCTGCGCCCCGCGCAGGCAGTTCAGGGCGCGCTCCAACTGCTTGCAGGTTTGGGCCAGCCACCGGCGCAAATTTTCGTCAGCGCCCGGTAGCTCCATGTCGGCGGCCATCTGCGCCACCGGCCCAATGTCCTTGCGTAGCGTGCGCCCTATCCCGGTCGCCGTGTCGGCTGCCAGGTACACCAAGCGCAGCGCATCCGAGTAGCCGGCGCCCGTCCGCTCCTCGCGCCGGCCATGGGCCTTGCGGTGCGCCTCATCGCAATACTTCATATCCGACCGGCCCGCCGGCAGGGGAATAAAGCAGTACAGGCAGCGGCGTTTGGCGGTGGACATAGCGCAAAGGTTCAGCACGGCACCCGGCCCGCACAAGAGGTCAGAAAGCCGTGTCCGGGTTAAGTTGCCCGCCCCCGTCAGACAGGCTAAAAACGCGCTTTTTGGCGGTTCCGTGTCCGGGTTAATTTCGGCGGCGGTGCAGCTTTTTGACCACAAAGGGCCAGAGCCCCCGCCGTGCGCGACGAATAGCCGGGTCGGCGTCCATCTGCCTCTGGGCCTCGTCTAGCCCCTCTTGGGTAATCTTTCCCGACGCTAACAGGCAGCGTGTCAACTCGCCTAATGTGAGACCTAGTGGCATGGCTTGGTGTACAGGTGGTTAATTCTTCTCGGTGAAAGACGGGCCCAGCCATTCACGGAACTCCGGTTCTGTCCATCCGTGCAGGCGGGCCACGTCGGCAACCAGGGCACGGCCCCTCTCCCCACCCTTCCGCGCAAGTTGTAGCTGCTTGTAGGCCCACGACTTCTTTCGGCGATAATAAATAGCCAGCAAGTCGGTGACGTAAAGGAATTGGCGACGGTAGGTCAAGGTGTTGGGCGTTGGTGATGCCGAAAGTTAGCCCGATTCCGGGCCCTATACCACCCCGCCCCGCCGGTAATGCAGCGGTAATGCAGCGGTTTTACATCGGTATTGCATCGGTCCTGCACCGATTCAGCGCCTCGCTCAGAGATTCCCTCACCGCTTCGCGGTGATGAGTTGAGGCATGGCCTGCTCTGCGAGGCGTCGCGGACGAGCAGCAAAAAGCCCTGCCTCCAGACTGAGGCGGAGCAAGCGCCCGACGTTCCTTCAGCAAAATGAGGCAGGGCCGGGCCGTGGCCTTGCTTGCTATTCAAAGATAGGGCCCGGCGGCGCTGTCATTTTTCGAGCTGGCCAGCTGCTGCACCTGGTAAAATTGCTGTCACGGTTTTCGCGTCGAGGAACGCTCCAGCAAAAAAAGCTGGCTGAATTGCTGTCACCATTTCCAGCTGAGGCGCCGGCGACGGCGGCGTTTTGCTGTCAGGTGCCGGCACCTGGCGCGCCGGTGGCTCCCTGCTCAGGGCCGGCCGTGCTGTCAGTGGCCAGCTTGCGCCGCAGGGCCTGGTAACCCTGCTCGTACATCTCGTTTTCTTCCTTATCGGTGAAACGGTCCTCGGGATGAGGCGAAGCCATCCGGGCAGCTTCTCTCTGCTTTTTGGTGGGCTTTTTCATGTATCAAAGGAACACAGCCTCACAGCCTCAAAGTATCACGCGGCCCCCTGCTGCCTGGTACGCCCAATTCATCCAGCAAGCCATGCCATTGTACGTACAAACTGCGTTTTTCCGGTACAATGGCACCGCCCAATGCGCAGGCTTATCGGGCTTGACTTGCTGAACAAAAGGGAAAAAAATAGCCCCCCGTCGCCGGGTTGGCGCGGGGGGCGTACACCTTATACGGAGGTGCCAACCGTGTGCGCATCGCGGCACAGGACCTGGTTATTCCTTCCGGGGCACTCCTGCCGGCCGGTCCGCTTCACCAGGGTTTGTATCGTCAGGCCAGCACCGCCACTCGGGCGGTCTGGTGCTCTTTGTCATCGTCAAAATTAGCCGGCCGCGCCGCTAAGTGAGGGGTGTAAATCTCCCTAAATTTTTCTCGATAGTACGCCTCGAATCGCTGCCGGAATGCCCAGGGCGCGAACTTCCAAAACAGAGCCTGGCTGTAACTGTAAATGGTGGCCATGACCGGCACCCGGCCAGCCAGCTCGTTATCCTCATACATTTCCTGGCTCATGGTGCCTTCTGGCGTTACCACAATGGCCCGCACGCTGCCGGGAACGGCCGCTTCCATTCGAGTAAAGGTTTCCTGTAGCTCGTCCGAAAACGTCTCCATGTACGCTTTTACATTGCGTAGCTTATCCGAACAGCCGGACGTTTGGCCGTTGATTTTTCGCCGGCTGGAATCACTGCCGTCATTCTTCGTCAAATACTTGCATAGATAGCCCTTAACGTTATTCTGTGCCTTCAACTTATGAATATCCGCGGTGTTCGGGCACTCCCAATTCGACGCGATGCCGGCCGCATAAGCCTCGACCTGCTCCGGGTAATTCACCACCTCGTAACGGGTTTTATAATTACCAGTGGCCGCGCACATCACCTCGACGCGCCGCCGTTGCTCGGGGTTGTAGGCAAACCCATGGGCGTGCCGCGCGAGCTGCGTTTGCCGGTAGGCTTCGATATACCCGTTTTTGTCTAGAATCGCATTCCAAGCCTTCGTTAACACCTGGTTTTTTGCCTCATCTTCGTGATTAGTGGTGTTGTCTATGTACTTATCAATCAGTAAGTGATAGTGAATGTTACCCGCCTCTTGCGGCTCTGCAACCCAGATAAAGCACTGCACCCCAAAATTTCGCTGCAAACGCAACAGGAACGGCTTCAATAACTTCTGATAGGCTAGTTTGTCGTCAAAATCGCCGGCCTCGTCGCGTATTTGGTCAGCCGGCAGGGTAAGGGTTACAAAAGTGAGGTACACAGGCTGTTGCGTGTAGCCCAGGTACTCGTTCATGATTTGGCGTTTGGTTTCGTTTCGCAATCCGCCCAGCTCGGAGAGGAACCACAGCGTATCTACCCTGGTCTTGGTCACTGATTTGGTGCTGGTGCTCATGAAGCCGTTTCGGCCGTGCTTCACTTCACCACCTGTAACCAGATTGCCGTCCGCGTCCACCGCTTCTGGAGCTTGGTGCAACAGGTTCTTTGCCGCTGCTTCCCGCTGCGCGGCGGTGCGCTCGTTGCCGCGCCGGGCCGTGCCACCCGGCACAATGGTCATGGAGTTGCACTTTATAATGGCCTTGTGCGCCATTTCGCCCCCCCGCTGTGCGGGGTTTTGCCACCGCGCCGGGCGCGAATGTGCCTTGAAGCTACTCAAAGCGGCCCCCTTTCCGTTCTTGTGCCACAATCGAACGTAAGACAAGCCAATTAGACGGCCGACCAAAATAGTATAAAAAAGCACTACCCGACTGGCGGCGGATAGTGCTTTTTTGGGCTTTTTTCGGTCCTTGTTGGGCCGCAATTCTTCCAGCCGACTTTGATAGTCGATTATGTGCTGGAACGATATGCAGGCCCATTTTTGCCACTATTACAGTTTCAATTTCATGGATTCGGCCACCGGTTTGTCTTTGAACCGCCGGGTAGGCTTCTCCCTTGATTTAGAAGTAGTTGGCACCGCAGCAGGGGGCGCGGTCTTGTGCAGCTTGAACATGAGTTCAAGCACGCGGGCGGCGCGCTTCACGTCGTTGGGGCCGGCACTGGGCATTTGCTCAGTGAGCATGACGCGCAGTTCCTCGAAAGTGGGGTCTGGGCTCATTGGGCAAGCGCATCAATGCGGGCCTGCTCTTCGCGCTCGTCGCGCAAAGCATATGACCGGTTGAACCCAATGCAGTAGCCACGTTTATGGCCAGCTACCCATACCAGACGCAAAATGCCTGCCTGCACCACGACACACAAGGCCAGAAGTAGAGCCGTGCTCATGAGTTGACCGCATTGCGGCGTTGCACGAGTTCGAGCGCATCTTCTTCGCGTTGCTCGGCACTGCGCAGTTCCAGAAACTGCTTTAGGTTGGCTTGGTGGGTGTCCTTCATAACCAGGCCCTCTATCTCCGCTAAGCCCTCATAAAGCCCGCTGAGCATATCCCAGTTTTCCTGCCATAGATTCAGGCTATTCTTCCCATGGTGCCCCTCATAGTCCATGTGTTGGCCTAGCAGGTAAACCAAACGGAAAAGCCCTAGCCGAAGCTCTGAAATGGGTTTCTCCTCCAACTGCAATTTCTCGGACAGGATGTTGAACGCATCAACCTTGTTGATGTGCCCGCCCCCCAGGGGCATATACACCGCTCCCATTACAGAATGCGGTAAGAATCCAGAAATTCAACCAGGCGGTCAGCGCCGATGCCGCCGCCGGCAACGGCGTGCAGGCGTGCAGCTGCGCCCGGCCGGCCGGCAATGAAATGCCCGGCCGCTTTTCTAAGCGCACGGTTAGAGGCCCGTTCTGTGGTTCTGTTTCGTTGCCCGTTTCGGGGGCTAGACGCTGGCCGGCCGACACATCCAGTGCGGGCGGGCGAGAGGTGGGAGGAATTCAGCAATTTGGTAAACGGGTAAAAAAAAGTGGCCCGCCTGCTACCTGCTTGCTGAATTCCTCCCATTGGAGTAATTACCCGGTGGTCCGGGTGCAGGTAACAAAACGGGACACCGGTAGGGCTTACGCCCAATGAGTATGCCAGTTGTAGTACCAATGGGAAAATAAGGAATTCAGCACCGCGAAGGTAGCAGAAACGCGCAATTCTCCCAGGGTTAAGTTTTTACTACGGCCTGGTTGCAATGCCTGGTGACAGCACGCCGGCAGCTGAGCTGACGGCCTGGCTTCTTCCAGGGCAATGCTGCTGACAGCAATTTGAGCCAGGCCAGGCCGCGTAGCTCGAAGAAAATGACAGCAAAAAGCCGGCTTTTTTCCTCGACGTGCGCCTGGCCCGCGCAAATTGTGACAGCACCTTTTGGGGCCGGCTCCGTAGATTTGTGTGTCTAGCACTTGTCTACGGGGCCGGAACCATCAGGAACCAACCCAGAGTAACGCTCTCACCTTGCCGGGTGAGGGCGTTTTTTTTAACCCTGGATGGCGGCGAAGGTACTAATAGTGGTCCTCGTTCAGCTTCACTTCCTGCACCACTTCCCATTTTTGGGAGCCGGGGGCTTGGGCACCCAGGCGAACCGTTGCCGCCTGCTCGTTCTTTAGCAGCCGCTTTTTCAGGGCCTCAAATGAGGTCAGGGCCGATTTCTTAGAGGTGAACTGCTCCGAATAGCCGGGGCCGGTCACCCGGAATTTGCCGGCGTCCGGGTCGGCCGGCGCCGCAATGTGGGCGTCGTGCGCGGAGCCGTTGCCCTGCATCTCCGCCTTCACGGCCTGCCGGATTTCATCGCGCAGGCCAGATACCACGTCGCCGACGTGGGATTTAACAGCCTTGTCTACTTGCTCTTGGGTTGCCATTGTTAGGGGTTGGGGTTAGGTGAAAAAATACTATTTGCGGGCCTGACGGCCCCTAATTGCGTTGTAAAGCAGGACGCCCCCGATAAGCAGGGCCGGCCCTTGCAGGCCCGAAAAGATGCCGCCATCTTGCTGGCCGGCCGTGAAGCCGGTCTTGTAGCTGGCCGCGCTGCGGTCGTCGTCAAACTTCTGCTCGGCCGGGCTCATGCCCTGGAAAATTTCGTCGGAGTGGGCCGCCGCGTCGTTGTCTTTTTGGGCCTGCACCTCGTCGCGGAACCAGGTATTATAAACCAGGTAGGAAGCCACCGACAACGCCACCAGGGCAGCCGGCACAATGACAACCAAGGGCAAGGCCCCAACGCCGGGAACCTTCGCCCACCAGCTTTTTAAGGTCTCCATCATCGCCCGCACGTCGGCGCTTAGCTTGGTCTGCACCTTCAGCTGGCTGCTCTCCCGAAGCCGTTTCTGCCGGCCGTTGTAGCCAGCAACAATCCGCGCCACTTCCCCGTCGCGGATTGGGTTGGTTTTGCCCCGCGCTTTAAGTTGAGCCTGAACGGTTTGGATGCGAATAATTCGGCGGTGCGTATCGCGGTCTAGGGCCGTGATGTTCTTAATACAGGTCTCCCCGTCGCCCTTCTTGCTCAACGCGGGGCCTTTGCGGCCTTTGGTCGTCAGAAATTCAACCAGGTCGCCACCAATGCCAGCGATGGGCACTTGGTCGCGCAAATGCATCCGGGCCACGTCCTGCGCCACAGCCCGATGAATAGCGCCCAAGGTTTTGGCGTATAGCGCCTTAGCGGCCGGCCCCTCCGCTACGTATTGCGGATTGGCTGAAAAGGCCACGGCGTGCGCGAAGCCGGCCGCGTCCTCACTGGCCTTCACCACGGCCGGGAAGGTCGAGACCAGGCGCCGGGCGTAGGCAGTCCAGCCGGCCAGGTCGTCCGAGTACACCAGATGCTGGCCACCCTTCAAAAAACCGAAGTAGTTATGCCGGGCAGCTGCCCGCTCGTTGGCGGACCCGCTCTCTTTAAGCGCGTGGGCAATCATGCCGACCGGGCTAATATCATACTCGCTCCCTAGCGCGTGGGCCAGGGGCCAGAATTTGCGCACGAATTGTTGGCGTGTCATCGCTTGCGTTTGGATAGCAGGTAAGCCAG